>Ga0209083_1000585_pt1 | contig 51330 bp, 41 predicted proteins | sample AM7aDNAmetaG_FD_184132 | JGI IMG/M metagenome (GOLD analysis project Ga0209083, IMG submission 184132) | Freshwater microbial communities from Finland to study Microbial Dark Matter (Phase II) - AM7a DNA metaG (SPAdes) (version 3) | ecosystem: Environmental > Aquatic > Freshwater > Lake ...
GTACGGAGATGGATTCATAGCCCTTTGCATCCCTGTAGGGGATGCATTGATGTACGGAGATGGATTCATAGCCCTTTGCATCCCTGTAGGGGATGCATTTCCTATCGGGAAAATGATTATTGATTCATTGCATCCCTGTAGGGGATGCATTTCCTATCGGGAAAATGATTATTGATTCATTGCATCCCTGTAGGGGATGCAAAAATGATCTTCAATCATAAAAATCAAATAAATATCTTCTATCGAATTCAATCTCATATTTCTCCAGAAATTCCAGATACTCTTTTCTGAATGTTTTCCGGGCATGATGCGCCTTCTGGTTTTCAATGTACCTGTAAATCCCGGGTAACTGCGACCTGCTGTACGAAAATACGCCATACCCCTCCTGCCATTGAAATTTATGACTTATGAGTTTCTGCTCATTGATGTACAGGGCAGAACTTCGTTTGACATCCCTGACAAGATCAGATATTGAGGATGCAGGATTTAACCCGACAAGGATATGAATATGATCGGGCATCCCGTTAACATTGATTGATTTATGGTTTTTATTGGTTATGGTCTTGCTGATGTAGCTATAGACCTCCTTTTGTATCTCCTCGCGGATACATGCCGATCTTCCTTTGGGGGAAAAAACGAGCTGGATATAGACTTGCGAATATACTCCTGGTTTCATGGCATTGGATTTAAGTTGTTTTTATTGTTGATTTTTTCTGCTTAATCGGGTTTGGCAATAAAAGGTGAACATGTTGTTGAAAATATTTTGTTTTTACATGGTTGCAATCGAAAACCAGCATCTGTGTAGCAGATTTCATACCCAGGATGGGCCTGATCATGCTTTTTTTGTATTTTTACAAAAAAACAACTGACATGAAAACCAAAAGCTTTTTTTTCAACCTGTTTGCCGGACTTGCGATTCTGACAATTACATCGTGCACCACGCCGGTTACCATGACAACCTATAAAAATCCCAATGACAACTCGAAAATCTCCAAAGTCGTGGTGATGCCTCTTTTCGAAAAAATCGAGTATATGAAGCCATTTGAGCAATCAATGGATGCATATTTTAATTCGAAGGGACTGAAAAGTACCGGCTCCCTTGATTTGTTAAATCCTGCTGTTAAATACCCGATTTCTGAAATTAAGAGGAAATGCGACAGCATCGGCGCCGATGCTATTCTGGTCATTATCTACCAGGGAACCGATAAAACGGAGAGTTATGTTCCGGGTGCTACCTATGTTACCGGTGGATTTGGCGGATATTGGGGAGGCGGCTACTGGGGAGGCGGCTTTTATGGCAATCCGTACAATTACGGTGGCATTGTTACTACAGGCGGCTACTGGACGGCGACCAGGGTAATCAACCTGAAAGCAAGTGTTTATACCCATGCTGCGAAAGAGCCCCTCTGGACTGCGGAGATTAAGATTACTGATCCGAAGTATGTTGACGAGGCGGCGGTAAGTATTGCACGCAGTATATACACCAGCTGGCAGGATCTTGGGTTGATAAAATTTGGTGCAAAGTAGGCATTTGCCCTTGTTTTGCCGGACAGGATTGCATCCCCTACAGGGATGCATTCTTATGGATCGGAATCACGCTAATGGATATTCATCCCTGTAGGGGATGCAATCTGATACATCGGGATAATGCTTATACCTATGCATCCCCTACAGGGATGCATTCTTATGGATCGGAATCACGCTAATGGATATTCATCCCTGTAGGGGATGCAATGATCTTGGGGAATAATTTTCAGGCAGACAAATTTTTTCTGTTTCCCGGGCAAGGGATTGATAATTCTTTTCCTGGAACATCGGTGGGCAAAATCAGTTCCTGGCATCCTGTAGATTTTTTGGAGATCATGGCGTAATTTCTGAAACCCAACCGGGACCTGTGTCTTATGCGGATATTTATCAAAGGTGTATTTTTTTGATATTTTCTGATTTTCTGATATATTTGTCATGTGCTTTTTAGCATAAGAGATTCAACCGTTATTTTATCTGTCGAAAATGATTTCACGTTTTATCCTGTTATCCTGTTTTGTTCTGGGCGCATTAACCCTGTTGTCAGCGCAGGAGCCGGTGCGCCCGGATACCTTTGATATCACCAATCCAAGCATGCACTTCCCGCATCAGTATAAAAAATGGAAATTCCAGGTTTCTGCGGGGCTTTCGATGGTCAGGCCCCCGAAGGATATCCTGGAGAGTGCCATCCAGGCGCCATTGGTGAATATCCATGCGACATTCGGGCTTCCCTGGAAATTGTCGGTTGAAGGAGACCTGACAACGATTGTTGTTTCCAACCAGTTGGCCCTGGGGCCCCGGCTCAGTTTTATGCAGCATAATTACGGTGTGAAAATTGGCTGGGATGTTGGTTATGTTTACGGCGTACTCAGGCAATTCGGATTTAACAATAGTACAAGAGCCTGGATCCATTATCCGAATATTTCCCTGGGGTATAAACTGAAAAAAATGGCATTTACCCTGAAAGGAGAATTGGTTGCTGTCGCCAAAGTGTCAACCAGGTCGGGAGAAAATGAAGTGACCGGGTCGAGGAATTTTATCAACGGGGCCACAGCGGCCTTATACATGGAGCAACGGCTTTATAAAAACACCGTCTTCGTGATCGGACTTAAAGATAATTATCTGAAATACTATTGGCCGACCTGGATGTTGTTTTCCACCTTCAACCGGTTTTATCACATCCCTGAACTTTATTTCAGCTGGGTATTGTGAAACAGAAAGGAATGATGTTGGACATAAGGCAGAAAACGTTTCGCCAGGTTCCTTGCATATCAAAATATTAAAAAATGTCACGAATGAAATACAGGATTTTATTTTTTGCAGGTTTCCTTTTGTTCCTTTTTGGCTGCAATAAGGACAACCTGGTGCCCATCCCTTCGGCAGGGCCCAATGCGATCATAGATGAGACCTTGCCGATCAAAATGTTGTCAAGGCCACTTATGGAAGGGGTCTATCGCGTGATTTCAGGTTCGAGTATGTTTGGCGGAACAGTCGTTGTGAAATGGAACCGCACCGGATTGTCATTTTCTTGCTATAACGGGATTCATTTTGTGATGGAAGCCGGTCATCTCGACTCGGTGGTTTTCATACAGGGATATTGGCGCGACGGCTACAGCGACGCCACCGGGTTATGTTCTATGGAAATTAAGAAAGCGGAGGGTGGATCGATGATTGTAAGCGGGAACGGTACTCAAAAAATCTTGATCCGGGGTGCATTTGGCAACGGGAACGGGATACCCGACCAGGCATTCAGCCTGGAATATATGAGGCCATTTTCCGACAAAGTTAAGAATGCCAACTTCTATATTCTTGCCCACCGTGCCGGGGGGCGAACCTCCGACCGGCTCCCGGTATCGGAAAACAGCATTGAGATGATCAACTTCACTGAAAAACTGGGCTCTACGGGGGTCGAAGTTGATGTGAGGCTGAGCAGCGACGGGGTGGCTTTTATTTACCATGATCCGGATATCAACACCCGGCTGACCAAAAAGGGTCCTTTGGCCGGACCGATCAGTGATTACAACTGGTTGACCATATCCTCCTTTGTGAGGTTAATTCATGGCGAGAAAATTCCTACACTGGAAGATGCCCTGAACTTTGTGGTAGACAGCACGCTCCTCCGCTTTGTCTACCTGGATATGAAAGCCAGCAAGGAAGCGATGGCGGTGGTCGTCCCGATCCAGCAGCGGGTTCTGCAACGTGCTAAAAACAAAGGCCGCGACCTGATGGTGGTGGTCGGCATTCCATCATCAGCAGTGCTGGAAGATTTGATGACCTATCCTGATTATCAGAATATACCCTCGCTGTGCGAGCTTACGGTAGATGACGTGAAAAAGGTCAATTCAAAAGTGTGGGCTCCAAGGTGGACCCTGGGTACGCAGAATGACCTGGTTCAGCAAATGCATAAGGAAGGCAGGCTTGCCGTTTGCTGGACGATCGACAGCCCGTTATGGATCCAGAATTACTTGAATAACGGGCTCTTTGACGGGTTGCTGACTAATTTTCCGTATGTGGCTGCATACTATCATTACATTCAGGAATAGCATTATGGGAAGAAAAATAATATTATCGGTAATCGTCCTTGTATTTCTGGAGGTTGCTGCATTTTCGCAAAAAAATGACAGTGTAAAAGTTCGTCTGAACCATTACTCACTGACCCTTGGAATAGGCTGGAGCCATTATTATGATAACCTGGAATATGGGGATAAGAATATCAGCCAGGATTTTGCCGGTCTCTCTGTGAAGTTTTTCTGGGAACCGGAACACCGGCTGAGCCTTGGCCTCGAATCGGGATATTATCACCTGTTTAAGGTGAAATACCAGTTGACCAATGATGCTTCAGCGGAAGTCAACCGGTCGGTTGTTCCTTTCCTTCTTCTGGTCAGGATGCGCATTGTTGATCACTTTTACCTGGGCACAGGGATGGGGCTCGCAGTTATCAATAACAAGGTTTCAGGAGGGAACAGTGAGATTTTAACCAAAACGTGGTCCCTTTCGAACTACGAGTTTTCGGGATCCTATGTTTATCCCTTAAAGCGCCACCTGAATGTGGGAGGCGAATTCAAAGTGTTTAATTTCGGTAATCTCAACGACTGGATATATTCTCTCCAGGTTGTGTGTGCTATTAAGATATAATGGAACACTAGGCGGTTTTATCGGCAAGCCAGGCCAAAACAAGCTTATACCCCAGGGAAAGAATGATCGCGCCGAGAAACAGTCCCATAAATCCTTCAAAGATAAATCCCCCGATCGAACCGATGAAGATCACCAGCATCGGCACGGGTGCGCCTTTTCCCAAAAGCATAGGTTTCAGCACATTGTCGGAAAGGCTTACAAGGATAAGCCAAGCAGTGAGCAGCACGGCAGTCAGCGTACCGCCGGTAGCAAACATGTAAATAATGACCGCGATGGAAACCGGTGCAACGCCAACCTGGACGATGGCCAGCAGCAGGGCGATCAACGCCCACAGCCCGGCAAGTGGAACCCCGGCCGCCAGGAAGCCCAGCCCTGCCAATGTTGCCTGGATAAAGGCGACACCGATGATCCCGCGGGCAACATTCCTGATCGTCACTTCCGTGACTTTTGCAAAATTACCACCCTGGTCGCCGGCCAGGCTGATGAATAAATTGTGCGCGGCGCTTCCTCCCTGCTCTGAGTAAACCAAAAACAAGCCTGATACCACGATCGAGGCCAGCATCATCAGAAATCCCATCCCCGCCTGGGAAACAAAAGAAATTATCCAGCTAAAAGCTGTTTGCAACTGAGGTCCGTACATTTTTATCACTTCACCGGGGTTTTCAGCCAGCAGCTTCCATTGGGTATAAAACTGCTCCCCGATCAACGGCCAGGTTTTGACGGTTTCGGAGGGCACAGGAACCTTCAGCTGTCCATTCTGGTATAGACCGATGATGGATTGCAGCCCTGAGACCATGGATTGACCCAGGATGAGACATGGCATAAGAATGACCAGCAGGAGAAACGTAGTAATGATCACCGAGCTGAGCATGTTTTTTCCTCCAAGCCGTGCACTGAGTACACGGTGAACCGGGTAGGCGGTGACGGCAATGATGATGCCCCACATCATGATGCCCAGGAAAGGTTCCAGGATTTTAAAGCACCAGCCAATCAGGATAAACAGGATCCCGATGCGGATCGATGCTTCCATGATTACTTTTAACAGGGTTTTTTCGGTCATGGAAGGGGGGAGGGTTAAATGGTGAAATGGTGAAATGGTTAAATGGTGAAATGGTGAAATGGTGACGGGCGAAATGCAAGGAGGTTTGGCAGATGAAAAAAGCCGGAGTCATGGCAGGTATTCCTGCGATGGCTCCGGCTTTTGGAACAAATCCTTAGCGGATCATCAAAGAGAGGCCGACTTTCAGGTTAAGCATCTGGAGGTTTTTCGAGATGCGGTCGTTATAGAGTTCAATTTTGTTGGTCGTATATTTATAGTTAAATGCCACAAGTGCTCCCCACTGTGAGAAGTATCCGAATTTTATCACGGCTCCGACTTCGGGTGTGAGGGAAAAATCCCAGCGGGTTCTGTACAGGTCGTATTCCTGCACAAGCAGGTGATGTTCCATGTAATCACCGCCAATGCCAAGACCCACATAAGGGGATACCATGCGGTCAGGAATAAAATGGTAAGCGATTACACCCTGGAAAGGCACCAGCCACGTGAAACGATAGTTGGTGGCAGTAAGCGCTGTGCCATCGGGGCCGATATAGGTTTGATAGCCATACATCTGGGATACGCGCTGCCAGCCGATATTGAAACCTGCCGCCAGTCCGCCTTTTATAAGATACCTGCCGCCCAGGTCAAATCCTGCGGGGCTTGCATTGCCTACCCATTTGTTGAAATCGCCCATCGTGAAAGTTGTGTTCCAGGAAAAAGTATAATAGGAGGAGGGTTTAAACCCCAGGGAGGCTGGTTTGTCCTGGCTCATGGCCAATCCTGCCAGTAATATGAATACCGTGATGATCAATAATATTTTTTTCATATGAGTTCAGTTTGGCCGTGGTTATTTCGAAGTTGTTTTAATCGCAGGCGTTTGTTTAAAAGCCTGGTCAACGCTTTTCAGGACATCATCCAGTGAATGGCTGCTGGTAAGCAGGCCCCTGATCAGTGCGTTCCACCTTACCATGACCTTGTGGTCCGAGGTCGGATTTTTAAGGTCAATCATGTCGATCAGCACCGTGCCCGTAGAATATGAGGTAACATATGCCGGATAATAGGGATAGCCATACCCGTAGCCAGGATAGCCCCACCAGCCCGGAGAATAATAACCCGGGTATCCCCAATACCACCCGGGTGAATATACCGTGGTGTTGGTGTTCTTAATGGCGCTTACATTGATCGCAAGGTCGGGTTTGGCGCCGGCGGCAGGTGCAGTAAACCCCCGGTTATGCATGTCCTGCGATATCTGCGATAACAGGGCCATGGCCTCGGGCGTGGTTATCGAGGCACTGTCTTTCCCGTTGATATAGGCAACGGAAGGCGCCACAGCAAAGGTTTTATAATCGTTGAAATTTATTGTAATATCATATTTGGTATAGATCGCCAGGTCTTCGAGTAAACGTCCGGATTCAGGAGGGTATTTTGAACAGGCGGTGGCTGCCAGGAGTCCTGTCAGTAAAAAAAACAAAATTTTCGTTTTCATAGTTTATATAGTTTGAGTGTTGAAGGAGGTTTTTTGTAATAGTTAGAGTTTTCCAAGCCTGAAAATCAATCCGCCTGTAAACCCGAACTGGAAAAGTGTTGAATAAACAGAAACGCCGCCGCTGGGGCCGCCTGTGCCCACAAACATCGACAGCCCGGCACCCTGAACAGGCACGAAGCCCTGCGCCTGCAGGCGAAGTCCAACCCGTTTGCTGAAATAAATCTTCGCTCCGGCATTCAGTCCTACGGAGAAAAACCATTCATCCGGGTAGTCATCCTTGGGTGCAAACAGGCACGCGCCAAGGTTTAATCCGACAAAGGGACTGACTTTAGGGTTAACCCTGAAGTTTTTCGTAAATCCAATGTGCATATAGTTGATACTAAGCGGGACATCCAGGTATCTCAGGTGGTTTCCAATCGTATAATAAGCAAGGTTGGCCCACGTGTCGGACCGGTTGTAAAGCAGGTCAACATCCATCACCTTGCTTACTGCAAAGCTGATCATCCCGCCATACTGCGCGTTGTCTTTCAGATGAACGTCACCGTAATCCGTTTGCATGGTGCCGGAAAATACATATCCTCCGAAGGGAGTGACCTCTACGGATTGAGCCTTTATCAAAAAGGGCAGGTATAATATGACTAAGAGAAAAAAGATCGGTTTTTTCATAGTGGAGTTTTTGATACATTTTTGGCAAATTTAAAAAATATATCCTAATGGGCGCATCTATATCAGAAAGGTATTAATGGCTGCCATGGAAGAGTACAGGGGTGAATTCAATCTCGAGGTATCCGGTGCTGATTAAATGATTGCCGGTGAAATTCCAGCCGTTAAACGCATGCAGCGAGCGACCCGGAATAATTAGTGCAAATCCAAGTGAGAGTTTCAGTGTTTTGACCGGCGTATAGGTCAACAACATGTCAGCCTCGTGGAACAGGCTCGATGTGACTTTTGTAAGGGTGGGTTTCAAGGATATGGGGTCGATATTCCTTACGTAGGCATGGGGCAACGTGAACCAGTGGTAATTCGCTTCCACGGTAAAGTCGTCCATGATTTCAAAGGTTGCCTTAAAGTACAGGTTATTCAGGCCGGGACTGATGTTGCTCCGGGAAAAGGTATTTAGCATTCCGGATAACCCGAGGTCTTTTCGCGTATCGCCGTATAGCATGCTGAAGCCATGAACCGTTTTGGCCCACTCGGCCGTGTCGGCAAGGTCATCCCCGCTCATGTGTTCGTAGGCCAGCATCAGGCTGAGCCAACCGGTGGCCTGGTAGCCAAAATACCCTGAGTAATACAAGGCGCTGAGCCTCCTGCCGTCGGTGATATGGCCGTTCTGGTAATATCCCGACAGGCTGAGGTCCCAGTCGGGCCAGGCAAGCCAGGCGACAAGGCCAAATGTATTCCGGCCATAGAGGGTCTCGCGGGAAATACCGTTGTCGGAGCCATCAAGAATATCCGACAAAGTCAGGTTCAGTTTTTTGTCAATCAGCCTCCGGTGCATGTACAGGTAACCCATGTAACGGTAGGAATTTGCCGTGGCATCCGTGTTGAGTACAAGCCCCGATCCCTTAAACCGGTTGGCTGCAAACCCCAGGTCGGCCATGAAACCCGTATCAGGTTCAAGCCAGTGGGCGATCATGGCATTGTGGCTGGTTATCAGTTTATCCCAGGTTCTGGCCTGCAGAAACTGTTCATCCTCGTAGGATATCTCTATTCGCCCGGCCTGGACTGAAAATTTGTTTGTAAACTGATACTTCAGCCATGTTTCATAGGCATTGGCGCTCCATGTGCCGGTTTTTGCCGTGGAAAATAAACTGGTGCCTGAACTTCCCTGTGCCTCCAGCGACATATAGGCATCCAGCTTTTTATGCCTGAAATTCACGTCAATTTTCGCGCTTCCGGCCAAATTGAACAACCTGCTGTTCAGTGAATCGGAAACAATCCGGTGCAGGTGGAGGTAGTCGGTGCGGGCATCAATATCACCTGTAACGGTAAACTGGGACAGCGCATTCTTGCATGGAATGATGCAAAACGCAATCAGCAGGGCCAGGATGGCGACAGGGACATCATGAAAAAATTTGCACAAGCGGCCTGGAACTTAAAAGTGAAATCCTACCTGGACCAGGTACCTGAAGCCGACAGCCATCAGCGAGAGTTTACCGTCATTCTTGAAGGACTTGTTAACCACAAAGTCTGTTATCATCGGGTATTTCTCTTTAAGTTTGTTGTACAGATCTTCATTGATCGTTTTCAATTGTTCCAGGTTGATGTTGCCGCTTATGTCAACTCCGCCTCCGTAATAACTCAGGGAAGGCCCCATCAGCACGAAATCGAGTGTGAACCGTTTCCAGAAGATGAACTGGTAACCCAGTTCAACGCCCAGGTTAAAGACGTAAATATTTCCTTTAACCAGCCCGGCACTGTCGATTTTGGTGTGAAGCACATCCACGCCATTCTTAAAATGATAGTCGTAAAAACTTGCGAAAGGAGCCAGGTAAAGCCCGTCGGGAACAGGACGGCGATTGCGCTTCATCAGGTAAAAGCGGTATTCCAGTGCCAGGTTGGCCCCGTACTTCTCCCTGCTTGTAATGGCAACCACATTTCCGATCGAGTCGGGAAAGAGCCTTGGGAATTCGAGATAGCCAACGGTGAGGCAAATCGTTTGTCGCGGGGTCAATACCCGTTCGTAGCTGAAGGTCAGGTTGTTCTTGCTCCACAACAACAGGGGAATCGGGTCCCATTTAATGACGTTTTTGTGGATGGGTGGTGGCACCAGGTTCAGCGAGTCTTTCTTTAGTGCGGAGACAAAAAAAGGAATAAGCAGGAAGAACGTGAGCAGGAAAAAGTATGTTTTTTTCATCTGGAGATGTTAACAGTTTGTAACCCAAAGAAAAACCACAACCGTTGAGAATTCAGTCATGGCGAAATCGCTTGCAATTTATAACAAATAAAATTCATTGCAACTCTGAAGGTTATTTACGACTCAAAAATTGCTGCCCCAACTGCATATGGGCACATTTCAGTTTTTTTTATCTTTGCCAAATAACCCCAAAAGACCACCAAACAATATCATCAAACAATAATCAAAAACCAGGAAATATGAAAACCAGAATATTATCAGTCGCAATTATAATGTTCGCAATGGTTTCAGGCTTGTTTGCCCAGGCAGACATGAAGGAAACCATGGCGATGATCAAAAAGAACCTTGCCGACAGCAAAGAGAAGCTGAAAAAATTCGAATGGATAGAAACCACGACCACATTCGTGAACGGCGAAAAAAAATCTGTCAAACAAAACCAGTGTTATTACAGCCTGGATGGGAAACTTACCAAAGTTGAAACCGGTGGTTCCGTGCAGGGAAAAACGCCGGGCGGATTGCGCGGCAAAATAGCTGCCGGCAAAAAGGAAGATATGGCTGACTACATCAAGGCAGCCATTGCCAAAGTGCATGCTTACCTGCCTCCCGATGCCGGAAAGATCCAGCAGACGTTTGAAGCGGGAAAAATGGCCATCCAGATACTCGAACCAGGCAAGAAGTTCAAACTCAGTTTTCCCGATTTTAATGAAAAAGGAGACCTGCTTTCCATCTCGGTTGACAAGGCAAATCAGAAGATACTGGCAATGTCGGTCACCACTACTGTGGATGACCCGGCAAAAAAGGTGGTTTTTGACGTTGTTTACAGCATCCTTCCGGATGGAACGCAATACGCATCGTCGACCACGCTGGATGCCCAGGCAAAAAATCTGAAACTGGTTATAGAGAATTCAGGCTTTAAAATGGCAGCGGGGAAATAGGTTCGCGGTTGACAAAATGCACCGGTGAAGGCCCCTTCACCGGTGTTTTTTATTCAACCTCTTTTACCGCAACGACCTCGTAAACGTCCTTGCCGTCCTTTTGCGTCGGCTGGTAATAGGTTTCCCCCACCTGTACATAGGTCACATCGCCGATTTTAACCTCTTTCCCGCCTTCGGGAAGGGTTTCAACGATCGTTCCTGAAGTCGGAGGTACTACAGTGTACCCCTTTTCATTTTTTTCATAATAGGTGCCGGCGTAATAGTAATTGTTGGTGGTTTGGTTGATTACCACGGTTTGCGTACCTGGCGGCAAGGTAGTGATGGTTGCTCCAACCGGAGCTTGTACTACTGTGTAGCCGCCGTTTGAGGGTACGTAATATACTCCCTGGTCGTAATGATATTTCTGGTTCTCCACCGCGATGATAATGGCTGTGGCGGCTACAGCTGCGACAAAAAATCCCCAGGGGTGCCACGCCGGGCCGTAATGATAGGGCTGGTAGGGGTGATAGCGATAAGGCTGATAGGCATAGTAGTGGTGGCCGCCATAGGAGTAGGGCGGACTTGTATAGGGCCTTGGGTTTACAATGACCGTTGTGTTCCTGTTATTATTGACATTGATGTTCTTACTGTTGTTTACATTGACATTTTTTCTGCTGTTGTCAATATTTACATTATTCCCGCTTACGCTGGTTTTATTGCCGGTCGACACGTTTGTCCTGTCACCGCCCGATACATTGGTCTTGTTGCCTGTCGACACGTTTGTGCGGTTGCCTCCTGAAACCTTGCCGCTGTTTTTTGGTGGAACATTGTTTCCCGCCGGTCTGGCAGCAGGTGCGTTCGCCCTGTTGCCTGGAGTGGCTTGTTTTGCAGCCGGCTGGCGGGTTGCGTTGCCGTCCTGCCGCTGGTCGCGACCCTGAGCATACATCAGTATGGGAAAAAGAAATGCAAGAAGAAATATCAGCAGGCGGGCTGCTGGTCTTGTGATGGTTGTTGTTGCCATGTTATACGATTAAGTGGGATGAATTATAAAAATCAGTATGTTAGTCGGTTTATTACCTGTATCAGCATCATGATAACAGGTTCTCCATGTAAAATTAACAGTATTTTATTAATCCTGCATTTTTTTAAGTAAAACGCCAATCCAAAGTAAGGTTCCGGATTGCCATGCTGAACAGTGATAAACAAGAACCATCTACTTGCTGAATTTCCCCGACGCGGCAACTGACATATCTGGGCTGACCAGCCGGTAGCACATGATCTGCCCCTGGCCGGCCGATGTAAGACATACCTGCATTATCCTTTCCCTTACCCGTGTGGCAAGGATTGTTCTCCCCGTCATGTCAAAGATATGAAGCTGCCTGTCGAGGTAATTGTGGCATTGTGTGAAGTCAAAAAATGTTTTCCCTGACAGATCGGTGAAAACCACCACATGGTCGGGAATAACCTGTGTTACTTCCCTTATGGATACGGTGGTCTTCCAGATGTTATAAAGGTGCTGGAGCGAGTCGATGGGGTCGACGGGATAGATACCCGTGAGCGACTGTGGATAGGCCATCCACAGGTCGGTGTGAAGCGAATCGGCAGGGTCAGTTATACGTGCAACCCTAAGAAAGGCTGACTGGGACGAAGTATTGTGGATGGCGCACCGGGTATCGGCGCCGATTACCTTTGCACCTTGCAGGGCCGACATCAGCCGGTCGGCAAGGGTTCCCGGCGTTGTAAGAAAATGGCTTTGCATCGAGTCGAGGATTTGCTGTCCAAGCAGAATATTTCCCTGGATTGAATAGAAGATATTTGCTGTGTCATTTTTGTAATTCGAGCAACCGGCCCCGGTAAAGGCAGCACTCCGCGGGTGACCGCCATGGTAATCGACGATCCCGTACTGGCGCGTGGCGGGTGTGTTATTGGCGTCGTGGGCGACCAGCGAGTCGATGATCTGTTGCGGGGGCAGTCCCTGGATCATCCAGTTGTGCGCGTTCTGCTGGTTTACCGGGCTCCAGGCGGCCTGGGTATGGATCGCACCGATCCCGGGGATCACGTCGCTGAGGATAGCGGCACCATGCGGGTATGTGACGGAAGAACCCACGCAGGAGGCGCCGGCGCTGCCGATCTCTCCGGTGATGGAATCAATAGCCACGATCGAAAAAGTATCCTGCGCAAATATTGGAGATAGCGTAAGGATGAAACCTGCCATGAAAAGACAGGCTGCCGTTAGTTGTTTTAGTTTTGACATATGATAATTCCTGGAGTTTTATAACGATATAAAGATACCAAAAAGAAGGTAGCGAGGTAGCGACCTCGCGACCTCGCTTTTTCTTACAGGCGGGTTACCGTTCCGAGGGCGGTCAGTTTGAACCCGGAAGACACCAGCAGTGTTGCCCCGTCTTCAATCAGCATGGCGCCACACGACATCCCGTTGTTTCTTATAACCGGCATGCGGGTGGCCCCGGCAGGGATTCTCACGCTTTCGTTTACAGGAACGCCCGACGGCAACCAGTTCCCACTTGCATTCCAGTCGTCGCTTACGGCACCGGTCCATGTTTTGGTGTAAAAAACACCCTCGGACAGCGAGGCCAGTTTTAACACGATTTCATTGTCGGGATCGAATGTGAAACCGGTCGGTTGCTTTGAAAAGGTCCAGGTGAACTCCTGGTAATTGTTCGTGTTCATGACTTTTACCAGGCTGTCGGTATTGTCCTGGAAGTGGATTTTTACGACCAGTGGCATCCTGAAGAAGCCGGCATCCATCTGGACCTGTTTTGCCAGGAAACGGAGATCCCAGTTTCCGTTTCCCAGGTCTTCAATACAGAACTGGTTGGCATACTGAGGATGGTTGGGCCCAAGCAGCCACTGGGAGAAAAACCAGTCGTAGTTTTCCCCCGTGACCATGTTTACCTTGTTGTTAAAATCGGCGATTCGTGCCGAATGAAACCGCAGGTTGGTGTCGTTGACGTAGGCCTGCAGGGATGCAAAAAAGAGGGGGTCGCCCAGCGCGTACCTGAGCATATGCATCACGCAGGCGCCTTTTTCGTAGGTAATGGCCCAGTTGAACAGGATGTTCAATCCCGGGGTCGCGGAAGCCCAGGTGGGATCAGAAATGGCCCATCCAGGGTTGGAGACCAGGTAACTCGCGGCGTACATGTTGATCCGGGCTTTGTAAACCGGGTAATCTCCATATCGTTCATACCAGAAGCAATCGGCCCAGGAGGCAAACCCTTCATTCAGCCAGATGTCGGCCCAGGTGTCGCAGGTTACCAGGTCGCCAAACCACTGGTGCGCGAATTCGTGCGCGATGAGCCACTCTTCCCAGCAATCGGGACAAAGGCTGGTGATGGTCTGGTTTTCCATGCCGCCCCAGGGAAACTGGCTGTTCAGGGTCGCGAAACCGTTTTTCTGGAAGGGGTGTTCGCAGAAATTTTGCGAAAACCAGTCGGTCATGGGTTTGATGATCGTTTTTGCCACGGTGAGGTCTTCCCCGTCGTTGTAATAAAATCGCATGGGGATGCTGTCGGATGGATTGGAGGGCTTATGCCAGTATAGGATATCCAGCTTGTAGTTGATTTTAGATGTCATGACGATAACGTAGGTCGCCAGGTTCTGGCTGCTCGACCAATGGTATGTCAGCGTGTCGGCTGAGAAGGAAGAATCGGCTAGTTTGCCGTTTGATGCCAGTTTGACGGATGAGGGAACACGGGCAGTGAGTTCCAGGAGCGCCTTGTCGGATGGTTTGTCCCAGCAGGGGAACCACCGGCGGGCGCCTTCCGGTTCACAGTCGGTAAACACCATGCCGGCATCGGCATAGAAAGCTCCGTCTGCAACATCCTTATGGCGGTAGTAAATCTTTACGCCAGCCACCTCGCCGGGGTTATACAACCGGTCGAGCTGGATTACAAGCGTATCCCCCGTGTGGGTGTATGAAACGCCTGCCATCCGCACGGAGTCAATGATCAGTGAAGCATTGGCCGCGTTCAGTTTTATGGAAGATAATGTTGAATCAACCCGAAACTGCACGATATCCGAGGCGCTGAAGCTTTTTGGGAAAGGGGAGAAGTAGCACGTGTACAGGTTGACGTTCAGGATATATTTCAGCACATCGAAGGTGTGAGGTATGCTGTAGGAGGAGTTGTCGGGTAATGCAGGAATACCCGGCGACGAGCTCTTTTTCATTTGGCAGTACCTGGCCCCGCCCGGTTCACTGACACCCTGCGACCTGGACATGGTCCAGAGGAAAATGAACGTTAGCAGGATTCCTGTCATTTTACTCATGCGTGCCGGTGGAATTTGGTTTCCGGCCAAAGTTACGGAACAGTTTTAAATTTTCGTTTCTCGGTGGAAAGAGAATACCTGATGCAAGAAAGGTCACTCAAAGTATAAACCTTCAAAATTTATTTTATTAATCCGGAAAAAGTGTTACTTTTGCACCCCTGTTCATACATTACATGGTGCATTGCCCGGATGGCGGAATTGGTAGACGCGCTAGTTTCAGGGACTAGTATTCGCAAGGATGTGCAGGTTCGAGTCCTGTTCCGGGCACAAAATCACTTCAAAACCCGCGTTAATCGCGGGTTTTGCTTTTTAGGGTGCCCCCAAAAGTGCCCAAAACATTTGCGGAAATTTCGAGTTTAATATAGTGCGGTGGCTTTTTGCTGCTTTTTACTTACTTCCAAAAAGCTGCCCGGATAAAGCAGTGCGAAGGAAGTTCGCAATGGCAACACTATATTTTATGACCTGGAATTGAAAGACAGATTAAGGGTGCTTTTAAATATCCAGGATTCCGAAGACTTCAGAATATGAATCGTTTAGATCGATGACAGTAAATTGAACTTTGTCGGATTTTTTTAACGTATTGTATGCTTTAATGCTCTCAACATCCGTAGTAAGGTAAAATTCAATCTGGGCTTCATAATCAGCCTGAGCAAAAAGCTTGGAATCGTTTGGAATCAACAGACGTTTTGTAAAATCAACCACCCCTTTATTTCTAGCATCGAATAAAATTCTGGCAAATTGCCCCGTTCTGCGGGCATGATCGAAATTAAAAGGTAAGATTTTAAGGTTTTTTAGCGGCAACTGATCGGCAGTTCCTCCGACACAAAATTCCGCCACACTGATCGTGGAAATAAACAGGGAGAAATCATTCTTCAGGAAGTACCGAAAATAATCATCGGCATTCTTGAACAAAGGGTCGGCACTGTTCAGGAACCGAAGGAAAAAACTCGTGTCCAGTAAGACTCCTTTAGGCATTGTAACCTCCCCTGATATCCCGGAGCCATTCATCCGGATTTATGGTGTTCAGCCAGGTCATTGCCTTGCTGCGGAGTTTTTGCAAATAATCTGTGTCGTAGGCGGGACTGTAATTAATCATCTCAACAAACCGGAGGCTTCCCTTATCGATTTCGCCCGATTCTGTATTTTGCTTGCCCAAAGCCCGTATTCCATATGATTTATACAGAATATTCTCTTCAAGCTGTTCCAGAGTTTCCTGCGGCGTGTCGATGCGGATAATGCCAAATTCGTCGGTCATCAGGTGAATGTTGACCTTCTCTTTTCCTCCGGCATTGGTAATCTTGCCGTAAAAATAAAATTCCGCATCGGCCCAAACGCTTGAAGTGCGGTAATAGCGGGTCGTTTTATCAATCCTCAATTCTGACGAATCCTGCAAAGATGTCTTTAAAGTGATCAAATAATCCTTTTTAACGGCAGTATCCTGAAAAGATTCAATGGCTTTCGCGGTATTCAGTTCCAGGAAATCGATGTTCTGAGTTGCAGTTACCTGGGCGAGAATGGCGGTAAACCCGATAATCGCCTGCATGCTTGTCTGAAGTACATGCCTGACAGAACCGGGTTCCTGTTTATAACTGATGATTGGCCGATCCTTTTTATCTCCCGGGAATAAGAGATTCTCGGCTTGTTCCAGAATCCCTGCAACTTCCCGGATATCATAATTGTCCGGGGTCAGTTCCAGGTTACCTTTCAAGCCTTTAATTCTAATCTCTATGTAACCGGTTTTTTCCATAAGGCAAAATTACAAACAATCCTGTCAATTAAAACGCTGGTTCAACCTTTTTCGGCGTATTCATCATGCTTGCATTCCGTAAATGAGAGTTTGCAGGGTTTATCAAATTGTAAGGCCGGTTAAATGCTTCCTGTGTGACTTTGAAATGTGCGGAAAGAACCCGGATGATCTCTTTCGACAACCCTTTCTTGTAATTCAAAATATCCGAGACCAGGCCTTTGCTGACGCCTAATATTTCGACCAGGTCTTTCGCTTTCATTTTTCTGTCATGCATCAGGGAGTGCAACAATTCAACAGGATCAAGTTCGTTAAGGGAGGAATGTTCAGCATCCCATTTCTCAATTAACAAAGTGAGTAACTCTATCTCATCCTGAATATCCTTGCTGTTCCCGCCTTTTTCCAGCAATTTCTCCAAAGCATCGCAATAGGCTTTATATTGCGTTTCAGATTTTATAATTGTGATTTTCATAGTCAACTTGGGTCAATATCTCCATGGGTTTCCCAATCTGCATGTTTTATGGCAGTTACCCAATACTCAAAAGAACGTTTACTTGCGGCATTACCGGCCACGTACGCTTCAATTGCCTGTTGCTTTATTAAATGAACCTGCATGCAAAGACAGGTTAAATTTCACCAAGTTCACATTATGTGAATATATTTATTCTTCAAATAGTTGATTTGTTGTCCTGATCATTAATTACCAACTTGTTGCATGATTTGCCCTTCAACGATCCTAATTTCATCCTCTGTTAAACCATATAATTTGTAAACCAGGAGGTCGATCCCGGTTTGCATTTTGATTGTGTCGGCTTCAGGAGCAGTCTTTTTAATTGACAGAATTTCATCAACAATTGCAATGATTGGCTTTGCCTGATGGTCATGATATATCGGAATGGGTATCTGACCAAAATAATTCCAGATTAGCTGGTAACCGTTTTGAATGGCAGTGCAATATTTGGAAATCAGCCACCAGCCCATTTTTGAATTTAAAATGGCAACCAGCACCTTGTCTGTTGTTGGGATGATCCACATGGAATTGTTGCAAAAACTCCCGTCTTCATCAAAGATAAAGCAAGGTTTTACCTGGAAAACCTGGTACATGATTTTTGCAGTGTAAAATTTATGATAATAGTCGCAGGCCCGTAACTCCCACCAAAAATCACCTTTGTCAGTTCTCAACTCAGCCTTAGACCTGAATGGCAGCAGATGGGCTGCAATGGCTGGATAATTTCCGGAAAACCATCTCCAGGCATCCTCATAGTTCATATCCCCGTAATGCGGAGGAGGTTCGCTTACATGATAAGGACTTGACTCCGGTAAATTTCTTTTAATGGTGAATCCCTTTGGGATAAGGATAAGCCAATTTGTGGGTTCATTGGTTGTATACGGCTTGATATTCCTTCCTAAAAAGAATGGCTTTATAAGTTCTATTGATCTGGCATCATCCTTTATAAGTCTCTTCTTTGTATTTGAGTCAATTACAAAAGCTTCAGTTAGGCCAGTTTTTATGCCATAATAAGCATTCCCATTTAAAGTGTCAAATAGAGTTTTACAATATGAATTGAGTTTTTTTAACAATAACTGTTCAACTCTATCAGAAATTACCCAAATATCATCACTCAGATCAGCATCTGCAATATTATTCGCAATTGAATTAATGTAGTTATTAAATCCATTTGCGAATTGCAGTGTTTTAACTGACATCGAATTAAAATTGCCCGCTGGTGTGCTTTTGGATGCAGTAATAATACAAGGATAAGTAATAGCTTCATCAAAAACTTGTAAATCACCGAAATCAATAACAGATTGTAGTTGGTTTTGCAGGAAGAATGACCGTAAGGGTTTTCCATATCCGGTTTGCATCCATTTGTTTGGCATGATATAACAAAAGTGTCCTTTAAGTTTAAGAATTTCAAAGCCTTTTTCAACGAAAAACACATACAGATCGGCCGTCCCGGAATATGTTTTATAATTGGCACTAAAAAATGGTTTCTGCTCTTTGATTTCTTCCTGCCTGATGTACGGAGGATTCCCAATCACCACATCAAAACCCACGAAATCCCCTTCATCATTTAGGACTTCGGGGAATTCATACCTCCATTCAAAAGCATTTTCATAGATCTTGTTGTTTTTCGCGTCCTCAATTTCCTGATTAAGTTTTGCAACTTCTTTTTCCAATTTTTGCCGTTCCTTCTCACTCTTTTCCTTCGCCTTCTCATCTCCATATCCAATATCCGGCTCAAAAAGAAAATTACCGGTGAATTTGTGAAATAATTGGTTCATGAGCTGATCACGCCTTTTTACCCTGGCATCATTACTTCCAATTCCCAAATGAAAAGTGCTTTTTATTTTCTCAATCAGTTGCTCCATCTCCCTTTTCTGATCCTTGCTTTCAGCATTACGGTACATCATGATCGCATCCCTGTAATTGTGGATAGAAAACCGCGCGCCAGATAAAACCTGTTTGATATCGGCATCCAGCGCATAGCGCGAGATCAGCGAATTTCCGCATTTGATGTTGATATCAATGTTGGGTAGCGTTTCCAGCTCCCCCTCTCCCCAGGGGAGAGGGGGCCGGGGGGTGAGGCATTTTTCCGGCTGAGAGGGCCGGTAATAGGCATTTTTAAGTAACTCTATCCACAACCGCAGGCGGCATATTTTTACGGAGTTGGGATTGATGTCAACCCCGAACAGGCAGTTTTCGATGATGCTCTGCTTTTCATGGAACAGTGTTTCCTGGATCCGCCTGCTCTCCGGACTGGCGGGATTGTATTCATAGAGTTTGCCATCTTCGTCGGTGATGATCAGTTCATCGTTCACCACTTCAACGTGATACTCCTTTAACCGTTTCCCTTCCTTGTCCGACAATATTTTCAATTCGCTCTTTAGAGCAATGATCTCGTTTAATGCCGAAACCAGGAAATGGCCGGAACCCACGGCCGGATCACAGATTTTGAGGCTGTTTATAACGTGATTGGCCTCAGTTCTGTCCTCAATTTTATTGTAAAGCTGACTGATGTCGGCACAATCCCAGCCCTTGACATCATTGAACTTCTGTACCACCGCCCGGCGGATGGTTTCATGGCACATGTACATGGTGATGAACCCGGGGGTGAAGAAGGAGCCGTCCTTATAGCCGTTGATCTTTTCAAAGATCAGCCCGAGCACCGAAGCGTTGATCAGCGTTTTGTTCTCTTCCTGGATCTCCTCAGAACCTTCACCGGCAAAATCATAGGCTTCCAGAAACTTAAACAGGTAATCAAGGGTTGCAAGTTCTCCTGTGAATTTTTTCCCGGTGTTGTTTTTCAGGACCGTTGATTTCAGTAGTGGTAGTTTCCCATCCTTTAGCTGACTGATAAAAAAACAGGAATGCTCAATTTCCGTCGGCTCGAAAAGGGAGCTGTTCAGGTAGGGCACGTTAGAGAAGGCCTTCCTGACCTCTTCGTTGCGTTCGCCCGGTTTTCGGGCCAATACGCTGAAGAAAAGGCTGTTCAGGTCATCGAAGTTCTGCACCTTCTCACTGTTCAAAAAAGCAAAGGATTGATCACCCTTGTGATACCTGATTAGTTGGGCTTCCAGCAGTTTCAGGAACAGGATGCGGTTGATCCAGGTAATGGACAATTCCAGCGCGACATTAAATAACCTGTCCGGCACCGTTTCGCCAAACTGCGAAGGTTTCTCAAGCCGTGAAATTTTATCCAGGCTGTCGAGCTGCATGATGGCGCTTTCAATCAGGGATCCGGAATTGCGTTCCCCATCCTTTTTCCGGCCGATGAGCTTTTTGCTCCCTTCCCTGGTTTCCGTCAACCCGATGATATGGAGCAACTCGGCATAGAAGGTCTTGTCGAGGCTGTTGCTGTCGTTGGAGAAGGGAAGTTTCAGCAGGTGTTCGGGAGAGAGCAGTTTATAAAGGGCGATGAGTTTTGCATCGTCCTTCTTGTCATCATTCCGCAGGGGTTTGTCATACTCTCTGAAATCGAACCAGGTGAAGCTGATTTCGGAGGTAAGCCCTGCCATGAAGGGTTCGGCAATTTCCCGGTAAAAGAAATCGGTGGTTTTCCCGGCCAGACGACCCTCCTCGAAATCGGTGAACTGTTTTACCAGCGATTTGTTTTGTGCAAACAATTTCTCAAACAGCCCGGCATCAAACACGTACCATTCATAGATATTGGTTGCCACAAGGTGTTTTATTTCCAGGTTGTGGCCGGTGATCCGTTCGCGGAGATAATAGAGGATCAGTTCATGAAACGCTTTGGTGTTGAGGTTATCCCTGCGGATCATCTCAGCCTTGTTCGACGGTTTCTTGGCTTCGATCAGCACCCCGGGAAGGCTCTTTGAATCGGGACCGTTATGAATGACGAGGTCGGTGCGATCCTTTGTATTCAGGTAAAACTTTGGATGATAAAAGGTATTCCTGAGAAAATTGCCAACGTCGTTTTTGTTATGCTCTTCCGATTCGGTTTCATCCAGCCCGTCAAGCAGCCCGATCAGGTTTTTCTTGAACAATTCGATTTCAGTGCGGGTCGGTTTGACCTTCAGGAAGGCTTTGTTGAGGGATTTCCGGGGAGATAAAAGAGTAAGTTGCATAGCCACGAAGTGATTCTCCTTCAAAAATAGGAAAAGCGAATGATAAAGGCAAAAAAAAAACACAGTAGTTCCCAGCCAGGGAACAAGGGAGGGTTCATTTACAGGTATTTAAATATTTTCTCACGACAACTGGTACATTTGTGATCAATCAGTTTGGAAAATTTACTTAATGGAATTTGTTGAATACAGTATTCTGTGAATGTGTGAATTATATAACTTATTCCCAAAGTTGTGTAATGCTTTTGGATATGAATGGTCTCACCTTTGTATCGTGAAACTTCATTCACAAACTAATTTCAAATAAATGAATATAACAGAAGTTAAAGGAAACTGAAATGAGCAGAAAGGCAAGCTCAAACTTTTTAGCACACGCAATAAAAATCTCAAATAAGTTAAACTCCAAATCATGAAAAAAATTATTTTATTATTGGCAGTATGCCTGTTGTTCGCTTTTTCAGGGTATACCTATACCATACCGGCAGAGAAGGTTCCGGCACCGGTTAAAGAATCATTTGCAAAAAAATTTCCTTCTGCAACCTCGGTTGTATATAAAATGGAAAAAACAGATTATAAAGTCACCTTTAATGACAAAACAGTCGGAATGTCTGCCAATTTCAATTCCAAAGGGGAATGGCTGGAAACGCAGACCATCATGATCGAATCAGATCTCCCGAAAGTAGTATTAACCTCAGTGGCGACTAACTTTGTAGGTTATGTAATGACAGACATAACAAAAATTGATGGTCCGGACAATGTATTAAATTATGAAATGCATCTGAAGAAGGGAACCGTTGCTGAAAAGGTGAAGTTCTCTCAAAAGGGGGAAATCCTGAAAAAGACACATCTGAAAAAGTAGCGTAAGGATAAGGGACTTTCTGTGCATTGAAAGGTTTATTAAAATTGTGAAAGCACCTACCCGGAATTTCGGTCAGGTGCTTTCTTTTTCACTTTGATTCCCGGACACGACAGATGATTACAGCCTTGAAAAATAATTTATCCCTTTTGAAGATCGCGTTCAAAGGATGGTGGGCAAAAGACCCGTTTCGCGAAAGTGCTGTCATTGCCTATTATTCTATTTTTTCTTTACCCGGGGTGCTTGTTGTCGTTGTGACATTCGCCGGATATTTCTTTGGACGCGATGTAGTGAATAAGCATATTACGGGTCAGATCACAGCCATGTTAGGAGCAGAAACAGCCGTCCAGATCCAGACAATGGTTGTGCAGGCAAGCAAGGTGCAGAATTCTGCCTGGTTAACTGTATTAGGGTTGATTATCATCATCATTGGTGCAACGGGGGTGTTTGCACAATTTCAGCAATTATTAAATGTCATTTGGGAAGTAAAGGTGGATACCACTAAATCGGGTATCTGGAACGTGATCAAGGTTCGGTTGTTTTCCTTCGGACTGATCGTGGCGATAGCGTTTCTCCTTATAGTTTCGCTGGTAGTCTCTGCCATGTTATCGGCATTCGGCATTTGGATCTCACATCATTTTTCTGATTCGTTTCTTGTTGTTTTACAGGTGGTTAATTTCATTTTTTCCTTTTTTATCATTTCTGTACTGTTTGCGCTGATGTTTAAAATATTTCCGGATGCCAAAATAAAATGGAAAGACGTATGGATAGGTTCATTCCTTACAGCCTTTCTTTTTGAGATTGGCAAAGTCGGACTGGGTTTGTACTTCTCAAAAGCAGATCCAGGCATAGGGTATGGTGCTGCAGGTTCGGTCATTTTAATTTTACTGTGGGTTTCCTATTCTTCCATGCTGGTATTGTACGGTGCAGAATTTACACACGTTTTTTCGGTCAGGAATTCAGGCAAAGTAATTCCTACTGAAATTGCTAATAGTGAGGTTCAGCGTGAAACAAGTTAGGTGTTGGATGTAGTTAACTCCCTGTATAATGAATATCAGGGGATTTTGTGAAAAATCAATAAGGTTCTTATAATAATATCTGGAAATGAGCAATAAAAGCATAGGACCAATTCAGGACTCTCCTGTTTTAATGATGGCTGCATTCGTAATTATTATTGCAGGAGTACTTTTTGCTAAATCGATTATCAATCCTTTTTTACTTGCACTTTTCATAAGTATCATTTGCATGCAGCCCATTTCCTGGCTTCAGAAGAAAAGAACACCCAAATGGCTCGCACTTTTCATCGTTTTATTGGGTTTGGTTGTGCTTTTTTCAGGATTTGCCTTCCTGATAGGAGGGACATTGTCATCTTTTTCAGGTAATGTTTCTAAATATGAATCCACCCTTCGAACGATTAGCAACTCATATGTTCATTTTTTAAATGGGAAAGGTTTCAGGATTCCTGAAGATCAGATGATAAATCTTGTTCAACCGGAAAGAATCCTTGAATTTACAGCAAGTGCTGTTAATGAAATGGTAAATATGATGGGCAATGCATTCCTGATCTTCCTTATCATTTTATTTATTCTCATGGAATTTGGTAGTTTTCCTGTTAAAGTAAAAGCAATCCTGAAAGGATCGGAGGAGTCCACTTTTTATTTTTCCATCATTACGAAAAAAATTCGTCACTACCTCGGGATTAAAACATTATTGTGTTTACTGGTCGGAACTCTTATCTATGCGGCATTGTTGATCATCGGGGTCGATTATCCTCTCCTGTGGGCCTTGATTGCAGCGTTGATGAGTTATATTCCGAATATTGGATCCATCATCGCCGCGATTCCGGCAGTTCTTTTTGCCCTGGTACAACTCGGCTTAGGCGGTGCACTTTGGACCCTGGGCTCGTTTCTGCTTATCAACAATGTTCTTGGAAACTTTATTGAACCAAAGGTCATGGGAAATGGTTTAGGCCTTTCAACATTGGTTGTATTTCTGTCTCTTCTCTTCTGGGGATTTATTTTGGGAACCATTGGTATGTTCCTGTCAGTGCCTATCACCCTGACAATAAAAATCATCCTCGAACATAATGAGAAAACACAATGGATCGCAATACTTCTGGGGACCCCGGCTGAAGTAAAAACTTATAGACAGCAGAAAGAGCCGCTAAAATGATTGGTTTGTTTTCGCTGCTATTTAGCGGAACACCCGTTCAATAATCGCTGGAGTTACCTGCATTCGGTCTTTTGAAGCCTCCTTTTTAAACGCATGTTATTTTTTGGACGGGACGGGTTGGCTTATCCGGCCGGCAAGTTTCTTCCGGATTTCATAAATTGATATACAGACTGCAAAGGCTGTGAATGGCAAAAGCCAGTCGGTGACATGAAGCGGAGCTGTATGAAAATACAGATTTAATGCAGGAACATAGGTAATAAGCAAAATACAGGAAACCGAGAATGCAAAGGCCAGTAGCAGATTCCTGTTTGAAAATAAATATTTCCCTAAAGCATTTCCGGAAGTTCGCCTGGAAAGGAGATTGGCATACTGACCAAAGATGATGGAAACAAACGTTATCGTGATTGCTTTTTCATAATTGTGCGTGCTGTCAGGGTGAATGAAAAATGAAAAGAGAAAAGTGCCATAGGCAACAAGTCCCATGACGATGCCTGAAAAAACAATGCCTTTCATTGTCTTGTTATTCAATATTTTGTCTTTGGGATTCCGGGGGTGATCTTCCATGATGCTTTTTTCAGGCGGATCGTAGGTAAGCATGATTAATGGAAGCATTTCACCGACAATATCAATCAATAAAATCTGCACTGCCAGTATCGGAATTGCAATACCCAGAAAGGCGCCCCCAAATCCAAACAACACACAGGTGAGTTCAGCCATATTCGATGAAAGGTTTGTTGTAATTGTTTTTTCCAGGTTCCTGAAAATAGTCCTTCCTTCTTTTACGGCCACAACAATTGTGGAAAAATTATCATTCAATAAAATTACATTCGCTGCTTCCTGAGCGACCCTGGAACCATTTTTCCCCATGGCTATTCCAATATCCGCCCGCTTCAAACTCAGGGTGTCATTTACCCCGTCACCGGTTACTGCAACAATTTCGCCCTGTTTCATCAACAAATCTACAATCTTAAATTTATCGTCCGGCGATACTCTTGAAAATATCAGGGCTCTGTGCTGAAATACTTTTACCAGTTGTTTGTCTGTCATGAAGGGTAATTCAGCGCCCTTGATCACCACCGGGTATTCATCACCCTCATTCATCATTCCGATGTTTTTAGCTATTGCTTTCGCGGTTACTTCATTGTCGCCGGTAATCATAAACACTTTCATGTGTGCCTTGAAAACCGACTCAATTGCTGCCTTCACCTCCTTGTGGGGTGGATCCAGCATGGTAACGAAACCTGCAAAGGTCAAATCCTTTTCAGCATCATCCACCGTATAGTCCTTTTTACTGTCAAGATCTTTATAAGCAATCGCAATAACACGCAGTGCTTTTTCGGAGAATGAGGCCGACATCGACAATATCTCTTTTTTTTGTCCATCCGTCAGTTTACTTACTTTCCCGCCTGATATTGTTTTTGTGGAAGCTTCCAGAACCGATTCTATCGATCCTTTGACAAAGGAAATGACTTTATGCTTGTGAGTTCGGATGATGGTTGCCCTTTTGCGGAAAGAATCAAAGGCAAAAGGTTTTACCAGGGGATATTCTTTCTCAATCACATCCAGTTTATAACCGGCTTTCATGGCAAGGGTGCTGAAGGAAGTTTCGGTAGGGTCACCCATGGAATACCACGATTTGTGAAGCTTATCAGGCGGACTGATTTTACCTGATGAAGAAAGGAATCCGGAAAGAAAAAATATTTTCAGATCACCCAGCGAATCTTTCTTCAAAACTTTAGCATCTTCGTCGGTTATATTTCCTGCAGGTTCGTAACCCAGCCCCGACACTGAAAATGATCTGCCGTTGAAGTAGCAACCGGTAATGGTCATTTCGTTTTTTGTGATGGTTCCTGTTTTGTCTGAAGCAATAACAGTGGCAGAACCCAACGTTTGAGCTGATGCGATTTTTTTAACAATGGCCTTTCTTTTCGACAACCTTCCAACAGCCAGGGCCAGGGCCATCGAAATCTGTGCCGGCAATCCTTCCGGCACCATGGCAGCTGCAATACTGACAGAAAAGACCAGAGCCATCGCAAATGAATCATGCATCACCAACCTGATCACAAAAAGAATAATGGCAATAACAAGGGTGACATAGGTCAACTTTTTCGCCACATCCCTGATTTCGGTCTGTACCGGTGCTTCGGCAGATTTAATGTTTTCAGAGGATGTGCTGATTTTACCAATTTCAGTTTGCAAGCCGGTTGCATACACGATACCTGTTGCCTGTCCTCTTGCAACCGTCGTTCCCATGTATACGCAATTTTTTCTTTCAGGAAAAGGAATGGTTGTATCAGTCGAAAATAAATGGTCTTTATCCGCTGGCATTGATTCGCCTGTGAGTATGACTTCATTGGCGGAAAACCCGTTGGATTCAATCAGGCGAATGTCGGCCGGAATCCCATCGCCTTCGTTTAACCTCACAATATCGCCCGGGACAAGGTTTTCAGCAAGAATTTCGGTCATTTTCCCGTTCCTGACCACATTGCACTTATTTACAACCAGATTTTTAAGAGATGCAAGGATGTTTTCTGATTTCCATTCCTGGTAGAAGCCAATCATTGCATTCACTACCACGATAATGATCAGGATGGTGCCATCCCTGAACTGGCCTAAAAGAAATGATACTCCTGAAGCAATGATTAAAATAAAAACCAGCGGGCTGATAAACTGACGGATCAGAATTTTAACAAAACTTACCGGGTTGATTGCCTTCAGAACGTTGCGTCCATGCTTTTGCACGGCTGGTTTTATTTTACTTTCGTCGAGGCCCAGCTTGGAATCGCTGTTAAACGCCTTGACAACTGTTTCAATATTTTCCTGGTAAATTTCCATCATCTGATAAGTTGGCAAGGATGTCAATGGCAGGCATACATCACCCTTTTCACTGAAAATTCAGCTATCCTGTTTCCGGATTTTCCGGAGCAGGATTTATTGCAACAGCTCAACAGTTGTCATACTGGATAATGATTTGGTTCTCAAAGCAAAGGACCGTCCTTTTGAGACGGGCCTTTGCTATGTAACCAGACAGAAAGTGAATAATACTCTTTTAATTGTTAACAAGAACCCGTTTTACAACCTGGTAGTCATTGTTCATGAAAACTACGATATAGACTCCATTCGATAATGGACGAAGGTTTATCTGTGTGTCGGACTTGCCGCCAACAACATTCACATTCTTCAATTCCAATAACTTACTTCCAATTTGATTGTATACGGATATATTGAATGTATTATCAACAGGGAACCGGATGGAGGCTGTAAACTGCCCGTTGTTGGGTACCGGATAGATGGTAAAGGATGCCGAAACAGGAAGTTCCATGGTGTTGGTCACAACAACCCAAACCTTGTTGGAATTTGCAGACGAACAACCATTTAGCGAAACAACGCACCAGTAATATCCGGTATTATTCGTTATGGTATACGACTGACCAGTAGCACCGGCAATCGCAGTGCCTTCATAATACCATTGATTGCCGCTCAGGGCACTGCTGGTAAGCACTGAACCCAGTGAAGAAATAACAGGAGCCGAAGGGATTGGATTGACAACAACCATGAAATCGTGTGATAACACTCCGCTACCGCATGCGTTGATTCCTTTTACTGTAATCACGCCACTTGCAGCAACGGAGCCAAAGGAAACAGCAACCTGGTTGGTTGTGGCGCCAGAAGTTATTATCGCTCCTGAAGGCACAGTCCATGCATAGCTTGCTGCACCTGTAATGGAAGATACCATATAACTAACACCACCTGCACCCGCACAAACTGCTGCAGAACCGATGATTGTTCCTGCAGCGGCAGGTAATGGATTCACTGTAACAACGAAATCGGAAGCAATACCATCACCGCAACTGTTATTCCCGGCAACCGAAATGTTCCCGGAAACTGCTGAAGGGCCATAGTTAACTGTGATACTGGTTGTTCCGGCTCCTGTTGCGATGGTTGCTCCGGCTGGTAATGTCCAGGTATAGGATGTGGCATTAAGCACGGAAGTTGTACTATATGCAACACTATTTGTTCCGGCACATACGGTTCCGACACCTGCAATAGCCCCTGCGATGCTTGGTAATGGGTTGACAAACAGGTTGTAAACATAGGCTTCTGTAGCCGGACAACCCAAAGAGTTGGTGTAATTGACCGTAACATTCTGCTGGCCGCCCCCTGTCCAGGTTACATTGATTGTACTTGTTGCCTGTCCGCTTACAATGATACCGGAGGAAACTGTCCAGAAATAATTGCTTTGACCAATTTCAGTATAGTAAATGTTGTTGACAGAACCCAAACAAGGCGTATTCGTACTACCAATAGTAGGAACTGCCTGTGGATTGACGGTAACACTGAATGATGCCGGTGTAAGTGAAACACAACCGTTTATATTCGTGTAATTTACTGTGACTGCCATCAAACCTGAATTGTTCCAGTTAAGTGTGATTGTATTACTGTTTGGTGTCCCTCCGGATGTGATAATAGCGCCTGAAGGAACAGTCCAGATATAATTTGTCATCCCGGTCTGGGTAGTGTACACCACACCGGATGCACCCTGACAAACTAAGACGGGACCGGTGATCGCAGGAACCGGCAATGAATTTACAGTAACGTTGTAAGATGTAGATGTTGCTGCATTACAGTTATTTGCGTTTAAATAGTTAACGCTGACTGTTTTTGCCCCGGCGGTATTCCAGGTTATGGTTACGGCATTGCTTGCAGCTCCTGCGGTAATGATGGCTCCGGCGGATATGGCCCAGGTATAACCTGTCATACCGGCTTCAGTTGTATAAACTGTTCCGGCAGCGTTTAAACATACAGATGACGGACCTGCAATTGTGGGCACTGGTAAAAGGTTTACAGTTACAGGAAACATAGCAGGTGTTAAAGCAGAACACGATGTTCCGTTTGTATAATTGACACTGACTGCATTATTTCCGGCAGTATTCCATGTGACTGAAATATTGTTCGTACCAGTCCCTGCTGTGATAATACCCCCGGGAGAAATGGTCCAGATATAATTCGTCATACCAGCCTGACTGGTATAAACTACGCCGGTTGCACCCTGACATACTGAATTTACCCCTGTAATGGTTGGAACGGGTAACTGATTGACGGTTACATTATAAAGAGAAGCTGTAGTCGCTGTACAAGCGTTTGCATTGGAATAATTGACTGTAACTGTTTTAGCTCCTGTTGTGTTCCAGCTTACTGTAATTGCGTTGGTTGTACCTCCGGCTGTAATCAAACCGCCTGTTGAAACCGTCCATGTATAACCAGTCATTGATGCCTCGGTAGTATATACATTCCCGGTAGAGTTTACGCATGCCGATACCTGGCCTGTAATAGTCGGAACCGGTAAAGTGTTGACATTTATATTGAGGATAGTGGAGGTTGCAGATGTACAATTATTGGCATTGGTATATACAACAGTCACAGGATGAATTCCTGCCAGATTCCAGGTAACTGTGCTAGTATTACTGCCTGTTGTACCACCCGATGTTATGGAACCCCCTCCATTGACAGTCCAAATATAGTTTGTCATACCTGATTCAGTGGTATAAACATTGCCCGATGAATTCACGCATACCGAGGAAACACCTGTAAGGGCAGGGACCGGCAATGCATTGACGACACAGGAAACATTTGAAGAAGTAACTGTGGGTAAGTATGTTCCGCTGACAACAACATTATAGTTTGTTGCAGCATTGGATACATTCACAGGGTTTATTGTTAGTGTTGGAGAGGTTGCGCCGGAGATGTTTCCCCCGTTGGTTAAATTTACGATCCCTTTTCTCCATTGATACGTAAGAGCGGTTCCTGTGGCAGTTTTGGTATTCTACTTTTTCTAAAGCGCCATTCTTTTGAAGAAGTTTGAAAACGCTCCCTGAAGGCGCTTCAGGTCATCAGAGTGAACGGTTAGCCATCGATTTGTTCCGAGAAGATCAGTTGGTTTCCAGCCGAAATGTTTTTCAATGTTCGGGCTCTTATATTTCATCACATATCGTTGCCCATGATGCCGATTACATCTGAAATATTGGATATCAAGGCACTATGCCTGATTTCACTTTCAGGAACTGCTTTTTCTGACAGCCTCCGGCCTCAATTTTTCTTTTTGTTATTGAACTCGCCTTGCCATTCTTTACCGGATTTCAGGGTTTCCCAGAGGATCCGATATTCTTCAATAATGCTAAAGCTTCCCAATATTTTTAATGGTTGCCCATCCCTGTCATACAAGGGCTCATGGATGTCTTTCCCTTTTTGCCGAATAGAATCAGGCGTGTCCGATTTAAGAAGGAAATCAGCCCTTAAAATACTTTTGAATAAGCGCGAACAATTCTTCTCTGATTATGGGTTTCGCAATATAATCGTTGCATCCTGCATCCAGGGCTTTCTCGCGGTCGCCTGAAAGGCCATAGGCTGTTTGGGCAATGATGATTACATCCTTGTTAAACCCGCGGATTTGCCGGGTGGCTTCAAACCCGTCCATTTCGGGCATCTTCATATCCATCAGCACCAGGTCGATATCAGGCGTATTCATGAATAAACGAAGGGCTTCAATGCCCGTTTCCGCGTGTAAAACTTCCCTGCTGAACTGATTGATCAGCAATTCGATGAAAATGTCCGATGTTTCATCATCGTCGGCAATCAGTATTTTCAGGTTTTTAACAGGAACGTTCTTCTGTTCTGAGATAACTGCCTTTGTAATAGCGCCATTTGCCTGCTTATCTGCATTGTATGGAATGGTGAAATAAAATATTGAACCTTTTCCATGTTCGCTTTCCACCCGGATTTTGCCGCCAAGCATTTCAACATAGGCTTTCGCAATAGCCAACCCCAACCCGGCTCCCTGATAAGCCTGTTTATCGGAAATATCTGCCTGGATAAAGCGTTCAAATATAGCCGCCTGCCGGTCGCCGGGAATACCGATACCAGTATCCTTCACGAAAAATTGCAGCAACGATTCATGGGGGAGGGTGTACCCGAATTCAATGGATCCTGAATGGGTATATTTGATGGCATTTTTGATAAGGTTTGAAAGAATAGAATCGAATTTGTTGCTGTCGGTATTGATTACACATTCATTTGAGGGGAGTGAATTTTTCAGGATGAGTCGTATTCCCTTTATTTCAGCCTCCGGTTTGAAAAATGCATACAAATATTCGGTAACTGAATTAACATTCACGTCTGAAAGATCGACTTCCATCTGTTCCGCTTCTATTTTCGAGATATCAACAATATTGTTGATGATATTGAGCATGCGGGCGCCGCTTTTTTCAATGATCCGGATATAATTTTGCTGTTCCTCTCCTGTTAAGTCCGGTTCTTTCAATAATCCGGCAAAACCCAGAATCCCGTTCATGGGCGTTCTGATTTCGTGGCTCATATTGGCCAGAAAAGCTGATTTCAATTTATCACTTTCTTCTGCTTTTTCTTTTGCAACAACTAATTGCTGTTCTGCAAGCTTGCGCATGGTTATGTCCCTTGCAATGGTCGATGCGGCTGTGATCTTGCCGTCGGAATCGAGTATGGGTGAAATCGTCAGCGACACTTGAATTTCACTACCATCCTTTCTCCTGCGCAAGGTCTCGTAATGTTGGATAACCTGACCTGATTTAATTCTGTCAAGTATGGCTGGAATCTCATCGTCATTTTCACTCAGAGCCAGTAATGAAATAGTGTTGCCAATCATTTCGCTTTCGGCATACCCGTATATTTTTTCTGCACCCTTATTCCAACTCGTGATTATCCCGTCCAGGGTTTTCCCGATAATGGCATCTTCAGACGACTGAACAATTGCGGCAAGTTGTTTTGCCTTATCTTCCGCCAGTTTACGTTCTGTAATATCAACGGCGGTTAACAGGCAATGTTCGCCGTTTTCGACTGAAACACCGGTAAGGTGAGCATATACAGGCATGTTGCCATCCGCCTCCAGGGTCACCCCGCACGATTCCTTTTCATTGTGTTTAAATACCCTTTTCAGAAACTGGTTGAAAATTGACCGGGTATCTGTTGATACATGAAAGCCAAACAAGCTGTTTTGCAATTGCGAGCGGGTCTTGCCTAACATTTGTGTTCCGCTGAGGTTTATCTCCACAATCCTTCCATTTACGGAGATGGTAAAATACCCTGCGGGGGCAAATTCATATAAATTGGCATATTTTTCAGCAATATCCCTTGCGGCCGACCTTGCCTCCATGAGTTCTTCATTCTGCATCTCCAACTCAACCTGGTGTACCTCAAGTTCGTGAATGAGTTTTACCATGCCGTCCTCAGAAAGCGTTGAAGTTGATGCTGAAGGCTTGTTTCTTAGAAACTCTTCTGCCTTATACCGCAGCATATCGGATACTGATTTCTTGTCCTGTTTCATGGCAGATCGCATTTAAAATGCAGTGTGGCCGATGCTTTCGCGTATAAAGCATTGGATTACCTTGTCGCCTGATACCAGGTATACATTGCTTACGAACTCAACATTGATCTTCCTGCCATCAGCCGTTTCAAGCGGCAAATTTTCATAACGAACAATTTCCTTCTCCTGCAATTCTGAAAATACATCCTTATTGGCGACGAGGTCTCTGAGAAATCCTATTTCCCAGATCGCTTTTTCAAGGAATTGCTCCTTTGAGTATCCCAACAGTTTAATCAGGAAAGGATTCACATCCATAATTTTCCCGGTTTCTTCATCGAGGATGAGGATTCCATCTTTAGCCGATTCAAAGATGCGGCGATAGCGGGTTTCAGAGATGGATAACGTTTTCTCGGCAATCTTGGCCAGGGTAATATCCACGAAGGTCATCACCAGCCCGTCGATATGGTCATCAATGGTGCGGTAAGGCATGATGCGAACGTTGAACCACCTTCCGTCGGCTGTGGGAATGGCAGTTTCAACCGATACCAGGGTTTTGATCACCTGCACGACATGGCTTCCGATTTCGGGGTATTGCAAATAGGATACCAGGTCGGTAAAGGGGCGGCCGATATCGGTGTTGCGCAGTTTAATGATTTTAGTCACCTGGTCGGTGTACCTGCGCACGTTCAGCTCCCTGTCGAGGAATAAGGTAGCTACCTCCGTACTGTTGAGCAGGTTTTTCATGTCGTCGTTGGCCCTGATATAATCAGAAACCTTGCTCTGCAGTTCTATGTTCACTGTTTGCAACTCTTCATTCAGGCTCTGCATCTCCTCCTTGGAGGTGGTGAGCTCTTCGTTGGTCGATTGCAACTCTTCGTTGGTTGACTGGAGTTCCTCATTGGTTGATTTCAACTCCTCCTGCGCGGTCTGCATCTCTTCGCGGGTACTTTGCATATCTTCACGGCTCCTTTGGAGTTCGATCTCCAGTGCTTTCACCCGGCCGGTTGAACCGCGTTTGCCTTTAACCGGCTTCAATACTGCTGGTTCAACCAGGGCGGGTACGTCGGTAAATATGATCATAATCATGACAGGGACTGAGTCGGGTTTCTCCACGCGTTGAACTGTTACATCAACAAACAGGGTACCGCCATTGGTCCCGATTTTTACCCCCGGCAGGAGAATCGGTTCAAAGCTCTGCATGGCTTTGCGCAGGGCCAGTGGCAACCCCTGGCGCAAACCTTCGCGTGCCATCACATGAATGTTATAGTTTGCCTTGCCGGCAACAGGCAGAATATACTTGTCGATGCGGCCTGTCATGTAAAGGATATCACCATCGCCATTCACCAGAACACTGGCAGGCGTAAAGCGCTGAAGCAGGAACTGGTCGGCCAGGGTCTGGATGTTTGCAACAACCTTCGGTGGCTTCCCGGCTTCCGGGGTAATGCGTTTTGGCCGGGAAAAGGAACTTGGAAAATCAATGAGTGCCTTCTCCGACGGCGTGATACTGCGTTTGAAAATTTTCAATTTGGAGTCAACCTCTGAAAATCCTTCACTTTCGGTTCCAAGTGATTCTGAAGTTCCCAGTACCATAAATCCTCCGGGGTTCAGGCTGTAATGAAAAAGTGCGATCACCTTTTTCTGCAGATCCGACTGCATGTATATGAGTAAATTGCGGCACGTAAGAATGTCGAGTTTCGTAAAGGGCGGGTCTTTGATCACATTCTGCGGGGCAAAAACCACCATTTCGCGTATGGCGGTGTTTACCGTGTAGCCTTTAGTCATGGGCGTAAAAAACCGGCTCAGTCGTTCAGGCGATACATCGGCCGCAATATTGGAGGAGTATACCCCTCTGCGTGCAATCTCAATGGCGTCGTGCTCGAGGTCGGTAGCAAATATCTGGAGTGTTAAATTCTTATGATTTTGAAGTTTTTCCTGCACCTCCATAAAAACAATGGCCAGGGTATAGGCCTCCTCGCCTGTAGAACAGCCCGCGACCCAGGCGCGCAACACATGGCCATGGGGCGTTTCGTCCATCAGTTCGGGAATCACAGTTTCTTTGAGGTTTTCCCATACGGCAGCATCCCGGAAAAAGTTGGTAACACCAATGAGCAACTCTTTGAAAAGTATGTCAATCTCCTTTTTATTCTCCTGTAAAAAGCGAACGTAGGTGTTTATCTTGTCGATCTGGTGAATGCCCATTCGCCTGTCGATGCGGCGAAACAGGTTGTTTTTCTTGTACATTGAAAAATCGTGACCGGTTTGGTCGCGGATCAGGATGATGATTTTATCAAGGTTGCTAATGATTTTTATATCGATATCGCCGTCGGGCTTCACTGCCGGGATATACTTCAGAAATGAGATCAGGCGGGCAGGCAATTCCATGGCAGGCGCCACAATATCGACTATTACTGCTTCGATCGCACTGCGCGGCATGCCATCGAATTTTGCGGAGGCAGGGTCCTGTACCAGCACAATTCCGTTTTTTTCCTTGATGGCCTTCAACCCCATGCTGCCATCGCTGCCCATGCCCGAAAGGATGATGCCAATGCTTCTGTTTTGCTGGTCATCGGCAAGCGAACGGAAGAAAAAATCAACGGGAAGCCGCAATCCCCGCGATTCAACCGGGTCGAACAGATGCAGGGCGCCATTGAGCAGCGAAAGGCTTTTGTTGGGGGGGATCACATACACGCAGTTGGCTTTCACCTTCAGCCGGTCGGTGGCCTGGAATACCTTCATCGGGGTAATCCGCTGCAACAACTCCGGCATGATACCGGCATGGTTTGGGTCGAGGTGCTGAATAACCACGAATGCCATGCCGCTGTCTTTGGGCATGTTCCCGAAAAATTGCTCCAATGCTTCGAGTCCGCCTGCCGAGGCGCCGATGCCGACGATGGGAAACGGAGACTGTTCATTTTGAACAAACGTCGCTGTTCTTTTTACCGTTTCGTTGGATTTTGGTTTCCGGTCGGTCATGGGACGGTGGGTTAGGCAAGGATGAAATGTGATAATACGTAAAGGTAAACTAAAAGTCAGAGAATGGTGTGGAAAACTTAAAGTTACTTCACTTGTCCTAACTCCCTATTCATTCAATAATGGCAGGAAAATACAAAAAACAAAATCAGCCAGGCACAAAGTCATTCTTCCTACAGCATGCTCTCAGCGATGGCTTTTCGCACATCCAGCAGGATGCTTTCAATCTGGCTTTTATTGGTTGCAGCCAATGATGTGTAACATTCGCGGGCAGGGGCCAGCTGGTTTTCAGAAAGATCCGGGTTTTGTTCAAGGAAGGCGCTTAATGAACCTGCCAGGATTACTTTGTCATGCCAGTCGCCAATCATCATTTCAGACTTGTTCAGCCCGTTAATGACCTTTTCCAGGCTGCCCGAAGGTTTGATGGTGAAAATAAGCGTGAGCACGGTTGACAACTCCTTGATGTGCTGCCTGACTTCATGAACATGATCCTCGCCTTCAGCGTTTTCAAGTAATTCCAGGCTGATAGCGGTTTTAGCATCGATATACCTGTTGGTTTTATGCTGAAGTATCCGGTGGGTGATTTTACCAACCTCCCTGATGATGCGCTTCTCAAGGCCGGCAAGTTTTTTCTCATCAAACTTCCTGATCACCCTGAGAAATTCTTTTGTCAGCTCCTTTTCCTGGCACTCCAGGTCCTTGCTGAAAAGCAACAGGTCATACCGGGCGAATTCGGCCCCGGTGATAAGAACCTGGTTTACCTGGATCTCCCTGATACGGCCGGAAGCGCGGTAGAGTTTTTTAAAGATTTTTTCATACCCGGGATCTTTTTCTTTTTTTGGCCGAACGATGCGTAGAAGATCCGCGATGGCGAAAATTTTCTTGACATCCAGCCGGGCACGGTGAATATCCCTCGATGACCCGGTAATCCCTGCCTTGTATATGTTCACCAGGAAGGATGCAGTTCTTTTCCGATAGAACCGTACAATTAATTCACCAACCGGGTACTTGGCATCACTCTTCATTTTCCTGGATGTTTACTTGCGGATCAGCGAGGCGGCCGGGATTTTTTATCTCGTTTTTTACATTTTTCAACGATTTGCTCCATTTTTTGTAAATGGAAATTCCTTCCATCGCCAACCGCTCCATCCTTTGCTGTGAAACATGGATCGTGATCATGTCGGTGAGCATGCTGTTCCTGTTATTCTTCCAGAGTCGCATCCTGTCGATCAACCCGGGGTCGAGAAACTCTCCCAGCTGTGGCACATGCCCGGCCTGATGGTGGTATTTAATCCTTTTAATGCTTTGTTCAAAGGAATAATTGCCGGTTTTCGGATCGTTTTCAATCAGCTTCAATACGTTCTTTGCCTTTTTCTCAAAAAGCGCTGAAAGAATCCATGCTGTTTCGAGGTAAAAACCATGTTTAAATGCCAGTCCGGCACCATGTTCGGATAGGTTTTCTTCCTTATTTTCCTTGCCTGGTTTCTTCTTTCCTGCCTTCATGCTTGGGTTGTTTTCAAGATTCTGAAGCAAATTTAGGTCAGAACCACATAAAAACAGTTGTTTTCCAGTAATTTAATACTTATTTAACATTGACCATGTGTTGTAATTGTAAATTTACCGGCGCATTAAACGATTTTGAAGCAATATGTTAACAATATCCCGAATAAAACACGATGAAGAAGAGTAAAAAATCGAAAACAATCCTCCCGCAGGTTCATATCCTTGGAGATCTGAAAGATGTTGCCAACCTGGTTACAGCGGTCAATAAGAAAAAGGCCATTGTATTGTTCCATGACGCGGAACAGGATTCGTTCTACCTCGAGATTGCGGGTGAAATCCAGGAAATACGGCAGAAAGATATCTCCCGGCTGGAAAAAGACTACAAACTGATCCTGTTCTCATTTTTTCCAAGCCTTAAGAAAGTTGAGACGTCCGTTGAGGAGATTCCCACAGATTAAGAAATAGTTCTTCAGATATTCAGTCTCAAATCCAATTCCATGGATCTGGTCACCCCGAACGATATTTTTAAGGCCATCCCCTTCCTCAATCATCCGGGAGGGGAGCGGTTTGCGTCGATGCTGTTCAGGCTCATGAAGCTGGATAAAATCAACAAGGCATACGGCGAGCTACATGGATTACCCTCTGGTGAATTCATCGATGCCTTGATCAAAGAATTTGGAATTCAGTTCAGGGTTGCTCCCGAGGAGTATCAGAACATACCAGCGGCAGGCCCGTTTATCACGGTCTCAAATCACGCCTATGGTGGAATTGACGGTGTTCTTCTGTTGAAAATCCTTCCTGCGGTCAGGCCTGATTATAAAATTATCATGAATTTCCTCCTTGCGAAGATCAAGCCGATTGAGGATTTTGGATTTAAAGTCAACCCGTTTGAGCGTCTTCCCCAGGTTCAGTCAAGTTACGGAGGCCTGAAGGAGGCCCTGTTGCACCTGCAGCATGGTCACCCGCTGGGCATGTTCCCGGCCGGGGAGGTTGCGGCGCTGCATCTGAGCACCGGGAATATTACGGATAAGAAATGGCCGCATTCCATCTTAAAGCTGATCCGGACCGCGAAGGTGCCGGTTGTTCCGGTTTATTTTGCCGGGCACAACAGCGTTTTGTTCAGTATTCTTGGGATGATCCACCCCATGTTGAGAACTGCCCGCCTGCCTGCTGAAATGTACAATAAAACAGGAATGGAGATCGGGGTAAGGATCGGCCGGCCGATTCCGGTAAGGGACCAGGCAAGGTTTAAAGATATCAATGAATTCGGCCGGTATCTGAGGATGCGGACTTTCTCCCTTGGAATTCAACCCGAAAAACACCGTGGGCCCTGGTCTTTTCATTTTCACCATCCTCAACCGTTTGTTTTGCCGGTAATTCCATCTTTAATTGCCGGGGAAATTGAAAAACTCAAAGCTGGTCATGTCTTATTCTCAATCAATGAATACTTCGTTTTTTGCTCTCCGCCGGATCAAATACCGAACATACTGATTGAACTGGGCCGGTTGCGTGAAATCACTTATCGCGAGGTAGGAGAAGGAACCGGCAAACCCTGCGACCTGGATGAATTCGACAAGTATTATCACCAGCTTTTTATCTGGGATGATACCGAAAAGTGCCTCATTGGCGGTTACCGTGTCGGGTATGGCCGGCAGATTGTTGAATCATATGGCATAAAAGGATTTTATATAAGCACGCTTTTTCATATTAAAGATGAATTTGCACCTGTTCTGAATTTATCCATTGAACTGGGCCGGTCATTCATTGTCAAATCGCACCAGAAGAAACCGCTCTCGCTTTTCCTGTTGTGGAAAGGCATCCTCCAGGTACTCGTCAGGAATCCTGAGTACCGCTACCTGATCGGGCCCGTGAGCATCAGCAATGAGTATCGGGAATTGTCAAAAGCGCTGACGGTGGAGTTTTTGAAGAAAAATTATTACAACAGGGAGTTTGCCGCGTTTGTCACCCCACGAAAAAAATTCGTTCCCGAAACCAACCCGGTGATCAAAAAGCGGGTATTCCATAAAAGTACCGGCAACAAGGTAAGTCTGCTGGATAACTTTATCCAGGCTTTTGATCCTTCGTTTCAAACCCCTGTATTGTTAAAGAAGTATTTAAGCGTGAATTCCGAGGTAATAGGTTTTAATGTCGACCCTTTGTTCAACAACTGCCTGGATGTTTTAATCATAACCGACATCCTGGATATTCCTGAAGAAACCATCAAATCTCTTTCCAAAGAGTTCAGGGAGCCATCCTTGAATGAGCCGGCTTAATCTTCATCGAATTTATACCCGACACCTTTAATGGTTTTAATGCTGTCGATGCCCATTTTTTCACGGATCCTCCTGATATGCACATCGATGGTGCGATCACCAACCACAACATCCTCACCCCATACACCTGCAAAGATCTCTTCACGCGTGACCACTTTGTTCAAACAGGAAACCAGGAACAGAAGCAATTCAAACTCCTTGCGCACCAGGGTGATATCAACGCCATCCTTGATGACGATGTACCGGCTTTTATCGATGGTAAAACCTTTAAGCACAATAATATCACTTTGGTCAGGTTCATTCTGAAACCGTCTCAAAAGCGCCTGGACGCGCTTGACGAATAAGGGTGGTTTTATGGGTTTTGTAATATAATCATCAGCTCCGGCTTCAAATCCGGCAATCTGAGAATAGTCCTCGCCCCTTGCAGTCAGAAACGCGATCATGATGCCTGCAAGTTCGGGGATTTTGCGGATTTCAGCGCAGGCTTCCATGCCATCCATCACCGGCATCATCACGTCGAGAATAATCAGCTGTGGTTTATACTGCTTTGCCATACTGATAGCTCTCTGCCCGTTTTTGGCCTTGAGCACATGGTATCCTTCCTTTTCGAGATTGTAGCCCAGAAATTCCAGGATATCGGGTTCGTCATCAACCAACAGGATTGTGACCTCACTGTTCTCCATGTTGCGTTTTATAAGATGTAAATGTAGTGTTTTTCAACGCGAAAAAGCCTTGCGGCTCTTTTGAACTTCATACTTATGCCTTACTTCCGGTTCCCGGGTTACATCAGCAATGAATACAATAGTTTTTCCTCCGTCAAGGATTACCGGGTGTTTATTGACAATGGAACCTGAGGAGAGTTTGGATTTGGGAACGGCTTCCCGAAAGTTTGACACAGCAATCCATCCGTCAATCAAATCACCTTTCGTTACCGACCTGTTATTTTTCATAATTTTTGTTTATTTGTTGTTTTTTTTTGTTTTTATTTACCTCTCCCTTTCATTTCGAGCCGGAGTTTGACGAACTGGATGATCTCCCCGGCAATATTTTTTTCACAAGCCTGCTCGAGGCCTTCAAACCCGGGGGAGGAGTTAACTTCACAGATTTTAAATCCGTTGCCATCAAAAAGCAAGTCAATCCCCGCGATATCGAGATCAAGTTTTCGGGCAATTTCCAGGACGAGCCATTCTATTTCCGGCGTGATTTCGAATTTTTCAACGGTTCCTCCCCTTGAATAATTTGCTTTGAAATTCCCGTCAGCGGCAGTTCTGACCATGGCGCCGACCACCCTGCCACCGACTGTCACCACCCGCAGATCCCTTCCGTGGCTTGTCTTCACGAACTCCTGGAAAATCAGGTTGACATTCGGGTTGGAGTTTTCGACCATGTGCATCAATTCATCGAGTGACTGGAGTGTTTCGCAAAGAAAAACCCCGCTCCCCTGCGACCCCGTGAGGGTTTTAACAACCACCGGGAACCCAATGTGTTTCCCTACCACATGCAAATCGAGCGGGAATTTGGCCAGCATGGTTTTCGGGATTGGCATCCCTGATTCAGCGAGTACCTGGAACTGGTAGAGTTTATCCTTCACAATATCAATAGAGTTGGCCGAATTGAAGGAGTAAACACCCAGCTTCTCAAGGTGACGGATAAGGGCTAAGGCAAAATAGGTGGTGCCTGCACCCATCCGGGGAATGATAAAATCGGGCAGGGGAGTTGAAACATCATTGACAAAAATACTTTTACGGTCATCGCGGTTTACGATGATCTCAATCTGCTCAGGTTGCAGTACCACGATTTCAATGCCGGCTTGCTTCCCTTCTTCTATGAGCTTCTGTATCTCATAGGTTTCAGGTTTAATAAGGAAGTCGGAATGTTTATGAAGTATCCAGCCTAACATGATTTTGACAATGTTATGAGATGTATTGAGCGATGGAGCGTGGTAATTTATTTGAAAACCCGTGTCAGGAAGTCGTTCCTTTGAAACTCAATATCGGCTTCAAGGCCATTGTGGTCGGAAAGGTACTCCTTGTTTTCTCCCCACTGCGATTTCAGCACCGCAACCTTCTCGGTGATATCCCGCAGGAGGTGCGCGTTTCTGGTGAATACATAATCAATCCTGCGGGGATCGGGGTTGGGCGATGTCCAGGCATCGTTTGATTCATCATCAAACGTGACCTTCATGGTTCCGCTGATTCCACGGTCTTCCGCGTCGAGGATGGTAAGCATTCCTTTGTAGTTCTCTGCCACTTTTTCATCGGTGTTGAAATCGCCGCAGATAATCTGCGGTGTATCTGTTTCGGAGTAGGGGATGATCAGTTTTTCATGAATTTCAGCGAGCTGTGCGTCCCTGATGGCCTGTGGATATTCGTCATCCTGCAGATGGGTGGCAATAAGCTGGAATGGGGCGCCGTAAAACAATCCCTCAAGTAGTACGGCGCCTTTTCGGGCAAGTTCATCCATTCCAGCTGCGACGGTAAATTCGATTTGCTTCCTGATTTTCAAGGGGATTTTGCTGAGTATCCAAACTCCGCCGTTGATTTTCAGGGAGAACATATTTCTATTCAGCGGACCGTAGACATACGGATATTGATAATGCAACGATCGTCCGATAATATTTCTGGCATAAAAGGTAAAGGCCTCCTGGAAAACAATGATGTCATAATCTTTATCCCTGAGCGCCTTTGCAATGGCCTGGGGCCGGTCATCCTTATCCTTGAACAAATCAAGGCCCGGGAGCATGCCGATGTTCCAGGAGAGGATCTTCAGGTGGTTTTGTGAGCCTGTCACGGAATCAAACCCGCAAATATTCGCCGCTAAGAGGCATTGCTGAAGGAAGATAAAAAGTAAGAAGATCTGCAGTTTTTTCATGGTGCAAAGTAAATGCCAAACCATGCAGGACATGTTAAAGAATCAACAAGAAACAGTTAACAAAACATTAACTGGCCTCTGGAAAACCATTGTTCAACATGATCATAATTAATGATTTGTTAACGTGGCCCACGAAGATGCACTATGGTAATATCCCTATTTTTACCGATCTCATCTTTTGAGGTGACTTTTAAACTATTAACGTTGTTTTCAATGAGGAATGTCAATACAATCCTGGGCGCCGGCGGAGCAATCGGCAATGCGCTGACGATAGAACTTTCTACGCGGGATAAGGAGGTCCGGCTCGTTTCAAGGCGCGGCTTTGAGTTGCCCGGCACCCGTTCCGTCCGCGCTGATTTGACAAACCTGAGTGAAACCATTGAAGCGGTAAAAGGTTCGAAAACTGTTTTCCTTTGTGCGGGACTGCCGTATGATCATAAAATCTGGGAAGAGACCTGGCCCCGGATCATGAAGCACTCGATTGAAGCCTGCAAGCGTGCCGGTGCGAAGCTGATCTTTTTCGACAATGTTTATATGTATGGCCGGGTAATCGGGAAAATGACGGAAAAGACACCCTATTATCCTTGCAGCAGGAAGGGAGAGGTTCGGGCAGAGGTTGCCCGGATGCTCGCCAATGAAATGAAAACCGGCGGAATACGTGCGTCCATTGCCAGGGCTGCCGATGTGTACGGACCTTATGCCACCAAAACCAGCCTGCCCTACCTGATGGTTTTTAGAAACCTTCTGAAGGGAAAAAAAGCGCAATGGCTTGTGAATGCCAGAACCATGCACACCTTCTCTTATACAATTGATTGCGCAAAGGCGATGCTGTTGCTTGCAGAAAATGAGGCTTCATTTAACCAGGTTTGGCACATGCCCACAAGTAATCCAGGTGTAAGCGGGGAGATGTTTATCGAAATGGTTGCCAGGGAGTTGAGCGTAAAATCCAATTACCTGGTTTTAAAAAAGTGGATGGTTGCATTGGGCGGAATATTTGATATGACGATCAGGGAGAGTTATGAAATGCTTTACCAGAACGAATATGATTATGAGTTCGATTCAACCAAGTTTGAAAAGTACTTCAACATAGAACCTACGTCATATTCACTCGGTATTGCCGAAACCATTAATTTTCTTAAAACGAGCCAGTAAATCCCGCTTCATGAAAAAATCATTCAGCGTCAGCCATGTATTGGTGTATTATTTTATTGCAGTCGCTTTGTCGATGTGTTTCAGGGTTCCCCGTTTTAATCCCGAATGGTATGTAAACCTTGGCTCATATCCTTACGGATGGATTCTGGTCTCCCTGCTGAGGGCGTCAGGACCGCTGGCCGGCGGAATACTATGCATCATCATCTTCAGGAACAAGTACCGGCGGACAATTACGGTCACCGGGAATTCGCTTGTAATAAGTGCAATTTATTTTCTTGCGCCTGTTCTGATGATTTCCATTTTTGGTATATCACGTACAGGCATGGACAATATCCATTGGTCAGGATTGCTTTCAGGACTTACCCTGATGGTATACTGTCTCTTTGAGGAAACCGGGTGGCGGGGATTCCTGCAGGATGAAATGCGTGGTATCACAAACCCGTTCCGTTTTATTTTTATTGGGACGTTATGGTATTTGTGGCACCTTAATTTTATTTCGCCAGACATCTATTCCATAAAATTCGGACTGCTGGTCCATCTCCCTTCATGCATCCTGGGCAGTTGGATCATCGGCTATATGGCCGACAAATACAAATCCATCCTGGTAGCGGCCGCCATTCATTCCATATTCAATATTTTCTTTGATCTGCAAACGGATATCAAATCAAAGGCAATGATCGTGGCGGGTGTATTTATTATCTGGATCGCCTCGTCATTCTCGATGGAACGGAATGCACTCCCACAAAAGAAATAGAAGTTGAGACCAATATCAACAAAGAAATTTACAATAGAACTATGAAAATACTGGCCGTTGAAAAAAATCTCCGTCGCATTGATCCGGAAAAAGAGAAAGCAATATTGTCGGAGGAGGCAGTTGCCTTGTACGAACTCTATCATGATGAGATAGTTCGGGAGTTATATTTTAATGAAAATCATGAGGTTATTCTGGTAATTGAATACTCTTCCATTGCAGCCTGTGAAGAGTTGTTGCATGAGTTGCCCCTGGTAAAAAACCACCTGACCCGGTTTGACCTGATGGAAATGAGACACTATACCGGGTTTGAGAGGATTTTTATTCAAAATTCCTGATGCCGGGTTTTTTCAGGCCTGGCTGGAAACAGAATCTCAGATTTTCACAAATACTGGGAGGTTCATTGATCGTGCTCTCGTGGATACTTTGGGGGAGCCTGCTGATCCTGCCCTTTTTCAGGCTGACCATAAAGCAATATGCCATTGTATATCCTGCTATCCTTGTGGCAACAAACGTTTTCTGGATTGGGGTTGCTCTTGTCGGAAAGGAGTTGTTGCAACGGTATAACATCCCGCAACTATTGAAAAAGTGGTTCATCCGTATAAACCCGTTTCATTAGCAAAGAAAAAGGCTACCCCTGGAATTTTGGGATAGCCTTTAGCTGAAGCGGAGTTATTAACCGGTTTATTTTGAGGAACCGAAAATGTACCGGATTCCAATCTGGGCCTGCCATCTTGAGCTTGACAAACCTGCGTCATTGGTGCTCCATACATTTCCGCTCTTAGGCGCGGTAAATGAATACTGGGGAATTGTAGTCAGATTGCCTGCAGCATCTTTCGCATATCCTTTGAAAGCGATAAGCGGGTAATTGCCATAATATCCGTTTAAAAGATATTTTGCTCCCCAGTCGGGATTCAGGAAGTTCATGAAATTGAAAATATCAAAGGTAAACTGGAGTGTGTTTCGTTTTCCCTTGACATTGAGATAGATGTCCTGTGCAAGGTGAAGGTCGACATTGCTTTCAAACGGCGTGCGCGCCCCGTTTCTTTCGGCATACTGGCCGCGGCGGGTTCTCAGGTAGGGGTTGTTTTCGATAAAGGCGTTCAGATTGGTCCACTGGTCGGCTTTGCTTAAGGTGATGACACCCGCGCTGTTTACAATGTCGACAAGGTGAATGTCGTTCTGATCCTTTGGCACATACATCAGTTCGAGGTTCTGTGAATCCTCTCCGAGATAATAGGTCTTTTTTGTAGTAGGATCGGTGTAGCTGTTGGCAATCCCGAATGAAAAACGGTGTCCCGACTGCCCTGAATAATATAAACCGATGGTTGTGGCAAAATGTTTCGCGTAGTCGATTTTGTAGGAAACAAAGGTCATGATTCTTGATCCAAGGTCATAATCGGACCACGAAAGGTCAAGATCATTTTTCCCCCTTACGTTAACGACCCTCCATTGGGAGGAGTTCTGCGATGAGTTGGCGTCATTCATTGATTTGGCATGGCCAAGGGTATAGGCAATGCTTCCCGAAAATCCATGATCAGGCAGTTTCTGGAGCTGAACGGTCAGGTCGTACGCCCAGCCTTTATTGGTATTGTAGGCATAGATCACATCCGTATATTTTGATTTCCCTAATGAATCGGCAACTTTCCAAATTGGGCGGTTGTCGCCGCTTCCGGTAAGTGTTTGTCCGGTTTTCACATACCTGTAATCATAATACATGATGTTGTTCAGGTTTTTCGTATAGGTAAATTCAACTGATGCTGTTGTACCCCAGCCCAGTTTTTGGTCAACGGCCAGGCTGGATCTCCATACTTGCGGATATTTGAAATTCTTTGCGAAGATGTCAATTTCACCGGAAGGAGTTACTGCATCACCCGGTTTGAAACCTGGTTGCGAGTTCCAGTCAGGGTTGAACTGGATAAAGGTAGACGGTTGTGCTGCATTATAAATGGTGCGCATGCCCCCCATGGTAATGCCGTTGTTGGTATAGCAGGCGCCTGGCCATACATAGGGGATGCGGCTGGTGAAGATCCCGGTACCGCCGCGTACCTGCGTGGTTTTGTTTTTAAACACGTCCCAGTTGAAACCAACCCTGGGAGAGATCAGGAACTGGGTTTGAGGCATCTGTCCGGTTTTCCCGTCAAATGTTTTGCCATCGCCGGTTTGAATATCCTTAAATGTGGGGATCATCCTGTTGTTGAAATCATTGTTGACAACACTTTTAGTCAGGAACATCGGCATGTCAACGGCAACGCCATAGGTCAGCTTGAACTGACTGTTAACCTGGAATTCATCCTGGGCATACAATCCAAGTTGCAGGGCATTGAACTCAGCTGCAGCCTTTGAAGTGGGTCCGGCTACGCCGTCGGTGAGGGAAAAGGTGCGGTCATATTGAATGGCCGATACCGTATCGTTATGCAGGAAATCGCTCATGCTGGCATACTGGTACGATCCGAAATTCTGCCGGATAAACAGGTTGTACATTTTATAAAACTCGTTGTGCGTGCCGATGGTAATAGTATGTTTCCCTTTATAGATCTGAAAATTATCGGTCAGGGTATAGATATCCTGGTATAAACGGTTTGCACCTGAAAATTGTTCACTCCCCAGTGAAATCAAGGCACTGCCGTCCTTAATGGTGACATATGGGAAATTTGAACCCATGGGCGAACGCTTATCCCTGACAAAGGTGAGGCCCACGATCAGGTCATTGGAAGTTTTGCTGCTGAAGTTGCTTTTTAATTCCACAGCAGCAGTATTGGTGATGGAAGGAAAGTCAATTCCCGCATTGCTGAAGGTAAGTCCGGTCGTGGTTGGTACACCGGGCGTGACGCTTGTTCCTTTAGTATACTGGTAACGAGCGGTGAACACATGTTTCGGAGAGATATTCCAGTCGATCCTGGCGAACACCTTTTGCCCGTCGAGGGTGTTGTTGGCTCCTTCGTAGGTGCCGGGATCATACCCGTATTTGTTGATCAGAAAATTGGTCAGGGTATTGAGATCGGTTCGTGTGGCTTTACCCACATAGGTTCCAAAATCGAACGGACGGGGTGTTGCATCCTTCTGGAATTCAAAGTTAAGGAAATAGAATAGTTTATCCTTGATGGCAGCGCCACCTACGCGCGCTCCGTATGTTTGGGAAGAGAAGTTTGACAATCTTTTTCTGAGTGTATCCGGGATGTAGGTGCCAAGCGTCGGGGTTTTTCCTGCAATACTTTGGTTTCGCAGGAAATAGTAGACAGAGCCTTCCACTTCATTGGTCCCGCGACGGGTCACGGCATTGATACCTGCGCCGGCAAACCCGCCCTGCCTGACATCATAAGGTGCAACGTTCACGGTAAGCTGGTCAATAATGTCGACGCTGAATGGGGATATCCCGGTTTGGCCGCCATTGGTACCCGTAGCTGCAAGTCCATAAACATCGTTGTTGACAGCACCGTCGATAAAAATGGCATTGTACCTGTTGTTCATGCCTGCAATTTCTATGCTGCCGTCGTTGGCAACCCTCGCCTGTGGGGTAAGTCGGGTGAAGTCCGATAAATTCCGGGCAATCGACGGCATTTTTTCGATCGCATCCTTGTTAATATTGGTGGAAGATCCCGTACGGTTGCCGTCGAAAAGTTCATTACGTGTGGCTACGATCTCCACACCTTTAAGGTTTTCAACGCTTTCGCTTAATTCGACATCAATCTTCAGGGTCTGTCCAAGGGAAAGGTAAATGCCAGCCTGTTCATAATTTTTAAATCCGATATAACTCACGGTTATAAGATAGGGCCCGCCAACACCCATGTTCGGAAGGGTGTAAAACCCTTTGGTATCGGTTACTGTTCCGTTCCTCGTACCGGTAGGCTGATGTACGGCGATGACTGTCGCACCTGGCAGTCCTTGTCCTTTAGTATCAGCCACATGTCCATTTATTCCCGAGGAAGTTACACCTTGTCCCATGGATGCCATGGAGAAAGCGACGAATAAAATCGTCATCATGAAATTGTAAATAGTCTTCATACACATTGAGTTAGGTTTGACATTATTTGTACAGCGAAAATATAATCTCACCCTGACATACTTGTTAAATTAAAGTTAAATAATGTATAAATAAATAAACTGATTGATCACAATTGTACCAGTTATCGTAAAAAAATATTTAAATACCTGTAAATGAACCTTCCCCTGACCTCTCTCCCTCCCATTTAAGGGGAAGGTCAGGGGAGGGGCATTGATTTTCAAAGACGTAAACAGAGTCAATGGGTACGATTGTGATCAATTAATAAGATAATTTAACCGCTATTTAACACAGGGCATATTAAACCCGGAAAGTTTAATAATTCCTTAACGTACGGGATATACAGATAGGATAGTTTTGCCCTGATATTTTATCTCGGGATATTCAAGGCTTGAATCGGGTCACGGTATGGCTGCGGATCTTTTTTTTATTTGAGTAGCCTGAGGAGTAGTAACAGGAAATTAATTAAACCTAATAACAATGAATCATCCATTTTTACCACTTGCAATTAAAGGATTTCAGTATACAAGCACTGATGTAAAAACATTAGGACATAACATTGGGCCGGATCCGGACCATTTTGCAATTTCAGGAAGCCGGCAGGGAATGACGGCGTTTCTTGCTTTGATTTTTTTGATCCTGATCATTATAGTGCCAGGCAAAAGTTGGGGACAGTCTGCCAGCAATAACGGAACATCCATGCCCAATCAGGTAACCTCCGACCCTCCCGCATTCACACCCGGGAGACTGGTCGTGTTAAAAACAACCACGACCGTCAGTAAATCTTCCTCACCGGTTACTCTGCAGGAAATCTCGACGACAGGCATCGTGGGCGCAACGGTTGTTATCCCTTCGTCCGCCACAGATAACTATCCGTTTCAGACATCAGGCATATATGGCGGTTCTGAAGGATTCCTCACAAACTCCACCAACGGGAGATACCTGCTAATGGGTGGCTACGGAACGTCAATGGCATTCCCTGATGTTACTGCCACCACTTCCGTTGCAGTACCCAGAGTAATTGGGGAAGTCACTCAATCGGGTTGCTTTGCACAGGTTGCCTCCAGCTCGGTATTCTTTAATCAAAACGACATCCGGGGTGCCGTTTCCGATGGTATCAATTTCTGGGCATCCGGTGCTTCCAACGCCAGTGTCGACGGGATTGATTATTACTGGCCCGGAACCCAGGCCGGATTAGGAACACTGGCCAGCAACCCTCCTAAGGCATATGGCATGCGAATCTTTGGAGGGGATATCTGTTTTTCAACCCAGAAACAATATAACGCCCTTCCCAATAATAATTTCGGCATATTTAAAATAGCCGGTTTGCCAACAAGCAACCCTGTGACGATCACCCAGATCATCAACACCGGGGCCAATATTCCTGAAGATTTTTCATTCAACCCGACGTTCGACGTATGTTATATCGCGATAAACCTGAATAACAGCAATGGTGGCATCCAGAAATGGACCAAATCAGGCAGTATATGGAGTTTGGCATATACGCTGGGCACCGGGGTCACGAACATCGGAGCATATGGTTTAACTGTCGATTATTCAGTTGCCGGCACCCCGGTATTATATGCTACTACGTTTGAAGCGGCAGGCAACAGGGTAATTAAGATTACCGATAACGGTTCTCTGGCATCTTCTCCCGCAACCACCCTGGTGAGTGCGGTTATGGGTGTGTATTATAAAGGAATTGCTTTTTCACCGGTCGATGCCGGAACTCCGGTTGTAAATCTCAATATCAGTACAAATACAGGAACAGAAGCTGCAGCCACGGTGATTACGGTGACAGCTTTTGCCTCATCACCGGTATCAACAACACAAACTGTCTCGCTTGGTGTTTCAGGAACAGGAATTACAACCGGCGACTATACCCTGTCGAATTCAACCATCACCATTCCGGCCGGTTTTGCCACGGGATCCGTAACTTTTACCGTTGTCGACGACGCAATCATGGAGCCCACTGAAACCGCGGTACTCACGATCAGCAACCCTTCTCCCGGAATTGTGCCCGGCGTAACAACGTCACAAAATATTATGATTATTGATAATGACAATACAGCGCCAACGATTTCAATCAACACGGCAACCACCTCCGATTATATTGATGGTGGCGTTACAGTATCACCATCAAGTCCTTTTACCTTAAGCGGGACTATTGCAGATGCCACCGATCCGGGAACGACATCCGGCATTGATTTTGCAATCTACGATGCAGAAACTGCCGCAGCAGGACTGACTGTTACCGCAACATCAAGCAATACCACGGTCGTGCCAGGCGCCAACCTGGTGCTTACTGGTACAGGAGCCATCCGCAACCTGAAAATCACCCCGGCAGGTGTCGGGTATTCTAATATTACAGTCACTGTAAGCGATGGCGTCAACAACACGACTTACATTGTTGCCTATGCCGCTTCAGCCCGCACTCCGGATATCATCCCTGCCAATACCCTGTGGCATACCGGGATGTCGGATGCATCTGATGGCATTGCACTTGATGACAATTATTACATGTCAGGCGATGACGAATTTGACTATATTAATGTCTATTCGAGATCTTTATCCGGTTCTCCACTTGTTTCCTATGACTATTCCTCCAACCTGGCGCTTCCCGATCCGGGGCATCCTGAAGTGGACCTTGAGGCGGCAACCCAGAGTCCAACGGTACCAGCTAAAAAATATTGGTCGGGATCGATGAGCAATGGTGCTTCTCCATTCCCAAACAAGCCAAACCGCGACAGGCTGTTTGCCACGAATGTAACAGGTACCGGTGCATCCACAGCCTTTTCCTTTGGCGGGTATGTGAACCTCAGAATCCCTTTGCTTGCCTGGGGAGATGCCAATGGTTACAATTTTACAGCT
>Ga0209083_1000586_pt1 | contig 51271 bp, 49 predicted proteins | sample AM7aDNAmetaG_FD_184132 | JGI IMG/M metagenome (GOLD analysis project Ga0209083, IMG submission 184132) | Freshwater microbial communities from Finland to study Microbial Dark Matter (Phase II) - AM7a DNA metaG (SPAdes) (version 3) | ecosystem: Environmental > Aquatic > Freshwater > Lake ...
TCAGAGATAGACGAAGCGGCATAAATAAAAATGGAAAACATATAGCCTTGATAATCTGTATCTTAAAATTAGACAATTTTTTCAATCGATTGACTGTTAAAACCTGAGATCAAGTGCGAAACATTAGTAATAAGGAATACTTAAAAGACTTTTTGTCAAACCATCCTGACAAATTTTTGAGATTAAATTTTAGTGAAGAAGAAATAAGGAAATTTTGGAAGACTATATTAATTAGGTGTGATAATATGATAGGAATTTACACAACTTTATTAAGAAATTGCTTAATACCTCAAACAGATATTAAAGAATCTAATGCATTAGTATTAAGCAAATTAAAAAACTACCAAATAGTTCCACAAGACCATCAAATACTAATAGCAAATGGTTTTTTTGAGAGTTTTAAAGAATGCATAATTAACGACTCCCAATTTGAGCAATTTTTATGGGTAAACGACAGAGCAGATTTAATTTCAACGATGATTACTGCAAATCTAGCAGATGTCAATATTGCAAAAAGGCTATGTTTAGTTTATAGTCAATCGACTAATTCGAATTGGCTTTTAGAACGGTTCGATAGAGAATTAATGCCGAAACAGCAACTAAGGGATGATTATAAACAAATTATTCTTCATAATGACATAACGATACCAAATAAATTGAAAAAATACTTTACATAAAAAACCGTATATTAGTTGGGGTTTCGATGTAGACAACAAAGTCCGCAGCCCGCAACAGCGAAGGTGCGACTCGACAGATAAGTAACCCAAAATACCCAACTTCATAAAATTCAAAATATTACAGGCAATCGTAAAACATAAAAAGAAGGCAATGAATAAAAGAACATTACAACTTTTGACAATTGGTTTTCTATTGACCGGACTAATTGGTTGTGCCGGAGTTTCACAAAATGAATATGACACACTAAAAGCCGAAAATGAAAAACTAAAAAAGGAAATTGAAGATTTAAAATATGGACCTGACAAACTGCTTAATCAGGCAAAAGTTTATATCGACAACAAAGACTTTCAGAAAGCTAAAACTGAATTTCAGAATTTGCTTAGTAAGCACCCGGCTTCACCGCAATCAACAGAAGCAAAACAACTTATTATCATTGCGGAAAATGGAATAAATGAACAAAAAAATGCAGACGAGAAATTAAAAATTGAACAGGAGGTAGTGGAAAAAGAAAGGCTTGTAGCTGCCGACAAAGCAAATGCAGAGAAAGTAAAAGAAGAAAAAGAACGACTTGCGAAGGCAACAATAAAAATGAACAAGAAATATGATGATATAAATGAAGTAACTTGGTATAGAGATATAACCTCACCTAATTACGTAATTTACAATGGTTTTTTTGTTGTAATCGGTCAATCAAAAGGTAGTAAACCTTGGCTAATACTTGTAATACAATATGCAGCAGATAATTGGCTGTTTATAGAAAGTTACACTATAAAAGTAGACGGAAAAACATATACGATTTCCGAAAACTCATATGGCGAAATAAAAAGAGACAGTGGAAGTCTTGGGATTAGGGAATGGCTTAATAGACAAGTTGGTGCGACGGAGTATGAAATTATAAAAGCAGTAGCTTATGGAAAAGACGCTAAAATTAGATTTTCAGGGAAAGATTATCGCGAAGACAAGACAATCACTGAACAACAAAAATTAGCTCTCAGAAATGTGTTGGACACATATACTGCCCTTGGTGGTGATGGAGCCTTTTGATAGATCACTAGCTTTTAATCGAGTAGACCCCAGATAAACTAAAAGTCTATCTGAGAGCCTCTCACACCACTTTAGGGATTGGTTTCGTATCCAGCGGTTCATTAAGATATGGTGCAATTTTCTTGTAGTAAGCAAGCTTAGCCCATTAACCTTTTTGCGCAAGCGTTCTAAAGTGTGACCGTTGTGATCAAAATAAGAATTTGGGCAACTGCCCATCTTCGTTTACATGTACTCCTCCATGACTACAATCCATCCGGCGCAACCTTTCGCTCAAAGAATTTGAGGCAAAAGAGGCTTCCAACGGCAAACAAGTTGCCTTCCCGATCAAGTTCGTCACCAAAAGTGGCGAACTCGTCTTTTTGCCCCGCGCCATGTCAGCAGGTCTCCCTTTCGATTTGAAAAGCAACCGGATGCGGGGAGTTGTGCCGGTCGATTCGCAAAACAAGGCCACCGGCCACGTAACCCCTTTTTACATAGACGGGATGATCAGGTTCAACGAAATGAAAATCAAACACTAACAGCAAACATCCTTTTAAAACAAATCGGGCGATTCGTTGAGTAGATAAAAGTCTGTGGCGCAATCCACAATTTTGCTTGTTTTCCCAAGGCGTTGCCATTGGGTTAGGTTTGACCTGAGCAATTATCGAAAAGTTTTAAGGAATTATCGGGTTTAGCGGTTCCCAAAACAAAGCCAAAAAATTTTTGGAAAGAGCCTGTGGGTCGAGTGATTTCCAATCGCTTTATTCACCTCGATTGGAAATCGAAGGACCCTATCGTGCCAAACCATGCTATTGCGTTTTTCGGCTGAGTTCCAGACTCGTGTTTTAATCCTTGCATTGTCCCATCCCCAACGGTGATAAACATGAATAGCCTTGGGTAAGCGGTCCGGAAGCAAATCCCTGTCAAACCACAAAACTATCCGGGATCGCGCAACCCAGGGTCTGACCGCAAACCTTAAAACTGTCCGCGATAAAAAGTTCGGAAAAGTACAGTGCTCCATTCGGACGGGGATGGTATCTCTCTTAAAAGTCTGTGGCGCAATCCAAATTTTGTTTGTTTACCCAAGGAGTTGCCATTGGGCTAGGTTTGACCCTAGCAATTATCGAAAAGATTTAGGGAATTATAGGGTTTAGCAGTTCCCAAAACAAAGCCAAAAAATTTTGGAAAGAGCCTGTGGGTCGAGCGATCTCCAATTGCTTTATTCACCTCGATTGGAAATCGAAGGACCCTATCGTGCCAAACCATGCTATGGCGTTTATAGGCTAAGTTTCAGACCCGTGTTTTTAATCCTTCCATTGTCCCATCCCCAATGGGGATAAATATCAATAGCCTTGGGTAAGCGGTCCGGAAGCAAATCCTCTTCAAATCACAATACTATTTGGAACCGCGCAACCCAGGGTTAGACCACAACCCTCCAAACCGTCCGCAATCAAAGGTTCGGGAAAGCGTGAATCTCTATTCGGACGGGGATGAAAAGATAATAATGGTGCTTCAAAATCGGAAATGTGCATGGAGCGAACCGTCTGGCAATTTTTGGAATTTTGTGGCGCAATTCGTAATTTTGATTGATTTCCCAAGGCATTGCAATTGGTTGTTGATTATCGTTTCCCAAGGCGTTGCCATTGGGCTAGGTTATATTAGGCTTTAGCTTCGCTGATCTTCGATTCAGCCTGTTGATTGTGCCAGAATATTAATTTTGCTTCAAAATATGAAAAGTGCAATGAGTTTAAACAGATCATGATTATGGATGCGGTTCTAAATTTTGCAGGATCAACGCCACGCAGTGGCATCATACCCTAGCCCAACGGCAACGCCTTGGGAAACATGTATGAACGGAAAACATATATCAACGAAAAAAACATTTGCGAACGAAAAAAACATGGATAAACGAATAATAAAACGTTGATAAACATAAAACAAAATTAATGATGCAAATCAAAATTCGCGCAGTATCCCCGCCACGCAGTGGCAGCATACCCTAGCCCAATGGCAACGCCTTGGGAAACGTGATTGATTTTTGTAAACAAAATAAATTAATTAACCATGTCGCAATCATTGTCAAAAATGTATGTTCATGCAATTTTTCATGTAAAGAACAACGACGTTCTGATAAGGCCGGAAGACGATGACGAATTGTATGCCTATATTGGAGGTGTTATCAAGCTTTCGAAATCAATACCGATTATCATAAACGGTATCGAAAACCATGTCCATGTGCTATGTATTATGGCTAAAACGATATGTCTGGCCGATTTAATGGAGGACATTAAGCGTCACAGTAGCAGGTGGATCAAAACGAAAGGAATTCATTATCAAAATTTTGCATGGCAGGGAGGATATGCCGGTTATTCAGTTAGTCCGTCAAAGGTCGAGGCGGTCAGGAAATACATTGAAAATCAGAAAACCCACCACCTTTCACAATCATTCAAAGATGAATACATTCAGTTTTTGAAAGAGCATGACGTGGATTACAACGAAGATTATTTATGGACATGATGATAAAATATTTTCTACCGTTTGAATTTTATTAAAACACAACCTCTCTTATACTGCCTTTTCATCCTTTCCCGAGGCGTTGCCATTTGTTGTTGTTTCATCGTTTCACAAGGCGTGCCATTTGTTGTTTCATCATTCCCAAGGCGTTGCCATTGGGCTAGGTTATATTAGGCTTTCAGCCTGACGACCATGCCGGTATAGTGATGGTGCTTCAAAATGGTAATTGTAAATGGAGTATGAATGCAAAACAGATCATGATTATAGATGCGGGTCATTATCCTGGCAATATCAACGCCACGCAATGGCAAATGAAAGTGCTGTTATGTTGTTTGGGATCTTCATGCAACTTTTGAAACTTTGTGGTGAAGCCGATCTAAAAAAAATAGGTTTAGGTTATGGTAATATTGGAAAGAAAAATAGAAACAAATGGATTAGAATAACAAACTATTATTAAATCTGATATTATTGTCAGTCTGTTTTCTACCGCATGAAAAACAAATAAACGGAATAGTTAAACCGTACCAATAATTATGTAATACTCATATTGTGATGATTTTAAAATAAAAAAGATAGAAAAAGTGAATCTTTTTTTTCTCCCAATCGTAAATATCCAAAAACATTTCAAAAACGATTAAAATTTTTTCTCAATTATTAGTTTTTAACCTTTAAATTATATTTTTATGGCTTTTCAACCCGGCGATTATTATAATGCAACTGCAAAAGTTACGTTACATATTGGATTTGCAGACGATGCCGATGGCGGCATTAAGGGAGGTACAATTACGAATTCTGATGGAAGTGTCCACAAGCTCACATCAGGTAATTTCGGTTACATAGATAATGCAAATCCTATAAAGGGGTTTGCTGTAGCGACAGTGCTTGAACCACATGATTTCCAATCCATTACATTTAACTGTACGGATATGAAGAGTAGTACAACGCTGGAAGGGTATGGGGCAAGGGTTTGTGCCAGCGGAGTACAAAATCTAAGCGGTACATACGCAAAAAAGGCAGTACCAACCGCTGTAGTTGGACAATCATTTCAAGGCGGTATCGTAGCCTATATTTTCAAACCTGGCGATAAAGGTTATGTAGCAGGTGAAGTTCATGGTTTAATAGCAGCAACAAGTGACCAGGCTGCTACAAGATGGGAAGGTGGTGGTGGATGGTCTGTAACCGGTGCAACCGAAACAGCATTAGGCACGGGTGGGGCAAATACGACAAAAATTGTAACCGCTCAAAAGACAAGTGCAATTTATCCATTTGCCGCTAAACTTTGCAGAGATTACAATGGCGGTGGTTTCACAGATTGGTATTTACCATCAAAAGATGAGTTAAATATACTTTACTTAAACAAAGCTGTAATTGGTGGTTTTAGCAACGAAAACTACTATAGTTCTTCGGAGACCAACGTGTCTAATGTTTGGTATCAGGACTTCACCAATGGTGTTCCGAACAACAACATGAAGAGCTGGGGCTTTAAGTGTCGTCCTGTCCGGCTTTTCTAAGGATTTATCTATTTTGTTATTCGTTAAGAAAATAGCCCATGTGTCATATTGAATTGACGCATGGGCTTTTAACTATATCTTCATCCGATCTGAAAGTTACCTTGCAACTTTACTTGCCTGGCTTATTTACTCAAATACTCGATTATCCAATCACCGACTTCAGTTGTACTTAAAGCTTTTGACTTGTCATCTAATAAATCTTCGGTAACGGCACCAGCTTCAATCGAAGCTTCGACAGCTTTACGGATCAATGCGCCCTCTTCCATCAAAGAGAAAGCATATTCGAACATCATAGCAGCCGAAAGTATTGTCGCACAAGGGTTTGCTATATTTTTACCTGCAGCTTGCGGATAGGATCCATGGATCGGCTCAAATACTGAAGTATGGATACCAATCGATGCAGACGGCAACAACCCCATTGATCCTGAGATTACACTCGCCTCGTCGGTGAGAATATCGCCAAACATATTTTCGGTCACCATTACATCGAATCTTTTGGGCCATTGGATGATCTGCATGGCTGCATTATCGACAAACATATAATCAACAGTCACATCGGGAAAACTTGGCTCCATCTCTTTGGCAATCTGGCGCCATAACCTTGAAGTGGCCAATACATTTGCTTTGTCAACGACTGTTAACCGTTTGTTGCGTTTCATGGCAAACTGGAACCCAAGCTCCAGGATCCGTTCCACTTCCATGCGGGTATAAACAGACGAGTCAAAAGCAGTATTCCCATCTTCTGAACGTCCCTGGGGTTGTCCAAAATAGATACCTCCGGTCAGTTCGCGGATTGCCACAAAATCGACCCCTTCGATACGGTCCCTTTTAAGCGGTGACTTATCGAGCAAAGATTCAAAAATGATGACGGGACGGATGTTGGCATACAACCCCAACTTTTTACGCATAGAAAGCAATCCTTGTTCAGGACGTACTTTTGCAGTTGGATCGTTGTCAAAACGTGGGTGCCCGATTGCCCCAAACAATACAGCATCTGAATTCATACAGAGGTTGTGTGTTGCATCGGGGTAAGGATTCCCAACCTCGTCGATGGCGACAGCACCAACCAGAGCGTTGTTTGTTACGAGTTCGTGACCAAATTTCTGACAAACTAATTTTGTGACGCGGAGCGCCTGTTCGATAATCTCAGGCCCGATTCCGTCGCCGGGCAAAACAGCAATGTTAAGCTTCATTGATAAATATGATTAATAAATTTGTAACTATCTAATTTTAAAGCGACTGGCGGCTGGCAACTGGTAACTGGCAAGCTGCACGTGCTGGTAAGATGATCGCATTTCAAAATATTTTTTTATTTCTTTATGATTGGAATTCATTCATATCAGTAATGCACTATAAATTAAGCAATTGGATCAAATCCACCCTGCCCCTCTTTATGAAAAGGGGAGCCGTTCAAACATAATTTGTTCCTATAAAATATTCTCAAGAATAACTTGACTACAAGTGACAACCAGTTTCCTTAATTCTTTCATTCCTTAATTCTTTCATTCCTTCATTAATTCAGGCCAACCTTCGAACTTCGAACAGCCAGCCGCAAGTTGCCAGAAGCCAGCCGCCATCCTCTAGAACATCTGACTATCGTTTTCGACAATATTGAGCATTTTCATGGTTGCCTTGATGGCAGCAGCTGTCTGGTCGGGATCGAGGCCACGCGTTTTGAACTCGCGACCCATTTTCCAGGTAATCAGGGTTTCGACCAAAGCATCTGTTTTTCCACCAGGAGGAATTGTCACAACATAATCGACCAAGGCAGGAAACTGTTTGTTCTGCTTGTGGTAAATCCGCCGCAAGGCATTCATAAAAGCATCATACTGACCATCGCCCGAAGCGGCCTCCTCAAATTGTTCCCCTTCGATCTCGATGGCCACTGTGGCCATGGGACGCAATCCAAAAGCATGGGAAATGGCGTAATTTTTTAGGCGGATTTTCTCGACCACAGATTCGCTCTTCAAAATATCCGAAAGGATGTATGGAAGGTCATCGGAAGTTACCGATTCCTTTTTGTCTGCGAGCTCAATTACCTTATCGGTGACCCGTTTCAAATCTTCAGGATCGAGCTTGATGCCCATGTCCTCAAGATTTTTGGCAATATTGGCTTTCCCTGAAGTCTTGCCAAGGGCGTATTTCCTGATCCTTCCAAATCTTTCGGGAAGTAAGTCATTGAAATAGAGTTGATCTTTATTGTCACCATCGGCATGAATACCACTACATTGCGTAAAAACATTCTCGCCAATAATGGGTTTATTTCCAGGAATCCTAATTCCTGAAAAATTTTCGACAATACGGCTGGCGAGGCTCAGTTTCCGCTCGTTGATCGAATTCGGAATTTTGAGTTGATCGTTGAGCAATGAAATCACACTTGAAAGTGGTGCGTTCCCGGCACGTTCTCCCAATCCATTGATCGTGGTATGAATAGTTTTGATTCCGGCTCGGATGGCAGCATCTACATTTGCTATGGCCAGGTCGTAATCGTTATGGGCATGGAAGTCAAACCGGAATTCCGGAAATTTATGGATCATTGAGGTGCAATACCCATATGTTTCGGTAGGGTTCAAAATCCCAAGCGTATCGGGCAACATGATCCTGCCAATCTTTTCCGATTTTAATCCTTCGAGCATAAAATCGACATATTCAGGAGAATTCCGCATCCCATTCGACCAGTCTTCAAGGTACAAGTTGACCCTGATACCCATCGAATCGGCCAGATGAAGCGAACCTTTAATGGATTCAAGATGTTCTTCCGGTGATTTTTTAAGTTGCTGTGTCACATGGCGCAACGACCCCTTGGCCAAAAGGTTCATCACTTTACCACCAGCCCGGACGATCCATTCCAGGGATGTCCTCCCATCCACAAAGCCGAGTATTTCGATCCTTTCGAGAAATCCGGCACGACTTGCCCAATCCATTACTTTGCGGGCGCCCCTTAATTCTCCGTCAGATACCCGTGCAGAAGCAACCTCGATAAAATCCACTTTGAGTTCCTCAAGAAGGATCTTGGCGATATTCAACTTTTCGATCTCGGAAAAAGAGACCCCCGAGGTTTGCTCCCCATCCCTTAGGGTAGTATCCATGATATAAACCATACGCAATTTATTTTAAAGGTTGAACCTTTCCTTGATTAAGCCTTTTCAAAGGCGATGATCTTGTCTTTGAGGCTGATCAGAAAATCAATGTCATCGTAACCATTCAACAGACACTCCTTCTTATAGGAATTGATCTCAAATTGTACGCTGTTTCCGGTCTTTAAGTTTCGGATAGTCTGGCTTTCAAGGTCAACTTCAAATAATGAAGTTGGATCAGATTCGACTGTACTGAATATTTCAGAAAGGAAATTATCCTGGACCTGAACTGGCAATAAACCATTGTTCAGCACATTGCTCTTAAATATATCAGCGAAGAAACTTGAAACTACGACACGGAAACCCGCATCATAAACTGCCCATGCAGCATGTTCACGACTTGATCCGCTTCCGAAATTCTTTCCGGCAACAAGGATCTCACCCGAATATAACGGATTGTTCAATACAAAATCTTCATTTGGCATACCATCCTTTTTGTATCGCCAGTCCCTGAAAAGGTTATCCCCAAATCCTTTTCGCTCAACTGCTTTAAGGAACCGTGCCGGGATGATCTGGTCTGTGTCCACATTCTCGATTGGAAGTGGCACAACCCTACTGACCAGTTTTTGGAATTTTTCTATCGACATTTTATTTCTATTTGAAAAATTGTTGCTTCTTTTTAAATTAATCAGATTTCTCTCGGATCTGCCACTACTCCCGCAATTGCGGCTGCTGCAGCCATTAACGGACTCGCAAGCATGGTACGGGCACCTGGCCCTTGACGTCCCTCAAAATTTCGGTTTGAAGTTGAAACCGAATATTTACCTTCCGGGATTTTGTCATCGTTCATGGCAAGACAGGCAGAACAGCCTGGTTGGCGCAAAGCAAAACCGGCAGCTTCAAAAATTTCAACAAGTCCCTCTTCCCTGATCTGTTTTTCAACTTTTTTGGATCCTGGTACAATCCATGCGGTGACATTTTCCGCTTTCTTTTTCCCTTTCACAAAATTCGCAAACAGCCTGAAATCTTCGATCCGTCCATTGGTACAACTACCGATAAAGACATAGTCAACTTTTTTACCTTTGATTTTTTCCCCAGGTTTGAAACCCATATAATCTAGGGCTTTACCAAAAGTAATCCTGTCGGAACCCACCAGGTTTTCGCCTGTAGGAATGGTTCCGTTAACGCCCATTCCCATTCCGGGATTGGTACCGTAGGTAATCATCGGTTCAATATCGGCTGCATCAAATGTAAACTCGGCATCAAAAACCGCATTGTCATCTGATTTTAGCTGTTGCCATTGGGCTAGTTTGGTTTCCCACTCTTCACCTTTTGGTGCATATTCGCGTCCTTTGATGTATTCAAAAGTCACTTCATCGGGGGCGATCATCCCACCACGGGCACCACATTCGATGCTCATGTTGCAAAGTGTCATACGCCCCTCCATCGTCAGGCTACGGATTGCCGAACCAGAAAATTCGATAAAATGACCCGTACCACCCGAAGATGATATTTGAGAAATCACATAAAGTGCTATATCTTTGGCAGTTACACTATCTTGCAATTTACCTTCGACATTGATCCTCATCTTCTTGGGTTTTGGCTGAAGGATGCACTGGCTCGCAAAAACCATTTCCACCTCACTTGTACCAATTCCAAAGGCAATGCTTCCGAATGCTCCATGAGTAGAGGTATGGCTGTCACCGCATACGATTGTCATTCCTGGCTGTGTAATCCCCAACTCCGGCCCGATAATATGGACTATACCATGATATTGATGATCAAGGCTATACAATTGAATGTCGTTTTTTGCACAATTGAGCTTCAACGTTTCCACCTGAAAACGTGAGAGTTCCTCCTTGATCGGAAGGTGTTGGTTAATAGTGGGAACATTGTGGTCGGGGGTTGCAATTGTATTTTGTGGCCTGAAAACTTTCATGCCCCTCTTTTCCAATCCCAGAAATGCAACGGGACTTGTAACCTCATGAATAAAATGCCTGTCGATGTACAAAACATCGGGGCCATCCTTTACCTGGCTGACAACATGGCCATCCCAGATTTTATCAAAAAGTGTTTTAGCTTCCAAAATTATGATTGTTAAAAAATTGTTTGAACTAATTTTATTTTACAGCTCCCTTTTCAGCATTCCCGATTTTATTGATTGCATCAAGGAATGCTTCAACAGAAGCAGTGATAATATCGGTGTTTGCACCAAATCCATTGAAAATGGCATCGTTGTATTCAACCTGCATATGAACTTTTCCAATGTCATCGCTCCCCTTGTTGATGGCTTGGATCAGGAATTCTTGAAGGGTCACCTTGCGGTGGATGATGCTCTTGACCGCCTTGATGGCTGCATCTACAGGACCATTTCCAGATTCGGTGGCAGAGAATTTCTCACCTGCAATATCCAACCTAATTGTGGCCATCGGGATAAGATTCTTCCCAGTAACAACCTGCAAGAAATCAAGTTTGATGCGACGTTCGCCCATTCCCCTTTCGCCTACCAATACCAAAAGGTCATCTTCCTTGATGTCTTTTTTCTTATCGGCCAACAACAGGAATTCTTCGTAAACCTCGTCCAGTTTTTCTTTTTCAAGAACAATACCCAACAATTCAAGGCGGTGCTTCAAAGCCGCACGTCCGCTCCTGGCAGTCAGGACAATTGACGATTCGCTGATCCCAACTTCTACAGGATCAATGATTTCGTAGTTTTCACGGTTTTTCAACACGCCATCCTGATGGATCCCACTTGAATGGGAGAATGCATTCCTGCCCACAATCGCTTTGTTCGGCTGAACCGGCATGTTCATCAAACTGGAAATCAACCTACTTGTCTTATAGATATTTTTAGAATTGATATTCGTGTGAAAATCGAGTTCTTTGTGCGAACGCAAAATCATAACAACTTCTTCAAGGGCTGTATTTCCTGCACGCTCACCGATCCCATTGATCGTTACCTCAACCTGACGGGCACCATTCATTACGCCAGCTATGGTGTTGGCAGTTGCCATGCCCAAATCGTTGTGGCAATGTGTTGAAATGATCGCCTTGTCGATATTGGGAACATTTTCCATCAGGAACTTAATCTTTGCGCCAAAATCAATAGGCAAACAGTAACCCGTTGTGTCAGGGATATTTACAACCGTAGCTCCCGCTTTAATAACGGCTTCGACTACCCTTGCAAGGTAAACATTGTCGGACCTGCCAGCATCTTCGGCATAAAATTCTACATCCTCGACATATTTTTTGGCATATTTTACGGCAGCAACTGCCCTTGCCAGAATCTCTTCTGGATTGGAGTTGAGCTTAAACTGGATATGATAGGGCGAAGTACCGATCCCTGTGTGGATGCGGCCACGTTTGGCATACTTAAGCGATTCGGCAGCAACATCAATGTCTTTCTCTACGGCACGGGTAAGGGCGCAAATGGTAGGCCACGTCACCGCCTTTGAAATTTCGACCACAGACTTAAAGTCACCTGGACTTGAAATGGGGAAACCAGCTTCGATAACATCGACACCCAACTGTTCAAGCACTTTCGCAACCTCGATTTTTTCAATTGTATTCAACTGGCAACCAGGCACCTGTTCACCATCCCGTAATGTCGTATCGAATATATATACGCGATTATCCATAACTTATTACTATTTAATTATTTAATATTATTTACTTTTCCTTTTCTCTTCCAGTGTTTCAAGAAGTGCGTCGCGTTCCCTAAGGAAGACCGACAATTTCTCAATCGGCGAGCGGGTAATTGCGACCCTTCCCGAACGTATAAACTGTAAAACGCCAAAAGTGTTCAATCCTTCGAAAAGTTCTTGTGTTTCTTCTTTATGTCCGGTCTTTTCGATCACCGTATATTCACGTGTAATTTCAAGAATCCTGGCATTGTGCTGCCTGATCAGTTTTTCGATCTGATCGCTCTCCATCAGTGCAGTGGTTGGTACTTTGTACAAGGCAATTTCCTGAAAAATCATCTCGTCATTTGTATAATAAAAAGCTTTCAGTACCTCGATTTGTTTTTCGATCTGCTTGACGATATTGACAACTTTCTCTTTTTCCTCATTCACTACGATAGTAAATTTACTAACTCCCTGCAAAGCAGACTCGGAAACTGTAAGACTTTCGATATTTACTTTGCGCCTCGTGAAGATGATGGTGATCCTGTTTAACAAACCAATGTGGTTTTCGCTATAGGCTGATATGATGTATTCTTGCTTCATCGTTTTGAATTTTAATTTTCCTGTTTATGAAAGCTTATTTAAGATCGGTGGCACTGAGGATGATTTGTGAAACAGACAATCCTGCCGGAACCATCGGAAAGATGTTATCCTCCTTTTCAATATTCACCTCTAAAAGATAAGGTCCATCGTGATCGATCATCACCTTCATGGCATTTTCCAATTCGCTCCGATTGTGGACGGAATTGCCAGGAATACCATAGGCTTCAGCAACTTTCACAAAATCAGGACTTTTAATTTCCGTAAAAGAATAACGTTTTTCAAAGAAAAGTTCCTGCCATTGACGTACCATACCCAGGAAATGGTTGTTCAGGATCACAATTTTAACAGCAAGGTTTTCCTGTGAGATGGTACCCAATTCCTGAATCGTCATCTGCATCCCACCGTCGCCTGTAAAAACAACAACCTGACGGTCGGGTGCACCAAATTTTGCACCAATAGCTGCCGGTAAACCAAAACCCATTGTTCCCAGACCACCGGAAGTAACCCAGCTGCGTGGAGTCATGAATTTGGAATATCGCGCAGCCGCCATTTGGTTCTGACCAACATCCGTAACTACAACAGCCTGATTTTCTGTCATATCGGCAACCATTCGGATTACCTCGGCCATTGTAAGGCCTGGTTTGGAAGGTTTGAGGTCGTCATTTATAACCTTCTCTATTTCAATCTTTTCAGCTGCCCTAAACTCAGCGACCCATTCAGGATGCTGCTTTTCTTCAACCAACCGTGAAAGCAGCCTTAATGTTTTCCTGGCGTCACCGATCAATGCAACATCAGTTTTGACATTTTTATCGACTTCTGCCGGATCAATTTCAATGTGGATGATTTTTGCCTGTTTGGCATAGGTCTTAATACTTCCTGTAACACGGTCGTCAAAACGCATCCCGATGGCAATTAAAAGGTCACATTCGTTCGTCTTGATATTTGGGCCATAGTTACCATGCATTCCCAACATACCCATGTTTAACGGGTGGTCAGTAGGGATTGCAGATAAACCCAGTAAGGTCCCGGCTGCCGGAATTCCTGTTTTTTCGATAAAACTGGCAAGTTCCTTTTCGCCACCCGACAACATAACTCCCTGACCATAAAGCACGAAAGGCTTCTTCGCTTCATTGATCAGTTCGGATGCCTTTTTGAGCAATGACTTATCTGCAGGATACTCCGGAACATAGGAGCGTATTTTAATACATTTTGAATAGGAGTAACTTAGCTTCGCAAATTGTGCATCCTTTGTGATATCCAAAACAACAGGACCAGGGCGGCCACTCAATGCAATGTAAAATGCCCTTGAAATAGCCTCGGGAATTTCTTCTGCACTGGTAATCTGATAATTCCATTTGGTAACAGGCATTGTAATACCGATCACATCCGATTCCTGAAAAGCATCCGTACCCAACAAGCCGGAAACGACCTGACCTGTAATGCATACAAGGGGTGTCGAATCGATCAGTGCATCGGCAATACCGGTAATCAGGTTTGTTGCCCCCGGACCAGAGGTAGCTATACAAACACCAACTTTGCCTGAAACCCTGGCATATCCCTGGGCTGCATGAACAGCGCCCTGCTCATGGCGGGTTAGCACATGGGTAAGGATATGGCGGAAATCATATAGCGCATCATAAACCGGCATGATCGCACCGCCGGGATAGCCAAAAATCGTATCAACACCTTCGGCAATCAGGGATCGGATAACCGCCTCGGAACCTGTAATTTCGATCGGCTCCTGTTCTATTTTACTGTCATTTGTAAAAGATGTCATATTTATTTGATTTTAATTTATTCAATAATCCGTATTGCCCCTTTATCTGCGGAAGCGACCAAACTTGCGTATGCTTTTAAAGCCTTACTGATCACCCTATTCCTATTCTCTGGCTGATAGGCCATTTTACCACGGGCTTCCTCAACTTGTTTCCGCTGTGCCAGTACTTGGTCAGAAACTTTCAAAACTATGCTCCTTTGCGGAATATCTATTTCGATAATGTCACCGTTTTGAACCAGGGCGATTTCGCCACCTGCCGCAGCTTCCGGAGAGACATGCCCAATCGACAATCCCGATGTTCCACCAGAAAAACGGCCATCTGTCAGCAATGCACAAACTTTATCCAGTTTGGAAGCTTTCAGATAAGAGGTAGGATAAAGCATCTCCTGCATCCCCGGTCCGCCTTTTGGTCCTTCATACCTGATAATCACTACTTCACCGGCAGTCACTTCGCGTTTTAAGATTCCTTCACAGGCATCGTCCTGCGATTCATAAACACGGGCTGTGCCAGTAAACTTAAAAACGGAAGGATCGACTCCGGCTGTTTTTACAATACAACCTGCCTGTGCAATATTTCCATAGAGTATGGCCAAACCGCCTTCTTTGGTGTAAGCATGTTCAACATCGCGGATGCAACCTTTTTCGCGGTCAAGGTCAAGTTCCGAATAATAGGTGTCCTGAGAACCCAGAATAAGGTTACGGCCAAGATTACCTGCCGCAGATGCATAAACCTTACGGGCTTCGTCATCGGAAGTGGGACGTAAAACATCCCATTTATTGATGGCATCACCAAGCGTATTTTCTGTGACGCGTGAAACTGTCGTATTCAACAAACCAGCTTTATCCAGTTCACCCAAAATAGCCATGATACCTCCCGCACGGTTAACATCCTGAATATGGTAATGCGAGCTTGGAGAAACTTTACAAATACAAGGAACCCTGCGCGAAAGTGCGTCGATGTCCTGCATTTTAAAATCGACTCCTGCCTCGTGAGCAACAGCCAATAAGTGCAAAACAGTATTGGTTGAACCGCCCATTGCGATATCTAAGGTCATGGCATTCATAAAGGCCTCACGTGAGGCAATGCTGCGTGGTAAAACCTTTTCATTCCCATTCTGATAATAATCGTAGGCGATTTCAACAACTCGTTTGGCAGCCTTCTCAAACAATTTCTTACGGTTAAGGTGGGTTGCGACAACCGTTCCGTTGCCGGGAAGTGAAAGACCCAAGGCCTCTGTAAGACAATTCATTGAGTTAGCTGTGAACATTCCTGAACAGGAACCGCATGTAGGACACGCCTTTTGCTCAACTTCCGAAAGCAGGACTGAATCCACCGAAGGATCAGCACCCATCACCATAGCGTCAACCAGGTCATATTTCTTTTCGGCAACAACTCCAGCTTCCATCGGTCCGCCTGAAACAAATACGCATGGGATATTTAACCGCATGGCTGCCATCAACATACCGGGAGTGATCTTATCACAATTCGAGATGCAGATCATCGCATCGGCACGGTGAGCATTGATCATGTACTCAACGCTATCGGCAATCAAATCCCTTGATGGAAGCGAATATAGCATCCCGTCATGACCCATTGCAATCCCGTCATCAATGGCAATGGTATTGAATTCGGCAGCGAAACAGCCCTCTTTTTCAATCAGTTGCTTTACCATCTGTCCGATCTCGTGAAGATGGACATGTCCCGGAACAAATTGGGTGAATGAATTCACAACAGCGATCAAAGGCTTACCCATTTGGTTATCCTTCATGCCATTGGCACGCCACAAGCTTCTCGCGCCTGCCATTCGGCGTCCTTGCGTTGTTGTATTACTTCTAAGTTCGTTTTTCATTTATTATTAGTTTTTAATGTCCTGATGCTTCAACCGGATTGCCGGTACTTTTTACTTTCAAAATTTATTATTAAAAAAGAGCCTTTCTCGTTTCTGAGAAAGGCTCTTATATGTTTTTTCATACAATACATGACCTTCCTCACCCGGCTAAGACGAGAATAATCACCACGAGTAGAAGGCTGTTTGTAAAAATATTTTTCATATCAATTCAAAGACAATTTGTGCAATTAACAACGTAACTTTAAATTTGTTCGGGCAATTTGGAATAAAACAACTAATTTTCGATGATTGTCCCCAAATCACGCGGCAAAAGTAGGAATAAAACTACAACAACAAAACAAAATTGTAAGCGAATCAGAAATATTTCAGTCAATTTGGTATTTTTTCTTCAATTCCGCTTCCGATTAAAAATTTTGGAAGATTTTGGGCAAAAGTTTAAAAAGGAAAGCTGCTTTACACTACCGTGGAATCAACGTTAAAAATGAATTGTCTCGATTGCATCTACCTTAAAATGCTTGAATGGTTTAGATTTCCCATTTTTAAGAAATAAATTTTCGAGATTGTTTTAATCATTTATTGTATCTTTGTAAAAGAATAATTACATTGTATTATGAACCAATATTTTACAGTTAAAGGAATTTACAACAAAGGTACTGTGCGTTTGCTCGAAGTTCCGGATCAAAATATGATTTTGAATTCGGATGTGTTGGTAATGATTCCTATGCGCAAAAACAAGGCAATTAAGAAACCCATAGGCATACCCATTAATGATTTTGTTGAGAAAATGAACCTATTTGCCATTGGTGGCGATGCCGTTAAAGAAACAGAGGAACTTTACAATGACTAATCAATAGAATTTCAAATACGGCATTTGAAATAAAATAACACTGCTTAATACCAATTTAATAACTGTTTAAATCCTGTATTAATCCTGAAATATCAATGATGTAGGTTCTACTCATGCCGCAATGCCGCAACAGGATTAACCGTTGAAGCTTTCCAGGATTTGTAAAATACTGTGAAAAGTACGACAAAATTACAAGACTTGAGTTAATTTTTATTTTTCACACCTTTCGTACGAACCCACATTAAATATTCGTTTTTATTTTTCAGTGATAACTTATAATAGTTATCGTAATACTCAGTTGTCATTAAATTAACCTGATAAAAATATTTGCCATAATTTATAGTGTTTTTACCAAGCTTGCTCACAAATACTTGCGCAAAGTCATTAACTTTTGAATTTGCCAAAACTGAATTTTCAACTCTTTTCCCATCGATCCATATTCCATATTTTTTTGAATCTTGCCATGAATCCAATTGAGCCTCGGTAGGAACGATTCTTGGAAGCGGCGGAGGGGATGGTAAAAAAACAACCTTTTGTTTTCTTTGCTGACTTTGGCTCATAGATAAATAAATGGTTTCCAACCTTTTCTGATCCTTCTCAGATAATCTGGTCCTTATTGGAACCCCTTTTTCATTTTTAGCTCCATTTACGATCTGTTCATACTCTTTCAATAAATCATCCGTTACGCCAGTAAGATTTGCTTTAGCAGGATTGGTTTCATTTGTATTTATTTGATTATTAGCAGTTTTTACCTGAATAGTCCTATCCGTTGTTTGGGAAACGCTTTCAATTTTACTGAAAGCCATTAGTAAAATGGCAACCAAGGGAACAAAGGCAACTACTTTCCAACTCCCTGTTTTGTTTGATCGTTGATCGTTCATCATAACAATTCGTTTTTTAATTTGACAATAATTGAAACTGTTAGCCAGTGCGAACCGTTGTGATCCGACACCTTTTTGAATAATTAATAACTGATATTGGGTTGCATCGATGCCTTTGTTAAGTGTGAAATCGTCTGCCTGAAACTCGTGGATCGCTTTCATGTCGCGGATAAGCCAATAGACGAATGGATTGAACCAATGAAAGATACGGACGATTTCGAGCAATAGAAGGTCGAAAAAGTGGTTCAGTTGGATATGGGCTTGTTCATGGGTTAGAATAGGCTGGCGATGCTCTGAATAATCCTTTTGCGAAATGATAACAGTCCTGCCAAAAGAGAATGCGGCTATCTCTTTTTCAATAACCAAAAGCCTGTAACCAGCAGTTTTAATGGATTTTGCTTTCCTGAAAAGCAATAAGATCGAGAAAAAGCCATGAGCCAGCATCAGCAAAGTGATCAACAATCCTGCAAGGTAAAGATATTGCAACAGTTGATGCTTGGAAAATACTGTTTTGTTGGTCTCCATAACAGGAACCGATTTTATTGAAAATGACTGTTCGATGGGTTGCCGTAAGCGTATATCAGAACCGGTCACTGTTTTGGTTTCAACAGAGGTAAGAAAAGGAAGGAATTCCATCTGAACCGGCGACTGGATAGCTTGAGGCAAGTGAAACAATGGAATAAGAACCGAAGTGAATACAATTGAAAGCAGTACTATCCTGTTCAGTGCAAAGAAGGACTCCTTTCGCATTACAACCCGGAACATCAGGTATAACAGGCTAATACACAGCGTGGATTTTAGTAAATAGATCAGGATGTTATTCATCGTTTCCATTTTTTGCCGATTTTGCCTGTTTGATCAATTCCTTAATCTCTTCGATCGATATTTTCTCCTCTTCGACAAACATCGACACAACTGAGGCATACGACTTGTTGAAGTATTTTCCTACCATACTTTTGATCGTATCCTTGGAGAATTCCTCCCGGCTTATTATGGCGGAGTAGCGATAAGTATTCCCGAATTGCTCATGGCCAACAAAGCCTTTATCTTCGAGGCCGCGCACAATTGTGGAAACGGTGTTGTAATGAGGTTTTGGTTCGGGCATTTCATCGATAATATCTTTCACGTAAATTGCCCCTTTGGTCCAAAAGACCTCCATAATCTCCTCTTCCCTGTTCGTTAGATGCTTCATTGTTTAAATATTTTCAGCAAAGCTAACTAATTATTTTAGTTTATAAACTATATTTAATAGTTATTCAACTGTTAAATATAGTTAATAATTGTTTTTGGCATTGCTATGTTCCAATTGTGAAAGCTCAACCGTTATCCAATTTATTACTAAATACTTGATATGCTATATCATACATGATATTCTCCGACTAAAAATTAAAACAAGTTATTTTTCGGATTTAAGTTGTTTGGTCATAATTTTCTGATAAAATAAAAGTTCGTATCTTTGAAAGAAAAAATGAAAAACATAACAATACAAGTGGATATTCCATCAGATATGTTGGTTGCACTAAATGAATCCGAAAAAGAGCTAAAATCTCATTTTCAGACAGCAACCGCAATGATGCTATTTCAGGAAGGAAAACTGACAATTGGGAAAGCCATTCAATTATCGGGGTTAACCCGTTTCGAGTTTGAGAAAGCCCTTGCAAAGAATAAAATTCCTGTATCCGTATTGGATGAGGACCTAATATGGTCTGATATTGAAAAACTTAGGGAGATTTAGAAATGAAACTTGTAATTGCTGATACTGGAGCTTTAATCTCACTCGGACTCGTTGGGCACGTTGACCTGATTGAAGGGGTGTTTGGGGATTACTACATTGCAAATGCTGTGTGGGAAGAACTTCTATCTTACGAAAACCCTGAATTTGAAAAGAGTTTTCTTATAAACCTTGGGAAAAGGGTAATCAATATCAAAACAAGAAATCATTTGTCAGTAATAATGGATTATGGTGAATCTGAATCTGTAATCTTGTATGAAGAAATGAATGCTGATTATTTGTTGATAGATGACAACAAAGCAAGGATCATTGCTGAATCACTAAACATAAACTGTATTGGATCACTTGGTTTATTGATTAAAGCAAAACAAAAAGGATTGATAAATGACTTAAAACCTATTTTTGAAAAATGGCTTGAAAACAAAAGACATTTCTCAAAACAACTATTAAACAATTTTCTATTACAAATCGGCGAAGATCTGTTAAGTGAATAATCAAAAATACAGTTGGTTACGAACGAAACCAGGATTCAAGATAGAATCATACTGAATATAAGTTGATTAAGCTTCTTGCGGCAACCCATGTAGGAAGAATTAAGATTTCAAAAATTTGCGCTTTTTCATCAACAAAAATAAAACACGGTCTCAAAGTTTTCCGTTTTTTCCAGTATCAACATCCATCAAATACAACTCATTCAACAAATTCTCCATCACCTTACCTGCGGCTGACTGATTTCCCTCAAAATTATTGGTCATCACTGCAAAAATAACCTTTTTGCCAGCCTGATTGGTAAAGATCCCTGCAAGGCTTCTTACCCTTGTCATCGAACCGGTTTTGGCACGAAGATTATTTTCAAGTTTAGACCCCTTAAATGCAAACTGAAGCGTACCGTCCTTTGCGGCAATGGGAAGGGAGTTAAAGAAAACTTCGCTATTGCCACTAAGATACATGTACCGGAGAATTTCAGCCAATGTTCTCGCACTGAAACCATTCGATCTGGAAAGGCCACTCCCATCGGTTGGGTAAAAACCTTTAAGGTAAATCTTCTTTTCCTTCCAAAAATCGTTGACAGCCACAATGCTGCTGTCGATTGAGGACGATCCTTTCCTGGCACGGCCAATCTCGCGCAAAAGATGTTCTGCAAACAGGTTGACGCTCTCTTTGTTAAGTGGGACTATCAGATTGCTAAGTGGGGGTGAAACTTTGTCTGCGACCTGTACAAAATCATTAATAGGTAATAAATTATTAATCAACACCTTACCCACAAAGCCTATTTTATTGTTCCTTAGCACTTTAACGAATTCGGTTGCTGCAATCTTCGCCGGATCGGGCATTGAAGCTTTCACAGCAAAATCGGTACGCCCTTTGGGGATGAAACCTTCTACAATCTGGTTGAACGAGCCTGGTGCCCCATAAATATAAGCTTCATCACGGTTAATGGAAGAGGAGACCACTTTGTTGGTGAGGACCAGGCTGTCGATGGAAGGAAGGATGCTGCTGATTTTCACGCGCTGGCCTGGTTCTGCTGCAGATGAGAAAAGGATCTTGTAATAATTATCGGAATAGGTCAATCCGGAAACACCTGCACCATAATAGTTTCCAATATCGTCCCAGGGCCAACCGCCAGGGATAGACCATCCTTCAAGGCACGAAACATCTACGACCAGGTTGCCGTGAATTGTTTTGATCCCGGCTTTTGTAAGGGCAGCACCCCAGGTTTCAAAGGTTCCTTTGTAATGTTCAGGGAAATAGCTTGAGTAAAAAGCCGGGTCCCCGCCCCCTTTTAAGATCAGGTCGCCTTCCAAAATTCCGGTCTCAATGTTAATTTTTCCCTTATAACCCAATTGTGTATGAAATTTAAAATCGGCACCCAAAACTTCTAGAGCTGTGGAAGTTGTAACGATTTTCATAACAGATGCGGGAACCAGGCTTATCTGAGATGTGCTAAAAATCACTTTGTCTGTTGCGGCGTCTATTGCATAAACAGAATATCCGGCATTGGCCAAAGCACTATCTTTCAAAGCTAAAGGTGCTTGAGAAAATGAAAAAAGGAAGAATAAACTTCCCAGAAATAATAAGATAAAATGTTTCATACCACAAATTTAAAAACTGTATCCCAATGAAAAATAGGGTGTAACTTTCTTGTCAAGGTTGGATGTACCCAAATTGAATTCAATGGGGCCCACAAAACTGTCGTAGGCGATGGAAAGTCCCCCACCGACCAAAAATTTTCCCTCAAAAACCGGACTAACCAGAATGTCATAAATTCCGACGTTAGGATTGAGGGAAACAAATACCTTTTCCCACATCCTTAAACGGAGATCAAGACGGAACAAGGCGACACTGTTAGAAGTAAGTTCCATCCTTTTCAAACCCACAAATGGAAGATAGACCCCAAAATAGTTGGTTTTCTGAAAACCACCGACATATGACCTGTAATAAATGGGCGCAGTTTTTGTAAACGAAAACTGTCCATAACCCGATGGCAGAACGGCTAGCCGTTTTGAAAGTTTTTTCACCCCCTTGACTGTAACGCCAAGAATTGCTATCGGAGAACTACCATTTAGTCTTAGTCCATTGTCTGTAAGTACTTTAAAAGTAGCATTGGTTGCCCATCCATAAAGCGGGAAATAAGGCTTGTCGAATTCATCGACTGAAATCTTCGCAAAATAATTAAAAAAAGTAGCATCCTGCAATTCTGAACTATTGAACTGTCCAAGAATGGAACCGAAGTGAAATCGTTCAACCGAACCTCCAATCGAAATCCTGTAAATATCGTTGATTACAGACTGGCTTGCCACCTGAATATTTGTGAGTTGAACGTTTACCTCAGCATTCCGCTTGTTGTTTTCATAGCCCCATATCCTGTCGGAAGTAAAGGATAAAGCAGTGGTTACACCTGGTTTCCAGCCCCTGTCGAGCGAATAACGAACCGAAAACATGGGCAACTCCGACAGTTTTGCACTTAAAGAAAGGTTTGACCCGCTCATGCGGTCGCTGAAAATCGTAGCATTGATCAGAGCGGCTGCTTTCAGATCGGTCTCGTAATTGATTCCAACGTTCAGGATGTTAGTGGAACTTTCCCTTACCGAAATTGTGATTGTCTTTGTCGTATCACCGGAAACCCTGAAATCCACATTGTCGTAATTACCTGTTGCATAAATCCTTGAAATACTATTCCTTATACTTTTTAAGGTTATGTTTTTATCCTTCGTTATACCCATCTTCCCAAGAAAGGAGATAATATTTGCCCTTTCAGTTCCTTCAACAACGATTTGGTTGATGAACAAGGATGAATTTTCATCGGGTATATGACGTCGTGGCCTAACAGTCGCAACCAAGCCCAGGGAGTCGCGCAACCGGATCAATTGGGGAAGTGCTTTTCGGGCCGCTTCCTCCCCACGTTTCATAAGCTCCATTGCTGATTCCGTATCAAAACTTCCTGCTGAAAATCCTGTAATATCAGGCCTTATCAGGATATCGGCATTTTTACGGTTTTTTTCCGTCCGTTGCATCGACATCAATGTTGATAATTGCGAAATCACATCCGGAATGGTCTGAATCTTTTCTTTATTTAACAGATTGTCCTGGATATCAATGCCTATAATAATTTCTGCGCCCATCTCACGGCAACGGTCAACAGGGAAATTGTTTACAATCATTCCATCAACAAGTGACCTGCCATCAATCTCACAAGCTGCAAATGCAGCAGGAACTGCCATACTTGCCCGCATGGCCTTTGGAAGAAACCCTTTGTTCAAAACAACTTCCTCGCCTGTGGCTATATCTGAAGCAATACATTCAAAAGGGATCGGAAATTTTAAAAAATCGCTCCTATCATGGTAACCATATGATAGATAGGTGAATAACTCAACCACGTTTTGACCATTTAAAACGCCTGTGGGAAGATTGATCTTTTTTGATTCGATGGGCAGCGAAATCAGATACCTTGATTGCTCCTCTTTTGTAATTGCAGGGATATATTCCCTTTTATAACTGTTGCTCAACAACTCCTTCCAGTTCTGATTTCCGATGATCTGTTCAAGTGTCAGGGCATCATATCCAATGGCATAAAGGCCTCCTACAATACTGCCAACACTGGTACCTGTAATGTAATCAATGGGAATTCCTGCCTCCTCGATCACTTTAAGCGCACCGACATGGGCAAATCCTTTGGCACCACCACCTGACAGTGCCAATCCGATCTTTGGTTTTTTTGATATCTCCTGAGATGTCCCCCAAAAAGATAACAGAATAAATAGTGTTAAAAACAAACCTCTTCTCACAATTATTTCACTTAAAACTATTCATTTGGAATTGCTTTGCAAGATAATTGAAAATTCTTGAATATCTGAAAAAAAGGTTTCTTTTTGATCAGGGTGTTTAGTCTGATGTCTGTCTCTAAGGTATAGGATCCAAATTTAGTAATCGTCTGATTTAATAAATACTCCATTTAAAAGAATTAAGCCATGAAAACACAAATTTCACAACTGATTAAAAATGCATCCATGCTGTCAGTGATCATCCTGATTTGCATTGGCTTTCCAAATGCCACACTTGCTGTGCCGGTTTATCCAAAAACGATTCAGCCCGATACCTTGACTTATGTCCAGTACAAAGGTTCTGTAATGGATCAGGTGTCAAGGACTACACTCTCCTTTGTTACTCTTCAATTAAACGGAACAAACATTGCAACCATTACAAATTCAGAAGGTGAATTTTCGTTGAAAGTCCCGAAAGCCGTTACGGATGGAAAGGTTACAGTATCCTATTTGGGTTATAAGAATAAGGTCATGAATCTAACAGAGTTTAAGCAGGAAAGAACACGGATTGAGCTTGAACTTCTTGTTGTTACCCTGAACGAAATCAGCGTCTTCCCTAAAGATCCCGAATTGCTGATCCGGGCCGTAATGAACAAGAAGGGTGACAATTACTTCAATGATCAAATGTTAATGTCGGCATTCTATCGTGAGACCATCAAAAAAAGGAGAACCTATGTTTCGCTTTCAGAGGCTGTGATACAGATTCACAAGCAACCTTATATGTCGTCCAGGTTCGATGCAGCCCAACTATACAAAGCAAGGAAAAGTACTGATTACACCAAAATAGACACCTTGACCTTCAAACTTCAGGGTGGCCCTTATACAACTTTGTACCTCGACATTATGAAGAATCCCGAAATGGTCTTTACCGAAGATATGATTGGCAATTATGAGTTCAACATTGAGAACATTACCAAAATCAACGACAAGTTGATCTATGTCCTCGGCTTTAAACAACGCTCACATATTACGGAACCGCTTTATTATGGAAAGCTCTACATCGATACTGAAAGCCTCGCGATCACAAGTGCCACTTTCAACCTCAACGTCGAAAACAAAGGTCTGGCAAGTGATATGTTCATCAAAAAGAAACCTGTTGGAGCAAAGGTCTATCCTATTGTTGCTGCCTACCATGTCGATTTCCGTGAAAAAGATGGCAGATGGTATTTCGGTTATGCAAGGGGACAGATTACCTTCAAGGTTGACTGGAACAAAAAGTTGTTCAATACAATATATGAATCAACAATCGAAATGGCAGTCACCGATTGGGAAAAAACTACCGACAAACCGGTTAAAATGTCGGAACGGATGAAACCAACGGTTGTAATGACCGATGAGATTTCAGGTTTTGCGGACCGTGAATTCTGGGGCGAATACAACGTCATAGAACCTGAAAAACCAATTGAATCGGCTATTAAGAAAATCCAGAAAAAACTTGAAAAAGCAAAAATGGAATAAACCATAACATAGCGTTTTTAGTAAATATGCAGTAGAAAAGAACAATCAGTCAAAGATCCCCTGGAAATTCCCGGGGATCTTTCATTTCTCAATACACTATTGATTGATTATCTGATCTCTTGACAATAATATAAATTTTACGACAAGTTTATAATAAGTGGCACATACTTCCTTTTGAAGGTGCCAGTCGCCAGTTATCAACAGCCAGCCGCCCGTTATAAGTCGCCAGCCACCAGCTGCCAGTCGCTAAAAATTTAACCACACGTTAACATCACGCCCCCATTAGTCTGCTACCAAATACCTGAAATGATTATCTTTGTGCGGTTTTAAGAGATGGAATCGGATTTTCGTATCTCACTGTCAGACTGACAGCAACAATTCATGTTTAATACTTTAAATATTCAAAAGCGATGTTAATTTACAAAGTAATCGGAAGGGAAATTCTGGATTCACGTGGAAATCCAACTGTTGAAGTAGAAGTTACGCTCGAAAGCGGTATTGTTGGCCGTGCTGCTGTACCATCGGGTGCGTCAACAGGTGAAAATGAAGCCATTGAGCTCCGTGACGGTGACAAAAAACGTTACCTTGGCAAAGGTGTATTGAAAGCAGTTGAGAACGTCAACACAACAATAGCCCAGGAAATTGTTGGAATGAGCGCACTTGATCAGGTTGCTTTAGACCGTACATTGATTACCCTGGATGGAACAAAGACCAAATCAAACCTTGGTGCAAACGCGATTTTGGGTGTTTCATTGGCTGTTGCCAAAGCTGCTGCCAACTATCTTGAAATGCCATTGTATCGTTACATTGGTGGAACCAATGCGAAAACATTGCCTGTTCCAATGATGAACATTATCAATGGTGGGTCACACTCCGATGCTCCGATCGCTTTCCAGGAATTTATGATCCGCCCGATTGGTGCTACTTCTTTCCGCGAAGGTCTCCGTATGGGTGCCGAAGTATTCCACAGCCTTAAAAAAGTACTTCACGACCGTAACCTCAGCACAGCTGTTGGCGACGAAGGTGGTTTTGCCCCTGCACTCGATGGCACCGAAGATGCACTGAACAGCATCATCGAAGCGATCAAAAAAGCAGGTTACAAACCAGGCCGTGCCGAAGATGGTGGCGACGTTTCAATAGGACTTGACTGTGCTTCTTCCGAATTCTATGAAAACGGAATTTACAATTATGCCAAGTTTGAAGGTGCAACCGGTGCCAAAAGGACCCGCGAAGAGCAGGTTGATTTCTTAGCCGGCCTTGTTGCCAATTATCCTATCGACTCGATCGAAGATGGTTTCGATCAGAACGACTGGGAAGGTTGGGTGCTGCTCACCCAGAAAATTGGCGACAAATGCCAGTTGGTAGGTGACGACTTGTTTGTTACAAACGTTGAATACCTGAAGAAAGGGATCGAATTGGGCGCTGCCAACTCTATCCTGATTAAAGTCAATCAGATCGGTACATTGACCGAAACACTTGATGCAATAGAAATGGCACACCGTGCAGGTTATACCAGTGTAACTTCACACCGTTCGGGCGAAACCGAAGATGCAACCATCGCTGATATCGCTGTTGCAACCAACAGTGGCCAGATCAAAACCGGTTCTTTGAGCCGCTCCGACAGGATGGCCAAATACAACCAGTTGCTCCGCATCGAAGAGGAATTGGGTGCAAGCGCAGTTTATGGCGTCAAAAAAGTGAAAAAAGGATAATTATTTCCTAAATTAAAATTAAAAAGGTGTTCCGGTTGGGACACCTTTTTTTGTGTAATCAGCTTTGTTCATGATGCTCATTATTCCATTATGCAATATTATGAAAAACGTCCTATTATTACGTTTTGGAATAATTCGTGTATTCGTGGTCACTATTATCTATTATCCACCTTTTCAGGATAGAGGTCGTGGTTCATTGACCTGAATTCTGCCATCGCCACAAATTTCGTTTCGGGTTTTCCATAATTGCAATAAGGGTCAATACTGATTCCACCACGTGGGGTGAATTTCCCCCAAACTTCGATGTAACGTGGTTCCATCAATTTGATCAAATCCTTCATTATGAGATTGACACAATCCTCATGAAAACCACCATGGTTCCTAAAACTGAACAGGTACAGCTTTAAACTTTTGCTTTCGACCATCTTAACATCGGGGATGTAACTGATGTAAATGGCTGCAAAGTCGGGTTGCCCTGTTATCGGACATAAAGAGGTGAATTCCGGACAGTTAAATTTTACCCAGTAATCGTTTCCGGGATGGCGGTTATCGAAAGTTTCAAGCAATTCGGGTGAGTAGCTGAAATGATATTCTGAAGCTTTACCCAAGCTTTTTAAGTCATTCATGATTTTTTGATTTTAAATAATTGGACAATCCCCTGCCCCTCAATTTGCACGACGGACAGACACCACACCCATCTCCGGCAATCCCATGATAACACGTGATGGTCATGTCCCTTACAATTTCAAAAACACCCAATTCATCGGCCAACTGCCAGATTTCTGATTTATCGAGCCACATCAATGGTGTATGGATCTGATAATCAAAATCCATCGAAAGGTTCAAAGTCTGGTTCAACGAAACTATGAAATCATTCCGACAGTCTGGATAGCCATTATAATCGGCTTGACCGACACCCGTTATCAGGTTTTTGACCCCATTGGCTTTTGCAAAAATAGCGGCATAGGTTAAAAACAGCATATTCCTCCCTTCGACCAGCGTATTTGGTGGGCGGTGATCGGGTTGATCAGTTTCGACGTCTATAGAATTGTCAGTTAGTGAATTATGCGAAACACTTTTTAAGAGGTTTATTTTAAAGATACTAAGTTTTACATTGGCCAGGTCAGCAATTTTCTGTGCGGCAGAAAGTTCTGTGATATGCCGTTGACCATAATCGAAGGCAATTGCCTGAACTTCGCGAAATTGCTTTTTAGCCCAGAATAGACATGTCGTTGAGTCCTGCCCTCCGGAAAAGATAACCAATGCTTTTGTCATTGCCGCTAAATTTGGGAAATGGAAAATGGATTGTAGGAAATCGATTCATCAAAAGTATCAATCCCTTCAACCTGTTTCACCTTATTGACAATCAGGATTGTAAAAGGAAGTACGACAATCTCGTAAAGTGTTTTGATAAAGGCTTGTGTAACCACCATCCCCAAAATCACTTCCAATGGAAAAGACCCGGCAAATGCAATTGTTATAAATATCAATGAATCAGCAGTTTCACCAAATAAGGTTGAAAGGATCGCCCTTACCGAAAAATTCCTTCCTTTCATCAGGATTTTTACACGGCTCATCACATAGGCATTCAGGAAAGATCCTGTCAAATAAGCCAAAAGGCTGGCAACAATAATCCGTGGGGTATTTCCAAGAATTGTGGAGAAAGCCTCCTGATTTTTCCAGAAAGGGGCAGGTGGGGCAAGGATTCCCAAAGTAAAAAATAATACTGCCAAAAGATTGACTGCAAAGCCCGACCAGATGATCAGCCGTGCTTTCCGATAACCCCACACCTCAACAATCACATCGTTGATGATGTAGGCAATGGGAAAAATCAATACACCTGCCGGGGCTGCCCAGGAACCCACCAATATGATTTTTGTGGCTAATAAATTGGAAACCAATAAGGTGATTGCAAATAAAATACCTGCAAACATAAATAAAACGGAAACGGTCTTCTTCATTTTTCTTGTTTTTTACGTGGTATTCAAGCACACGGAGTTTTGTCTCAAAATTGAGCCGCAAAGTTAATCACAAATTGTGTAAATCAATTATCAAAATTTGCAATTGCCTTACTGCATTTTCACCTACTTTTGAATGTCGAATAATATTTAGAAAGACAATTGAAAATTCAGGTTGGTCATTCATTAAAAGTACTACTGATAAAAGGTAAAAACATAAATAAAACATACTTAATTAACTATGGATCAAAATATTGCAGAATTGGTTGAAGTTTCAAGGTTTTATGGGAAAGACAAAACATTTGTGATTGCCGGTGGCGGAAATACCTCTTTTAAAGATAGGCAGCACATCTGGATAAAAGCCAGTGGTGTCGCGCTTGAAACAATCGACGAGAATGGTTTTGTCTGCCTCTCACGCGAAAAATTGAAGGTAGTCTCCTCCAAAATATACAGCCACGATGCGGTAGAGCGCGAAGCTCAGGTAAAAGCAGACCTGACAAATGCAATCGTTTCCAACGGGAACAATCGTCCTTCTGTAGAAACATCATTGCATGAAATCATTGATTATCAATATGTAGTCCACACACATCCAACAAAGGTGAATGCTGTAATGTGTTCAATAAATGGAGAAAGTGCCTGTAAGGAGCTGTTTGGCGATCAGTCATTGTTTATTCCATACACCGATCCTGGTTACATTCTGTTCAAAAAAGTTGAAGCTGAAATCGGTGCGTTCACTACGAAAAACGGCAAAGCACCACAGATTATTTTCCTCGAAAACCATGGCGTGTTTGTGGCTTCCGATTCAATTGATGAGATTCACCAGCTATATTCAACAATTATCGAAATGATAGATGGCAAAATTCAATCCGCAATGCCCAATGCCGATCCAAAACTGTTCTCTTCACGGATCATTGAAAGTATCCAGAAGTTGCATCCATCGTTTGCCACCTATTCAGCAATTGGACTGGAAAGTGATTTGATCCATCATTTTATTAAAGATCAAAATAGTTTCCTGAAAGCGGATACCGCCTTTACACCTGACGATATTGTCTATTGCAAGGCTCATTACCTGTTTTTAAAGCTTCAGGGTACTGAACCTGAGCAAATTGAATCGGCATCCAAACAAATTGCTGATTATTTTGAAACCTATGGTTATCTTCCAAAAGTACTAGCCATCGAAGGTCAGGGGATTGTAGCTGTTGAAGAGAATATCAAATCGGTTTTGACCGTCCTTGAAGTCTTTACAAATATCCTGAAAATTAGTTACCTTTCTGAAAATTTTGGCGGCCCGAAATTTATGACCGCTTCTCAGATCGAATTTATCGACAACTGGGAAGTGGAGAATTATCGCCGGAAAATGGCCAAATCTTAAAATAATTACAATGAATTTACTTGACATCGGGTTAATGCACCCTCGGGATCAGATCGTCCTGATTATCAGCCGTATCTATAAAAATGGGATGACCACCACTTCCGGTGGGAATGTTTCGATCATCGATGACCAGGGCGATATTTGGGTCACTCCTTCAGGAATAGACAAAGGAGCCCTTGGACCCGACGATATCAATTGCATTAAAGCCGATGGGACAATCCTGGGTAAGCACAAGCCCTCGTCCGAATTTCCATTTCATAGTGCCATTTACAAAATACGTCCCGACCTGAAAGCGATTATCCATGCGCATCCGCCAGCATTGGTATCCTTCAGCATTGCACGGGTCATTCCCGATACAAATGTGATCCCACAGGCCAAATATGTTTGTGGCCCGATCGGTTTTGCCCCGTATGCCCTTCCTGGAAGCGAAGAGCTTGGCGAGAATATTGCAGCTGTTTTTGCAGAATCCTTCGATGCAGTGATCATGGAAAACCATGGCACAGTTGTAGGGGGTACCGATATGAAAGATGCTTATCAACGTTTTGAAACACTCGAATTTTGTGCCAGGGCCATTATCAATGCCAAAACCATAGGTAATGTCAAATCACTGACCGATGAACAAATAGAAAGTTTTGAGGCACAAATCCCAAGGCTCCAGCCCGAAATCCAGGGGGTAGAACATCCATCCGATGAGCGTGAGAAGCGTGAAGAGATCATGCGGATCGTCCGGAGGGCATGTGACCAGGGATTAATGATTAGTTCTTATGGCACTGTTTCTGTACGTTGGCGTGGGAACGATTTCCTGATCACCCCTACAAATGTGCTGCGTTGGAACATCACCCTTGATGATATTGTACAGATCAGGGACGGCAGACGGGAACCGGGTAAAATCCCGAGCCGCGCCACATGGTTGCACCAGGAGATCTATAGGCAAAATCCGCATATTAATTCTATCATCCTTACTCAATCACCTTATTTAATGGCTTTTAGCGTTACTGGAAATAAGTTTGATGTTAGGACTATCCCCGAAAGTTGGATCTTCCTTCAGGATGTCCCCAATGTTCCGTTTGGAAGCCATTTCGCAGGAGTGGATACCATATTGAACCTGATCAGCAAGGACACCCCGGCGGTCATTATCGAAAACGACTCAGTACTTGTCACCGGGGATAAACTTTTACAGACTTTCGACCGTTTGGAAGTTGCGGAATTCAGTGCTAAATCGCTGGTCATGGGTTCCGTCATAGGGGATCTAAAACCCATCGGGGAAAAAGAGATTGAGGACCTGAGAAAGAAATTTCTGAGCTGATGGTAAAGGGATTTTTCAATATCCTTTCAAAAGTTGGCCTGAATGCCTTCTTCTTCCTGATGATCGGTTCGATTTTCCTTGCTTGGCTAAAACCATCCATCGGAGTTGCAGAAGGCGTTTTGCATTTGCCAGCCCTTGCAGGTTATGGTGTGTCCCTGATTTTCTTTTTCTATGGAGCGAGGTTAAGCCCCGAAAGCCTTATCAGCGGATTGAGCAACTGGCGTTTGCACATTGTTGTCCAACTCTCCACGTTCCTCCTTTTTCCGCTCACAATCATGCTCTTTAAGCTGATTTTCCCCGATTATTTTCTTACCTTGCCTGGGATCGGGATTTTTTTTCTTGCGGCTTTGCCATCGACGGTCTCCTCCTCGGTGGTGATGGTCTCTATAGCCCGTGGGAATATCGCTGCAGCAATTTTCAATGCCAGTGTTTCGAGTATCCTGGGAATATTCATTACTCCCTTGTTAATGAGTGGGATACTTGAAAAAACAACTGTGGGGTTCGACATCGGACACACCATTTTTCAACTTTGTTTACAGGTCTTGTTTCCAGTGATCATCGGTTTGCTACTTCACCACAAAATCGGGAAATGGGTGTCGCATTACAAAACAGCCCTTAAAAACTTCGACCAACTGATTATCCTGATGATCGTTTATACTTCGTTTTGTGAATCCTTTGCCGGTAGGATGTTCGACCGGCTTTCTGTTATGCAGATACTGATGCTTGCAATTGAGATGTTCACTCTTTTCATTGTCATTTTTGCGTTGATGGACCAAATTTCGAAAAGGCTGGGATTTAAACGCGAAGACAGGATTACCGTAATCTTCTGTGGATCAAAGAAATCGTTGGTCCAAGGTGCCGTCATGGGAAAAGTCCTGTTCCCTGACCAGGCGGTCCTTGGGGTAGTTTTGCTCCCTTTGATGATCTACCATGCCCTGCAATTGCTGACTGGAAGCATTATTGCAAAGGAAATGGGAAAAAGAGGGAGTGACGTGGAGAGACTGTGAGAGAGTGCAACAAAGTAATGAAAAGTTTACTTATAAGACTTTTGCTTCCCACTACAAAAGCCGGGTGGATTAATTCAAAACAAAATTCAGACAAAATAATTTATTGTTCAAACTTTCCGCAATCTAAACGATTATTTTGGTATTTTCGTCATTCAAATTAAATCAACTAATATCAATCATTTATGCGATTCACGAAAATAGTACCGGTTATCCTGATTGCAGTTGCATTGTTCTCCTGCCAGACAGGTTCCAAAAAAGCAGAAGTTATCAAACTTGATGCGGCCAGCCTTGAAAAGTCATGGACACAAAACAGCGTATCATCCACTTCTGATGGTTTTTTATTTGAAAATCAAGCATCTATGATTGCTTCAAAATTTCAGGTACGCAATTTTGAAATCAATGCGAAGCTCAAAACAACCTTAGGTGCAGAGGGAGCCATTGTTTTTTCAGTAGCAGATGTTGCCACACCCGACAAAGGATATATGGTAAAAATCAACAACAGCGACTATCGTGAAGGTAACCCACAAAAAACAGGAAGTTTATCCCGGATCAGGAATAATTTTGTACGCACCGCCAACAATGATGAGTGGTTTATTTTGAACATTTCGGTGGTCGGCAACCACATCAAGGTTGCTGTCAACAACAAAACTGTAAGTGAATACAATCAACCTGCCAATCCGGTCCGGCCAACAGAAATTGCTGGTTGCCTATTATCCAAAGGTTTTATCACCATTCGGAAAACAAATGGAGAAGGTAAATTACTTGTAGCAGAAATGTCTGTTACAAACATGGAAAACCTGGTCAAATCCGACAAGGTTGTTACAGCAGAACCCGATAGTTTAATGAAAGTAGTTGATTTATTGAATTTTCAGGAATTTCCTTTGATCGATTTCCATTGCCACCTCAAAGGTGGGTTGACAATGGACCAGGCTTGCCAACATGCCAGGGACAATGGCTACAATTATGGTGTTGCAGCCAATTGCGGATTGAAATTCCCTGTTACAAATGATTCGACCCTGAATGCCTATCTTGATGGGATCAGCAAGGAACCGGTTTTCAAAGCCATGCAATGCGAAGGTCGTGAATGGGTTACATTGTTTTCGCCAGCTGCTGTCGCACGTTTTGACTATATTTTTACAGATGCAATGACCTGGACCGACCTCAAAGGTCGCAGGATGCGCCTCTGGATGCCTGATGAAACATTTGTCGAAGATGACCAGAAATTCATGGATATGCTTGTCGGTAAAATCGAAGCCATCCTTGGAAACGAACCGGTCGATATCCATGTTAACCCAACTTTCCTTCCAGCTAAACTTGCACCCGATTACGACAAATTATGGACACCCGAGCGGATGGATCGCGTAATCAAAGTACTTAAAAACAACGATGTAGCACTTGAGATCAATGCACGCTACAAAATTCCAAGTATTGCCTTCCTCAAAAGAGCCAAAGCTGGAGGAGTCAAATTCACTTTCGGGACCAACAACGGATCGAACAACGACCTTGGTCGGATCGAATATTGCCTGAAGGCAGTCAATGAGGTTGGATTGACATCCAGTGATATGTTCCTTCCTCGTCCTGCCAAAGACAAAAAAGTGATGAAGTCAGGATTGCCTTCAAAAATTACAGGTTAATTTGTAGGGGCATTCCTTGTGGATGCCCCTACATTTTTTTTCAAATTTTCAAAATATCAAATTTCAAAATATGTTCAGTCAACAAGTATATTCAGAGCGCAGGGTAAAACTCCGTGAAAAGATGGGAAGCGGTATTGTTTTGGTTCCGGGGAACAACGAGTCGCCAATGAATTACCCCGACAATACCTACCATTTCAGGCAGGACAGTACGTTCCTCTATCTTTTCGGTCTAGATATGCCCGGTTTGTTTGGGTTGATTGACGCAAATACCGGGCAGGATATCCTTTTTGGTGACGACATTACCCTGGAAGAAGTGATCTGGATGGGGACAAAACCTTTCATAAAAGATTTGGCTGCATCTGTAGGCATAGATTCAGTAGCCCCCTTTAAATCGGTTTTCAGCAAAGTGGGCCAGTTTAAGGAGCTAGGCACAGCAATTCATTATATTCCACCATACAGGGGAGAAACAGTTCTTTTTTTGGTTGAGTTATTGGGTATGCGGCCCTCAGAACTTACCGCTAATGGTTCAATTGAACTGATCAAACATCTGGTCGATATGCGGTCCGTTAAGGAACAAATTGAAATTGCCGAAATTGAAGAAGCCTGTGAAACCGGTTATAAGATGCATGTCGCAGCTATGAAAATGGCAAAACCCGGGATCATGGAGCAAGACATAGCTGGAACAATTCAGGGAATAGCCCTTGCTTATGGAGGTGGGACCTCTTTCCCTACAATTTTGACCCAGAATGGTCAAACACTTCACAATCATGATCATTCGTTCAGATTGGAAAAAGGGCGGATGATTATTGTGGATGCTGGGGCCGAATCGAACGGGCATTATGCCTCTGATTTTACCCGTACCGTCCCTGTTGGTGGGAAATTCTCACAAAAGCAAAAAGAGATCTATAATATAGTACTCCAAGCAAATAATACGGCCACTTCACTTGTGAAACCTGGCGAGACCTATCTGAGCATCCATCTTAAAGTGGCAGAGGTGATCACTTCTGGTTTGAAAGATTTGGGACTGATGAAAGGCGATGTTCAGGAAGCTGTTGCAAACGGTGCCCATGCGCTTTTCTTTCCACATGGATTGGGACATATGATGGGGCTCGATGTTCACGACATGGAAAATTATGGTCAGGTTTATGTTGGTTTCGATGACGAAATCCGCCCGGTCAAACAATTTGGCACAGCCTACTTAAGATTGGGTCGGTGTCTTCAACCTAATTTTGTAATTACAAATGAACCAGGCATTTACTTTATTCCTGCCTTGATTGATAAATGGCATAATGAAAAAATAAACCATCAGTTTATCAATTTCGAACAGGTCAATAAATACCTCGGCTTTGGAGGCATCAGGCTTGAAGACGACCTACTTGTTACCGAAACCGGGGCAAGGATTTTAGGGACCCGGGTGCCAATAAATCCGGAAGAAGTAGAATCATTTCAATAGCACAAAAAATAACAGGTTAATCATTCTTTGTGAAAATTGAATGTAATTCCTTATATTTGTGAAAATTAAAAAGTAAACTTATGGGCAGACCGCAGGAATCCTTCAATAAAAAGGATGTCAGGAACAAAAAAGAGAAAAACCGGAAAGAGAAGGAAGCGAAAAAGTTGGCCCGGAAGGACAACGAAAGAAGCGGACATCTCGACGATATGATCGCCTATGTCGATGAAAATGGGATGATCACTTCGACCCCGCCTGACCCAAGCAAAAGGATTGTCACGAAACTTGAAGATATCGAAATAAGTATCCCCAAACAGGATGACTCCCAAAAAATGGATCCGATCCGAAAAGGAAGTGTCACATTCTTTAACGATTCCAAAGGTTTTGGGTTTATTAAAGATTCTGAAACACAGGAAAGTGTATTTGTCCATGTCAATAATCTGCTCGAACCGATCAAGGAAGGCAATATGGTAACCTTTGAAGTAGAAATGGGGCAGAAAGGACCAATTGCCGTTCAGGTAAAAATATTCAAATAGGAATTTTGGTATCCTGGTCTCTCCAAAAATCATTAGGTTATGGCGATACCCACTTCAAAAGCAAAAGTACCTGCTCAAATCTCCATCAACAAAGTTAAATGCAAAGGCTGTGGCCTTTGTGTTTCGGTCTGTAAAGATTTTGAAACAACGAATTGTTCCGTGGATTTGTGCGCCCCCTTTTTCAGATTTTCACAACCAATATCAAAGGTGGGATCAACTTGGTCAACTACGATGCGCCACTTTCGATGTATTTCTATGGCTCCCCTTATACCGATCCTGCCGACCCTATAGTTGCAGCTACCTATGCAATGATCGCCGCCGAATCGCTCGGATTAGGCACCTGTATGATAGGAAGTGTCCATCCCCTCATCCAAAGCGGGAGCAAAGCCAGAAAATTCAGGGAATTGCATGGCATTAAGTTCGCAAGCCGCGAAGGAGTTTTTGTATTGTTCGGGTATCCGGCGGTTAAGTACAACAAAGGTCTGACCAGGACTTTCGCATCGGTTCACACACCTTGAACACCAGGGTTAAAACCTGACCTTTGGTTTTCATCCCAACCCTACCGTTTCCATAGCCGGTTTACGCGTTTTTCCAACAAACTTTTCATTCCACAAGCACCGATTTGATACCCTAAAAAAAAGCGATCAGAACAGAAAGAATGCTCGATTTAATGCTCGAAAATGAGCATATGCTCATTTTCGAGCATTAAATATCGACTAATAACTTAGTCATAAAATGATATTTTCCCCAACATTAAATTTTTATTAATTTTTATCTTCCTCATTATTAGTCTTCTAATTTTTCATTTCTGACTATCCTCTTATGTTTTGGAATAACGGCACACCTTTTGTCTTCTAACCGGCAACAAGGTAATCCGTCCCTTGAAAAAAGTACGGTTTTTATAAACAATTTAATAATAAACAAAATGTCAGTAGAAAAAACAATTGGCTCATCAAGCCTCGTTGAAGTTATCGACCGTATCCTTGACAAAGGTGTTGTAGTTGATGCATGGGTTCGCGTATCATTGGTAGGTATTGAATTACTTGCTATCGAAGCAAGGGTAGTTGTTGCATCGGTTGAAACATACCTGAAATATGCAGAAGCTATTGGTTTGACCGCAAAAGCTGCATAAGTTAATTAAGGCAGTTTAATTGGGTTCTCCTGCCAGGCCATCCTTTTATGTAAAACGTAGAAGCATGATTTGCCAGGAATCCTCTTATAGAAAAGTTGAACCAGATTTTAAACATCAAATAACTGATTATCCGCAATGAATAAGATCAACCCAACCGACAATTCCGATTTTATCGAAACCCTTTTCACTTCCTTCGAGGCTCGGATTCAAAAGATTGAAAATGTGTTTATTACTTCTGAATCTGTTAACGAGTCTTCCCTTGCCCTAATGAACGACTTCCAACATTCAATGCAAGAGTTTCGTAAAGAGAGAATGTTATTGAATTCAAAGCTTCGTGATAATCTGGCCAGGGGTGGGTCGCTTCGTAAAAATGATTACGATATATTGATGGACGAAATATTCCTTCAGTTGGACCGGAAAGAGAAAGAAGCAGAAGAACAGTTTTACAGCTATATAGAGGATCAAAAAGCAATGGTCCGGTTTTTACGTCAGGGAATTTTGGAAATAAAAAATACCGGTCTGGACGATAACCAAAAGAAAATTGAAGACTTTAAATTGGAATTGGAAGCCATTTTAAAAACACAACAACAAAGAAAAGATAGTGCGATTCAAAAATTCCTTGAATTTCAGAATACCCACAAAAAAATTACCGACAATTTTCAACAATTGCTCAATCAGGATGTCAATCTATTCTGTAAAGACATTAAAAAAGTAAAAAAACATTTCTTGGAAGAATTAGTCTGAATATAAAACCTTTAAAAACAGGAGAACAACAAAATGGGAATGGCAAATGAAATGAAAAATCTCAGCGAAGAGATTTTAGCTTCGTACAAACAGAGAGCAGCCGAATTTCAGCAAAGACTGAAAGACAATGCTGATGTTGTAAAAGAAGTTCAGAAAACATTGGATGGTTTTCGTAACGACCATATGGAAATGGCTGCAACCTTACGTGCAAATGCAGCTTCTTTACGCTCTAACCTCGCACAGGAGCAAAAAGACCGGATTAATTCCTTCCAACAATTGATGGATGGAATTCATGCCTCTATTACTCAGATTCAGAATGAGGTTGAAGGTATCAAAACCGCAACAGTCAACATGTTGAAAGACTTCTCCACTTCTCACAACGAAATGGCGACAAAACTTCAAAATGATCTTGACCTGGACAATACCAACCGTCAAAACTGGAATACCGGAAGATTAAAGAATTTCGATGCGCTGATGGCTAATATCAACCAGGAAATTGCACAGATTCAGAAGGAGGTAAGTGATGTGTTCAGTTACACAGATGCATTACTTAAGAAATTTTCAACTGCCCACAATGACATGTCTGCTGCAATGAGGGCTGACCTAAAGGCTAACCTCAATGAAAGAGCCGAATATACCAAAAGTTTGTTGCTCCAGTTCAACAACAAACTTGCGCAAATGAGCCAGGAAAATCAGGATATGGCAAAAGCGCTCAGGCTTGATCTAAATAAATCACGTGAAGAACTTTCACAAAGTGACGCTCAGCGCCTGAACGATTTCAATGTTGTATTTACGGGTATCCAAAACAGGGTTCAGGAAATTCAGAAATATGTGAACAACTTTATCGATGAATTCTCCACCGACAGGAAACAAGCTGCTGCAACATGGGAAAAACTTGCAGAAGCCATTGCGAATATTGGGAAAGAAGTCGCAGTCACCGTTGAGAGTGAGCCAATAGTTGATGAACCAGCAGGGGTGGTTGTTGAAAAAGAAGTTGTTATAGTAGCCGCCGTTGAACCAGAGGTTGAAGCTGCTCCTGTAATCGCAGAACCGCAAAAGGAATTGACACTTGAAGAAAAAGTCCTTAATTATCTAAGCGGTCACAAAAGCGGAATCAAAATATCCGATATGGAAGCTCCACTAGGTGAAACCAGGATGAGAATTGGTTTCATTACCAAGAAATTATTGGAAGAAGGAAAAGTTCAAAAAGTCGAGAATCTTTATTACCCGTTAGCTTAAAAAAAAACCGATGAGCACAAAAATCAAGTGTCCCTTTTGTGGGGGTATTGGAAAAGATCCCTTTAATTTGCTTTCAAAGACTTCACAATGCCAGGTTTGCAATGGACTGGGAGCTGTAGAAATAGATGTGCCCTTCAGAGTATGTGTGTTTTGTTCCGGAACAGGCAAAAATCCGCTTGGAGCAAGGGTTCCATGTATTGTCTGTAAAGGAAAAGGTAATTATGTCATCACTGGTGACGATATTTGCGTAAAATGTATTGGAACAGGCAGGGCGGCAGATGGATTGCCCTGCACAGTTTGCAAAGGAACAGGATACAACTGAATCCCTTCGTCTATCTGGAAATTTGTATTCTTGATATAAATTTTAATTACCTGTAAGCTCAAAGGCTGAAGCTTTAGGTAGTAGCTGGGGGATAAAGACAACGAAAAAAATTGTCTTTATCCCTGCAGTATTAATAAATTCACCCTTTTGCTTTAAATAAAAATAAGCAAATTTAAAATCGAAAAAGACAATGAATAACGAACGTAATGCAGTTTTGGCCCCTTCGCCATTACCTGGTTTTGTTGAAACAGAATATATTGCAGATATTACCAACAGAGCAAGAACTTATATCAAAGCTGGTTTTCCTGTACACTTCAGGGGTCCTTCCGGAACAGGAAAAACTACAATAGCGCTGCATCTTGCAACCAAACTTGGAAGGCCTGTTGTGATGATACACGGTGATGCCGAATTTAAAACATCCGATCTTGTTGGTGGTGAAAATGGTTACAGGATCAGAAAACTGGACGACAAATTTATCCATTCGGTACACAAATATGAAGAGGATATGTCCAAACAATGGTCGAGCAACCGCCTGACCTTAGCTGTGAAAAATGGTTTTACCCTTATTTACGATGAGTTTACACGCTCACGCCCGGAAGCCAACAATATCCTTCTTCCAATCCTTCAAGAACGTATGATGACGACCCAATCGACCAAAGGTGAAGAAACTTATATCAAGGCACACCCCGATTTTTGTGCAATCTTTACATCGAATCCTGAGGAATATGCCGGTGTGAACAGGACACAGGATGCACTTCGTGACAGGATGATCACTATTGACGTCGATCATTTTGATTATGAGACTGAACTTAAGATCGTAATGGCCAAATCGGAACTTTTGTTCGAAGACGCTGAAAAAATTGTTAAGATTGTAAGAGGCCTTAGGGATTCAGGGAAAACAGAATTTGATCCGACTGTTAGGGGGTCCATCATGATTGCAAAAACAATGAGCACCCTTGCTACAACTCCATCACAATCGCCTGAATTATTTTCAAAAATCTGCCAGGACATCCTTACGTCAGAGACCAGCCGTATCGGTTCAAAAACCAATCAGGAGCGTGTTCGCGTCATTGTTAATGAATTAATCCAACAATATTACTAATTTTGCTATAGGGATCATTTAAATATTAAAATATTATGAAAGGTACAAATTCTTTAAAAGGTAGCCATAGCATCAAAACAATGCAAAGCTTAAAAAAGGATTCGGAGACCAACAGTCAGCAGGGACCGGATTTTTTGAAAATGTATATGCTTGAAAAAGAACGAACTCGCCTTCGTAGTGAACGAACACGACTGCTCCTTAGGCTTGAGCCGATCGAAGCAAGACTCAAAGAAATTGATGCATATTATGTTGACACTTTAGGGCCAACAGTTGCAAACTGTTCAAAAGAAATCCAGAATACCGATCAGGACGAGGAAACGATCGAATGGAAAACGATTGGAATTAATTATTAATACAAGACGATATCATGTCCGAAAATATTTCACATTCCGTCAATTCGACCAATCTCGCGGATATTCTCGAAAGGGTACTCGACAAAGGCATTGTCATTGCGGGTGACATTAAAATTCAAATTGCCGATATTGACCTGCTTACCATAAAGATACGTCTTTTGGTGGCTTCTGTTGATAAGGCAATGGAAATGGGGATCAATTGGTGGCAAGACGATGTCTTTTTGTCTTCAAAGGCACAGGAGACAGAATTGAAGCTGCAAAATGACAAACTGATGGAACGTTTGGAAAAATTGGAGGCATCAATAAAATAGTCATAAGACAGGAGCCATGGATTTGATGCTTATAGGATTAAAAGACTTTTACTGATTTGTGAAACGTGTTTTAAACTTAGTCACTTTAATGTTCATAACTTCTGCTTTATTTACTTCAGCCTTGGTTGTTTCGGCCTGGAGCGCGTTCATCCTGATCATTTCGGCTGCGACCACCACTCTTTCAAAAGCCAAGCCATATCTTCACAGGACATTGAAGGCTTTGGCATTGTTAATAACAATACAATAAATTTGATGGTTTATCTTATTTAATTAGGGATATCATTTTAATTAACGAAAATGGAAAAGAAAAAAAGCAGTGAAGAGAATGAAGCTGATTTTAACATTCTCGGATTTGGAGGTCTTTTTAAAGGGATCGAAAAATTAGTTGATCTGGCCGGCAAACTTCAAAATGAACAAGGGGGGATCAATAAAGAAGGGGAAATCAACCTTGACCACCTTAAAAAAGGGATGAAAGGTGTTTACGGATTCACAATCAAATCGGCAAGTGGTGGAGGAAGGCCGACAGTTGAAACATTCGGGAACATTAAAAAGACAGCCGAAGGTCCCAAAGTTGAAGAGGAACGTGAGCCAATGACCGATATGTTCGATGAAAATGATGAAATTGTGATCATTGCTGAAATGCCAGGAATTGAAGAGGGTGATTTAAAAATAGAATTGAATGAGGATATCCTTGATATTTCAGCGACAAGGTCAACCCGTAAATATCATAAGGAACTCCTGTTGCCTGCCAAAGTCGAAAAGGAGAACATGAAAATTAAATACAACAATGGGATTCTTGAGATTAGAATAAAGAAATAATGAGATGGCACTTAAGGGTTTAAATAGCGTTGATCTGAAACTCATTCTTTTTGGAGGTAAAGGTGGCGTTGGCAAAACCAGTTGTGCTACAGCAACAGCCATTGAGTTGGCAAAAAAGCATAAAACCCTGCTTATTTCGACTGACCCTGCCCATTCCGTTTCCGATTGTTTGTCACAGCCAATCGGAAACGGGATACATGTTGTTGAAGGTGTCGAAAACCTTTGGGCAACGGAAATCCTTGCTGAACAAGTTTATGCGGACTTCAAGAAGAAAAATGAACAACAGCTGAAAGACCTTTTCAAGACTTCTACAAACCTTGATCCTGATGATATTGACGACATTTTAAAGCTATCGGTACCTGGAATTGATGAGGTGATGAGCCTGAAGGTAATCATTGATTTAATTGAGGAGGGGCGGTTTGAAAAGTTTGTTGTTGACATGGCTCCATCAGGTCATGCATTACGTTTGATTGCGTCCCCACTTATGCTCGACCAATGGATCAAAGTAGCATCTAAAATGAGATGGAAATATCGTTTTATGATCACAAGTTTCTCGGGGTCATACAAACAGGATCCTACTGATACGATGTTGCTCAATCTTAAAAAGACAGTCAAAAGAATTGAAAGTTTGTTCCGCAATAGCAAAAAATGTGAATTTATTCCTGTCTGCATCCCAGAATCCATGGCAGTAATGGAGACTGGCAGGTTAATCACAAGCTTGGGTGACACAGGTCTTTCGGTTCAGCAATTAATCATAAACAACGTCATGGAATCGGATGGTTGTTCGTTTTGTCAGAAACGGAAATTATCACAACAAAAATATCTCGCAGAGATCGATTCAACCTACAGTCATCTAAACAGGGTCATTATCCCGTTATTTGCCAGTGAAGTAAAAGGTTTGGAACGGTTAAACGAAATGATTTCTGTTCTTTTTTAAACATCAAATTATTAAAGGTCAGGTACCTTAACTTATTATGGAACAATCACAGAATACAATAATACTCAAAGTAAAAGAGGCACTTGGAAAAGATTCTGGTAGGGCATTGGCTAGAATGGATCCAAAAGATATGAAGAGTATCGGCCTTGAACCAGGTGATGTTGTTGTCGTTGAAGGGAAACGCAAAACACCGGTTAAGATCATGCCCTGCTATGCCGATGACCGCGGAAAGCAGATTCTTCAGATTGATGGTGTCACAAGGGAAAATGCACAGGCAGGAATTGACGAGAAGGTGAAAATTGTACCAACCAGCTGCAAGCCTGCTTTAAAAATAAGATTACAACCTGACTCTACTTCCGGCGCGCAGTACAAGGGAAATGATGCCAGGTACATTGGTTCATTAATCGATGGACTTCCTGTATCAAAAGGTGACAAAGTAAGGGCCAATCTATTTGGGTCAAGGTCTGTCGATTATATAGTGGTGGACACTAATCCCTCCGGTGTGGTCTTGATCAACTCAAATACGAAAATTGACCTGAACCTCCCGAAACAGGGTGAAAAAAAGTCGTCGAAAGTATCTTATGAAGATATTGGAGGACTGGGCAATCAGGTTCAACGGATCCGTGAAATGATTGAGTTGCCATTAAAATACCCTGAGGTATTTGAGAGATTGGGAATCGATCCGCCAAAGGGAGTTTTTCTTTATGGCCCCCCTGGAACAGGCAAAACATTGATAGTTAGGGCAGTAGCAAATGAGACAGATGCATATTTCATCCATATTTCAGGTCCTGAAATCATGGGCAAGTTCTATGGAGAAAGTGAAGAGCGGTTGCGAAAAGTATTTGTCGAAGCCCAAACCCATGCCCCTGCCATTATTTTCATCGATGAAATAGATGCTATTGCTCCCAAACGGGAAGACCTGGGTGGAGAGAAACAGGTTGAAAAACGTGTGGTTGCTCAGCTATTGTCGTTAATGGATGGTCTTGAGTCAAGGGGAAAAGTGATAGTCATCGGAGCCACAAATATCCCCAATACAATCGATCCGGCTTTGCGCAGACCTGGAAGGTTTGACCGTGAACTCTCTGTTTCGATCCCTGATAAAAAAGGGAGAGAGGAGATCCTCGAAATTCACACCCGTGGCATGCCACTCGCTTCGGATGTGAGCCTTGAAAAGCTAGCTGCAATTACCCATGGTTTCGTAGGGGCCGACCTGGAAGCATTGGGGCGCGAAGCTGCCATGACTGCACTTCGGAAGATATTGCCGATGATCGACTACGAACTGGCTGAAATACCCTATGAATTGCTGATGAACCTTGAGGTGTCCATGGATAATTTTCTGGATGCGATGAAAGAGGTAGAACCCTCGGCAATCCGTGAAGTATTTGTAGAGGTTCCCGATGTAAAATGGAACGATGTAGGCGGTCTTACCGAAATTAAAGATGCTTTAAAGGAGGCAGTGGAATGGCCGTTGAAATATGCCGGTTTATTTCGCAAAGCCAACACCAATCCTCCAAAGGGGATTATATTGTATGGTCGGCCAGGAACTGGTAAAACTTACCTCGCCAAAGCTGTTGCCAGCGAAAGCGGTGTGAATTTCATTTCAGTAAAAGGCCCTCAGATCATGAGCAAGTACATTGGCGAATCTGAAAAAGGGGTCAGGGAATTGTTTAAAAAAGCAAAACAAGCAGCACCTACGATCCTTTTTCTCGACGAAATCGATAGCCTTGTTCCACGCCGGACAAGCGATAGTTCCGGATCGAATGTTACCGACAGGGTGATCAGCCAGTTTTTGACGGAAATGGATGGCATTGAAGATCTAAAAGGTGTGGTCGTTTTAGCGGCAACCAACCGTATTGATCTGATTGATCCTGCATTGCTGAGAAGCGGAAGGTTTGACCTGATGTTCGAACTACCGGCACCTGATGAAAAAACAAGGGAACAAATTTTTGAAATACATACCGGGAACAAAAAACTCGAAGAGAGTGTCAGTCTCAAAAAATTAGCCAGGGATACAGAAGATATGGTTGGTGCTGATATTGAATTTATTTGCAGGAAAGCTTCGATGATTGCAATACGCGAAATAATCGAGGATTTGAAAGGACTGGAAGAGGATTCGGAACTTAAGATTTTAATCAAAGAAAAACACTTTGATGAGGTTATACAACTTGTCAAAAAGCAAAACTCGATAAAAAAATAGAAATGGATATCGGATTACATTTACAGGGTTTCTACATTTATGGAATCGTACCAAACCATTATGAAGCTGAGCAATTCAGGAAATTGAGCGATATCGGTGTCTTTAACATTCCATTCCAAAAAATCTCGGCTATCGTTTCAAAAAATGAGATCATTGATTACAGGCAATTGGGTACAGAAGCATTGGCTAAATTGTTGGTTGACCATCAGACGACAATTGAAAGGATCATGAACATGGGCTTCTCTACAATTATTCCATTGCGACTTGGTACTTTTGCCCAAAATAAAACCGATGTCATTAAAATACTCGAAAAGGGTTTCGATCTGATTATCGACACATTACAAAAAGTTTCCAACCTTGTGGAATATGATATCGTGACTACCTGGGCCGATTTTGGTAAGATCATCACCCAGGTGGCATCCTCATCAACGGTTTTAGGGCTTAAAGAAAAACTGGAAAACAGCGGAAATGCAATCACCCAGACCGACCAAATGTCGATGGGCCTTCTGGTCAAAAGTCTTGTTGATGAAAAGAATACCCAGGCAGCAGGTTTGATAACGGCAGCTTTTAATACGTTCTGTACCAGCATAAAGCAACATCAGATCCTTAATGATCAAATGGTTACAAATACTGCACTATTACTTAACCATCTACAGGCTGGGTTGCTCGAAAAGACGCTTGACCAACTGGATGAAAGTTTAAATGGTGAATTGAATTTTAAAATGGTTGGCCCTCTGCCCTGCTATAGTTTTTATACAATCGAAGTTAAGGAATTGTATTTTGATGATATAGAAGCTGCAAGAAAGGAACTTGGATTGGCAGATACGACATCGGAAAAGCAGATTAAGCAGGCTTACCTCGATAATGCCAAACAATTTCACCCCGATACGAATTCGAGTGATGACGGTTCGCAAAAATTTAACAGGATCAACAAAGCATATCAGGTTATGCTCGATTATATGCAATGTGTAAAACCTGCATCAAGGGAAGAACAGTTTTCCCTTACTATTGATAAAGTGACTGATAATCCATCTTTTCTTAAATTAAAGGAATAATATGCAACGCGACGGTAAGTACATTTATTGCATCATTTCGTCAGCCTATGATTGCAATTTTGGCCCCATAGGGGTTGGCGGACGCGGTGATCTCGTAACAACCATTGGATATGAAGGTTTATGTATGGTAGTTAGCGATCATCCACTAAACAAATTTGTGGTAAACCCGGAAAATATCCTGGCTCATCAGAAAGTGATCGAAGAGGTAATGAAAGAATTCGACAGCATTCTTCCGCTTCGGTTTGGCATTATTGCAGCTACTCCTGATGAAATACGGAACCTGCTCAACAGAAGGTACCGGGAATTCACAGAATTGCTCCGTATGTTCGAAAATAAGGTGGAGGTAAACGTCAAGTGCACCTGGAAAAACATGGAGATGATTTACAAGGAGATCAATGAGGAGAATGTTGCCTTTAAAAAAATTAAGCAAGAGATCAAGAAAGACCACGACCCTGTCCATCAAAAAGAAAAGATGGCCGAAGCTGGTAAAATGGTCGAAAAAGCTTTGAAAGAGAAAAAAGAAAAAGAAGCCGATCAGATGCTGGTTGAATTTAAAAAAGCTATATTTGATCACAAAGAAAACAAGACACACGGAGAGGCCATGTTCTTTAATACAGCGTTCCTGATCAACAGTGGAAGGGAAAAGGAGATCGATAACATCATGACCGACCTTGGCGAAAAATACAAGGACAGGGTCGATTTTACCTATACAAGCCCCTTGCCGATCTTCAATTTTATCGACCTGAAAATCTTCCCTGAAAGGTGGGAGGTATAGTAGCATGGGGCATAGGGCTTGGAGCATGGGGCAATGTGAATTGATCGCGAAGTGCTTAATATTAAGGTTTAAAAACGAATTTGAAAAAGATTAAACATGGAACCAGTAAAGGATAAGGAAGGTATCTATTTGTATTGCATAATCAGAAATACCGGACCGGTTGATTTTGGGCCAATTGGTATCGGAAACCGTACAGACAAGGTTTATACCATCAACTATAAAGATATTTGCATGGTGGTCAGTCAATCGGGATCCATGAGATACGAAGCCAGAAGGGTGAACCTGACCGCTCATCAGTTGGTTTTGGAGGCCGTAATGAAAAGCTTCTCAATCCTTCCGATCAGGTTTTCGACTATATCAGGATCATATGATGAATCCAAAATCCTTTCGATCCTCGAAAAGGAATACGATAAGTTTTCCGAATTACTGACCAAGATGTCAGGAAAAAAAGAGCTGGGTTTAAAAGTAATGGCTGTTGAGGAACCTATTTTCAAATATATACTGGAGAAATACGACGATATCCGTTTGTTAAAAGAGAAGTTGGCAAAGCTTGATCCCGACAAGGCACACTACCAACTCATGAAAATTGGCGAGATGGTAGAAAAGGCTTTGGTCAAAGAAAATTCAAAGTTTAGCGACAATATCATTAGTTTGCTGACCCCACTTTCAGAAGAGGTAAAAATTAACGATAAATATGGCGAAAGAATGATCCTGAATGCAGCTTTTCTGATCAAAGACGAAAATGAGGCAGAATTTGACAAAGCGATCCTTGCATTCGATGAGCAGTATGGCAACTTGTTAACATTCAAATATGTAGGCAGCTTACCACCTTATAATTTTGTAAATCTCGTTATTAATACGCAGGAGGGATAATATGTTTCTACTCGACGACATTGTACTCGCCCCATTTAAAGGGATCATCTTCGTTGCAGAAAAGATTGATGAACTAATCCAAAAGGAAATTTCTGACGAAGGCCGCATCAAGGAACGCCTTATGGCGTTACAATTGAAATTTGAGATGGATGAAATCACTGTTGAAGAATATGACAGGCAGGAAGAAGAATTGCTAGAGATGATCGAAAGAATCAGAGTAAACAAAGAAAACAACCAAAAATAAATCACTATGAATACATTTAAATGTCCCGGTTGCGGAAAGACAACTGCAGGGAACGAGAAATTCTGTAATGAATGTGGTTATTCGCTGAACGTTGTATGTCCTCAATGTGGCGAAACTTGGCGTTTTATGTTCGAGAACAAATTTTGTCCGTCGTGTGGGCACAATATGAAAAAGATTTTAGCCGCAAAATCAAAACAACACGATTAAATAATCAGATTATTCCAATAATTTTTAAAAAATTGTCATGAGCAAAATAATTGATGTTAGGACTGCTGTCATTAACTTTCTGAAGGATAACATACATCCTCACGAAATAACGGTGATCAAGCTTGATAAGGTGGGCGATGCATGGGAGTCGGTCTCAGAGGTCTATGAGGACGATTCGTTCCTGAAAGCGATGAATTTACCTCCAAAGCATGCGAGGGTCTATTATTCAGTCAAAATTGATGATCAGTTGGAAGTTGTGGCTTTTGAACGGATGACCGAATATTCACAATAGAAAGTCAGATAAAACACTTATTGACAGATCGAATGGGAGCTGATTTATTGTATATCTATTGCATTTGCGATCGCGAACCCCAACTTCAGGAAGTTCCGGGCAAAGAAAACTTGGAATACCTGAAATTTGACGATTTATACGCTATTGTGAAATACGTTTCGCATGACGAATTTTCGGAAGAAAACCTCAAAAAAAACTTTGCTGATCTTGCATGGATCGAAATACATGCAAGGGACCATATCCGGATCATCGTCGAGGTCATGAAAAGTAGTACTGTGATCCCATTCAAATTCGGGACTATTTTTATTTCCGAGGAGCGTTTGGGCAATTTCGTTAGCGACTATTTTGTTTCTTTAAACGATAACCTTCAGCATTTAAAAGGGAAAGAAGAATGGTCAGTGAAAATTTATTGCGACAGGACCAAATTAAATTCGCAAATTGGGGAAATTAGCCCTGAGGTACGCAACCTTGAAGAGGAAATTTTGAGGAGCATGCCAGGTAAAGCCTTTATCTTAAAGCGCAAGAAGGTTGATCTGGTTGAGAAGGAGGTTCAGGCTGCGATTGGCCATTATGGGCAGAGTTGCTACGACCAGCTTGCTGTTTTAAGTGCGACCACCCGTATCAACAACTTACTTCCGCGCGAGGTTACCGAACGGACAGACGACATGATCCTAAATGCCTCATTTTTTGTTCCGGTGGAAAAGGTTGGAGAATTTCTCACCATCATTGATCACTCACAGGAAAAATATAAGGAGGTTGGCTTCGATATTGAGGCAGCAGGACCATGGCCTCCATTTAGTTTCATATCAATTAAAGAGAAGTAATGTCAGAAAATGTAATCGATCAATCGAAAGACATCACCATTCTTGAAATATTGGACAGAGTGTTGAACAAAGGGGTTGTCATAACCGGTGACATTGTGATCTCGGTTGCGGATATCGACTTGGTTTATTTAGGATTAAAGTTGATTTTGACTTCGGTTGAAACGATGCAACAACGGCATCTCAGCGTTGTAAAACCAAATCATCCCCAAAAATAACAATGCCGTGGACAAGATTATTTACGCCATAATGGGCAACAATTGCTCACAGGAGGAGTTGACTGACCTTGTGAAAGGTATTTGGGGCATATCAGGTTCATCCTTGTATGCCCTTTCATTTAAAGATATTTCGGTTGCCGTAAGCGATTTTTCATCATCGAAATTTGTAGTCGATAAAGAGATGGCGATTGATTTTGCCAGGGTAATTGAACAACTCTCGCAAAAACTGACCCTTCTGCCTGTCCGGTTTGGGACTTTCCTGAAATCGGATGAAGATATCCTCAAATTGTTGACAGATCAGTACGATCCGTTCTACAACAACCTCCTCGAAGTTTGGGACAAGGACGAATTTGGACTGAAAGTGATCTGGGACTATGAAAAAGGGAGTAAAAAGATCAGGGAGGAATCAGAAAACGAAGAAGTTAAAGCAGATACCTATTTTTCAAAAAGTACCGTACATACCAACTATCTGCTTGAAAAAATCAAAAAGCACAAGTTGGAAGACGCTTTGTTGAGACATGTCGAAAAGTTGATTGGGGAGATCAGCGGATATCTGGCACAAATTAACCCTGCATGTAAATTTAAAAAGATGGTTTCAAATAGCCTTATCCTCGATGGCGTTTTTTTAATTGAAAAAGATAAAAAAGATGAATTTGTTCATGCAATTGAGGCTTTAAAACAACAGCACGACGATTTGCACCTTCTCCTCACCGGTCCCTGGCCTCCTTATAGTTTTGTGGAAATCGATCAAAGTTTTTA
>Ga0209083_1000587_pt1 | contig 51253 bp, 45 predicted proteins | sample AM7aDNAmetaG_FD_184132 | JGI IMG/M metagenome (GOLD analysis project Ga0209083, IMG submission 184132) | Freshwater microbial communities from Finland to study Microbial Dark Matter (Phase II) - AM7a DNA metaG (SPAdes) (version 3) | ecosystem: Environmental > Aquatic > Freshwater > Lake ...
TCACAATACCATTTGTCGCGTAGGAAATCGCGCAGCTTGCCGAGCTTCGCTTTCAGTGGGTCCGGCTCGTCGGGAGCCAGCGGTTTGACGCCGTAGAGGAGATGACCTGCGCCGAGGCCCGCGAACGCCAGCGCCGACGCCGTGCCGATCACGAACCAGTTGACGACGTGGGGCGCATGCTCCGGGTTGAGGAAGTGGTGAATGAAGTTGGCGTGTTCCGGCAGGCCGCTGAAACCCATGAACGCGCTGAACACCGCCAGGATGATCAGCGGCACAGTCATGACGGCGGGGCTTTCATGCGGCACGCCGGGCGCGGTTTCGTGGTGGGTTTCCGCTTCCTCCTGGCCGACATGTTTGTGTCCGGCTCTGGCCTTGCCGCCGCGGTATTCGCCGAGGAAGACGAGACAGACCTGCCGCCACATATAGAACGCGGTCAGGAACACGCCGAGGCAGCCGAGCACGAACGGCCCCTTGTGCAGGCCGCCGCCCCAGCGAAACGCCGCCGTCAGCACCTCGTCCTTCGACCAAAAACCGGCGAGCGGGAAAATGCCCGCCAGCGCCAGCGTGCCGACGAAGTAGGTCCAGAACGTGATTGGCATGTGTTTCTTCACGCCGCCCATTTTGAAAATGTCCTGCTCGTTGTGGCAGCCGTGGATGACCGAGCCCGCGCCGAGGAACAGCAGCGCCTTGAAAAAGCCGTGCATCAGCAGATGGAACATCGCCGCCGCCATGCCGCCGACGCCGAGGCCCATCACCATGTAACCCAGCTGGCTCACCGTCGAGTAGGCGAGGATGCGCTTGATGTCGTTCTGCGCGACGGCGATGGTCGCCGCCATGATCGCTGTGAACGCGCCGATCCACGCTACCAGCGTCAGCACCTGCGGGCTGGCCTGGAACAGCGGGTAGGTGCGCGCGACGAGGAAGACGCCCGCCGCCACCATCGTCGCGGCATGAATGAGCGCGCTGACCGGCGTCGGGCCTTCCATCGCGTCGGGCAGCCAGACGTGCAGCGGCCATTGGCCCGACTTGCCGACCGCGCCGCAGAAGATGAGAAGCGCGATGGTGCCGGCGAGCGACAGTCCCATGATGCCGGGCAGGCCCGCCAGCGCCGTCACCTGCTCCAGCGCGCCGGTGTGGTCCGGCGTGTAGAACTGCAACGTGCCGGTCGCGTGATAGAGCCAGAGCAAACCGGCGAAAAAGCCGGTATCGCCGATCTTCGTCACGATGAACGCCTTCTTGGCCGCCGCCGCGGCGCTGGGGCGGTGATACCAGAAACCGATGAGCAGATACGACGCGAGGCCGACCAGTTCCCAGCAGATGAAGAAGAGCAGCAGGTTGTTGGTGACGACGAGGCCGAGCATTGCGCCGGCAAACAGCGACAGGAACGTGAAGAACCGCGTGAAGTTCTTGTCGCGCGACATGTAGCCGAGCGAGTAGATGAAAATGAGCGCCGAGACTAGGCTCACCATGGTCGCCATCGCCGCCGTCAGCGGGTCCAGCACGAAGCCGAGTTTCAGCGACGTGGTGCCGTAGTTGAACCACGTGAACTCGATGAGGGAATGCCAGACCTCGTGCGTCTGCATTGCCGACCATGTGCGGCCGGCGTGGGGTTCGAGGCCGTGGAGAATGGACTCGGCCAACGCGCAGAACGACAGCAGCGTCGAGACGACGATGACGCCGATGGCGAGGCCGGCCGAGGTTTTCCGGCAGCGTTGCGGCAGCAACGCGCTGACGCCGGCCGCCGCAAACGGCAGCAGCGGAATCAGCCAGAGATAGCTCGCAATCCAGGGGATGTGGGTCGCCGGGTTCATCAACCTTTCAAGCTCCGCATCTTATCCACCTCGATGGACTTGTAGTAGCGGTAGATCACGATGACCAGAGCCAGGCCGACGGCGGCCTCGGCGGCGGCGATGGTGATGCCAAAGATGGCAAACACGACGCCGCTGAGCTGCTCTGGGTGCGGTCCGTAGCGCCAGAATGCCACGAGGCTCAGGTTGGCGGCGTTGAACATGATCTCAATGGACAGCAACACCACGATCGCGTTGCGCCGCGTCACCGCGCCGAACAGGCCGACGGCGAACAGCATGCTCGCCAGGAGCTGGAAATGGGCCAGTGTTGTCATTTGCGGTGGGAGATTTGTTCCATGGCGATGACGATGGCGCCGATCATTGCCGCCGTCAGTAGCAGCGAGACGACCTCGAACGGCACGACCCAGTCCGTCATCATTTTGCGGCCGATGTCGGCGACGCTGCTCGTGACGCCTGCCGGCGCGGTCTGCAACATCGCGGCATTGTTCTTGATCGCGAACCAGAGCACCGCGCCCACGGCGGCGGCGATGGCCATGCCGGTGAGCCAGCGCAGGCTGAAGAATCCCGGCTCGTCCTTGGCAGTGAGGTTGTGCGTCAGCATGATGGCGAAGATGGCGAGAATGGCGACCGCGCCGACGTAAACGAGAATCTGCACCCAGCCGACGAAATCCGCGTTCAGGTAGAAGAAGAAACCGGCGACGCCGAAGAAGAACAGGACCAGCGACAGCACGCCATGAATCAGGTTCCGCAGCGTCACGGCCCAGATGGCGCCGACGACGGTGATGAGGCTGAGAATGATGAAGGTGACGTCCATGATTCAGGAAGCGTAATGGTAAACGCGCAGCGCGCCGGCACGGCGGCAGACGAATCGCGAGACGACCCAATAGGCGGCGGCGACCAGCGCCGCGGTGACCAGCCATGCCACCGCGCTCTGGAGGAGCGTGGCTTTGGGCAGATGGAACCACACCGCCGTGGTGAAGATGTTGAAGAGCGCGAACGGCAGCATCGCTTTCCACGCGAAGGCCATCAGTTGGTCCACGCGCAAGCGCGGTAGCGTGCCGCGCAGCCAGATCAGCCAGCAGACGATGAGGAAGCCCTTGCCCATGAACCACATCCATGACGGCAGCAGTTTCGGCCCGTGCCAGCCGCCGAGGAAGAGCGTCACGCCGAGGCCGGCCATCGCCATCATGCCGATGTATTCCGCCATGAAGAAGAGGGCGAACTTGAAGCCGCTGTATTCGACGTGGAAGCCCGCGACGAGTTCCGATTCGCCCTCGGGGAGATCGAACGGGCAGCGGTTGCTCTCTGCCGTTGCCGCGACAAGGAAGAGGATGAAACCGGCGAAGCCCCACGGCGTCCAGACGAACCACCGCGACATGTCGAGGAACCCGTCCGCGCCCTGCGCTGCGACGATTTGTGACGTGCTCAGCGAGCCAACGACCATGACCACCGGCACGGCGGCGAGCACGAGCGGAATTTCGTAGCTGATCATCTGGGCGACAGCGCGCATCGCGCCGAGAATGGAGTATTTGTTGCGGCTGCCCCAACCGGCCATGAAGAGCGCCATCTCGCTGCCCGCGCCGACGGCGAAGAACGCGATGACCGCCGTGTCGAGATTTGTCGGGGCCATGTTCCGCCCAAACGGCAGGAACGCGAACATCAGCAGCGCCGGCGCAAGGACGACGGCCGGCGCCAGGAAATGCACGAGCTTGTCGGCGCGCGCCGGCACGATGTCTTCCTTGGTGAGCATCTTCACGCCGTCCGCGACGAACTGGAACAGCCCGAACGGCCCGACGCGGTTCGGCCCGTAGCGGTTCTGGATGCGCGCGAGCATCTTCCGCTCCAGCCACGTGGCCAGACCGAAACAGAGCGCGAAGACGCCATAGATCGTCACGCAGATCAGCACAATCTCCGTGCCGGCCGCGACGTTGTGCGCGGCGGCCTCGCTCAACGGCTGGCCGCAGCAAAACTTCGACACGCCATTGCCGCAGGCAACGACCAGGCCGACGACCCATGCGCCAAGCGTAAGGATGAGTTGGTCGAAAAAGTTATACATCAGACTTGGGTGGAACGGGCGGCGTTGGCGGTACGGATGGCGACGGTGGCGCAGACGGAGTGGGCCGCGGCGGCGGAGCGGATTGCAGCGTGATGGGCGCGGCGGCGGGCTTTGCAGCCGGCGGCGACGCTTTCTTTTTGCTCTGACTCAACCGCGCGTCCACCTCGTTGGCCTCGGTTGGATGCATCTGGTGATAATATTCGTTGGACTTCAGCAGCGCGCCTTTGTTCATCAACATGCCGCCGAAACGGTCGGTGCCGGAGAGTTCGTAAATCTGGTCCATCTTGATCGCGTCAAACGGGCAGACCTCGGCGCAAATCTGGCACTGCATGCAGACCGAGTAGTCAATGTCGAACACGCGCGGCCGGCGGACGGGCTTGCCGGTTTTCGCGTCGCGTTCCACCTCGATGTAGATGCACTGCGGCGGGCACTCCTGCTCGCAAATCTTGCACGCCACGCAGCGAAGGTTGTCTGGCGTGCCGTCGTAAACGAGAAACGGAAAACAGCGCGAGTTTTCCGGCAGCGTCCGCCGCTCTTCGGGATACTGGATGGTGGTCAGGCACTCCGGGTCGAAGTAGCTGCGGATGAGATTCCGCGCCGTGACCAGCAGCCCTTGAATCATACCGTTGCCGAGCATCAGCGGTCCACCTCCCCCAGCACGATGTCCACGCTGCCGAGAATTACCATCGCATCGGCCAGTTTGTGACCGACGCACATGTCCTCGAGAATCGTCAGGTTGATGAAGCTCGGCGCGCGCACGTGGTAGCGATACGGTCGTGTGCTGCCGTCGCTGACGAGATAGAAACCGAGTTCGCCCTTCGGCCCCTCGATGCGGCCGTAGCCATCGCCGACGGGAACCTTGAAGTTGCGCATTTTGACGCCGGCGTCGGACGGTCCCTCGGGAATGTCGCGCAGCGCCTGCTGTAGAATCTTCACGCTTTCGCGCATTTCCAGAATCCGCACGTAGTAACGGTCATAGACGTCGCCGACCTCGCCGAGCGGCACGCGGAAATCGAGCCGGCCGTAAATGCCGTAGCGGTCCACTTTGCGGATGTCGTAGTCCACGCCGCTGGCGCGGAGCATCGGGCCGGTGATGCTGGCGTTGATGGCCAGTTCGCGTGGCAGGATGCCGATCTTCTGTGTGCGGGCGAGGAGGATTTCATTGCCGGTGATCAGCGCCTCCAATTCGTCGATGAAGCACGGGTAGTTCTCCACGACCTTGCGCGCGGCCGCCAGCCAGTCGTCGTCCACGTCGGCGCGCACGCCGCCGAAGCGCATGTAATTGCACATCATCCGCGCGCCGCTGGCCGCCTCGAAGAGGTCGAGGATTTTCTCGCGCTCGCGGAACGCGTAGAGCAGCGGCGTGCCCCAAGCCCCGGTGTCGCTGAGCAGAAAGCCGGCCTGGCAGGAGTGATTCTGCAGGCGCGTCAGTTCCGCCATGATGACACGGATGTATTCGGCGCGCTCCGGCACTTTGATGCCCGCGAGCTGCTCGACGGCGAGGCAGTAAGCCCAGTTGTTCGTCATCGAGCAGAAATAATCGAGCCGGTCGGTGAACGGGATCGAGCCGAGCCAGTTCATTTTCTCGGCGAGCTGCTCGTGATTGCGGTGCAGGTAGCCGAGCACCGGTTTGAGCCGCCGGACCTCCTCGCCGTCAAGCACCACGTCCATGCGGAACACGCCGTGCGTGGACGGATGATGCGGACCCATCGAAACCTCGAGCATCTGCGTCTCGATGGCGTCTTCCTTCGGAGTCAGCGTGTAACCCTGCTCCGGCATTGTGAGCGGTTGAATCATGCGGGTTTCACCGGCGCGGGCGGCGGCGCGGGCCAGTGTTTCTTTGTCTGTTGCAACACCTCGTCGTGCGGCGTCGGCTCCCATTCGTAATCGTCCGGCGGCCGATAGTCCTTCCGCATTGGAAAATCCTTGAACCCGTCCCACATCAGAATCCGCCGCAGATCGGGATGGCCCTCGAACCGGATGCCGTAGAGGTCGAACGCCTCGCGCTCCTGAAACTCCGCGCCGCGAAACAGCGGTGTGATGCTCGGCAGTGACGGCGTGCCTTCGCGACCCTCGGTGCGGCAGCGGAGTTGAACAGGGCCGTGCTTTTTCGCCGTCGAGTAAAAATCGTAAACCACTTCCAGATGACCCGGCAGATTGCGCACCACTTCGCGGTCGCACTCGCGCGTCTTGATCTGGCTCGGCAGCCAGTCCATGGCGCAGAGGTTGGAGACGTAGTCCATCGCCAACTCGGAGTCGGTTTTCAGGAAACGCGCCACGTCGAGCAGATGCTGCCGGTCCACGACCAGCGACTTGCCTTCGATGGCGAGTCGCACGCCGGGCAGGGCGGCCTCGATGCGGTCTTTGATTTGGTCCACAGTTTCCATGATGCTCGACGCTTTACTTCGCCTCCGGCCGCTTCATCGGCTCCGGCTTCCACACGTCGGGGTTGGACGGCGGCTCCAGGTCGTGCTCGCCATACTCCGGCACCGGCCACTCCGCCTTTTGCTCCTTGTCATAGGCGCGGAGCCTGTGTTTTCCGGTGAGGTGGTCCTGCTCGATTCTTTTCTGGAGCGTGATGAGGGCGTCCAGCAACGCCTCCGGCCGCGGCGGGCAGCCGGGGATGTGGACGTCCACCGGAATGTAGCGGTCAATGCCCTTCAAGACGTTGTAGCCTTCCTTGAACGGCCCGCCGGAGATGGCGCACGCGCCCATCGCGATGACATATTTCGGCTCCGGCATCTGGTTGTAGAGCCGTACCGCCAGCGGCGCCATTTTCTTCGTCACCGTGCCGGCCACGATCATCAGGTCCGCCTGGCGGGGCGACGGCCGAAACACCTCCGCGCCGAACCGGGCCATGTCGTAACGCGAGCACGCCGCGGCGATCATCTCGATGGCACAGCACGCCAGACCGAATTGCAGCGGCCAAATGGAGTTTTTCCGGCCCCAGTTGTAAAGATCTTCGACGGTGGTGACAAACACCCCGGCTTTCCGCAACTCGCTTTTGAGGCCCTCATCAATTGCCATGGTGCCTCATTTCCATTCCAGCACGCCCTTGGCCCATGCGTAAGCCAGTCCGCCGACCAGGATTGCCAGGAAAATCGCCATTTCGACCAAGGCGAACAGTCCCAGCTTGTTGAACGCCACCGCCCACGGGTAGAGGAAAATCGTTTCGATGTCGAAAATCACGAAGAGGATGGCGAAAAGGTAGTATTGGACGCGGAACTGCATCCAAGCGTCCCCTTTCGACTCCAGCCCGCACTCGTAGGTGGCCTGTTTGGTCTTCGACGGCCGGTGCGGCGCGAGCAGCCACGCCAGCGCAAGCGGCGCCAGCGCGAACACCAGCGCCGCGCCCAGCAACACAACTAGAAAGACATATGGGTCGTAATTTGTGATCACAAGTCTCCGGCGGGCGATTTGCCCGCTCCCAGAAACCGATAAGGTTAGTTGTCCATGCCACTCCTTGTCAAGGCGGCCAGCTTCGGGACAACAGATTTTCAAATACGGCCCAGACCGGCGGATAGTCTGAAAAACAGAAGTTGTTGCAAAGGAGTGTCTTGCGCTGGTTGAGAATCCGTATATCAGTCTCTAAACAGATGGATTTCCCAATAATTTGCCATGCCACGCAGAGGGTGGGGCACGTTTCTCAGGTAGCAAAACAAGTGGCCGCCGTGCAGGCCGAATACAAGGGGGATCACCTCATAGCGTTTGAAGGAGGAAGACGCCAGCAACCGGCGCAAGTCCTCCTCGACATATTCGCGCTGATGCTCCCAGAAGGGAAACTTCCGCTCGCCCGTGAACAGTTCGATCACGCGGCGGGTCAGCCGCCGCCGGTTGGGGGTGTTGATGAACGCCGCGCCGCCGGGCTTCAGCACGCGGTAAAGCTCGTTGAGGGCCTTGAGGTCGTCGGGCACGTGTTCGATGACGTGGCTGCTGATGGCCACGTCCACGCTTTCCGGCTCCAGCACCGCGGTCAACTTCTCCCAGTCGCCGAGCACGTAATGGATGTTCCCGGAGTCCTTCGGTATTCGTTCGGGCATCAACTCCACGCCGATCACGCGCGCGCAGTGCCGGCCGATTTCCCGCGTGCGCTCGACGACGGACGCGCCGATTTCCAGCACGGTGTGCGTCGGCTTGACGAACCGCCGGTAGGAATTGAACAACGATTCCCAGTCGGCGTTGATCTTGTTCGGTCCCCAGCAGATTCTCATGGCTCGGCCAGCACCGTAGGGGCGCGCTCCGCCAAAGGCAATTAGGAAATGCCGCTGCGCCACCGGTCTTCAGGGCGCGCCGCGGATCGGTCCCGGTCAATCCCGCCGCGTCCGGATCACCTCCGCCGCCAACGCCAGCAGTTTTTCGCGAATAATCGCGTGCGCCCCGTCTCGCTTGCAGTTCGGCGGCAAACGAAACGGCTCGCCCAGCGTGAGGCGGATGGCGAAGCGGCGGAAAAACCAGTTTCGCACGACGTAGCTTCGGCGCGCGCCGTCAATAATCGCCGGCACCAGTGGCACACCGGCTTTCAGTGCGATCAGCGCCGCGCCCTCTTTGATCTCCGGGTCGCCGCCGAGCACGGAGCGCGGCCCGTCATGAATGCCGCCTTCGGGAAAGAGTACGAGCGCGTGGCCGGCGCGCAGCCGGCGGATGGCCTCCTTCAACGGCGCGCTGCCCGGCTGGTTGCGGTCAATCGGAATGACGCCCGCCCGGGTGAAGAACCAGTGCGTGAAGCGGCTCTGGAACAGTTCGACCATCGCCAGCCAGTGCGGAGACCGGCGCAACACGAGGTTCAGCAGCGGCGGATCGAACCACGAGATGTGGTTGCTGACGATCAGCACGCCGCCGGTGCGCGGCAGGTGATGCCGGCCGCGCCGCTCGACGCGGAAGAACACACCGAACGTCAGCCAGGCGACGATGCGCGCGGCGACGTTGATCGTGACAAGCGGCCATTGACGCGATTGATGCACGACCGTTATTATCCGAACCGCGTCCGGGCTTGCAAGCCCGGCGGCGAATGCTTCGACATGTCCACTGAACCTTCCCGAACGGCGTCGTTGTTTTGGAGCTGCGCGAGTTTTGGCTTCTACACTCGCGTGGCCGACGGACGCTTTTGGAGAACGGTGAGTTACCTCGGCCTGCTCGGCGGTATCGGCGCGCTGGCGGTGACGCTGTTCTTCGGCACGCAGGTCGTGCCGGTGTTGCGCGCGGTGGCGCGGCAAACCAACGGCTTCGTGCTCGCCCGCGGCCGGCTTGCCGTCACGCCCGGCACGCCGGCCATCGTCTACGACGACGGCGCGCACGGCATGTTGCTCGTGCGGGTGGCGGTGGACCAGGAGCCGCCCGCGCCGGAGCGCCGCTACGACGCGGAGGTGACGCTGCGGCAGCGGGGCGCCGATCTCATTTTTTGCGGCCACGCGTTTCAGGTCGCATGGCCGCCGGAGCTGGCGCTGGACGCGCAACGGCTCGACGCGATCGCGTTTGTGGACTCGTGGTGGTTGCTCATGTGCATGGCCGTTTTCGGCGCGGCGATGGCGTGGTTCTTCCTGACGCGGCTCGTTTACGCGTTGATCGGCTCGCTGCTGTTGACGGCGCTCGCGCCGCCGGCCCGGGGAATCGGGTTCACCCGCGGGTTCAATCTCGCCGCCCACGCCACGACGGCCGGCACGCTGCTGATGCTGGCCTTGCTCTGGCTTGCCGCCGGTTACCGGCTGGACCCGCTGCTGGTCAACTGGAGTTGGCTGCTCTATGTGCTGGTGTTTTTCGTTTACCTGGCCGGCGCCGCTGGCGCGCTGCTATCAAAACCGGCCAGTCCGTGGAAGGAACAAGGCGGCGAAAAAAACCTCTTTCTCAAAAATTCCTGAGCCAACACTCTAACACTCCAACACTCCGTTTCTCTTTGACACGCCGCGTGTAACGTCTAGCCTTTTTGCTCACATGGTTCACTGGATTCTCTATGCTCTCTTGCGCGTGATCGGTTTTACGCTGCGCTACCGGCTGCTCGATGAGAGCGGTCTGATCGCGTTTGGCATGAAGCCAAACTACATCTTCGCGTTCTGGCACAACCGAATCCTGCTGATGCCGGGCCTCTATCTTCACTACGTCGGCCGCAAACCGGTGGCGGCGCTGGCCAGCGCCAGCCGCGACGGCGAATACGCCGCCGGCGTTGTGCGATTGTTCGGTTTCGTCCCCGTGCGCGGCTCCACCAGCCGCCGCGCCAATCAGGGTTTTCTGGAACTCACGCGGCTGGCCTTGGAAGGTTACAACGCCATCCTCACGCCCGACGGTCCGCGCGGCCCGCGCTACGTGGCCCAGTCCGGCGTGGTGAAGCTCGCAATGGTTACCGGTCTGCCGATTCTGCCCGTGAGCGCCACCGTCGAGCCGTGCAAGCGGTTGAAAAGCTGGGACCGCACCATCATTCCGTTGCCGTTTGCCCGCTGCACCGCGCGCGTCGGCAAACCCATCCTCGTGCCGCGCGACGCCGACGACACCACGGTGGAGAAATATCGCCTCGAAGTTCAGGAGGCTTTGGTTAAACTGTCCGGCGAGTCCGACTGACGCGCCGCGCGGCGGCGGAAAAACAGAAGACCGAAAGCGATGCCAACGCAAACCCATCGTTGGAAACGGCTGGCCGTTCACGCGCTGCTTTGCGTGGCAGCCATCGCGTCCGCGCGGGCCGGCGACCAGCCGCAGTGGGGCCAGCGATTCTCCCGCAACATGGCGTCCGAGGAAAAAAATCTCCCGGACAACTTTGATCCCAAGACCGGCATCAACATCAAATGGTCCGTCGCGCTCGGCACCTCCACGCACTCTACGCCGGTCGTTGCGGGCGGCAAGGTGCTCATTGGCACCAACAACGACGACCCGCGCGACCCGCGCAACCAGGGCGACCGCGGCGTGCTGATGTGCTTCGACGAAAAGAACGGGAAGTTTTGCTGGCAGCTCGCCGTTCCGAAGATAACCACGAGCAACTTCTGGGACTGGCCCAAAGCCGGCATCTGCTCGACCGCCACCGTCGAGGGCGACCGCGTCTATATCGTCAGCAACCGCGGCGAGGTGATGTGCCTCGACCTCCACGGCATGGTCAATGGCAACAGCGGCCCGTTCCGCGACGAAGCCCGGCACATTGTTCCCGCCGGCCAGCCGCCGCTGGAGCCGGGCGCGGCCGACGCCGACATCCTCTGGTTGTTCGACATGATCAAGGAGTGCGGCATCCGCCAGCACGACTCCGCGCACTGCTCGATCCTGCTGCACGACCGCTTCCTCTACGCCAACACCTCCAACGGCGTGGACGATACGCACAAGGTCATTGCCTCGCCCGACGCGCCGAGTCTCATCGTCCTCGACAAAGCCACCGGCCACCTCGTGGCGCGCGACGACGAGCACATCGGGCCGAATATTTTCCACTGCACGTGGTCGTCGCCCGCGCTCGGCGAGGTCAACGGCCGACCGCTCATCTTCTTCGCTGGCGGCAACGGAATCATTTACGCTTTCGAGGTTGCAAAGGACGCCATGGATGGTGTGGAGAAGCTGAAGAAAGTCTGGTGGTTCGACTGCGACCCGGCCGGGCCGAAGGAAAACATCCACGACTACCTTCGCAACCGCGAGCAAAGCCCCGTCAACATCTACGGCATGCCCGTCTTCCACAACGGCCGCGTCTATGTCGCTGTCGGCGGCGACATGTGGTGGGGCAAGCGTCAGGCGTGGCTGAAGTGCATTGACGCCACCAAGACCGGCGACATCACCCGTAGCGGCGCGCTCTGGTCCTACCCGCTGCGGCAGCACACCTCCTCCACGCCGGCCGTGCACGACGGCCTCGTTTTCATCGCCGATTGCGGGAAGACGATCCACTGCGTGGACGCGGCCACCGGCGCCGCCTGCTGGACCCACGAAACCAAGAACGACATCTGGGCCTCGCCGCTGGTGGCCGACGGCAAACTCTTCATCGGCACGCGCCGCGGCGAGTTTGTGATCCTGGCCGCCACCCGCGAGAAGAAACTTCTCGCCACCATAGACATGGGCAGCCCGATGAGCGCCTCCCCCGTCGCCGCCAACGGCGTCCTCTTCGTCGCCACCATGAACCGTCTCTTTGCCATCCAAAAAGCCCCCGCCGCTTCCCGCTGAGTCTAATCGATTTGCAACCCGTCGCGTTATAAAATGCCAGATAAGGAGCCTGATACTCAGTTGGGAGAAATAAATTCAGACAGGAGACAAGCATTATGAACGCAGGCAAACTGCGCGGCAGGAAACCGCTGTGGTTCGCGACGGGATTGCTGGTGGCCTTCGTGGCGGCCGGCAATTGGTTTGTGGTGGAGGCCGTTCGCGGGGCTGAAGATCAGGGCAATGTGACAAGCGGGAAACGGGCGGCGCCGAAGCCTCTGCCACCGCCGAGTTCGCATCATCCACCGTCGAAATGGATCGGTGTGATCACAGCGCCGATACCGGACATTGTGCGGGCGCACCTGCCGAAGCTGTCGCCGGAGCAGGGGATTATGATTCAAAGTGTCTCGAAGGAGAGTCCGGCCGCCCTGGCTGGTTTGGAGCATTCGGACATCATCGTGCGCGCCGACGGCCAGGCGGTGGCCGATGCGGAAGCGTTCCAGACGATTTTGAATCGGCGTAATTTCGGCACGCAGGTCCGGCTCGATCTCATCCAGAAAGGACTTCCGAAGACGGCCTACTGCATCGTGCTGGAGAACATGGATGCGGCAGGAGCAGTCGCGGCCGCAGCAGCACAAGAGCGCAACCCGTTTCGCGGGCTGAAGGGCGACAAGGTCTCCATCGAGTTTTCCTGCACCGGCGCGGACGGCAACAGCGAGACGGTTTCTGCGACGAGGCTGGACAAGTTGGGGCAACGGGCGCAGGAGGATGATGCGTATCGAGAAAAGCTTCAGCGGATATTCGACGGGTTGCAGCAAAACCAGCAGGGCATCACCATTGTGATTCGCCCGTATCAGGGGCAGCCCGCGGCGACGAATCCTTGACGGGGCGGATGCCGGTTTTTCCTTTCATCACGGACAAAGCCGCCACCGTCACCACGGCGGATTCGCCGACGGCAGGCGGCTGAGGCCGGGGATCTGGTAGTAGCCTTGCGCGCCGCCGGCGGCGTCGAGACGGTAGATCGGGTCCTGCATCAGGCAGGGGCGGCGGTCGGCGGCGGGAATGGTGGTGCTGTAGATGCGCAGTTCGCCGGGGAGGCTGGTGATGATTTCCTCGCGCCAGTCGCCGAGGATGTCGGCGACGGCGACGATCTCGCCTTCAATGCGCGGCGAGAGTTCCTTCCCGTCAAACTTGGCCAGCCGGTGACCGGTCAGCAAGGCGCGGTGGAGGCTGGCGTCCCAGTAGGCGGCGCGCGGCGCCAAACCGCCCATGTCCTTCGTTGAGATCAGTTCGCCCTTCGCGCTGAAGAGCCAGCGTTTGGTTTTGTCGTCACGTTCGCCGCCGTAGCACGCGCAGCCCGGATACGCCGGGTCAATGTCCGCACACAGGCCGGAGGAATGGATGTGCTTGGTCGGTTCGCTCAGACCCCAAAGAATTTTCCCGGTCTTCGCGTCCACCATGCAGATGCCGTTGGTGGGCTGGCGCGTCTCCATGTCGTAGTGGATTTGCATGCCGGGCCGCGAAGGGTCGAGCTGGCCGACGGTGACGTTATCCGGATGGCCCATGCCGGTGGACCAGAGGCCGACGCCGTTGTCGTCAATCACCGCCGAGCCGATGATGACCTCGTCGCGCCCGTCGCCGTCCACGTCGGCGGCGCGGAGGCAGTGCGCGCCCTGACCGCGGTAACGGGTGCTTTCCTCGCGCTCCTCCCACGTCCAGAGCTGGCGGAGTTTGCCGCCGTGAAACTCGTAGGCGGCGAGCTTGATGACGTTGTAGGTGCCGCGTTCGACGATGATGCACGGCGTCTTGCCGTCGAGGTAGGCGACGCCAATCTGGTTGCGGCAGAAATAATTGTAGTCGGGAAACCGCTCGCGCGAAGGCCACGGCGCGCGCGCGAGTTCCTTGCCGGTCTGGCCGTCGAGGATGGCGAGCCACTCCGGCCCGCTGGTGACACGGCCGTCGGCGTCGCGCGGGTCGCCTTCGCCGATCTTCACCGCTACCTCGGCGCGGCCGTCGCCGTCGAAATCATAAACGACGTAAGGCGAATACCAGATGCCGCGCTCGATGGACCAGCCGAGGTCGTGACGCCAGAGAAACTTGCCGTCGTGGTGGTAAGCTTCGAGTTTGTAGGTGTCGGGACTGCGCTGCCAGTATTGGATGTAGGGATCAATGTTGTCGTGTGGCTGCTTGATGACGAAGTCGTAGCGGCCGTCGCCGTCGAGGTCGGCGATGCCGGCTTTCTGGAACGTGTAGTTGCCGTCGAGCTTGATGCTGATGTAAGGCCGTCCCTCGGCGCTCGGCGTGACAGTGACCGTCTCCGAGTCCGCGCCCTCGCCGCCGCCAGTGACGGCGCGCACGAAATACCGCGACTCGCCCGCAGGCGGGTTTGCATCCACGAAGTCCGTCGTTTTGCGAACCGGCTCCGCGTTCAACCGGACCGGCGCGCTCTCGCCGGCGCGGCGGTAGAGGTTGAACGCGATGTTCTTCGGATCGTTGGCGAGCAACCGCCAGCCGACATACACCTTGTTGCCCGCCATTGGCATCGCGACGATGCCGCGGCCCATCTTCTCCCGCACCCGCTCGCGCGCGTAGCCGGCGACCTTCGGTTTCTCCAGACGCGGCGGTATCGGTCGGAACGTGATGCAGTCGTAGTAAGCCGGGCCGATATCGCCCTCGTTCGCGTAGCGGTCATCCACCCACACGTCGAACGTGCCGTCGGCGATCTCCACGAGGCCGAGCCGGCCGTCGGTTCGTTTCTCCCAGGTTCTCCCGTCGCGCGACACGGCCAGCGTGCGGCCCATCTTGATCTCCACCTCGTAGCTGCCGCGCGGAATGCCGGTGAAGTGCGTGTGCAACGGCGGCGCGCCGTCCTCCGGCGTCTCGCGGTCGCGCTTAACAACCGGCGATCTCAGCACCACGCCGCCCGACCACTTCTTCGCGGCGTCTTTGTCGTTGGTCCAGAGCGTCCACTTCGTGTCGGAACCCTTGTTGGTCAGCCAGGCGTCCTTTGGCTCGGTGTAGTCTTCGGCCTCATAGACGAGTGGTTTGAGGTCGTTGGCGGGCTGCCCGGCGACGTAGCGACTCGGCAAGGCGGTGGCAAGAAGTGTGGTGAGAAGTAGGATGCGTTTCATGATCGTTTCAAAAACTGTCTGGCTCTTGTCGAAAAGAAACAGGATTCGTTCAGTCGCGGTAGGTGCAGGGCGGTTCGAGCAGTTGCGCGGCGGGCGAGACGCGGTCCGGCTCGCGCACGCCATCGCCCTCGCGCTTGGTCAGCTTGTCGCCGAGGTCGGCGCGCGTCTTTTCCGCGAACGCCTCCAGCCGCTTCACGATGTCGGGATGGTCGGCAGCCACGTCCTGGCGCTGGCTGATGTCGCTCTGCAAATCGTACAGCTCCGCGCGCTCGAGCTTGCGCGGCTCATATTTGGCGGGAATGCCGCCCTTGCCGCCGGGCCGGCCGCCGAGTGTGCGGTAGGTGTGCGGCAGTTGCAGGTTCCAGCACCCGTCGCCCGTCACTACGTCCTGAAGCTGGTTGTTTTCATAATAAAACGCGTAAGCTTCGTGGGGATTCTTCGCGCCGTCCCTGCCGGCGATGAGCGGCCACACGTCGAGGCCGTCTATCTTGTGCTTCGGCAGCTCCGCGCCGATGAGCGCCGCGATGGTCGGCAACAAATCAATCGTCATCATCATCGAGTCGCTGTTGCGGCCGGCGGCGAGCTTCGCCGGCCAGCGCATGATGCACGGCACGCGCGTGCCGCCTTCCCAGCATGTGCCCTTGCCCTCGCGCAACGGATACGCCGAGCCGCAGTGGTCGCCGTAGCTGAGCCAAGGGCCGTTGTCGCTGGTGAAGATGACCCATGTGTTCTCCGCCACGCCGTAGCGCTCCAGGGCGTCGAGCACTTGTCCCACCGACCAGTCAATCTCCTCGATCACGTCGCCGAACAACCCGCGCGCCGTCTTGCCGCGGTATTTGTCGCTGACGTGCAGCGGCACGTGCGGCATGTTGTGCGCGAGGTAGAAGAAAAACGGCTGGTCCTTGTTCTTCTCGATGAACTTCACTGCGCGTTCGGTGTATTGCGTCGTGAGTTGCTCCTGGTCCTTGTGGTCGAGGCCGACCTTGATCGGCTGGTCGCCCTCGATCATCGGCAGGGGAGGGAACGTGCCCGGTTTTAATTCCGGATGCAGCGGCCACATGTCATTCGAGTAAGGCAGACCGAGATACTCGTCGAAACCGTGATGCGTCGGCAGGAAACGTGTGTAATGCCCCAGATGCCATTTGCCCGCCATGCCCGTCGCGTAACCTTTCTGTTTCACCACCTGCGCCACTGTCATCTCGCTGTCGGCGATGCCGTGCGTGTTGCGCGGGCCGAGCGCGCCGTGGATGCCGATGCGGTTTGGATAGCAACCGGTCATTAATCCTGCGCGCGACGCCGAACAGACCGGCTGCGCGACGTGGAAGTTGGTGAAGCGCACGCCCTGCGCCGCCATGCGGTCGAGGCGCGGCGTCATGTAGTCCTTCGCGCCGAAGCAGCCGACGTCGGCGTAGCCGAGGTCGTCGCAGAATATGATGACGATGTTGGGCAGTGTGGCGTCGCGGGCCGTCGCGAGTTGAACCGGCAGCAGGAGGGCAAGGGCAAGAAGACGAATCGGTTTCATGGTGATGATCACCGGGAAAACTGTGCCACCGTTTTTCCGGAGTAAAGCACCAAATTCGCTGGCGGCAGTCGTTCGGTCAGGAATCCGCTTGCCTTGCGCGCCTTCTCGCGCCAGAAATCGTAGCATGAACTCTTCCATGTCGCGCCGTCTTCTCCTGGGTATCGCCGCGCTCGCGCTGGCCGCGGGCGTGCAGGCTGCCGAACTCTCCACCAATTACGTCCTCTCTGTCTGCGCCGACCGGCCCGACGCGATTTACAAACAGGGCGAAACCGTCACGTTCACAATCAAGCTCCTGCTCGACAAGCAGCCGGTCAACGATGCGGACGTGAACTGGACGATCTCGAAGGACAGCGTGCCGCCCACCACCAGCGGCAAAGTCAAACTCGCCGGCGGTTGCGCGACCATCACCGGCAAGCTCGACGAGCCGGGCTTCCTCCAATGCCGCGCCTTTTTTGCGGGACCCAACAAGCTCGCGCGCATGGCGCTCGGCGGCGCGGCCATTGATCCGCTCCAAATCAAACCGAGTATGCCGGTGCCCGCCGACTTCGATGAGTTCTGGGCGACGCAGAAGAAGAAACTCGCCGCCGTGCCGGTCAACCCGCGCCTGACGCCGGTGAAGTCGCCGACAAAAGACGTGGACTGCTTCGATTTGCAGGCCGACAGCGTTGGCGCGCCGGTGTCGGGCTATTTTGCGCGGCCCGCTGGCGTGAAGCCGAAGAGCCTGCCGATCATCCTCACCGTCCACGGCGCGGGCGTGCGCAGTTCCGGCCTCGGCACCGCGGCAAACTGGGCGCAAAAGGGTTTGCTGGCGATGGACATCAACGCCCACGGCCTGCCCAACGGCAAACCGGATGAGTTTTACAAAAGCCTCGCCGACGGCGAACTAAAAGGCTACAGCACCCGCGGACGGGAATCGCGCGAGACGATTTATTTCCTCGGTATGTTCCTCCGGCTCGTGCGCGCGCTGGATTTCCTTGCCGCGCAGCCCGAATGGGACGGCCGCACCGTCATTGTCCACGGCACCAGCCAGGGCGGCTATCAATCGCTCGTGGCCGCCGGGCTCGACCCGCGCGTGACGTTCTTCGCCGCCGGCGTGCCGGCGGGTTGCGACCACACCGGTTGCGCCGTCGGCCGTGTCAACGGCTGGCCTCACTTCATCGCCACCGGCGAGAAGCCCGACCCGAAAGTCGTCGAGGCGGTGCGTTACTTCGACGCGGTGAATTTCATCACGCGCGCGAAAGCCGACGGCATCATCACGGTCGGGTTTATTGACACGACTTGCGCGCCAACGAGCGTCTATGCCGCCTACAACGGGGTGTCCGGCAGGAAAAAAATCTTCAACGACGTGAAGAGCGGCCACGCCAACACGCCCAAAGCCGGCGAAGCGATGCGCGAGGCGATCGTCGCGCACGTCGAGGCGATGAAGAAGAACAAGAATTGAGCGACCTGTGAAACGGACAACGTTCCTACTGGCGCTGCTGCTGGCGTTGCCAGCGGCTTTGGCGCGTGACGCTGAATATCAGGTCATCGTCACCACCAACGTCATGGTTGCGATGCGCGACGGCGTAAAACTCGCCACCGACCTCTACCTGCCGGCCAGGAACGGTGCGGTCGCGGCGGAAAAATTCCCCGTCATTCTGACGCGGATGCCTTACAACAAAAACGGCAGCAAGCGTTTTGGAGCGTATTACGCCGCGCGCGGCTACGTCTTCGTCGCGCAGGACACGCGCGGGCGTTATGCGAGCGAGGGCGTGTGGCACATGATGACCGACGACGGCCCCGACGGCGTGGACTGCGCCGCGTGGATCGGCCGGCAGCCGTGGAGCAACGGCAGGATTGGAATGATCGGCACCTCCTACGTCGGTGGCACGCAGCACGCGATGGCGCTGGCCCGCGCGCCGGAACTGGCTACCGTCATTCCCGTGGACGCCATGTCCAACCTCGGCCGCCAGTCCATGCGCAACGCCGGCGCGTTTGAGATGCGGTTCTGGAACTGGATCATGCTCAACGCCGGCCGCGGCAGCCGCGCGTCGCACGATCCCGCCGTTGCGCCGGCGCTCGCCGACTTGGCCACCAACCGCTTTCACTATCTCGTCAACCTTCCCTTGCGGCGCGGCACGACGCCCTTGAAGTTCTCGCCCGAATACGAGGACTGGCTTGTCAAGGCGATGCGCCACGGCGCGGACGACGAATTCTGGGTGCAGAACAACATCGTGGACCATGCCGACCGCTACAAGGACATCCCGGTCTATCTCGTCGGCGGCTGGTATGACTCGTGGGCCGGCAACACGACGGCGAACTTCGGCGCGCTCACCAAGGCGCTCAAGAGTCCCGTCTATCTCATAATGGGGCCGTGGATTCACGGCATGCAAACGAAGTCGTCGCACGGCCAGGCGGACTTCGGCAAAGACGCCGCCATCGCCGATGAACTGGCGTGGCGGCTGGAGTGGTATGACCACTGGCTCAAGGGCCTCGACAACAGCGTTGGCAAGGCCGCGCCGTTCGCGACCAAGATCCGCATCTTTGTCATGGGCGCCGGCGACGGCCGCAAGACCGACAAGGGCCTGCTCAACCACGGCGGTTTTTGGCGCGACGAGAAGGAGTGGCCGCTCGCCCGCGCCCGCCCGACCAATTATTACCTCCAACCCAATGGCAGTCTCTCCACCCATGCAGCCGCCGATGCTTCGCACGCTTCTACCGCCTTCACCTTCGACCCGCGACAGCCCGTGCCGACCATCGGCGGCTGCATCTCCTCCGGCGACGGCATCATGCTCCAGGGCGCGTGGGACCAGCGAGGCGGCCCGCATATCTGGAACTGGCCGCTGCCGATGCCGCTGTCGGCGCGCAACGACATCGTTGTTTTCCAGACCGAGCCGCTCGCCGAAGACATCGAGGTCACCGGCGAACTCGAAGTGAAACTCTGGGCCTCGTCGTCCGCCGTGGACACCGACTTCACCGCCAAACTGCTCGACATCTATCCGCCGAGCAGCGATTTTCCCGACGGCTTCGACCTCAACATCACCGACGGCATTGTCCGCGCGCGCTTCCGCGAGACGCTGAAGAAGGAAATACTGATGAAGCCGGGCATGATCTATCCGTTCACCATCCGGCTTTATCCGACCTCCAACGTCTTCAAGAAAGGCCACCGCATCCGCGTGGACATCAGCAGCAGCAACTTTCCGCGCTTCGACGTGAACCCGAACACCGGCGAGCCGCTCAACGATAACCGCCGCGCGGTCACCGCCGTCAACACCATCCATCACGATAGCGCCCATCCGTCGCACATCGTGCTGCCGGTGATTCCGAAGTGATGATTGACAACGCCCCTCCGCCGCTTTCTATTTCACCGCATGAACACCAACGACTGGCAAACGGAATTCCGGAAGGTGTATGACCGCGGCGTCGCGGCGTGGAACGAGGGCCGGCGCGCGCCGCAGACGATGTTCGACGGCAAGGACGCGGCGTTTCTGGCCACCATCGGCTGCACAACGCAGGAACTGTTCGATTTCGTGGACGATTTTCTAAACTACGGCGAACCGGATTTCGGGACGACGCTGGCCGTGACGGTCATCCGGCGCGATTATTTTCTGAATATCCTGGGCGGCAAACGGACGGCGCGCGCGGTGTCATCGGGCGATCTGCCGGCGAAGGCCGCCGAGGTGGACGGCATCGCGTGGTTGCCGCGGATCATCGCCAAGGCGCGGCTGAAGCTGCGCGGCGAATTGCCAGCGGACTTGATGTATGGCTGCGGCGGCGACCGGCCGTTTCTGCGGAAAATGAACTTGGATCTGCCGCGTTTCCTGAAGCTGGTCTGGGAATGCGGCGACGACACCCGCCGGATCGTCGAGGCCGTGAAAAAGTCGGCGGGACTTTGAATCAGCCAGCGGGCAACTTCCGATTTCCCGTTGCTCAGGCGGCGTCTTGCGAGGCCGAGGATTTCTTCTTGCCAAAAAGTTTGCTCAGCCAGCCGCCGATGGCGACGATGGTCAGCAGAACGAATTTCTTGGCCGCCAGCAACGCCACCCAGATCACTTTGAAGAAGCCCGTCTTGGCCGCGACGCCGCCGGTCACAAGCGCCGCCAGCCCATAGGTGGCCGCGGCATCGGTCTTTGAATCAAAATCGGCGTAGCGATGTCCCTCGCAGAAATCCACCATGGAGAGAAGGGCCGGCGTGGACGTCTGGATCGCCGGCAGTTGTTTCATGTCGGCCACGGCGTTGAGCACCAATACGCCGCGCCGGCCCAGCATGCGGATGTTGTAGTTGAGCGTGTTCTCCGTGACATCGCCGAACTTGATCTCCTTTGCCCAATACATCTTGTGCGTCTGCTGGTCGTAACGCGGCGCCGCCGCCCAGCCCACCAAGTCAATCGACTTGTAACCGTTCTTGACCCGCTCCGGGTTGGCTTCCTTCATCTGCTTCAACAAATCGTCGTAATTGATCGAGGCCGCTTCGTCGTCCTTTACGTAGCCATCTGCCGTGTAAGTGATGATCACCGCCCACGCATCGTCGCTGAGCGCACTCTTCCGGGCAGGCACGAGCATGCCCAGCACCGGCTCCCGCGGCGGCGGATTGTTCCACAATTTCACCAACACCGTTTCGGCATCCTTGCTGTCGAGGAACCGGAATTCCGGCGTCAGCGCAATGCGCGCCCTCCCATTGTTGAGAGAGATGGCGCCTTTCTGATAATGGAGGCCGGCCAGCAGCTTTTGATTTCCGCGATCTGTGCGTCCGTGGGTTGTTGTGCCTGGCACAAGCCGGCGCCGATCACTAAAGCCGCGAGCCAATGAATTCCTCGGTTCATGGCGAAATGAGCCCCTTTTCGCAATGACGATTGCTTCAGCCAAACGATATCGCGAAATTAGTGATAGCCCGTGCCGGGGTAAAGCAGGTTTACCGCCGCTGTCTGTATCGGCGGGTAGATGACGTCGAACAGCCGCCACGCCGCCATCAAGCCGATAAAACCAAACCCCGGCTGCCGCGCGACCGCAAAATATTTTTCGGCCGCCGACTCCGGCAGGACCAACCGTACCGCGCTGCTGCCATCCATTGGCGGCAATGGCAGCAAGTTGAAGATGCACAGGAGCAGGTTCAGCGAAAACACAATGCTCAACATTATCGCCAGGAACTCCATCAAGCCGCCGGCGGCAGCGAGCGTGATGTGCATGCTACTGATCCGCGACGGCGCTTCAAAAACGCCCGCCAGCATCCCCACTCGGATCGCCACCGCCGCCGCCACCACCATCAACAGGTTCGCCACCGGCCCAGCGAGCGACATCCACGCCGAGCGTCTCGGATACCGCATGGCCCAGGCCGGGTTATAGGGCGTGCTGGCCCAGCCGATCATCCACCCGCCAAATAGAAAACTCAGCAACGGCACGACCACCATCCCGATGGGTTCGCGCTGGATATGCGGCGTGGGATCCAACGTCACCTGTCCGCCTCGATAAGCGGTGTCATCGCCAAGCTTCAGCGCCGCCCAGGCGTGCGCCGCCTCGTGCAATGTCGTCGAGTACAGGAACACCAAATACCATTGCAACCCGCTGACTAGATCCACACTCATCGTCGTATCACCGGTTCATTAAAGAATCGCCGCTTCCATTTTCAGCCTCTCCCTGGCAACGCCGCGCGCCGGCTTCGGTCGCGCCGTCCCGCCGTCATTCGATCCGGCGCATGCGGAGGTTCCGAAGAACGCCGGCGGTGTCGTAGGTGGCGATGCCGAACGGCGCGGAATCCTCGATCTCGCCGAAACGCATGCTGATCTTCTTGCCGGTCGTCGTCACGTCCGCCACCTGCTCCTTGTCAATCCAGCATTCGATCTTCTCCGAGGTTACGCGGACGCGGATCGCATACCACCGGTCCTTGACGAACTCCATGCTCTTGGTCGTCTCGTTCTCCGACGCGTCCATGCCGTCCACGCACGAGATGCCGACCACCGACCCGCCCCAGCCGCCGAGCACGAGCGTGCAATGCGCCTTGCCCACCGGGAACGTCAGCCCGCAGAAGAAATCCGAGCCGGCCACGCGCTTCGCCTCCAGTTCCACCTCGTAGTTCACCCGCGGCAGCGAGTTTGTGTCCACGAGTGAGATGCCCGTCAGATCGTTGCCAATGCCCAGCACGATGGCGCCGTCCTTCACCTCCACCTTGCCCTTGCCGATGAAATGCGTCGGCTTCCATCCCTTCAAACTCTTGCCGTCGAACAGCGACTTCCAGCCGTCGTCGCTCGTCGCCGCCGGTTTCGCGGCGTCGGTCTTCTTGGTGTCCGTGCACGCCTTGCACGGCGGTGCGTTGGTGCCGGCCAGCTCGGCAGCGACGACGCGGAGCGCGCTGGAAAAAACGGCGAGCGCCACGAACGCGGCGGACAGTGACAGGAGGTGGCGGGGGGTGAGGGTGCGAGTCGTTTTCATTTTTCGTAATCTCCGATTTCGGGTGGCGAGGCTAGCACATTCCGTCCCGTTGCGCCCGTCTATTTCCTGCATGGCGGAATTCAACGCAGAGATGCAGAGGACGCGGAGACGCAGAGGATAAACGGTATGTGTCACGCAACGACGCAACGACGCAAAGTGTCTTGGCGACTTTGCGTCTTTGCGTGAGATAAACCTCAGCGTTCTCCCGCTTCAAACCACTGGATACTTCCACGAGCCGCGGTAGGGGCGGCTGAGGAGTTTGTTCGCCTCGGCGTCGCCGACGATGGTTTGCGTCGCGCCGTCCCACTGGACGCTGCGGCCGAGCTTGTAGGAGAGCATGCCCAGCAGCGCGCAGTTGGTGGAGCGCTGGATGTCCTCGATGTGGCTGATGGGACGGCGGCCAGTCTGGATTGCGCCGAGGAAGTCGGCCCAGAGTTCCTTGATGTTCTGGCCGTCGGGCTGATTGAGGCGCGGCTCTTCGTGCCGGACCGGCTCGCCTTTGGCGGAGGGATAGAACGTCCAGCCTTTTTGCCAGGCCATGTGGAAGGTGCCATTCTCGCCGTAGAAGTAGCAGCCGACGTTCTCGCCCTTCTCGGCGTCGTTGCCGGCGAAGAGGCGGTGTTCCCAGAGCACCGTAAACGGTTCGAATTCGAACGTGGCGACCTGATGGTCGGGCGCGTCGGAGGTCTGCTCCTCCTTCGTCAACACGGGCGGGCCTTTGACCGGCCGGCCGCCGGTGGAATAAACCTTGCGCGGCCATTGCTCGCCGGTAATCCAGAGGACCTGGTCGAGCCAGTGGATGCCCCAGTCGCCGAGCTGGCCGTTGGCGTAATCGAGGTAGTTGCGGAAACCGCGCGGATGGAGCGCGCCGCGCCACGGATTTCTCGCGTCACCGCCGCCGTTGAACGGCCGCAACGGCGCGGGGCCGCACCAGAAGTCCCAATCGAGTTCCTTCGGCGGCTCACTGTTCTTGAGCGGCGTCTCCGGTCCGCCACCGTAGGCAATGAAGCAGCGCACCATGCCGAGCTTGCCGAGCTTGCCGGAGCGGATGAACTCGCGGCCCGAGACGTTGTGCGGTGAGATGCGCCGATGCGTGCCGACCTGCACGACGCGGCCGGCGTCGCGCGCGGCCTTCACCATCGCCCGGCCTTCGTTGATGGTGTGGCTGATGGGCTTCTCGACATAGACGTGCGCGCCGGCCTGCACGGCGGCGATCATCGGCAGCGCGTGCCAATGGTCCGGCGTGGCGACGATGGCGATCTCCGGTTTCTCCTTCGCGAGCAGCTCGCGGTAATCCTTGTAACGCTTCGGCTGCTGGCCGGCGAGCTGCGTGACGTTCTCGAACAGCCGGTCCATCTGCCGCGTGTCCACGTCGCAGAGAGCGACAACATCGCACGCGCCGCTGGCCAGCGCCTCGCGCAGGATGTTGCCGCCCCACCAGCCGCAGCCGATGAGCGCGGTGCGGTATTTCTTCGCCGGCGATTCCGCGCCGAGGATGGAGAACGCCGGCAGGCTGAACGCTGCCGCGACGGAAGTCGTGATGAAGTTTCGCCGGTTCATGTCAGTGCCTTTCGTTTCCGCTACCATAAGCACTCGCGCTACGCGCTGTCATTGAAAAATGTCCTTGCGCGCGCCTTCGTCTTGGTCCTATAAAACCCGAAGCAGGAATAGGAGCCGAGGATGATAACCTGTTACAACAGCGCAACAGCGCAACAGCGCAACAGCGCAACAGCGCAACAGCGCAACAGCGCAACAGCGCAACAGCGCAACAGCGCAACAGCGCAACAGCGCAACAGCGAAAGCTTTCGGGGCATCCGGCGCATAGCGCCTCTCGCGGGATGCATCCCGCGCCGCGCCGCATTCATCCCTCGACGCGAACGATTCACCAGCCAACGCGCGGGATTGCTTTTCTGTTCCCGAAGATTCATCCCCCGCCCCAAGGTTTTTTCCTGCCAGCGCGAGGAATGGTCGTCCGGCCTCCGGGGCTTCATCCCTTGCGTCAAGGGATTGATCTCCTGCGCCGGGGGATTCATCTCCGACGAAAAGGGATTCATCTCCAGCGCCAGGAGATTGATCACTTGCGGCAAGGGACGCATCACCAGCGCCGGGAGATTCATCACCTGTCTCAAGGGATTCATCCCTTATGCCGGGGGATGCATCACCAGCGCCGAGGGATTGATCCCTTGCGCCAAGGGATGCATCACCAACCCCAGGGGATTCATCACCTGCCGCGAGGGATTGCTCACCTACGGCGGGGGATGCATTACCCGCCGCAGGGGATTCATCCCAATTGATAGGAAATACGCCACTTATGCATGAAAATCATCAAATTCGACTCCGGGTTCAAGTTCGACGACCCGAACAGCCGCTGGGGCGACCCCAGCTACCAACTTGAGCCGGGCGACCCCGGTTACGTGCCGCCAGTCAACCCGCCACCGACCAATCAACCGCCAAAGAAAGGAAAGAAAATGAGAAGGCAAGTCTATTATCCCATCCGCGTCGCCGACCAGATCATCTGGTTGGAGAACTTCCGCAACAAACTGGCTGGCTACGCCACCGTCCTCGGCCTCGACTCCTCTCAAGTCACCGCCGCCGTCGCTGACGCCCGCTGGTTGCTCTATGTCCTCCAGTCCTGGCTCCCCGCCGCCCGCGCGTGGTCGCTGGCCTGCACCGACGCCGCCTCCGATGCGCAGAGCGGCGACGGCTCCGCGCTCATGGTGCTGCCCGTCTTTACCCCGCCAACGCTGCCAACCGGTGTCGTGGCCGTGAACACCGGTGCGCTCAACCGCATCTTTGCCCTCGTCCAGACCATCAAGGACAGCAGCGGCTACACCGAAGCCATCGGCTCCGACATCGGCATCGTCGGCGCGCAACAAACCGGCCCCGACTTCACCACCCTCAAGCCGGACTTTACTCCCACGATCCTCGCCACCGGCGTCAACATTGACTGGGGCTGGGGCGGCTACAGCGCGTTCCTGGACATGATCGAAATCCAAGTGGACCGCAACGACAGCAAAGGCTTCGTGCCCCTTGCCTTCGACACCACCCCCGGCTACGTGGACACCACCCCGCGGCCGACCACCCCCGTGAAATGGAAATACCGCGCCATCTACCGCGTCAACGACCAGCAAGTCGGCCTCTGGAGCGACGAGAAGAGCATCGCGGTGGGAGGATAAATGGAAAGTCTGCGGCGTCAACGACACCAACGTCGGCCCCTTCAGCCCCGAAGTCGAAGTGACGGTGACGTAGTGGAGGTGGTGATTGATAATTGGTTTGGCCGCGTAAACAACAAGAAATGAATAAATGGGAGAAGAATCATGAGCATCGGATGCACCTTTGGCATACACGCTTGGGAAGGCTGTCAGTGTTCCAAGTGCGGGAAGATTCGGAACGAACAACATGATTGGAGCGATGACTGCAACGAGTGCTCTGTTTGCGGAACCACCCGACCGGATGCTCACACATGGGACGGCTGCAAATGCTCAAAGTGTGGCAAGACCCGAAACGACCAGCATGACTGGGGCAAGAATTGTGAAAAGTGTTCGAAATGTGGTAAGACGCGAGATGGGGGACACGATTGGAGCAAGGATTGCGAGAAATGCACCCGCTGCGGGTCAGAGCGAATGGATGCACACCAATGGAGCGGCTGCAAGTGTGGGTCATGCGGTAGGTGTAAACCACAAGGCACGATTCGGTTTGTGCTATTGGTCACATCTCATCCCATCAAACCTAGCACCGAGCAAATGGCGGCCTTCTTGATGGATATTTTGCCGGAGTTCAAGGCACAGGACAAAGACACAGGGAAAGTTGGTTTTTTGTGGGTTACCAAACCAATGCATTCAGTAGATGTGCCGTCTTTAGCGATGAAAACCTTTGGCAGCCACATAATGGATTCTAGTAAATATACATATCGCATTCTGCATATCGGACTCAAAGGTGGAGAAGCCAAGTGTTTCGTTGTATACGATGGCGCATCGAATGAGGCTCACACCATCGCACACGCTTGGGATGGCTGTATTTGCCAAAAGTGCGGCAAGACACGTGACGTCGGGCACGATTGGAAGTCTGATTGCGAGAAATGCAGTAAGTGTGGCAAGACACGAAGCAACGGGCACGACTGGTCCAAAGACTTCGACAAATGCGCGCTTTGCGGAACGGAACTTAAGCGGCCTTGTCGTAGATGCGGAGGGCAGTTCCCAGTGAGTGAATTGGCTGAGTTTTTCAATCCATTTGACGGTTCTCTTGGATCGAAATCGCTTTGCCCGTCGTGCTTGAAGGAAGCCATGGCAAATTAACGACCATTTGCAAATCATCGGGGTCGCTCCGTGACACTGGACGCCACGCGGATTTTCTGAAGCCTCGCCCTGCCTTGCCAGCCGCGATTACTTCTGCCGCCGATACTGCTCGATCAGGCGCTTGAATTCCTCGAACAGATAACCGGCGTCGTGCGGGCCAGGCGACGCTTCGGGGTGATACTGGACACAGAAAGCCGGGTGCTTCTTATGCCGCATGCCCTCGACGGTCTGATCGTTCAGGTTGATCTGCGTGATCTCCACTTCCTCAGGGTTCAGCGATTTCGGGTCCGAGGCGAAACCATGGTTCTGCGCGGTGATGAGCACCTTGCCGGTGCGCAAATCCTTCACTGGCTGGTTGGCGCCGCGATGGCCGAACTTGAGTTTGAACGTCCGCCCGCCGAACGCGTGGCAGAGAATGTGTTGTCCCTGGCAGATGCCGAAGATGGGCACTTCGCCCAGCAAATCCCGCACTGTGCGGTGGGCATAGGTCAACGGTTCGGGATCGCCCGGGCCGTTGCTGAGAAACACGCCGTCGGGCTTCAGCGCCATCACATCGTGCGCCGTTGCGGTTGCAGGGAGGACATACACATCGAAACCCCGCTGCCGAAGCCGGCGCAGGATGTTGTATTTGATGCCGTAGTCGAGCGCCACGACGCGATAACCCGGAGCGGGCAGCGCGTCAAACATGCCTTGGAACAAACCGGTCTCGCCTTTGGCGGCGCGCGTTTCGTCTATCGTGGCGCCGCGCGGGATGTCCCAGTTGGCGCTCCACTGGCCGTAGCCTTCCCAATGAAACGCTTTCTTGTGCGTGACCTCGACCGCGTAATCCACGCCGACGATGCCTTTCCACTCGTTCGCCCGCTTGATGGCGTCGGCGTCGCTGACCGGCTCGGTGGAGATGAACGCCTTCATCGCGCCGCGCGTGCGCAGGTGCTTGGTGAGCCGGCGCGTGTCCACGCCTTGAATGCCGGGCAGTTTGTATTTTTTCAAATACTCGTCCAGCGTGTACTCCGCGCGCCAATTCGACGCGACCGGGCTGAGCTGCCGGATGACAAAGCCGGCGACATGCGGCTGCCAGCTTTCCACGTCGAGCGAGTTGACGCCGTAGTTGCCGATCTCCGGATAGGTCATCGCCACGATCTGTCCCTTGTAGGACGGATCGGTGAGGATTTCCTGGTAGCCGGTCATCGAGGTGTTGAATACCGCCTCGCCGCAAGCCGACGTGCGGGCGCCAAATCCCTGGCCCCGGAACACCAATCCATCTTCAAGTGCCAAAACTGCGTCCATTTATCCTTTCGCTGGCAGCGGCTTTTCCGGACCCACGAATTCCACGTCCGCCGCATAGCCGTGACCGCGCATCATCGCGGTCAAAAAATCTTTCATGCTCTCGCGCGCCTCGCGCAGCAACGGACTGGCCTGCGCCTCGTTCAGCACGCTTTGGCGCATGCCGCGCGCGATGGCGTCCCGGTCTTCTTCCGAGAACCGGTTCCACAACCAATCTTTCTCGTATTGGTAAGTCTGGTCAAACACATCCACGCCGGCGATTTCCGGCTGTCCCAGCTCGACCATCACCCGCCGCTTCCGCTGGTCCACGACGACGCGCAGGTGCTTCGATAGGTCAAACCCGGCAAACACGCGCGCCTTGCCGAGGATCGAGACCTGCGCCGTGCTGATCAGGTCCGACCGCTTGTGCTTATAGTTGAACACGATGACCTGCTCGGCCGAAAACGCCTTCGCCACCCGCTTGATCTCGGCAGCGGCAAAATCCTGATTGATCTCGCGGTGCGTCGTCTGGTTCAACCACAACAGCATGCCCAGCGCGCCCGCCGCTGCGGCGAAGAGATAGCCGATTAGCGTTTTCATGTCACTTTTCCTGCCACGCCACACGGCCGCCGACGATGGTCGCCACGGCCTTGCCTTTCAGCGACCGGCCGTGGAACGGCGTGTTGCGCGACTTGCTCGCCGTCTGGTTCACGTCATAGACCCACTCGCGCGACGGATCCATCACGGTGATGTCCGCGTCGGCGCCGACCGACAACGTGCCCTTGTTCAGCCGCAGCAGCCGCGCCGGGCCGGTCGTGAATTTCTCGACGAGTTGCGGCAGCGTCAGCAGCTTCTTGTGAACCAGCGCCATCAGTGACAACGCCAGTTCCGTTTCCAAGCCGATGATGCCGAACGGCGCCTTGTCGAACTCCACCTCTTTCTCAAAGGCGCAGTGCGGGGCGTGGTCGCTGCAGATGACCTCGATGGTGCCGTCGGCGAGACCTTCCAGAATCGCCTCCACGTCACGCGGTGTCCGCAGCGGCGGGTTCATCTTGAAATTGGTGTCGTAGCCCTTGCAGTTCTCATCGGTCAGCGTGAAGTGATGCGGACACGCCTCGGCGGAGATTTTCACGCCGCGCTTTTTGGCCTCGCGCACCAGGCGTACGCTCCTGGCGCTGCTGAGGTGTTGGCAGTGGATGTGCCAATCCGCCAGTTCCGCGAGCATGATGTTGCGGGCGACGATGACTTCCTCGCCGACACTCGGCCAGCCCTTGAGGCCGAGCAGGTGGCTCCAGTAGCCCTCGTGCATCACGCCGTCGCTGACGAGACTGTTGTCCTGGCAATGGTCCATCAGCGGCAGCTCGAACATCTTCGCGTATTCCAGCGCGCGCCGCATCAGCTCGTTGTTCTGCACGCAATGGCCGTCATCGGTGATGGCCACGACGCCGGCGCGTTTGAGCGAGCCGATCGGCGCCATCTCGGCACCTTCGAGGTTCTTTGAGATGGTGCCCGTCGGAAAGACGTTGACGCATCCGACGGCTTCGGCGCGCTGCTTGATGAAAGCGATGCTGCCGGCATTGTCGGCCGGCGGCGACGTGTTCGGCATGCAGACGACGGTGGTGAAACCGCCGCACGCGGCGCAACGCGTGCCGGTCTCGATGGTTTCCTTGTCGCTGCGGCCCGGCTCGCGCAAGTGCACGTGGAGATCAATCAGGCCCGGCGTCACGACCAGGCCCGTCGCGTCCAGCACCGGCGCGTCCAGCGCGGGCTCGGCGGCGATTTTGCCGTCGCGCACGCAAACATCGCGCACGGCGTCCACCTGGTTGGCCGGGTCAATTACCCGCCCGTTGCGAATCGTCAGATCGTTCATGCCGCCTCCTCCGCCGGTTGCGCGCCGGCGCACAGGTAAAGCACCGCCATCCGCACCGCGAGGCCGTGCGTGACCTGTTGCAGGATCACGCTGCGCTTGCAGTCCGCCAGGTCGCTGTCAATTTCCACGCCGCGGTTGATCGGGCCCGGATGCATGATGAGCGCGTCGGGCTTGGTGCGGTCGAACCGCTCTTTCGTCAGGCCGAAGATGGCGGCGTATTCGCCGATGCTGGGGAACATCGTCTGCCGCTGCCGCTCGTGCTGGATGCGCAGGAGGTTGATCACGTCGGCGTCGGCGATGGCTTCCTCGATGTCGTAACAGACGCGGCAGCCCATCTCCTCGAACACGCGCGGCACCAGCGTGCTGGGGCCGGCGAGCGTCACGCGCGCGCCGAGCTTGGTCAGCAGGTGGATGTTCGAGCGCGCGACGCGGCTGTAAAGGATGTCGCCGAGGATGGTGACGTTCAGGCCGGCGATACGCCCTTTTTTCTGACGGATCGTGAACGCGTCCAGCAGCGCTTGCGTCGGATGCTCGTGCGCGCCGTCGCCGGCGTTGATGACCGACACGTCGAGGCGGTCAGCGAGAAACTTCGCCGCGCCCGCCGACGAGTGGCGGATGACGATGATGTCGGCATGCAGCGCCTGCAAGTTCAGCGCCGTATCCTTGAGCGTCTCACCCTTGGTGATGCTGGAGGCGGTGGCGGTGATGTTCACCACATCCGCCGAGAGCCGGTACGCCGCCAGTTCGAAGCTCGTGCGCGTGCGCGTACTCGGCTCGATGAACAGGTTCACCAGTGTCTTGCCGCGCAACGCCGGCACCTTTTTCACGTCGCGCTGGCCGACCTCCTCGAACGTCAGCGCCGTGTCGAGAATGTGAATAATCTCCTCCGGCTGGAGATCCTGGATGGCGATAAGGTCTTTGCGGGTCCAGTTCATTCGACAATCACCTCGTCCGCGAGGACGCGGACCTTTTGATCTTTCGATGTCGGGATGTTCTTGCCGACATAATCGGCCCGGATCGGCAGTTCGCGGTGACCGCGGTCCACCAGCACGGCGAGCTGGATGCGCGCCGGCCGGCCGAAATCGGTGATCTCGCTCATTGCCGCGCGCGTGGAGCGGCCGGTGTAGAGCACGTCGTCCACGAAGATGATGTGCTTGCCGGTCACGTCGAACTGGATGTTCGTCAGGCGGGCTACTGGCGGTTTCTTATGCAAGGAAAGGTCGTCGCGGTGCATTGTGATGTCCAGCGCGCCGCACGGCACCGATTTGCCGAGGATCTCCTGCAGCTTGGCGGCCAGCCGCTGCGCGAGCCGCACGCCGCCGCCTTGGATTCCCACCAGCGCGATCTTGCCGGCGTCCTCCGAACGCTCGACGATCTCGTGCGCCATGCGCGTCAGCGCCCGGTCAATCGCCACGGCATCCATGACACATGTCTGTTTCATAGGCACAAAAAAACCGTGCCGACCCGGCTTGCAGCCGCAGTCGCACGGCGAATTTGAACTCCGATCTTTTTCATGTTGCCTTCCCGGTCTCACTGGACCGGACTTAAAGGTGTTTTACAGCGCGCCGACCATAGCGGCGTGTTTTGGACCGCGCAAGAAAAAAACCGTGAAAAACTCCGCGCTGGAGAAAAGACACGACGAAGGAAGAGAACGTCTTTGACCCCAGCTATTTGCCGCCTTTGGGCAGCTCGGCAAGAAGCGTATCCACGGCTTGATCCATTGCTTCGCCGCGGACGTCCTTGTAGCGAATCACGCCTTTGGCATCGAGCACGTAGATCGTCGGCCACATGCGCACACCCCAAGAGCTCGCGATCGGGCCGCTGGTGCCGCCACCGTCAAACCAACACCGCCAGGTGATTTGCTCCGCTTTGCAGGTGCGCCGGATTTCAAAACGGTCCCGGTCGCTGTTGATGCCGAGGAGCGCGAACGGTTTGCCTTCGAGTCGTTTCACGAGCGACCGCTCGTGCGGGATCATCGCCCGGCAGGGTGGTCACCAATGCCCCCAGAAATCCAGCACCACGACCTTGCCGCGAAACTCGCTCAATTTCATCGGTTTGCCGTCGAGGTCTTTGCCGGTGATTTCCGGGGCCGTCTGGCCAACGGCGAAACCTGAGGAGGGACTGGCCGCCCGCGATACCGGCGTCAGCAACAACATCGCGGCAACCACACTGAGGGAAATGATGTGAAGCTTCATGGCGACGACACTTTTTATACGCGAAAACCGGCTGGAGCGCAAATTGTTCCTGACACGGAAACAGCCTCAACGCAGCAGCCAAAGACCATGTTTTCGGTTTGCTGCCGGCAGGCGGACGCTCGCGATGCCGGGGGGCGGACTTTCATCGCCGCCTCTCGTTACGGCGCGGGCTGCAGGACATACCAGACGGTCGCATCGTTCGCGTGCAGCGGGACGACGATTCCCGCGTCGCGCTTCGCCGGTTCCGCCGGACGCTCCGTCCGCGGCCGGCCGCAGCCGTCCAACGGAACCGCCTGCAACGCGGCAGTGCCCGCCGCGCGACGCAGGACGATCTCGCCTTCGACGGCTTCGATCAACAGCGGCGGTCCACCCCATTTGTCGCCGACACTGGTGCGTTCCGCGTTCCACTCCATGCCGGTGTTGGCGTAGCGCGCCGCGGCGACGAGCAATATTTTCTTCGAGCGCGCGAGCGGCTGGCCGTCGAGCGCGACGAGGCTGACGGCGCAGAACGGTGTCTTGAGTTGAAATTCCGCGTCGTCGGTCTTGAGCGTCCGTCCGCCGACCCAGCCGATGGCGGCCTGTGCGCGCGGCGTGTTGATCGTCAGCCGGCCCGCGCGTTTCTCGGTCGCTTCCCACAGCAACTCGCCCGTGTCGCTGGCGATGCGGCCTTCCGGCGGCGTGAATCCGAGGTCGGCGGCGCGCGTGGTGCGCGACGCGTCAAACCGCTCAATGCGGAAGCGGTGGACAAGCGGCAGCAGCGGCGAGAGTTCGCCGTCGAGATGGAAGCGCGTCCGTTCCCAGCGCGGCAACTTCAAGCTGTCGTAGCACTGGTGTTCGTCGTAGGCGACGCTCACCAGTTTTTTCGCGGGCCGCACGTCGCCGCGCTGGAATATCAACGACGCCGTTGGCATCTGCGCCAGTTTGCCGATTTCGTTGCAGAGATCGAAATAGCCGGTGACGGCGTCGCCGCTCAGTTCACGCTCCGTCCAGTGGTGGCCAAACGTGTAGCCATAGACCGCGTCCCAATCCTGCAAGCTCGCGTAGGCGGCCAGCAGCAGAGGCATTTCGCAGCCGTATTCGCTCGGGAACGGATGATTGTATTCGCTGACGGTCATCGGTTTGCCGGCGACGGCGGAACGGCTGAGCGCGCTGAGCGTGCAACGTTCGGGCGCGTCGAGCATCGGCGTGTTGCCGATCGTCCAGTCGGTGCGCGACCACGGCTGGCGCGGAAATGACGGATGCTGCCAGTAGGCGTGGCAATCCATCAGGTCTTGTGTGGTCTGCGCGCGCAGGTTCGGCAGGCCGTAATTCTCGTTGGTGCCCTCGATGAGCGCGCGCACGTGCAACTCGACGCGGAGGAACTGTCGCATCGTCGCGTAGTAGTGGCGCTCCATCTCAAAGTAAAACCGGCCTTCGTCGCGGAACCGCTCCGTCGTGGCGCTGCCAAACTCCGTGGGATCGAGCCGCCGCACCGTGTCGCGCGCCGCGTCCTCGTCGTCGCGCAAGCCGTGGATCGGTGCTTCGTGCAAAATCACGTCGCTGATCCACGTTGCGCCGGTCGCTTCGCCGAACTGGAAACTGAGCCGCACCTGATCGTCGTCTTCCGGCGCGGTGAAGGTGAACTGGCAGTCGCGCCATTCCGATCCGACGTCGAACCTCGCGTTGCCGCAACCGCGATACGGCGAGCTGTGGCACACCTCCGCGTTCACCTGCCGCGCCGCCGACGCCCGCGCGCGGAACGCCACGCGATACTTCATTCCTTTTTGCAGTTTCAACGACTTCTGCGTCAGCATGACGTGCCAGGGTGTGCCGTCCACGGTGGCCACGGTGATTTTTGCGCACGCTGTGCCGCCGAGCGCATCGTGCGTCGTCTCCAGCGATGCCGCCGCTTTTCCAGATTTCGACAATTCCCAACCCGTCGCGCCGCCGGCGAAGTCGCCATTGCGCAAAATCGGCGTGCCAGGTGCGCGGGAGCCTTCCTTCCACGCCGCGACGAGCGCCTCGCGCGTCGGATAACGCTTTGCCAGCCATTGGTTGTAAAACCGCGTCAACTCCTCGCCGTAGAACGGCGGGATGTCGCACCAATCGGAAGCGGCCCGCGTGGTTTGACGGCCGCGCAGGAAACCGGAGGTCCACGCGAGGAAGAGCGAGTCCTCGTTCGTCAACTCGATGATGACGACCGCCGGGTCGCCGGCGTAGGTGCGGCCGGTGCGCGTGTTGCGATGCGTCAGCAGTTGGCGGGCGTAATCCTTCTGCAATTCGATCATCCGCGGGTCGAAGATGACACAGTATTTCCCATAGCCGAGGCACTCCGCCTGCGCAACGCCGTCGCTGGCGGTGAAATGCCGGCCGACGTGGAGGTTAAGGTTGAGGTAGATGCCGCGCTTTTCCAGTTCCGCGACGAAGTTGTCGAACTTCTCGAACTGCTCGGGCTCGATGTGCTGCGTGTCGGGCGCGCCCCAGCGGAAAAACGTCTTGCCCCACGGCGCGTCGAGTCCGTGCATCCGCACCAGGTTGAAGCCGAACCGCGCAAGCCGTTCGGCCACGCGCGGCGCGGACTCCGGCGGCGGGAAGTTGGCCTCGCCGGAAAGATTGACGGCCCAAAACCGCGCGTGCCCGGCATGCGGAAAATAAAAATGGCCGTCGCGAACTTGGATGAAACCGTGCTTGCCGGCTGGCGCGTCGAGCAGAAACCGCGCGTCCGTCACCGAGCCGTCCGGCGATTCCCACGGCAGGTGGAACGGCGTCCATCGCTCCGATTCCGCCGCCGTGCCGGCGTGATGCGCAAACATCGCCACCACCATCGTCATCCACAAGCTTCGCGCGTTTATCTTCATCGTCGTCTCCCAATGGTTGCCGGAGTCGGTTGCCTCCTCAGCGCGGAGTCTGGCGGATTCGCGGCACTAAAGCGAGCCGGCAGTTGTCTGCGGCTGTCGCGGAAGATCTGGACCGGACATTTTACATGGCGGTCCAAAACGGGGAAGGGGACGCCACGCTGCGGCGTCCGAAGGCTGTTGTCATCCGCGAAGAGTGCGCGAACGGCGCAGCGGCGCCGTCCCTGCCTGACGCGCCGCCGGTTCCGGCTTACGGCGCCGACCTATTGCCAACCAGGATTTTTTCCAGATTGAGATCGCGCGGACGGCCAAGGTCGAGCGCTTTGCGGTAGTGGAATTTGGCAAGCGGGGTGTCCGATTGTTTCTCGGAGAAGATAAGGGCAAGATTATAGTGAGCATCGGCATAGTCGGGCTTGATTTCGATGGCGCTATACAGCGCGTTCACTGCCGCGGAATGCCAGCCCTTTTTCCAACACGCGATGCCGTAGTAATTATAAGCTTCCGCATTGTTGCGATTCAGTTTGATCGCGAGACCCAACTCATCAATCGCCTCGTCAATGCGGTTCAGCTTGAAGTAAATGGAGCCGATGGTGGCGTGGGAAAAAGCATCGTTGGGCGCGATCTGGAGCGCGCGGTTGAGCAGATGCTCGGCTTCTTCGAGCCGGTCCTGCTGGAAGCGGATGACTGCGAGATTGGAGAGGCCATAGAGGTTTTCCGGGTCGCGCTTGAGAAGCTCTCGGTATTTGGCGGCGGCCTCCTCGAATTTTTTCTGGGTGTAAAGGGCGCGGGCTTCATCCACCAGCGGCTTCAACTCCGCCGGAAGCTGCGACACCGCGGAAGGCGCTGCGGACTGCGGCGAGGGCGTTGCCGCTTGTGACGGGCCGGGCCGGGCGGTGGTGTTGGTGGCGTCGCTGCCGACGCGGTTTGAGTCGGGCGCGGCCGGCGCCTGGGCGAACGTCGGCGCGGGACGGGATGGAAGGTGGGCGTTTGAATCCAACGCGGCAACCTGCGCCAGAGCGCGTTCCTTGGCGCGGCGGACATTGGCAGTGATCTCACCGTTGACACCGGTGCCGGTGGGCGGCTGAACCAGCACCTCGGTTTTATTCAGGAATGCTTCTTCGTCCGGCAGGAGCCGGCGGCTGGTCAGCTCCAGCGCGGCGATGTGGCGGTTCAGCTCAGAAAGATTCTTTTCCAACTCAGCCGATTTCTTGCGGTCGGCGGCGGTGCTGTCGGTGAGTTTTTGGTATTCGGTCGTCTTCTTTTCGACCGCCTGGCGGAGCACGTCTCTTTCTCTTGCCAGCACCGCCCGATCCTCCGCGGCGGCGGCGGCGCGATGTTCGGCCTCTTCCAGCTTCCGCTTCAAAGCGTCGAGTTGCGCCAGCCGTGCGCGGTCGGCGGACTCCGTCGAACTGGATTTTTCCTTCACGCGCCGGGCATCGGCGAGATGGGCTTGCGCTTCCTGCACCTGTTGCTTGACCCGGTCGAGTTGCGCTGCTGACTCCTGCTCGCGGGCCAGCGCGACGGAGGCGAGCGCGTCGGCTTTGCTCATGGAGAGGCGAAAACTGGCATTGGTCCGCCGGAGCGCGGCAACGTCCTGCGCCTGTTCCTGCGCGCGCGCCGCCTCGCGGCTCTTGGCGGCGAGTTGCTCGCGCATCTTCGCGGTCTCCGCCTCCTTGCCCTGGGCTGCGGCGAGCTGGGCTTGCGCTTCCTGCACCTGCCGCTTGAGCCGGTCAAGTTGCGCAACCGATTCCTGTTCGTGTGACTTGCTGCGAACGGCGATCGATTCCACTTTACCGAGCGAAAGCTGGAGGATGGCGTTGGTTTGCTGAAGCGCGGCGACATCCTGAACCTGCTGCTGCGCGCGGGCGGTCTCCTGGCTCTTGACGGCGAGGGCTTGTTGTTTGGCGGCAAGCTCCTCGCGCATCTTCGCGATCTCCGCCTTCGAGGCGGCAAGCTGGCTGGCGGCCGGCGCAAGTTGGGCGGCCTTGGCGGCCTGGTCGCGCGCCTCGTTTTGGGCGGCGCTGAGTTCGAGCGAGAGCTGTTTGCTTTCGGAGCGCAACACCTGAATGGCGCGGGCCGATTGCGCCAACTGTTCCGAGAGAGCCTTCGACTGGCTGGCATCCAGCGCGGAGGGGCCGGCGGCAATGTGCTGGTCTTTTTCCTGCAACTGGCTGAGCAGCGAGGCACGCTCGGCTTGCAGCCGCGCCAAATCCTGACGCGACTGTTCCCACTGCGAACGCTCGGCGAGCAATTGCTGGAGCTGCGAACGCAGCGTCGCCATCCGGTCGGCCATCTCGGTCACGCGTTGCGTGTCGCCACTCGGCAGCGGCATGGGCGGCGGCGCTTGATTTTTTTCGCCGATGAATTCCTGCAACTGTTTCCGCATGTCGGCCAGTTCGGTTTCCAACTTCCGCACGTGGTCGTTGTCAGCGGCTGCCGGCGACGGCGCGGGCGCGGATGTTGACGGGCCGGCCGGCGTCGCGCCGGCGCGCTCGGCCTGCATGCGGCGAACCTGCTCGCGCAAACGTTCCACTTCCATCGAAAGGTCGCGGGACTGCTCCGATCCGGGCGGTCCGGCGGCGGCAGCCGTCATCGGTCGCGGCGGCAAGGCCGGCGTCTGGACGGTTGCGGCCGGTTTTTGCGCCGGCGGCGAGCCGCCGGCGAGCCGCGCCTTGGCTTCGGCGATGCGCTGGTCGCAGTAACGCTCGCGGAAGCTGATGATGTGCGGGTTCCAATCGGGTTGAACGGACTCAATGTCCTTGAGCACGGCGAGCGCGTCCTTGAAACGCGTCTGGGCGGCGGCGTAATCGCCTTTCTCGAAGGCATTGTCACCTTCTTGAATCTGAAGGTAGGCGCGCAGGAAAAGGTCCGAGGCGTCGCGCGCCGGCCCGGCGGCGAAGAGCGGCCCGCTCGCGATGACGAACGCTGCCAAAAAAATTGCGGAAACAACAAGTTTTTTCATGAATTTTCGGCGCGGACTGTAGCGAAAGCCGTCCGCCAATGCAAGGATTTCACCAACCAAGCTTTGGCCGGACCGCCACGCGAACAAGCACGACAAAGGCGCGACAGCTTCGCCCGTCTCACGCGTCAGCCAACCAGCGGCGGAGCGTGCGCTGGCTGTGTTGCAGCACTTTCAACAGGTCGGCGCGCGTCTTCGGCTGGCCTTTGGGGATCCACTCATACTCGATGTGCATGGAGAGCGGCGCGGTGAGGCCCATCCGCTTGAGCCGCTTGAAGAAGTCGGTTTGGCCGAACTCGCCGTCGCCGAAGCGGCAGAAGTCGTGCGGACGCTTCACGTCTTTGACGTAGGCGAGCTTGATGTGCGGTTTGAGCAGCTCGAAACGAGCGGGCCAGTCGTCGCCGTGGACGACGAGGGCGTGGCCCAGGTCGAACGCGACGCCGATCTGGTCGGGATTGAAATCCTTCACGATCTCGAACATCTCATTGAGATCGCCGCCGACGTAGGTGCTGCGCCCGGACGGCGAGTGATTCTGGATCACGCCGGTGAGACCGAGCTGTTGGTTCAATGCGGCCAGTTCGCGCAACTGGGCTTTGATTTCGGATAAAGGCGTTCCGGAGAGCTTCTGTTTGGTGACCGTGCTGAAACCGAGCCGATAGTAACGGATGCCGAGTTGCTTGGCCGTGCGCAGGACGGATTCCGTGTGCGGCGTGGCGACGCTGCTGATCCCGGTGGTCAACAACAGCAGGCCCACGCGGTGTTTCCGCAGCGCTTCGGCGTAACGCGGCATGTCATCGGCCGCGCGCTCCGGCTCGATCTCACCCTTCGGCCGCACAGGGCAGTCCACGCCGTCGAGGCCGGCTTCCGCCGTCAGTTCGGCAGCCTGGTCGAAGTCGAGTTTCAACTCTTGATAGACTTTGCTGAACAGGGCAATCGGCGGTGGGAATGGCTCCGCGCCGAACGCGCGTGGAACGCCGCGCCAGAACGCGGCAGCGGAGGCGCCGAGCGCGGCGCGCGCGATGAAGTCTCTGCGGGAAAGGCCAGTGCGGTTGTTCATATCGGCGTGAAGTGTCGGACAATATTGGGCGCGGTTCAAGGATTCGTTGTCTGCAAAACGAGGCTGGGGCGTTCAGGCGGCGGCGCCGGGCAGGGCGCGCTCGATGGCGGTCAGGAAGAGGTTTCCGTCGAGGATCGGCTTGGCGATGTAATCGTTGAAGCCCGCGCCGAGATATTTCTCGCGGTCTCCCGCCATGGCGTGGGCCGTGAGGGCGATGACGGGAATACCGCGCAGACCGCTGTCGGCGCGAAGACGGCGCAGAACTTCCGTGCCATCCATTTGCGGCAGCGATATGTCGAGCAAGATCAGGTCGGGTTTCTGGCGTTTGAATCCGCCCAGCGCCTCGACACCGGTTTCGTAGGCGGTAACATCGTAAAAACCTTCCAGCATGACCCGCACGAGAAGGCGGTTGTCCGGGTTGTCCTCGACTACAGCAATCTTTTTCATAATGCCGCAGGATTGTTTACGGGTTTGCGATGAGCATCAGCCGGACGGCGAAGCCCTCCCGGCCGCCGGTCGCCAGCCGCCGGCAGACGGGTGCCTCAACAGTTCGTGCAAAACGCGCTTGAGTTCTCTTTCCAGATCTTCGGCCTTTTGAAGGACGGCTTGGGCTTGCTGATCGAGGCGCAGTTTTTCCGTCGGATTCAACTCCTTGACGGTGCAGATGATGACGGGCGTCTGGCGATAGCGGGTATCGTTGCGGATTCTGTTGAGGAAGGTCATCCCGTCCATGCCTGGCATGAGGAGGTCGAGGATGATGAGGTCGGGCGCAAATCGTTCGAGTTTCCCCAGACCGTCCAAACCGTTGACAGCGGTTTCGATTTCCACGTCTTCTTCCGACAGGTAGTTGGTCAAGATGCGGCGGTCGTCGGCGGCATCGTCCACCACCAGAACCCTCCCTCGTCCGGCCCGCAACATCCGTTTGAGCACGGGCAGAAAGTCCTCGCGGGTGACGGGCTTTTGAAGCACATCCATCGCGCCGAAGACAGCGCCTCTTTTCTCGCGGGCCGCCACGCTGATGACCACGACCGGGATGTGGGCGAGCTGCGGGTCGGTTTTGATCGCGTGCAGCACCTGCCAGCCGTCCATCCGCGGCATCAGGAGGTCGAGGGTGATGAGATCCGGCTGGATTTCCCTGGCCATGCGGAGACCTTCCTGGCCGGAGCCGGCGGTGAGGACTCGGCAGTCGCAGTCCTCAATGATGTGCGTCAGCAACAGGCGCGCATCCGGTTCGTCGTCAATGACGAGCACGATTTTAGTTTTCAGGCCGCTCCACTCATGCAGGGTTTTCCCATGCACGGTCGAGAAACCTCTGACCCCAGCGTGTGCCGCGCCCGGAGGGGCGCCGGACTGGCCCGGCGGACGCGCGGCGGACGGCGTCAGGAGAATGCTGAAGGTGGAACCTTTGTCCACTTCGCTGGTGACTTCGATGTGGTAGCCCATGAGTTGGCAAAGGGCTTGCGAGATCGTCAACCCCAAGCCGGTGCCGCCGTATTTGCGCGCGGTGCTGACGTCGGCTTGCTGGAACGCTTCGAAGATCACGCCGAGCCGTTCCTTCGGGATGCCGATGCCGGTATCGGCGACATCGATGCGCGTGGGGCGGCCCGTGGCGGGGTCGGTAATGAGGCGAACGGCAACGCGGCCGGTTTCCGTGAACTTCAGGGCGTTACCCACGAGATTGATCAGGACTTGCCGGAGCTTGACGCCATCGGTTTCGAAGGAGGCGACGGACGGCGGCAGTTCGGCGACCAGGCGAACATCTCGGCCGCGGACCTGGCCCTCCAGTTGCGCGAGCACCTCGCGAACCATCACGTCCAACGCGACCGCGGCGAGTTCCAATTCCACCTTTCGGGCTTCAATCTTGGATAGGTCGAGAATCTGATTGATGAGATTGAGGAGGTGTTTTCCGTTGGCGGCAATGCGGTCCAGGAACGTCAGCTCGTCTTGGCGCAGGTTGTTGTTCTTGTTCTTGAGCAGGATGTTGGCGAAGCCGATAACCGAGTTCAGCGGCGTGCGCAGTTCATGGCTCATGTTGGCCAGGAATTCGCTCTTGGCGCGGTTGGCTTCGACGGCTTCGCGGGTCCGCTCCGCGACGCGCTGTTCGAGGGTTTCGTTGAGCCGGGTCAACTCTTCCTGCGCGCGAATGCGCTCGGCGATCTCCTGCCGGAAGGCCATGTTGGTCTGGCTCAAGGCGGTCTCGCGCTCCTGGATGCTGGCGAGCATCTGGTTGAAACCGTTGGTGAGCACGCCCAATTCGTCCTGGCCGCGCGCCTCGGCGCGGACGGAGTAGTCTTTCCTTTCCGAAATCATCTTGGCGGTGGCCGCCAGCGTCAGGATCGGCTGTGCGATGATTCGTTGCAGGATGGCGGAGAAGGCGAAAGCCACGAACAAGGCCGCCAGGAGCACCAGGACGACGACGCCCGCATACAATCCAAGCCGGGCATACATGGCTTCGAGGTCGGCCCGAACGTAGATCGTCGCCACCCGTTGCTTGTTTTGAGTGACAGGCCGGAACAACGTCAGGCAGTCTTTCTCAAACACGTAGCCATCCGGCCCCGGCTTGGCGGGAAAGGCGATCTTCGATTCTCCGCGGACGTATTGGGCAAAGAGGGTGCCGTCCTTCGCGTAGAGACAGGCGCAGATGACGTGCGACTCGACCCTGAGAGCGCTCAGGGTCTCTGTGGCGGCTGCCGAATCGTTGCGGGCCAGGGCGGCGGTGGCGTTGTAACCAATGCCTTGGGCCAGCACGATCCAGCTGTTGGCCATCTCCCGCCGGAAGGTAATGATCTCCGTCGCGATCAGGATCATGCATGCCAGTGACAAGGCCACGGTGCTGGCAAGCATGACCACCAGCGACAACTTCTGTTTGATCGGCAGGTCGCGAAACCACTGCATATCAACCTTTTTGCACGGTTCTTGCTGCCACACGAACTCGCTTTTTTAAACGCGCGCCGCTCGGATGCTATGGACCACCTGATGACACGGACACCCTATCCCCTTGCCTTGGGGACGCAAGTTCATTGCCCGGGCCTTGCGGGTTTCGAGGCTTCCTCGCGCGCGCGTTGCTGCATGATATCCAGATAACGATCGGCTTCCTCGACGCTGGCGAAGACGGCTTCCTTCGGCAGGGCGTTGGCGATCTCAATGACCTTGCGGATCGGCGGCTGGAGACGCGTGAGGATGCACTTGCCGCCAACCGCGCCAAGAGCCCGGGTGGTCTTCATCAAAACCCGCAGTCCCATGCTGCTGATGTAGTCAAGGCCGGCCATGTCCAGGATCAGCACGCGGGTTCTGGCTGTGAGCAGTGGTTGTAGGCGCTCTTCGCACTGGGCGTAGGTCTGGGTGTCCAAACGACCGCTCAGAGCGACCCGAACGCGTCCTTCCGGTTGATTTTCGACGGTGATCTCCAGCATGGATTTCCTTTCGCTACTCCCGGTTCAACGGGAGGTTTGCATGGGCTTGTTGCATGGACGTTCTACCTAAATGTAGGTTTCCTCTAGCAAATTCGCGACGCTTTCGTCCAGCATTTCCCGCCGGCGCAATTCTTCGAAGCGTGCCAGCAGGTCCTCGACGCGCAGCCGTTGCTTGTCTGCGCCTTCGAATCGGTAGGCCACAGAACCCCGGTGCATCATGACGATGAGGTCGCCGAGGTTGACGGCCTGCTGCATGGAGTGCGTCACCATGAGTGTGGTGAGCTTGTGGCGGGTGACGATTTCCTCGGTGACGCGGATGAGCTGGTCGGCGGTCTTGGGGTCGAGCGCGGCGGTGTGTTCGTCGAGCAACAGCAGCGTCGGTTTGATCCACGTGGCCATCAGAAGCGTGAGCGCCTGCCGTTGGCCGCCGGAAAGGGTGCCGATGGAGTTGTCGAGCCGGTCTTCGAGGCCCATTCTCAACTGTTTTACCTGATCGCGCAGATCGTTCAAAAGACCCTTTGAGAGCGCCCAGCGCAATCCGCGTTTCTGGCCGCGCCGGGCGGCGAGCGCGAAGTTTTCGGCGATGGACATGTTCGGCGCGGTGCCGGTAAACGGGTTTTGAAAAACGCGCCCGATCAGCCGCGCGCGTTGATGTTCCTGCCAGCGCGTGACATTGTGGCCAGCGAGGTGAATCTCGCCTTCGTCCAGCGGGTAGGCGCCAGCGACGGCGTTCAAGAGGGTGGATTTGCCAGAGCCGTTGCCGCCGAGAATGACCAGAAACGCTCCATCGGGAATGTCGATGCTGACGCCGCGCAGTGCGCGAACCTCATTGACGGTGCCGGCGTTGAAGGTCTTGCGGATGTTGCGGATGGTAAGCATGGCATCCCTTAGGGCTGTTTTTGCGGCTTGGCGACGGCGGCGGAATGTTTCCTTCGTTTCAACAGTCGCGGCAGCACCAGCGCCGCGAAAACGAACAACGCCGTCACCAGCTTGAGGTCGTTCGGGTTCAATCCCCAGCGCAGCGCGATGGCGACGAGCAATCGGAATAGCACGGACCCTGCGATCGCCCCGTAAATTGCCAGACCGAGGCTGCGCGAGCCGGTGAGCGACTCGCCGATGATGACACTGGCCAGACCCCAGACGATCGTGCCGATGCCCATTTGCGCGTCAGCAAAGCCTTGATACTGGGCCAGCAACGCGCCGGAGAGCGCGACGAGGCCGTTGGAGAGCGCCAGGCCCATGATGCGGTAACGTTCGACGTTGACGCCCAAGGCGCGAACCATTTGCGGATTGTCGCCCGAAGCGCGCATGGCCGTGCCCAGGTCGGTGCGTAAGAACCAATACAGAGCCAGACAGGCGACTATGATGATGACGATGACCATGATCAATGTGACGAGGTCGCGCGCACTGATCATCCAGCCTATGACATTGACCTCCTGCGAGCCGAACCATGCCTGGCCCGCCGTGTCCGCCCACGTGGTTAAACTGCCGGCCGACAGGAGCGGGATGTTGCTCTTGCCCATGACGTGCAGATTCACCGAGTAAAGGCCCGTCATGACCAGGATGCCCGACAGCAGTGGGTTGATCTTGAACTTCGCCTGCAAGATGCCAGTGACGGTGCCCGCCAACACGCCCCCGGAAAAGCCGGCAAACGTGGCGAGCAGCGGATTGACCCGGTTGACAAGCAACACGGCGCAGATGGCCGCGCCGAACGTGATGGATCCATCCACGGTGATATCGGCAATGTCGAAAACGCGGTAGCTGATATAGACGCCCAGCGCCAACAGCGACAGGATCAGGCCGATAGTCAGTGCTCCAAGCAACAGGGTCATGACAGTTTTTAGTTCAGGTCGCCAACGGCGCGCACCAGCAGGCGCCGCGCAGGAAACGGCTCTCGCCCGCGCCGCTGACCTCACGCCAATCGTTCAGGAGATGCAGCAGGCCGAGGACGTTCTCGGTCTCAAACAGTGGCTGGACGGCTTCGCTCAGGTCCACCTTGCCTTTGCGCAACGGACGATACGGAAACGCCGCCGCGTGAAAATGGCCGTAAAGTTCACCCGACGCCACCAGCGGCTTGAGCAGATTGAAACCGGAACTGCGGGCCTTGCTGGCAGCGAAGCCGACGATGAGACAAGTGGAATTGGCAAATGCCGCCTCAGCGGTGAAGCTCAGCCAGTCGCGAATTTCGGGAAAGGCGAAGATGTTCTTCGCATGGCCTTCTGCCGTCTGGCTCGACGGAGTTTTTTGGAGCGACGCGCCCACCAATGCAGCCGTCTCCGCCACCATGACGATGCCAACGGCGTCGCTGTTGACGGCCTCCAGACAGGTCTTCGCAACGGCACTCAGCGGCAAACTCGAATGCGGCGCGCCCTTGTCGAACCGCACCAGTCGCGCGAAAGCGCCGCGTCCGGACATGCCATAAGCCACCTTCATCGCCGGGGTCAGCGCGCCCTGGACCAGCATGTAGTCGGGCTTGTTCGAACCGTCGGCCGGCTGGCAAACCGCGGCCCCTGCGGCGGCAAGAAATTCCCCGAAGTGCCCGGTGTCCGATGGATCGCCGGAACTGAAAGCGCCCAGGCCGATGCCCATGACGTTGGCGGGGAACTCAATCGCAGAATACGCGTCGGGCTGCGCCCTGCCTTCGAGCCACGGCACGGGGTTGCCGAGCCCTTGAACGCGCAGCACCGCGCCTTCCTGCAAATCGAACACATTCGCCATCGCGCCGGCTTGCGGGAATGCGATTTTCCGCGCGCAAGGTTCGGTGGCGGTGGTCGGCGATTTCGCTGCCAGTCCGCCTTCGGCGTGCAGCAGCGCCTTGAGTCCGGCTAGCTCCAGAACCTTCCGGACGTTGACTGAAGCATTAATGACAACAAACCGCCCCTGGATGCCCTTGATCTGCCGTGCGTAGAGCACGAGGATGCGAATGCCGGCAGAGCTGATGTAATCCACTTCCGCCATGTCTACCGCGATGGCGTGTTGCCCGCCGCGCACGCATTCGGCCAGCGCGCTGGCGACGTGGTCGCTCCACATGGCGTCCATCCGGCCTTTCAGCTTGATCTCGAATTGGTCGGCGCGGGCTGTGCGGGTGATTTCCATAGGCGGCGCGGGTCAAGGTTGGGTCGTGCCGGTGACTTGTTTTGCTTCTCGAAGCCATGCTTCGGGAATGACCAGATGGCTGTCTTGGGCGCTCTTCAGGTTTACCAGCTTCAGCACCTTGGTCGGCGGTGAAAACGGAATCTGCGCCGGGCTTTCGCCGCGCATCACGCGCGCCGCCTTGAGCGCCGTTTCGCGCCCCGCGTCGTAATAGTCGCGCGCCAAGGCGACTGCCGCGCCATGTTTGACGCCGTCACCGTGGCAGGCGAACACGGGCAACCGCGCTTGCGCCGCCGCCCGCGCGATGGTGGGAAAGCCGGCGCTGGAAAGGTTGTCAATGACCTGAACCACAGCATCAATGTGGCGGCCGCACAAGGCCATCGCCGCGTCGGGCAACTCGCTCGCGGTATTGGCCGCAACGGTCTCCACCGTCAACCCGCAGCGGACGGCTTCGCGGGTGAACATGTACTTGTTAACCACCGAGTTGACCTCCGCGGGACAAAACAACGTGCCGACGCGCTTGATCTGCGGGAAGTGTGTTCGCAACAACTCCGCCATCTCTCGATAGGGGCCTAGCGTGTAAACGCCGGTGATGTTCGGCAGATGGTCCTGGTCGGACTTGCCCGCGCCCGCCACGAACGGGTCTGCCACCACCGTAAACATGACGGGCGTGTTCCGGACTTTCTGGACGGCGGTCTGGAGCGTCGGCGTGCCATAGACCATGTAAAGATCAACATTGGCGGTTTTGGCGGAATCGTAAAGCATGCCCAAAGAGGCCATGTCGCCTTGCGCGCTGAGTGTCTTGATCTTGAAATCTGTTCCCTCTCTCAAACCCGCCTCCTTCAAACCGTCTGCAAATCCATGCATCGCGTCTTCTACCAGGACCGATTCGATGTAAGACACCTGCTGAATCAGCCAGGGTTTTGCCAGCGGTGGCGCGGCCGGGGTTGCGGCGGGCGTTTCAACCGTTTGCATGGCCAGCACCTCCGGCGGGAATCGCACAGCCAGTTTGCGCGCCACGTCCTGGTTGAAGATCACCTTCTTGTCCGTGACATTTCGCATCGGAATCTTTGCCGGCGTCTCGCCCCGCAGCACGCGCGCCAACGGCTCGGCGGCGGCAACACCGCTCTGGTAGTAGCCGACGCCCACCACCGCCAGTGCGCCGCGATGGCTGTATTCCGGCGCATCAATCACCAACGGGATTTTTGCCGTGGTCAGTTGGCCCACAAGACCATCGAACGCCTGGTAAGCGGTATTGTCGCCGGGAAGATACACCGCCTCCGCGCCGCGAGCGCCGAGCGATTGCGCCGCTTGCACCACCTCGCTCGTATTGTTGGCGATGGCCTCGATCAGTTGGATGCCGTTCTTGCCGCAGATCTCGCGCAGCACCGAAACGACCTTCACCGAATTGGCCTCGGCGTTATTGTAGAGCGTGCCGAGCCGCTGGAGCTTGGGGAAGATCAGCTTCAACACGGCGACCCCGTCCTCGACGGGCGGGAAGGAGCCGATGCCGGTCACAAACGGCAGGTGATCCTCGAAACTCCTGCCCGTGCCGGCGGCAATCGGGTCGGAGCAATAGGTGAACACGACCGGCTTGCGGCGCACGGTGGCGCAAGCGCCAGTGATCACCGGCGTCGAAAACGGAACGATGACGTCCACGTCACCCGCTTCGAGCGATTGGATCATGGTTGGGATGCCGCTAATCTCGCCGTTGGCGTGGACCTTTTGAACCGTGAGGTTGCGCCCCTCGACAATTCCGAGTTTGCGCAACCCGTCCATCAGCCCAGCGATGGCGCTGTCCGTGCCCTCATCGGGGCCGAAGTAGGCAAGGCCAATCTTGAACGGATGCTCCGTCGGTGAAACAACAGCGCGCGGCCCGGGCACGGCGGCAGCCGATGCGGACTTGCTGATATCTTTTTCGACGCTGCCATCCTTGCCAAGGATCAAGGCGGCGCGTGAAACAATGTCGTCGGTGAATCGCCACGGGTCGCGCATCTTTTTCAGGACCTGCTTGTTCAGCATGACCCGCTCCGGCATGAAGTTGGTGACGACCATGGTCGCGGGATTCTGTCCGCCGAGGATGGCGGAGGCGATTTCAGCGATGCGCTGGCCCACCTCCAGATAGTTCGCGCCAAGATCGAACAGCGTGCCTTCACGCACCTGACCGCTGGTGTTGGAGAAGACGGGAACTTTCGCCTTGAGGGCCGTTTCGCACAGCGCGGCGGTGGCGCTCATTACGGTGACATCCGCCCCGGTCCAGAATGCCTGCGCGCCGCGGGACACCAGCGAATCGGCGGCCTCGCGCACGTCCTTGCTCTGGTCCACGTTCGCTTCGAGAAGTTCCATGCCCAGTTCGCGGCAAATCTGGCGGGCCTTGAGCGTGCAGGCCTCCGAGTTGCGCTCGGCGGGGTTCCACACCACGCCGACGACTTTCAAGCCGGGCCATAGCCGCTTGGCCTCGCGGAAGATTTGTTCCACGGGCTGGAACGTGCCGATGCCGGCCAGCCACGGCGGCTTGTTGGTCGAGTTCATTTGCTGAATACCCACGCCCGCGCCGGCCGGATCCGTCACACCGCCGAAGACGTGAATGACGCGGCCGTTCTTGTTGGCGTTGGCCACGCATTGGAGCGAGAGCGTGCTGATGGTAATGGCCAGCTTGAAACTGCCGTCCGCGACATGTTGGGCAATGGCGTTTGCGGTGGGCAAATCCCCCTCGGCGGTGAACCGTTGCAACGCGATTTGCTCGCCGTCCTTGTAACCTTCGGCGGCGAGCTTCTGCAGTACGCCGCGCTCGACCTCGTCCAGCAACAGGTTCGAGGCGTGCTTGAGCATCGCCACAGGAATCCTGGTCCGGATCGACTGGTTTTTGGCGCGCTCACCTTCTCGCGAGTGGAGATCGGACAGCAGCAGCGTCGATGCCGCCGCTCCCAGCAGGACCAGCGACAGCAGGATTCGTTTGAGAACTTGCATTATATTCGCGTTGAAGCCGTGGACAAAACTGATACTTGATTTGCGCCACCGGAAGCAAGCGCAACCGTCCCCCGACTGCCACGCATGATCAACCGGCAACGGCGGGCGCCAGGATGGAGAATCTGCGCCGCGCTCTTTTCGGTTGTCGGTTCATCGCGGGACTCATAGACTGGCTGCGTCCATTAAAACACCATGTCAAGGCCAGCGCAGAAACCCGCAAGCGCGATCTGCCTGGCTCGCAAAGCGTCCGGGACCTTGTGTGCCGGACCGTGAATGAGGAGATCGCCTGTTTCGATGAACACGGAGCCGCCAAACGTTTTTGAACGCCGCTTCCCAAACAGTCTGCCCGATCTTGGCCGTGTGACGGAAGAGGCCATGCGCTTCATCGAAGCGCACGGCGTCAACGGACAGGCGTCTTACGTCGCCAACCTCGCCATCGAGGAGATGGTCACGAATACTCTCAAGTTCGGCTACAAGGACGACGCCACACACGAAATATTACTGCGCGTGGAAGTTTTGCCCCAACGGCTTGTCCTGACCATCGAAGACGACGGCCACGAGTTCAATCCCCTCACCGCCCCGGATCCGGACGTCCATCTTCCGGCCGAACAACGCACCCCCGGCGGCCTTGGAATTCATCTGGTCCGCAAGTTCGCTGAAGACATGCGCTACGAACGCCGCGACGGACGCAACCGCCTCATCATTGCCATTCGATGCTGAGGGCGCACGGCGGGTGATGGCTCGATATTTCCCTTGTCAGCCTTCGTGGCAACGCTCAGACTGGCGAGCATCAGCCGCACCCCAGCGACTCCGGGTCGTGTTCTTTTTGCGGCGATCGGATTGAGGTGATTTATGGAGACTCAAAACCTGCCCAACGCCACCGTCGTCAAGTTATTAGAACGGGTTGACTCTCTCTCGTCTCGAGACATTGAAGCCACCCTCCAGGCCATTGTAGCCGGCGGCGCGCGCAACATCATTTGCGATTGCGCCGCGACCAAATACATCTCCAGTGCCGGACTGCGCGTGCTGTTGGTCGTGGCCAAGGCGCTCAAAAAGGCCGGAGGCCAGTTGCTGATCGTGTGCGCCAAGACCGGATATGTCTATGAAGTTCTGGAGACTGCTGGATTCACCAATATTATTCCTGTGTTCCCATCCGTCGAAGAAGCCGCACAGAGCGCGGCCTGACCTCTGATCTTTTCTCCCCATGAAAACCACGGTTGCCGACGTCATCCTGAAGTTTTTGGAATCCGAGGGTGTGGAATACATGTTCGGAATTCCAGGCACCACCATCGTGCCGCTGCTGGCCGCCACGAACCGCAACAAGGTCGTTCGCCCCATCCTGGCCAAACACGAGGAGGGCGCGGCCTTCATGGCGGATGGCTACGCGCGCGTCAAAGGCGGGTTTGGCGCCTGCTTTGCCACCTCCGGTCCCGGCGCCACCAACCTCGTCAGCGGTGTGGCCAACGCCTACATGGACAATGTGCCGATCCTTGTTCTGACCGGCCAGGTCGAGACTTCCATGTATGGCAAAGGCGCCTTTCAGGATTCTTCCAAGGAAGGCATTGACTCGGTCAAGATGTTCGAGCCGATCACCAAACACTCGAGCATGATCATCTCCCGGCACAAGGCGGTCGAGGATTTGCAGGCCGCGCTGCGCGTGGCCATGACAGGCAAGAAAGGGCCCGTCCATCTCAGCCTGCCCAAGGACATTCAGATGGCGGAGATCGAATTTGACGCCGTGGCCACCTCCACCTTTCGCGTGCCAGCGGAATACTTCGACCGGCGATTGGTGATTGATGCTGCCGAACAACTCGTTCAGGCCCGGCATCCCGCCATGCTGATTGGTTCCGGCGCCATCTCTTCCGGGGCCTGTGACGACCTGAAGGAACTCGCGGAGATGCTCAACCTGCCCGTGGCCACCACGCCCAAGGCCAAGGGCGCGTTCCCCGAGGACCATCCGCTGGCGCTGGGCGTGCTGGGTCTATGCGGCTCGCCACTGGCGGAAAACTACCTGCGGTCCGGCCAGACGGACGTGCTCCTCGTCGTGGGGGCGAGTTTGAATCAAATGACCACCCTGTCGTGGGACCCGCGTCTGGCGCCGTCGAAATGCCTTATCCACGTCAATATTGATCCGGCCGAAATCGGCAAGAACTACCTCACGCAGATTCCGCTGGTTGGCGACGCGCGCACCATCGCCAATGAGATTGCGTTTCGCGTGTTGCGTCATCTCGCCGGGAGCCAGACGCAATGGGAAGAGCGGGTGAAGGCCGTGGAAGAACTCCGGGCCAAAG
>Ga0209083_1000588_pt1 | contig 51243 bp, 37 predicted proteins | sample AM7aDNAmetaG_FD_184132 | JGI IMG/M metagenome (GOLD analysis project Ga0209083, IMG submission 184132) | Freshwater microbial communities from Finland to study Microbial Dark Matter (Phase II) - AM7a DNA metaG (SPAdes) (version 3) | ecosystem: Environmental > Aquatic > Freshwater > Lake ...
GCTTAAAATCCCTGTCAAAACGCTTTTTCTTGATGCCTTCGCCTTCCATTGGACACCCCCGTCTGATGAGCTGGCTTTCATGCTGTCACCAACTCTTCGTTGTGTCCACTTTTTCGGGGGAAGATCAAACTTCCCTAAGAAGAGAGACGGTGGTCGGGAGTCTGTACAGCTCCGCAGGGCTGGACAGGGTGAGGGAAGGACGCTTTAAAAATGCGGGCGAATAACGTTCGGAACTCAAGATGACATCAGAGGTTGGGGAAAAAGAAGAATCAAAAAACTAAACGCAAAAGCAAAGCAAAACGGAACCGAGTCTGAATTTTTTTGAAAATTGGATCGGTACACCCCCTATCCGTACAGGTAACGGATGGCGGTAGAGATCCAAAGTGAACTAAAAAAACGGGATCAAGACGTTACCTTCTGGAATATAAGGAAAAACTCGCCCTCCCAACCGCACCGCTCACAGATCCTGCGGATGCCTGGAAAGAACACGGAATGTTCTTTTCCGCAAACACCGCAGCATGCCTGGAGCAGCATCTTCCCCCCAGCCGCATAGACCAGGTAATACTTCATGTGGTCACTCTCTCCGCAGCTTAGACAGGAAGGTTTGAAGTGCGCGCCCTCAATCATGGAATTAACAACACTGAAATGAGCCTTCCCGCATTCCGGGTTGGGGCACCGCAGCACATGCATCTCACCCGGCAAATGATCCTCCTTTTTATTCACCGGTTTCGGTTTTAACTGTTGCTGTGTCTCCATTTTTCTTTCGGTCCACCTTCTTTCTTCAGAGTGCTTGCCTAAAGTGCCGCAGCCAAGTCACTCGCCTTCCTCCGCTTCAAGTTCCCGGACTTTTTAAAAGTCCTTACTGAAGCGGACAAAAAATTTTTGCTTTAAAACCAGCTAAGCCGTCTGGCGGATCACGAGTTCCGCGCTGTATTTCTTCTGGATCTGTTTGTTCTCGGGGTATTGAACCCGATCAATGAGTAAATCCACCGCGTCCTCCCCCATCTGATGAAGCGGCTGGCGCATCGTCGTAAGCGAAGGAGAAGTGAACCTGCCGCGGTCAATATCATCAAAACCCATTAACGCAATCTTTTCAGGACACCAGAGCTTCGCTTCTTTTAAGGCTTTGAGAACACCCATAGCCATCTCGTCATTGGTGCAGAGAATGGCCTGTGGGAGGTTTTCCCCTTGAATCCATGACTTCATGACCTCATAAGCATCTGACTCATGGTAAGACGGACACTCGCGAATCCACGTTTTTTTGACAGGAAGGTGTTCATTCTTCAGGCCGTCCAAAAACCCGGCGAGCTTATCCTGAATATCGACTGAAGGAATCGTCCCGGAGCTACCTCCCTTTTTGAAAAGAACCTCGGAAGGAGCTTTGATAAGACCGATCTTCCGGTAGCCTTTTCCTACAAGATACGAAACGGCGGTTTTCATACCTTCCCGAACATCCGTATAGAGAATATTGGTTTTGAGATTGGAGTTAAAATCATTGAAGATCACAAGGGGAAGGATGGGTGTTGTTTTTTCAACAAGACGGATAAGGCTCGGCTCCATTCTCCAGGTAATGACAAGAAGGCCGTCCACCCGCTGCTCATAAAAAATCTCTTCAAGACGGTCATAAGGACGATCCGCGGAATTGAAAAACTTGATGGCGTGACCGGTATGGAACACGCGGTCTACAATACCGCCAAGAATGCCCATATGATAACCAGATTTCATGATCTCTTTGGAAAGAGACGTTAGAAGACCGAATGTGAACTTCGCTCGGGCGCTTCGTTTTCTCGCGAAAGGACTTGGCTCATAGGCAAGCTTTTGGATCGCGAGTTCGATTCTCGCTCTCGTTTCTGAGGAGAGTTCCATCCGCTTCCTCGCATTTAGAAAACGGCTCACGCTCATGGTAGAAACTCCGGCCGCTTTCGCCACATCGTGAAGCGCAGGTTTCCTTTTCGGAATTAAATGTTTTAGTTCTTTTTTCACAACTTCCTCCAAACGTTAATAAAATAAAGATAACACCTGATCGACTCTATGTCTACGGCTTATAAGCCGTAGACAGAACAATTTTTTACATTTACTATACCCTCATGGCGAGAGAACCGGTCGGAGAAAAAGAGATGCGATTGGGGCTTCTGATTAGGCGATTACGTATCGAGAAACGACTTCCGCAGCACGAGTTTGCTGCTCTGGCGGGAATTGACAGAAGTTACCAAGGGAGAATCGAAAGAGGAGAAGCATCCATTTCTATTGAAAAACTGGATTTGCTCGCCCAGAAACTCGGGCTCAAGGGCTGGGAACTTCTCAAGAGACTCGAAGAAAACGGCCATTAGCCAACCGATTAAAGATATATTTTACTGACCCGTATTCCCCAACTCGCGAGGATTGCCATTAGCATCCAGGGGATGGCTCGTGAACATTTACAAATTATCCATTGACTGGGTTAAGTTCTAATATTTCTTTGGCTTTTAAGCCGTTTGCGCCATCATCATAATAAGTAACCGTAACCGGATCAAATTGCTCCATATCTAAAAAAGATTCTGTTTCAGCGCCGTTCATAATTTTGGCTGCCTCGGGGACAATGATATCAATCTCACTCGCCTCTCCTGTGATAGGATCATCAAAGCGCACGGTGATCATTGATTTGACCGAATCTATATCAATAACCTTCCCGGAAACAGTTTTCAGGACTGGATCATCCGCCGAGGCCCTTCCGCAGGCTACGGCCATGAAAAACAGGACAAAAATACTCACGGCCAGCACTAGATGCATCCTCAAAACTCCCCTGTTGCACATTTCGTCTCCTCTGCTCAAGATGCTTAGCGCCGAATAGATCGGAAACTTTCCATCATGCTTTCAAGCAATAGTTGAAAGCTATTTTTTTCGCAAGTCCGACACTTCTTGTTTAAGGTCATCCACCATTTTTCTGACATCCTTCTGGCTTGCTTCCATCTTCTCGAGCTGCGCCATCATCTCCTTGAGATTCCTAGCAACAAACTCGTCGACGCCTTCCATAACCAAAAGGCTGCCTTTCTTTTCGACCTTCGTTCCTTGCGGAATGATCATCCGGATGCCACCGATGTTGACCAACTCCATGCCGGGCGGAACTTCCACGGAAGCATGCGATCCCTCGCCATAGGGTTTTCCCTCGTTGTAGGATTCTCCCTCGCCGTAGGGTTTCCCCTCGCTATAGGGTTTGTTCGAATCCTCCGTATTTTGGGAATCGTCATAGTCCTGAGCTAGACCGCAGCGGGAAAAAGCACATACGAGACAAACCGCAAGGAAAAGCACTACATTGATTTTCATTCCACCACGTCGCTCCCTATTTAGATGCGATTATCTCTTCTTGCGATCTCAACTTCCTTTATCGCAATGATAACGGCATCATAGCTTCCGGGACGTCCGATGTATTTGTCCGCTCCGTCCGCAAGACTCTTCTCCTTGCAATCTTGCCCCGAATAAGTATAAACGATGACCGGAACCTTAGGGAAAAGCGAGTCATCGGTGGCCTTTGAGGAAAGTATTTTATTTATTTCAGAGATGAAAAACCCGTTCTCTTTTCCCGAACGTTCATATTCCATGACCACAAAATCAGGCCTATTTCCCGCGGCCACTTCATGCCTCAAATCGGCCAGATCCTCCGAGACGAACACGCGATAACGTTCTCCACGAAGAGTCTCGGCAATCGCCAAAGTGCTTGGAAGTTCCTTGTTGTCTATAAGAAAGACCATTTTTTCTTTTTTCTTATTGAAGATCGTTTCGATCTCATTTAAAAGCGTGGGGATCGGGAAGGGTTTAGTGAGAAATCCCTCTACTTCCAGTTCCCTGAAAAGAGGTTCCAGGTCTCCTCGTGCCGTAATGACCAGAACAGGCAATTTTGCAAGGCCATGGGCCGTAGAGATCTCGCGATAAAACTGAAGACCGTTCATGTGGGGCATATTAACGTCCATGATCACGAGATCCGGTCGCAGATTATGAATAATTTTAAGCGCTGCTTCACCGTCATGGGCGGTCACAACATGATAGCTCGCCTCTTCAAGAAATTGCTTCATCATTTCCACGTATTCAGGCTCATCATCCATAACTAAAATGGTCTTCGCTTCTTTCATGTATACCGTCCCCCGTTCAGCTAACGCCCCAAAAGCAAAACACTCGATCTCCTTAAAAAGCGCGAAGAGATCCCTTTGAAGATTTACATGGAAATATTAGTCACCAGCATAAACGCTTTCACCACAGATGAGTCTTTCTGTTTTAACCCGAGGCGAACTTTTACAGCCCTGAGTAGCTGGGCAGAGCCCAGCTTGTGCAGAAAAACAATAATTTGTTCCATCTGACCTTCAATCGTCACCTCCGCAGCATATTCCTTGTAAAAATCAAACTGTTTTGAAACTTGCGGTTTTATGTCGACAAGATTGACACCCGCCGTACGTGCCAGCCCTTCGATCTCCGCAAGCATATTCGAAACATTCTCCTCATCGGAAACGGGGCTCTTTTTGACGAAGTCCTTATATTTTTTATATTCGCTCTCGATGAACTCTTTGCTATGAATGTTACGAAGATCATGACTTAATTTTTTCTCACTCAACGTTATTTCTCGGCTAATGCGCTGAAGCTTTGCGCTTATAGGGCTTATGACGAGCCTATCGACAAACACAGCCATGACGATAAAGCCGGCTACCATCAACCCAGCTCTTTCCTTCTTCGATAATTTAGAAAAAAAGCCGCCCATAATCATCTTGAATCCCTGTTATTTTTGGTAAGCACAGTTAATTTCGAATTCCGCGTATTTCGCGTCCTTTTCGTTCTTGACCCTTATGGAAGGGGTCTTCACATTCTCGAACATCTCCGAATCCTCAAGCATCTTAGCGTATTTAAAAACGTCCGACATCGCAAATCCATGCCCCTTCAGAACCACGGATTGTTTTTCTTCTATATCAATATCCGTAAGAGATATCTCCTTGGGTGTTATCTTGTATATCTCACTAAGGCACTCCAGGGATGACCCGCGAGAGTCCAGACGCCCCTCCACCATATCAATCACAGCGCGCATTTTATCGATACCCTCGACCTGCATGGCTATTTTTGACATCTTTTTCTTTAAAGTCGCCAAATAAGCATTCTTAGTGTTAAAACTGGTCAGACAAAGAAATGAGAGAACGGTCACAATAGCGACGACCAATATTCCCATAACCGTGAGCTGCTTCGTCTTGCGCTCCATTAAATTTTGGATCTTCACCTCATTGGGGGTAAGATCCATACACGGCTCGCCATCATCCATGGTGACGCCGAGAAGCGGCGTTATCGAAACAAACTTTAACTCCTCATTTCGCAGGTTCTCCTCCATGCCGCGCAAATGAAGATTCTTGAGCTGATCCGCATTCTCAACACAAATCCCCAGAGCCGCATTGAGGATCCCATCAAGCCCCTTGATGTTCGGCCCTGACCCGCTTAAATACGTTTTTACAATTTCTACGTTTTTTTCCAAACCTCGGTATCGCTCTAAAGACTGTTTCAGTTCTTCCGAAAATTTCTCGTGTCTACCCGCCGTTTCCTGCGTGAGATGATTCGCGCCGATGAGGATATTTCTGGTAAAGACCATTTTCCCTTTACGCATCACTATGAAATCCGAATAGTTGGAATCCACGTCTAGCAGGATGATCGCCTGAGAACTCTGCAATTTCATATCCGCCAGATAAGCCCTTCGAAACCAGTTGCAGACCCCCTCGCTACTGATCGCGATTCTTTTTAAGTTCAGGCCCGCTTTTGCCAACGCACCCATGCGCTCACTTACAATATTACGAGTCACTATGGCCAGCATCACCTTCGTGTATCCGGACGCTCCGGCTTCTACAATCTTGTGCGCAAAAACTATATCTTCCTTCGCATAAGGCGTCTGTTTCCCAATCTGCAGATCGATCATGTCACTTATTTCCCTAACATTGGTCGAAGGCAGATCCAACATGCGAACGGTAACCAGATGGCGGGGTATACAGACCACCACATGCTGTTTATTAAACGAAAGAAGCCGAAAACTCCCCATGATCGCCGTAGCGACGTCATCCTTGATCTGGGCAAGCTTCAAAAGACTAACGCGGTAAAAAGCATGCTCATTCTTTGCGCGTTCTTTCTGCGCGATCTTTAACCAATCGCTCCCTATCTCCACTCCGGCAATACCCGAATTAAAACTGATTTTCTGAAATTTCATACTTTCCAGAAAACCAGTTATTATAAAATTCGCCATAAAGCTCGTCCTCCATCCATCATGTTTCTCTCCAGGACTTCACGATTCGTTCTTTTCTGTCATACACAAACACGATTGTCTCAACTCTGCCCTCATGGACGTAGGAACCCGTAATGTTGCCTTTAAAATTGTCGCTTCTCACGCCAAGCAACGGTACGATGCGTTGCATCTGAGCGACCTCATCTCCGGAAAGGGACTCGACCTTGGTCAATAGCTCTATGATCGACGAGGCATCCGTAAAAACACCCTCCGTGGCCGCACCCTCTTTTCTCGGGCTTGAGACAGCTCGAAAATTGATAATTTTCTCAGCCAGCCCCTCATCCATGCCAAGACTCAACATGACCGGAATGCTAGCCGTATTCACATTGACCGCTCCTTCGCCGTAGACCGTAATATAATTTTTAATTTTATTAAACATCTCGGGTGTCACTCCTCCAACTTCGAGAAGCTCTTCATTGACTTCAAAATCACTGTTTTTGCAATGATAGGGGTGCTCCAGCGACCGGTAGTAGTCATCCTCCTTGCCGTTTTTATGAGCGACGTCATCCTCGTCCCGCCAATCAATGATCGAATCTGCGATAGCGTCTGCCTCTTCGGGTTCTACTTGAGCGACCTTTTCAAATAAATTTTTTAGAACCTGTTGTGACGCCTTGTTGATATTGATCTTCCCCTCTTCATCCGTAAGACCGTATTGCGGCTTATCACCGGGCACTGCCCCATCTTTAATGGCGCTGAATGTACCACCGTCGATGGCTACATTATTAAAAGCCGCATCATTGTTGCTCCATGAATCGTACAAGCTGTCGTATAGCTCTGTGTCGTCATTTTCCGCCTCAAAGATCGCCCGCTCCACTCCGGCATTCGCGAAATAATGCATTTTTGTCTTTTCCATCAATTTGCTCGAAAGTTCCGCATGCGGCAAAACATTGGCATAGACGGCCACAGCAAGCATCGCAAGAAAGAAAAGGCTCCACAAAACCATGATGAGAACGCTCCCTTTACTGTTCACTTTCAACCTTTTTGGAATTATGTTTTTCAGCTTTCGCCTTTTTCTTGGCCAAGTTGAGAGATACGGCCGTTTTAATAAACACCGTCCGATTCAACGTGAGAGTCTTGTCGCCATCCCTATAACTGATCTTGATCCTGACCCCGAGAGGAATATCCTCGGGCCTGTTCTCCAAGGCGATAACACCTTTCGGAGCTTTACCTTCTTCTTTCTGATCTTCTTTTGGTTCGGATTTATCCCATAGATTGACCCAGCTGTAAGTTTCCGCTTCCGGATCATAAGAAAAATACTGGAAATTGAGATCCTCGATCGGGGCGAGCACCGCAATATCCCCGTGCTCGGAGCTTCCTTTTTGAACAGCTTGAATATATGTTCTTTCTTCTCTGGAAAGAGCCCTGACATCCCCGGCATTATCAAGGTAATAAGAAACCGAACCCAGTGATTCCTCCGCCTGGCCTTTAGCGGAAACCGTCCTCAAAATCGCAGGAAAAGTCATTTTTTTAGCTTCCCCGATAAAGCCTACGCCTTTAACCGGGAATGTACTCCTCAGATCCTTTTCCATTTTCTCCATGGACAGGAGAACATCCGTTTTGGCCGCCGTATAACTTTCCATTCTGTCGAATATCTTCAATCCGCCGGCAAAAGTCGCAACGATCGCCAAACCTACGATCCCGAGCAGCACCGCCACCAGCATCAGTTCGACAAGTGTAAAACCCTTTGTCTTATGAGTTCTTGGCACTCTCTGTCCTCACATAGGTTTCCAAACTAACCTCTCTCAACGGAATCCTTGCGGAGTTCACGACGATAAGTTTCAGCTTATTTAAAAAAAAGTCGGCTTCTTTTTCTTTCTCCGCGTCTGATTTTTTTTCTTTATCCGCAAAATCATGTTTAACTTTTTTGGATGGAAGGTCCATCTTCTGGACCTCTTGATTCCAAAGCCAACGGTCGGAATGCTTCATGTCAAGGTCGGCTTCCTCGGCAGATGCGAATACGCCGTCCGAGACACCCGGAACAATATTTCCTTCGGTAAGGGCCTTCTCTTCCATCTGCCCCATGGCTGTTTTTAATAAAAAAACCGCGTCCATGTCATACTGGGATTTTTCCATCGCGCTTGTCGATGTGGCATAAGCCCGAAGTATGCCTACCAATCCTATCGCTAAAATGCTAACAGCCAGGAGCACTTCGATAAGGGTAAATCCTTTTTCAACGAGCAGAGTGTTTTTTTCTTCACACCTCGAGCTCGGATCATCACTTCCAATTCTTAATGTCATCGTCGGTCTCTTCAATTCCGTCAGCGCCTGCAGAATAAAGATCGTAGGTCGTCTTGTTGGAAGTCCCCGGATATCTGTATTTGTACGGATTCCCCCAAGGATCTTCAGGAAGAGTTTCCAGATAAGGACCACTCCATTTGGCCGGAACAGGCGCCGAGGTAGGAGCGTCTATCAGTGCGGCAAGCCCCTGGTCGGTCGTTGGATATCTTCCGTTATCAAGATAATACAGTTTCAGGGCCATGGACAGATTCGAGCTGATATCGGCTTTCGCAATGGCCCTTTTGGCCTGGTCGGTCCGTCCGACCAGGCGCGGTGCGACCATCGCTGCCAGCCCCGCAATGATGATCACAACGATCATCAACTCAATAAGCGTAAACCCCGCTTCTACAAAGCACAGGGTGCGGGAAGCCGCGTGTTTTATTCTGAACCTTGCCCCCCGGTCACTTGGTATTTCTTTCATATCAGGCTCCTCCATAATGTTGTAACCATTTTTCTTCCAGTGATCCCGTATCGGGTATTGAGTCGGTATAAACAAATGCCAAGGCCTCGTCGACACTTTTCCCGTCGCGCAACTCCCGGCAAAACGAGACGAACCTCGACTGACCATACTTTTCCATCAGGAACCCAACCAGGGTCGCCGCCTGCGAGTACAGCTTGGCAGAAAGAACAGGATCATTTTCACTGTCAGACCCGATCCGCATCAATTCCCCAAGCGGCATATAGGCCTTCTTCTCGATCAAAGTCTTCACTGTACCGATGGCCCACTTTCGCCTCCCGGCCTCTTCCCACTGGGCAACCCCTTCATCGAGCCACAGCGGAACCTCTCCCTTAAATCCGACAAAATCCCTGAAAATAAGATGACAAAGTTCGTGAGGCAACAACACATCCAGAAAACCCTGCCCCCATTTGTAGCTTACAATCTCTCGTTTGTTGTAGAACGCGGTCCCGTGGATCCATGGTTTTTTGCCGGTCGCTTTTAAAAACTCTTCATGGTTCCTGTAGATATAGATCTTCGCCCTGTTCTCCCACTGCCAGAAATTGTCATACCTCGAATACCCCAGGTCGGAGGCTATCCCCTGATAATATCGCTCGGCTTGAGTCAGCACTTCCTGCGCAAAGACGGCATCCTCCAGATAAAAAACCACGAAGTTCTCGCCCTTAACTTCCTGCCAAGCCTCTTCTGCAACCGCGGGGCGCAAAAGAAAAAGAAGCGCCACTACCATTCCCAAAAAGCACCGAAGCTCCGGGAAAATGTATTCCCCGGATCCTACCCCTCGCTTCCTGAATGCCGGGATCACTGCCCCATGCCGCCCATATTGAGGATGGGAAGAAGCATGGCAAAAACGATAAACCCGACGATCCCGCCTACCGAGAGGATCAAGAGAGGCTCTACCAGAGACACCATAACTTTGATGGTCTGATCCACTTCTTTTTCATACGAAGATGCTATTTGTTCAAGCGACTCTTCAAGCTTACCGCTTTCCTCACCCACCGCGATCATGCTTAACAGAAATTCAGGGAATATCCCCGAACGATTAAAGCTTTCCGAGAGAGTGCATCCCCGGTTGATAATAGCCTCGGAGGCTTCCACAAGTCGTGCCTTCAATATGAGGTTATCGACAGTATTCGTCGCAAGAAGCAAACTTTCATGGATCGGTATTCCGTTTTTGAGCAATAGCCCCAACGACCGGGAGAACCTGGCCATTTCTGAAGTGGTTACGAATTTGTTAATAAAAGGAATCCATAGCGTCAATGCATCCAGGGTAAGTTTCTTTTTACTTCCGGATGTCCTCCTTGTGATCATCGCGACAAGGAAGACAAGGCCGATAATGAAGACATACCAATAGTGGGACATGAATCCGCTCGCAGCGATAAGCAGTTTCGTAGGTAGAGGCAATTCCTGTTTCATGCCGGAAAATAACTTTGTCAATTTCGGCAAAAAGAAGGTGAACATCAGAAAAATGGTCCCCACCCCCGTCGCCACCACCATCATCGGATAAGCCAGAGCCGATTGGATCTTGCGTTTCATTTCCTGCTCTTTTTCCCGATGATCCGCCAATTTGTAAAGAACCTCATCGAGAGAGCCGCCCTTTTCTCCGGTACGTATCATGCTCATCGTAAGGTTATTGAAGATATCCGGATATTTACCCATCGCCTCCGACAGCAATTCTCCCTGGCGTATCCGGTTCCCAAGATCCTCGACGACGGCCTTCAACACTTTGTGTTTGGTTTGCTTCGCTATCAGCGTTAAAGCCCGCAGAAGCGGAATGCTCGATCGCATGAGACTCGCCAATTGCCATATAAAGGTATCCAGGGAACGGGAACCCACCCTCGAGACAAAACGAGGTTCTTTTGCCGAAAGAGCCTCTTCCTGGATCTCGCCAGGAGTCTGAGCCGACGTCACCTCAACGACCTTGATCGGGAAATAGCCCATGGCCTCGACTCTGGCAACGGCTTTGTCCCGGGACTCGGCCTCAACCTCGTCTTCGACTATTTCCGAGGGACCTTTTTTGGCGGTGTAGTGATATATCGTCATTATTATTCTTCCCGATGATTCGCTAGATCGTTGCGCTCCACACGGTAGCTCGCCACGACCGATCAAAATTTTCAAAATTCAGATTTAAGACTATCCTTCCAACTGCGTCACTCTCAAAACCTCTTCGGGAGTGGTCATGCCGGCCAGAACCTTATCCCATCCGTCCTGTTTTAATGTGTGCATGCCAAGCTTCACGGCCTTTTCTTTTATCACGTGAGAAGGCGCCTTTGTTAAGATGAGTTCCTTGATCGCTTCGTTGATCAATAATATTTCATAGATGGCCGCTCGCCCTTTGTAACCGGATTGATTGCAGGACTTACATCCTTTACCGCGATAGACAAGGGTGTCCGGATCCGCATGAAACCCTTCGGCTTTTAACTGGTCTTCTTTAAATCCAAGATCGGAAAGCGTCACCTGCTCTTTGCAGTCCTTGCATATGACTCTGACAAGCCGCTGAGCCAGGAACGCTATCACGGAAGAGGCTATCAGATACGGTTCGATCCCTATATCGATTAAACGGGTCACGCCGCTCGCCGCGTCGTTCGTATGAAGTGTGGAGAACACCAGATGTCCGGTAAGCGCGGTCTGGATCGTGACCTCCGCCGTTTCCCGGTCCCGGACTTCTCCAACCATCATCACGTCAGGGTCGTGCCTCAGCATGCTTCTGAGCATCTGCGCGAATGTAAGATCGATCTTTGTGTTGATCTGTGTCTGCGAGATCCCTCTCAGCTCGTATTCGATCGGGTCTTCGATCGTAACGATCTTTTTTTCGCGCGAGTTCAACTTGCTAAGACAAGCGTACAAAGTCGTGGTCTTACCGCTTCCCGTCGGACCCGTGACAAAAATAATGCCGTACACTTTTTTCAGTAAATGTTCAATGATGCTCCGATCGTTCGCGGAAACCCCCAGATCCGCAATATCAAACAGCATCGTCGTGGGCAAAACCCTTATGACAATATTCTCGCCGTAAAGCGTCGGAATGATGGAGATGCGAAGTTCATACTCATGGGTTCCTATCTTGACCTTGGCACGACCGTCCTGAGGGAGTCTGCGCTCGACAATATTCAGACCCGACATGACCTTGATCCTCGAAACGATGGCTAAATGGAGATATTTGATCTTCTCACTCACTGAGGCGTCGTACAAAATACCGTCGATCCGGTATCGCAAGACCAGTTCGCCTCGGTAATGCTCAATGTGAATATCCGTGGCCCTTTCCGTGATGGCTTCCTGCAAGATCTGGTTGACGAGCTTTACGACCGAAGCTGACTCCGCGAGCTTTTCGATGTCTTCAATTTTCTCATCAGCAGCACGCTCCGTTTCTCCGGCAGGACGCACTTCGTCCGATAACAGGCGGTCAATCGTTTCTGCACCCACCCCGTAATATTTCTTTATCGCCGCCTCGATATCGGCAGGAGTCGCCAGGACTTTTCCCACTTTTAATCCGAGATGCGTCTCAAGATCGTCAATGGGCCACATATCGAAAGGATCCGCAAGCGCTATCGTCAGGAGATCCCCATCAAGGCTTACCGGCATGATCTTGTAATGCCACACGAATTTTCCGGGGACAGCTTTCAAAACCTTGTCTTCGATCACGCGAGTCGTCAGTTCCACGAAGTGTATGCCCTGCTGTTTGGCAAGGGTCTGAAGCATGGCCTTCTCCGTCACGAAGCCGAGCCTAACGAGGATCTTCCCGATCATTTCTTTTGTTTTCTGCTGCTCCGCGAGAGCCATGTCGAGCTCGTCTTTCGTAATCAATTTCCCTTCGACCAAAGCCTCGCCTAATCTTATCGGCATACAAACTCCTACTCTTTCAGGGCGTCCGCCACTTTTCCTATAGAATAAAACTTATGTTCAGGAACATCATCCAATCTGCCGCTTATTATTTTCTCGCATCCCTCGAGAGTATCCTTGAGCGGCACATACTCCCCTTTTCTTCCCGTGTAAGCTTCGGCCACAAAAAAAGGCTGCGTCAAAAAATTCTCCAGTTTTTGGGCCCTGTCGTAGAGCGTCCGGCTGCTCTTCGCAAGCTCTTCGATGCCCACCACCGGCACGATCTTCTTCAGCTCCTTGTACTTCGTGAAGATCTTCATGATCTCCTGCGTGATCGTAAAGTGTTCACGCCCGACGATCGAAGCATCCAGATTACTGCAAGAGGAAAGGAGCGGATCGATCGCCGGATGAAGTTTCAATTGACTTCGTTCCCGGGATAACACAATGATCGAATTGAGGTAACTGAAGATCGTCACAACCGCCGGATCCGTCAGGTCATCCGCGGGGACATACACCGTTTCTATCGCGGTGATTGAGCCGCCTTCTTTGGTGCGGATCCTTTCCTGGAAAGAACTCACTTCGGAGGCAAGCGTCGGCTGATAGCCGGTCTCCGACGGAACCCTTCCAAGAAGCGTGGACATTTCAGCGCCCGCCTGTACGAACCTATAGACATTATCGATGAAAAAGAGAACTTCATTATTTTGTTCCTGCAGATATTCGGCCATCGTTATCCCCGTAAACGCTATGCCGAATTTTGCCCCCGGAGGTTCATTCATCTGTCCGAAAGCGAACATGATTTTATCCAGCATTTTTTGCCTTTCAAACTCCAGATAAAGCTCATTCCCCTCTCGGATGCGCTCTCCGGCCCCCGTAAAGACGCAAACACCTTCATGCTTCGCGATAACATTGTGGATAAGCTCCAGCATCAACACCGTCTTGCCCAAACCCGCGCCTCCGATAATGCCGGTTTTCGAACCTTTGATCATGGGGAACAGAAGATCGATGATTTTGATACCGGTTTCCAGGATTTTCGGCTCCTGACCTAAGAGCCTGTCCGGGTTCAAAAAGGCCCTTGATATGTCCTTTTCGACACTGGCGGTCATTTTCGATACAATCTTGCCCTTGTCATCGATCGGCTCTCCCGTAACATTGATAATGCGACCAAAGAGGCTTTCTCCCACAGGAATTTTCCGAGAACCGCCCGTGGCTTCAGCCTCGGAATTGCGTTTAAGATTAAGCGTCGGACCGAAAGACAGGCAACGGACGATATGCTCCGGAAGGTGCTCGGCCACCACAAGAACGATCACCCGGCCGTCAAAGGCCGTGACCTTGATCGTCTCATTGATCGCGGGAAGATCCTCCAGGGTTTTGAACTTTACATCCACGATCGGTCCCTGGGCCGCGATGACCACTCCCTTCACTCTAGACTCTGTTGTCATAATTTCCTCTCACTGGTTTGCGAGTGCTCGGGTGTACGGGCGTGCGAGTTGAACCCGCCAACCCGCTTCCCCATGAATCCGTTCACCCATTAACCCGTTCACCCGCTAACCGATAACCTCTCCGCATCGTTTATTTTATGTTTGATGATGATCTGGGAGGAGAAAAGCTCCCGGGTATTTTTGTCGATCAGTTCGTGAGCAGCGTGTAAATATTGCCTTTGTAATTGTTTTCTCTTATCCTCAAGCTCTTGACCGCTTCTTTCAAGGTGAACGGCTCTGGCGGCGAACTCGGAAAGTTTACTGTCCTCAAAAAGTTCGATCAGCTTGTGTTCGATAAATGCTTCCGCAAGATATTCGAGGATACCTTCTTCCGGCGATTCCATGATAGGCGCAAGATCGGTCTCGGCTTTATTCTCGTGAGAGAAAAGTGTTGTGAGCGGAAAAAGCTCCATGACTTCCACTTTTTGGAGCAGAAAAGAGACCGGATTGGGATAAAAAATGCTGACGCTGCCGAAACGATCTTCCATAATGCCCTTCGTAATGTACTCTTTAAGTTCTTTGGCGAGTGCGCAGCGGCCTTCCGCATCCGCGGCACCCTTGAACGAAGTGTATTTTTTTCCGAGATCCTTCAAATACCTTTCGCCGGACTCTCCAATAACGATGAAATCAGCCGCCCCGGACTCCGCTCGCAAGATCGCTGAATCCACCACCTGAAAATTAAGGTCCCCCATAAAGCCCTCATCGGAAGTGATCATCATGAAAACGGGCTTGTCGATCCCCGGTCGGATGAACTTGTGGGCCGTCTTGTTGATATCTAACATCCTGAAAAAACCGCTCAAAAGTCCGGAAAGCCGGTGGAATCTTTCTCTTTGCTTCAGCAAAGAACGATACTGGAAAACGGCAACGTTCTTCATGATCTCCAGGAGATCCGTAAGTTCGGTATTGAACTTCAAATCTTCTTTTAACTCCTGAGAACCCGGCATCTACACCCCGTCATCCCATTGAGCATGACAAAAAACCGTCATACACTTTCTGAGCTCTTTTTCCTCTTCACTCGTAAACACGACGCCCCTCTCTATGTTTTTCACAACAGACGGCATCACACCTCCGACGAACGGAAAGATATTCTTTTGAAATTGCTCGAACTGCTCGTTCGTCAGCTTATCGAAAAACGCCTCCCGGAACGCAAAATACAGAATATGCTGCTCCGCAAGGGACGAGGGACTATTCCGTTCCTGGATGAAAAGCTTTTCGAGCTTCTCGCCGTGCCGCAGGCGTGCGCTTAATTCCTCGGAAATCCCGGAACGCAGCCTCGTAGCTTTCAAAAGTGCCCGGTACCGGATATATTTCAGTTCAAGATCCTTCGTCAACTCTCGCAGCCCCTTGGGTTGGATCTTGGTCCCGATACGCGAGACAGAAAGTCCTAGATCAACGGCGGGCTTGAATCCTTCTCCGAGAAGAGTGGCGTTGAGATAGATCTGTCCATCGCTCATCGAGATAAGATTCGTGGGTATAAATCCGGAAATATCCCCCTGCAAGGTATTGGCGATCGAAAGAAGCGTCATGGAACCCCCGCCCTGTTTCGCGGACAAATGAGCGCCCCGCTCCATAAGTTGGGCATGTAAATAAAAAATATCTCCGGGGTAAGCTTCGCGCCCGGGAGGCCGCTCCAGAAGAAGGGATAACTCACGATAGGCCCAGGCATGTTTGGTGAGATCATCAAAAACGACCAGAACATCCTTGCCGGCGTGCATAAAGTACTCGCCCAAAGCCAAGGCCGTGTACGGAGCCAGGTACTGCTCCCCGATGGGAGAAGAAGCAAGTGCCGCCACAACGATCGTATAATCGAGCGCTCCCTTTTCCTTTAAAAGACTCACCACCTTTTCGAAAGCGGCGTAAGCGCTTCCGATGCAGCAGTAGACGCACAGGACGTCTTTGTCTTTTTGATACAAGATCGTATCAAGGGCGATCGAAGTCTTTCCCGTCATTCGATCACCGATGATCAGCTGCCTCTGCCCCTTGCCTATCGGGAGGATCGAATCGATGATCCGGATCCCTGTCACCATCATCTCGTTAACGGGCTCCCGGTCGAGAACGGCCGGTGCCTCTCGGAAGATATCGGCGAATGAATCCTCCTCGATCGCGCCTTTCCCGTCCAGATCCTCACAAAGAGAGTTAATGATCCTGCCTAAAAATTTTTTCCCTACCGGCACCTTGAAGGATTCTTCCCTTAAAGACACTGCATCCCCTGCTTTAATTCCCTGGGACACACCCAAAAGAAGCACCAAAACCTCGCTGGGATTAAACCCCATGACAAAGCCCTTCATGCCGTTAGCAAAGGTCACCAGTTGCCCCAGCATGCAGTTCGGGAGCCCTTCCACTTTGACAATGGATTGCCTGATCTCTTTAACGCGCCCGACTTCGCTGATACTTACAGATTCAATATCCATCGTGCCATCATCCTTATTTCGCGAAAAGTTGAAACAATACCAGCAAGGCGATCACCGAAATGCTTTCGGCGAATACAAGCGAAACGATCATCGCGATCAATATCTTGGGTGCCGCTGACGGATTCCTGCCCAGCGCGTGTATCGAAGCATAACTGATCGCCGCAATGACCAGGGAAGGACCAAGAATGGTCGCAAAAAGCACCAAAAGGATTAAAGCGTTACGCATGCAAATGAACCTCTAGAATTTTCAGGGTTCAGCGTTCAGGGTCCAGATTTTCCTGTTCCCTGATCCCTGCACCCCGTTCGGGCGTTTCTCTCTCTACAGACAAGCTCCCCCCGAGTTCCCGTTCAGCCTGCCGCATCCGGTTCTCAAGACTTCCGTCAATCATAATAGAGCCAAGCTTGATGACGATGCCGCCCGCGATCTTGTCATCCTTTTTCTCGGTCAAAGGGACCTCATATCCCAAACCAAGACGAATGACCGATTCTATTTCAGATCTGTCGGCAGTGGACAAGGGATAGGCCGCAACAATCTCCCCATGGTCCACAGGAGTCTTAAAAGTCGTCTTCTCTAATCGTTTGATCTTCTCGATCACATCTCTGACTAATTCTTTATGGGTCAACTCCCTGGCGTCCTCGGAAAGAACCGCCGAGAAAATACGTGCGGCAAGCAAGGGGACTTTATGATTCATCTCTAAGGCGATTTCTTCACGCATTTTCTCTTTAGCGTTGAACGCCGCTTTCATGATATTTCCGGCGTCCTCTTTGGCCTTGGCCAGGATCTTCTCCCTGAGATCTTTCGCCTCCGCTTCAGACTTTGCACGCATCACGCTCGAACTTTTCTCCGCATCGGCCATCTTTTCATCATAAGCGCTCTTCGCCTGTTCGATCTTCTCTTGAAGTTCTTTCTGTTTGACCGCGGTCTCTTCCTTAAGCGTCTTCAAATGGAACATCTCTTTGGCTGATTCTTTATACAAAAAACGCCTGAGTACAAAGACGATCGCCAGGAACGTCACCACCTGCACAACAAATATCTGGATCAGCATAAGATCTCCCTTTTCAGGATTCAGCGTTCAGGGTTCAGATTTTCCTGTACCCTGACTACTCTTCCACCACCGCGACAAGTTCATCCCCGGACATCCGCATCGCGCCGCGTTTGACAGGGATCTTCCTGTCACCGTTAATGACTACGTCCCCTTGACGCAACAGACTCAGGATCGGCTTATGCAGTTCCAGGACTTCAAATTCTCCGGTCGATCCGGGCAAAAAAACACTCCGGACATCCCCCTCGAACAACACCTTACTGGAAGTGATCACGATCGCTTTAAACATTACTTTTCAGATTTTTTCTTGAGTTGAATATACCATAATGAGAAAAAGAAAGCGGCGACAATTCCCAAAAAAGCGAGGATCAAATAAATGATCTTCCAGGTCGTCGCAATGGTCGGGGCCTTTCCTTTAAAAATGGATCGAGCGATCAGGTCGATCCCTTCAAAACCCCTCTTCCTTTGTGACATCGATCCGCCGCCGGCCTCTTCCGGCCATTTCACCGTCACGCCCGCGCTTGTGCCCCGCTGACTGACAAGCCTCTCCAATTCCGCGATCTCTTGCTTGGCTGTATTCAGCAGCTTCATGTTGTCCCGGTAATAGGCGATATGTTCCATGGCGGACACCTTGGCGCCCTGGGTTTTAAGGATCAGATCCATGTTCGCATTGATCTTGTCGGCGGAATGCTTGGCCCGAGCGTAATGTTCGCTCCCCTCGAGCAGCACCATGATATTGTGGGTATGAGATTTCAACGCATCAATTTCGACCTTGGCGATCCTCCACATATCCTGGATCTTGACAGCGAACTCTTTCGTCTCTCCCGGAGCCAATTCCACTTCCGCCTTATAAAGAGAAAAACACTCCTTCTCAAAATCATAAGCCATTTCGAGGCCGTTCGTATCAAGGATATACCGCGGGCTCACCTCCGCCGGAAGCAGGAATTTTACCGGCGCGTTCATCTTCGCGGTCTTTGAGGGATTGGTGACTTTCACTTTCAGGTCGATGACGTTGGCAGCCGGCTGGCGTCCCCCCCCTTTCGCGGAAGCGACGGGCACGGCGAGCGTCGTAGGAACCTGCACCCTTTCCTCCACGATCCCCCCGGTATCGAGGACCAGATTTTCAAGCATTCCTATATTTTCTTTAGCGGCATTAAGAGCCACCACATCCTCATAATACTGGTTGATCCGGTCTTTGATGGGCAAAGCCCCGTCATTCTCTCTTTGGATCATGTCATCCAGCTGAGCATTGATATTCTTTGCGATCGCGTTGCCCGCTTCAAAATGTTTGGTGTCCTTGAGTTTACGGGTCAACAATGCCGCGTGGTCTTTTAAACTCACCAGGTCCTTTTTCGGAATGGCCCAGACATCACGAAGCAAAACTTCGAGCACCTTTCGCTCGGAGGGAGCCAGTTCCAGACTGCCCTCAAGGTAATAAACGCCCTTATCAAAGTCATACTTCAACGCCAGATCGCCAATATCCAGGATCTGATCGGGTCCGATACCTTTGGGAAGATCATACCGGACGGGAGACAACTGTTTTTCCGTCGAAGACGGGTTGACCACGGCGATCTTCAGTTTCACCGCCGCACAAGCTTCGCCGGCGGTAAACAGAAGGAGGCACGCCGCAAGCAACAGTAATCCCGCCGTTTTTCTTTTCATAGAATGGTCTTGACGCCCCTTGAGTGTCACAGTGTCAAAGTTTCATAGTGAACCACTTTACTTCTCTGACACTTTGATACTTTTTCTCTCTGACACTCTGTCTCACTCTTGCTCGAACCAGCCTTCGATAATCGGCTTGTTGCCCGTATTCTGAACCATTTGACCGAGAACCTTCACGAGCGCGGTCAACGCCTCGATCTTGTTATTAAGATCTCGGGCCTCTACTTCCGTTACGCCCAAAGCTCCGGATTTCTTTAATCCCTTCGCGTCCTTCAGAAGAGCTGACAGCGATTTCTCATCCGTCGCGTTAAGTCCGCTTCCCGACACTCCCGATCCATTAACGATCGTGGTCGTGCCACCTGAGACCGTCACTTCCCCTCCGCCACCGGAAGAGGCGCCCACGGCGGCAAGGCTCTTGGATGCCTTGGCAAGATTGGCGCGCATCTCGTCGAGTTGACTTAATAACTGTTTGAGAGCCACGGACTGAGTTTTCACATCTCCCATGCTGCCCGTTAGATTCTTGATCTCACTGTAAATATTTTCCGCATTCTCCCGGGCATTCTTCGCGTCCGTCGAAACGGTAGTAAGATTCAAGCCGTCCAACTTTGTGTTAAAACCATTCACCCTCCCAAAGATGCTGCCTTTGTTGAGACCGTCGGCAGAGGTTCCCAAAAGATCCTGGATGGAACCTTGCCGCCCATACACCTTGGACACGGCTTCTCCCACAGCGTCGATCGACTCTTGCACGCCGGCCCCTGCGGTATAAAGCGCCTTCACTGTCAAAACCATGCTATCCGTAGAACCCTTGGTAGACTCGGAACATTGGACCGTAAAATCCCCGATTCCCCATGAAGCTTTCGCCGTCACCGAGTATTCATAGATACCCGTTTTGTTGATCTCCGTCATTTTGACGCCGTTATAATCCGCCAAAATGGTCCCATCCGGCTTGAAGATAGTCAATGCAGGTTTAAGGCCGCTCGCAGTACGGTATCTTATCTTGACCTCGTCATCCTCCCTCAGAACCGTATAACGCGTAAGGATTTCACTCATCACTCCCTTTTCCATATTCGCCAGGACCTTGGCCGGTAAAGTCGTGCTAACATCGGTTTGAATAGCGCCCACCGTACCCTGGACCGTATCGATCTTGGTACCCGTACTGGCAACATTCGCATTCACAGTAGCCACCTGCGTCCCAATGGCATCCACCTTGGCGGTTGTGGTGTCAACCTTGGTGCTGACGCCGGCCACCGCCGTTTGCACAGACGTCATCATTCCACCCAGGGTCTGGCCGGTTGGAACTCCCAATTTGCTGATGATCTCGTTTCCGACTTTCTGCGTGTTGGTCACTGTGAATGTGGCGCCTGCTTCGTAAAGAGTGCTATCTCCCAAAGGACCGCCGTAATAGATCTGGCACTTGGCAAAATACGTCTTGCCCGACGTCAGGGTCTTGCCGAAACCGTTTGCCACGCTCGTCACGATGCCCGATAACTTACGCACGTAGGTCCCGTTGACCGTATCCGAAGACAGTGGCGGGGTAAGTTCGATGGTGGGAAGCCATGCCTGAGTGACATCGTCATACACACTCACCAGCGCCCGGCCGAGAATATTCGTGCCTGTGTTCAAAATGAGCTTGCCGCGCCGCTCCAGCCACAAGCGTATGTAAAGATCATCATTATCCTCATCATAAACAAAACTCGGCATCACCCGGTAGTCGGCCGTCGCCTCGGCCAGAGTCGTCATGTATCGGGTCCAGTGAATCACGTTGTCGTAGGTGCCGTCGCCACCGTCCGCCGTTGCGCCAACGACCTCTTCGGTGGTGTAATCCATGTATTTATCAAGCGTCATGATGAATGTGTAAGTCCCGTAAGGCAGGCTCAGGTTGAACGGACTGTTGCCCGTGACAGGGCCATACACCGTGGTCGTAACCCCGTTGACCGTTTGTTGCACCTTGAGCGACACTCCCGCAAGATGCGTCGCGGTCACCGTGTCCTTGACGTTCAATTCGATCGCATAGGTCTGATCCACCTGAACCGCGCTCGACGGTCCTGAGGCTGTAACGCCCTGCGCGGTCGCGTTCAGCGTCACCGCGCCGGGATAGGAATCGCACCATACGGAGAAATTATTGAACGTCGCCAGACCTGCGGACGCCGTGACAGTCGCCATGGCTGCCGCACCGGTATGCACGCCGTTACCGGACGGCGTGACGGTGATGTCCGACGTACTGGAGGACGTGTTGCCGTAAGCGTCCGCAACGCTCAAAACGAAAGGCTTCCACGGGGCGTTGGCCGCGACCATCGAAACCGGCTGTGTGTCCCAGAAAAGCTGGGACGCCGCGCCGCCGCTCACCGTGATCGCGAACTTGCTTGCAGTCGAAGCACTGAGCACCGTATCCGACACGGAGATCGTGGCGACTTCGGCTTTGTAAAGTTTCATGACAAGCTGGAGTGTGTTAGACGAACTACTCACGCCGTTCGCAAAAGCGACAAGCGTGGAATCCCCTGTGGTCGGGCCGAAGGACCTTGACGATCCGACGGTATCCGTGCATGTGGGGCTGGTGTTATTTGCGGAAACATTCGCGCCGCTGAAAATAAGCCCTTTCTCTCCCGTGTATTCCTTATCGATATTGCCGTTCGCGTCGATTGCCTTGATCGTAAGGGTCACGCTATCCCCCGAGGCCATGGAATTTGCACTGCCTGTGATCTTAAGATCGGTTGCAACGACCGTGACCGTTGAAGTTCCGGTGATCGCGGAAGTCGCGGCAAAGGTCGAACCCAGCGCCGCATCCACCGTAATGTCGGCACCGGCGGTCTGGGTGAATCCCAGCACCTTGCCGTCCGCACCTGTGGGAACCGGATTTTTCAGGACCACGCTCAGGACGTAGGTTTTCGGAGCCAGAGTGTTGTTGTTGGGAACCGTAAAGATATTGCTTGTCCCGTCTCCGAACGTGATCGCGCTCGCGCCGACCGTTCCGAGCCGAACCGTCGTGCCGTCCGTGATCCAGGCATCCGAGATATAGGCCGTCCAATCGCCCGCCGTATCACCCGCCCCGCGATGGACCACGATCTTCTGGATCATGCCGTCGCGGCCATCCAAACCTGCATCGGTTATTTTAAATCCGTAGACCGGCACCTTGCTCACGGCGGCGTTCGCAACGGAAGAAACCAGGCCGGTGATGTTGGCCGCGGTCTTCTCCCCCACTGATAAGGCCGCCACGCCGAGGTCGGTCGTGGTGGCAAATGTCGTCGGCGTCGAGTAGATCGGCGAGAGGCTTACGCCCGCAACCGTCGCCTTCAATAGGATCTGCTCTGGATATGGATAACTGATATCGTTAAAAGTCGCCACCCCGTTACTCAACGCCTGCGTCGCCGTGCCGCTTAATGTCCCGTTCGCGGGATTATCGCTTACGTCCCTGACGGCCTCTAAGTGGATGCTACCGGAAGCCGCACTGCAAGGGTTGCCGTACTGATCACCCGCCGCCACCCGCGGCTGAGGCGACAAGAGTTGTGCCGTGGTTCCGTTCAAAGGAGGCTGCACGTCAAAATTAAGTTTGTTGATCGCTCCGGCCGTAACTGTGATCGTGTTGGACTGTTCGTTCGCGACAGTCTTGGGCAGTGTCGAGATATCCATAAGGATCTTCGTGTTCTGCGCGCGGTAAAGAGTCGCTTTAAGCACCGTCGGCGAAGAACTACCGTTCGTAAAAGTGACGGGCGTATCATACGCGTCGAGGGACAGACCGTCCGGCGAATTCGCCGTGCCACTCAGGGACCATGTAATGTCTTTAGCTCCGGAATAGGCCGTGCCACCGTTGGTGGTATCGCAAAGATTGCCGTAAGGATCGACGACGATCAAATTCGCGTTAAAATTGAATTGGGTGCCCGCCGCTTGGGGCGAAGTGATATTACCGTCCAATTTCACGTGGTCCGCGGTCCCGTGTTTCACCGTCAAGTGCAGGTCGTTCGCGTCGGAGGTTACGGCAGAACCGGCGGTCGCTTTGATTACAACGCTTTCGACCTTGTAGAGTTTTAACGAGGCTGTTACTTGACCGTTGCCTGAACCGAAAGCAAGAGGCGTCGAGCTTCCAAAGGCGATATTATTCACGGTCGGCGCCTGTCCCGAAGGCGATGAACTTGCCGTATCGAACGTCACGTTGACAGTGCCCGCGTTCGTCGACGGATTATTGTATTGGTCGTAAGCGGTGACCGTAAAGGTCCTCGCGACGCCGACAGTCACCGTGCTCATATCTGCCGCTCCGACAATTAAATAGTTGATGTTGGCGGGAATGATCGTGATCGCCTGCTGGCTCACGGCGCCATCCGGCAAAGACTGCCCGCTTGTCCGCGTCGCGATCAAGGTCACATTCCCCGCCGCAGTATTTTTATAGAAAAACTGGGCTGTGCTTGCGCCGTTTGCAATGGTCACCTGTATGGGATTCAGGGGAATCGTGCATCCGCTGTCGCTGTAGAACGCGCCCGTACTCGCCGGCGACGTGGTCAGTCCCAGGACCGTGTTTTGAGCGACCGCGACCGCGTTGTCAAAATTGTCTCTCGCGGTGATCGTAAATGCCGTCGAAGGCGAGCCCGCGGTCACTGACCCCGGACCGGTCAGTACGATCTTCGTCGCTCCGGGTGACGTCGCGGTCGCAGTAAAATCTTTCGTGAGTGCGCCGTAAGTGGCCCGAACGAGGTAATTGCCGGTCACAGTGCCCATTTGAACCGAAGTCGTCGAAACCTGACCTCCTGAATTCGTCACGGCTGTTGAGGGCGCGACCGATTGATTCAGCGCGCCCGAAGGAACCGACGAGAAACTGAACGCCACCGTCTCATTCGGAATCGGGTTTCCGTCTCCGCTCGCAACATCGACCAGCTTGCACACGAGCGGGTTATCCAGATTAAGATTGATAATCTTCGACTGCCCGTCTCCGCTGACGATATAGATGCCTCGCGGCGTGCGGCCCGTGGCCGTAAAATTCTGCGGTGTGCCGTAACCTGTCGGTGTGGCGGTCACTGTCGTGTTAGAGCCATCGGCGGAACCCAAAGTAAGAATGGTCGCTGCCTGGCCGTTCGAATCCGTTAAAGCGCTCGTCGGATTGACGGAAGGCGAACCCGGCCCCGAAACCGCAAACGCGATCGTCTGACCAGAAACCGTGTTGCCGTAAGTGTCCGTCACCGTTGCAAGGATCGGATTCGGCAATGCCTTGGAGGTCTTGCCCACTTGAGCATCACCGCTTGTCTTCGAAAGCACGCTCGGGCTTCCCGCGGCCACATCCGCCGAAACCGTGTGCATAAGGTAAGGCAACCCGGTTCCCGGATTGACCGGAGAAGAGATCGATATATTGGCCGTCTCCCGCTTGAAGGCTTTCAGGGTCGCGCCGGTGGACAGACCGGTAGACGGATTGACCGTAGTGCCGCCATAAAATTTTATGATCGTTGCATTCCCGAAATAGGTACCTTCAATGGTAGGGTGATTGATGCCGATCGTCGAAAGACCGTTAAAGACCAGGCTCATAAAATTTCCGTTTACGGGATCGCCGTAATCCTTATCCACGTTCTTGTTTGCGTCCACGGCGCGCAGGATAAGCTCCTTGTCCGCGCCCGCCGTCACGCTCAAGGACGAACTCCCGGAGGAAGCGTCGACGATCTCCCAATGCGTTTGGTTGACCACGATCGTCCCGGTCACCGTCGCGATGGCGCCGGAACTATCCGTCTTCATCAGCGAAGAACCGGTCGCGTGCACATCCACAAGCGTCTCATTGGTCGTGAACGTATAGGTATCATTTTCCGTGGCGGCGAGCTTGCTGTTTTTCATATAGATAGAGACCGTGTATTCGGTGGAAGAGCCTGACCCCGTATCGGTAATGGTGTCCATGACCGCGCCCATCGTGCCGAATGTGATTTGGGAGTTGGTGATCGCCGCTCCCGTCGCCGTCGCGAGTTGCGTGGCACCCTTATACAACCCCGCCCACGCGATGTCGCCGCTTGCGTTTCCGCCGGTCCCGCCGAAAGCAATCTTGATCCGGTCGATCTTCGTATCGGTCGTATCGCCGCCTTTATCCGTGATCTTGAACTTCAGCACATCGAACCTCGTGCCAAAAGTATCGTTCGTGGGAATGAGACCGAAATCGGGAACAGCCGCCGTCGCCGCGTCCACGGTCGTCGTCGCGGAATTGCTGAATGTAATATGACCGGAGGAAGCCGACGTAACGCCGTTGCAGTCCGCAAACAAATAGATGGTCGTCGGAGTATCGAATTTTACGCCAGCGAAGGTCGCCGTTCCCGCAGTCGCCGTGACGGGGTTTGTCGTGACCGTCAGCGTCATGTTCGATACGGGCTGGTCGTTCGCGGGATCATACGCGTAGATCGTAACGCTGTCGCCGTCCGTATCCACCTTGTTCCAGAACATATCTCTCACGATCACTTTCGGCTGCGTCGCCAAAGCGACGTTGATGATGCCTGTGGAAGAGGGCTCCTGGGAGAATGCCAGGTTATTCTTGACCTGCGGATCCACCGTGACACTCAGGCCTCGCGCATCCTGCGTTATGACGCTCGTCCCTTCCGCCGCTTTGACCAGGGCGGGAGATCCCGAAACCGCCTTGCAATAAAGCACCAGAAAACTCGACGCCTGACCGTTCGAAAAATTAATGACCGTATTCGACCCGAAATTGATGTCCGCGCCGGTCTTGTTCCTTCCGGAAGGAACGTCGCCCTTCGGAGAATTCGCGGCACCGGAAAAGGTCAGTGTTTTGTCTCCGCTGTAATACGGCACGCGATAGCCGGAACTGTCGTACGCCTTCAAAGTGATCTGCTTGGCCGTCCCCGCAGTGACGGAAGTCGACGATGCCCCCGAAGTTGTGACATAAAACTCGGTGGGAGAAGCAGTGTTCGAAGTGTAGGCGGCTTGGATCCCCGTCGTCACCGCCGTCAAACTGTTCGGAGTCGGGGCCATGTCCGTGACCGCCGAAGAAGTCATCGTGATATAACTGTTCCCCTGCAACGCGCAAAGGCCGCCGCCGGTGAAATCCACAAGTGCGTTAAAATCCGTCGGAGAAAGCGTGACCACAAGCTGCGTTCCGTTGGCGCTGGCCGTGGTGGAGCCCGCGGTTAGGACATAAGTTTTCGTCGGCGCGGAAGCGGTGTTTTGCAACGTCACCGCAGAGGGCGTCCAACTGGACGCCTTCACGCTTTCGCTGAAATTGAGCGTCAGGGTATGATTATTCATATCGAGCACCCAGCTCGCGAACGCCGCGGCCGTCGCGTCCGCCGTGTAATTCCGAACCTGCTTCGGCGTCAGGATCTCGCTGACATTGTTGCCGGCTGTGCTCTGGATCAGACTGCTTGTGATCGTGATATAACTGTTCGCTGCCGATTTCCCGATATTCTCATCCGCCTTGATCGCGTTCAGGTCCGTGGCATTCAGATTCATCACGATCGTCGTGCCGTTCGGGGAGGCGGTGGCGCCGCCGGTCAGGACATAACTATGCGACCCATTCGAATTTTGCACAGTAACGTTCAGGTTGGCGGCTAGCGTTCCCGCATCGACCGGATAACCGAAGACGAAAGTCATCGTGCCGGCGTTGAGATCGAGATCCCAGTTCGTTAGATCCAGAATCGACCAGTTGGTATTTCCTCCGGAATTGACGGAGTTATTGGCGATCACCACGGCGGAGGCGTTGGAATCCTTGACATCCACATAAAGGGCGTTCACCGTGCCGGTCTTGGTCAAATTCCAGGGTGAATCCGTCACGGAACTGCGCAGCGTCACCCTGTTGGAAGCATTCGTGCCCGTGAAATTGCAGATTGTCCCGACGCCGACATTCAGTGTCTTCCCCGCAGTGAATGTGTAGGTCGATCCGGCACCGAACGAAAGCGTGCCCGCACTTAAGGTCACATTATTCAGAGCACATGAACCGCTGATCGTCGCGGCCTTGCCGCTCTTATTGATCGTCATATTTCCCGTCGGCACCACGCCGCTAGAAGCGACATTCAACGTCTGGTCGGCGGTAATACTCGAAAGTTGGAGAGCCGCGTTCCCGCCGTCAAATCCCGCGCTCACGGAAACCGCGCCCTTTGCGTCCAACGTACCCGTCCCAACCGCGCCGTCGGTAAGAGTGAGAGTTCCGGCCACCGTCAGCGTATCGCCCGAGGCGATCGTGAGCGTCTGGCCCGAGGTCTTGTTTATGGTAAGGCCGTTCACTGCGAATGAAGTCTGGACGTCCACCGTGGAACTATTGCCGGTGAATGTAATCGTCCCACTCGGAGCAGTCACCGTGCCGGTGCCGCTTGAAATCGTAAAATTGCCGGAGAGCGTGGCGTCCGCCGTTCCGAAATTAAACGCGGCCGCGCCGTTCAAGGTAAGATGGTTCAGGCCGCTAGCCCCAAGCGTTACCGTCTTTGTGCCGCTTGCGGCGTTCATGATCAAGGTCGATGTGGAGGCTGTGAGCATGCCGCTTCCGGTATCAAAATTTCCACCGCAGGTGAGCGTATACAACTGCGGTAAAAGTGTTCCAACGTTCGTGATATCGCCGAGCACCGTAAGGTTCGCACCCAAAGTGAGCTGGCTTCCCGCTTGAGAAAGGTTGAGCGACTTGATCGTCGCCGCCACTCCAAGCGTGGGCTTGGTCCCGGTACTCGGGATCACAACATCCGTCCCCGCGCCGGGAACAACCGCAGGAGTCCAGTTGGCCTTGGTCCCCCAGTCCGTGGAACTGCTTCCATTCCAGGTCACCAGGTCCACGAAATGCCACTTAACGTTATTATTCAATCCGTCCGTGGAGCTTGTGGCATAGACATCGGTTGAGGCAAGTGAGTTTTTTACGTTGAGATAAGAAAACTCGTAGCCGCCGTTCATCGTCAAACTCCACTGTCCCGAACTGCCGGTGCGATCCACGGTCAGCAAATTGCTGGTCGACGCGCCCCTCAATGTAAGAGTCGCGCCAGATTGGATATTCACAGCTTTATTTTCCTTGAATTTAAGCGTCTTGCCGCCGGTGGTGTGCGAAAAGATACCACCCGACGCAATCGTCACGGCATCGTTAAACGTAGTGTTGCCGGCAAACGAGAGCGCACCCGCGCCGCCGACCGTATTGCTGAAGGTCGCATCCCCGGTAACCGAAAGCGCGCCGCTGCAAGTCACGGCATTATTGAAAGCGGCAGTGCCCTGGATCGAAGATACGCCCGCTGAGTTGACCATATCTCCAAAAATAGCATTGCCCGCAACGGAGAAAGAGCCGCCGGAAGCAACTGCCACGGTACTGCTGAAAGTACCATCGCTTAAGGCGGAAAGCGTTCCCACCGATGCAACCGAGACCGCGCCGGTAAAAGTCGTCGCCGCGCCGGTCGAAAGAGCACCTTGCGTCACCGTCGTCGTCCCGGGGATCGTCCACGCGCCACTGGAGGTAGCAGTGCCGGAGGTCTTGTTGATCGTGAAAGCGCCGTTCGGGAATGTGCCGCCTCCGAGCGTGATGGCCTGGGCGCCCGTACCGGAAAGAGTGATCGCCGCCGTGCCGCCATCAAACGTGGAAGCGACCGAGACCGCCCCTTTGGCGTAGAGCAATCCGGTATTGAGAGAACCATCCGTCAACATCAAGGTCCCGTTGGTGATAATGCTGGTGCCGCCGGCAACGATCAGGGCATAACCCGGTTTGTTGGAGCTAAGGTTATTAAATACCTCAGCATCAGCGGTGATCGTCTGATTGGCACCGGCCCCGGTAAACGCGACCGTGCCTGTACCCTCGTCAAACGTGCCGCCGTTCACGTTAAAATCCCCGCCCGTGATCGTCGTTGTGTAAGAACTACAGTGATAAGTGCCCGCAGTCAACGTAAGCCCGTAGAAGGACAAACTTCCGGCCGGCGTCACATTAAGATTGGCGTTATTGAACGTGACGTTGGGCAGTGCGCTTCCCGCGGCAAGCGTAAAGGTTTGCGCGCCTGAGCCATTCAAAATCAGGGCTGCTGTTCCTCCATCAAATGTGGAAGCAGCCGCGACCGTGCCTTTCGCGTTCACTGTACCGGTATCAAGCGTTCCATCGGTCAGTGTCAATGTCCCGTCCACTTCAATGCTGGTGCCGCCGGTAACGGTCAGACTGTAACCATTCTTGTCGGAGCGAAGGTGATTAAAAACCTGCGTATCGGCCGTGATGGACTGGCCGGCGCCGCTTCCGGTAAACGCGACCGTCCCGGTACCGGCGTTGAACACGCCGCCGGAGCGCGTAAAGTTACTCGTGGTAAAAGTCAGCGTCCCGCTCGGTGCATTCACCGTGCCTGACGATTGCGTCCAGACGCCGGTCACCGTCACATTCGCCGCGCCGAAATTCAGAGTGCCCGCGCCGCTCCACGTAAAATTATTCACCGTCGCGTCGCCGTCCAGCGTCAATGTCGCCGCACCACCTGAGTTCATCACGATCGTGGACGTGTCTTCGGTGAGCGTCCCCGCGCTGAAGTTCGCGTTCCCGCCGCAAGTGAATGTCGTGGAATTGAGTTTCAGCTCGCCTCCGTTTGTCAGAGTCACGTTCCCGGTCACCGTGAGGTTGGCCCCCGCGTTCGTGGTAAGATTCACCCCTGCACCATCAATCGTGAGCGATTTTATGGAGGTCGAAACGGAAAGCACCGGCTTATAGGTCGTGAGCGGGATGCTCACATCCGCACCGGCTCCGGGCACCGATTGAGGGCTCCAGTTCGTAGGCGTATTCCAGTCCGTAGTGGCACCGGACGCGCCGCCGACCCATGTCCAGGTGGAATTAGTCCTGTCCCAGTTGACACAGCTCGCGTCTACCGTCGACTGCGCGCTGGTATAAATTTTCGGATAGGTCGAAGCGTCCGAATAAAAAGCGCTGACATAATCGATATTGTAAACACTGCCAGACGCTGCGTTGATCTTCCATTTGTTCACGCCATCGCCGGTGTTATTGGTGAGCGTGAGGAGACTTCCTGCAGCGCCGTAGAGATTGAGCGTGCCGCCGGAATTGACAGTCAGTGTTTTGACTTGCTTGAACCGGATCGTCTTCCCGCCCGTCGTCGCGGAAAGCGTCCCTCCGGAGGCGATGGTGACGTTATCCTGGAATGTGGTATCACCCCCAAGCGACAACACGCCCTTTGTGATGGCCACCGCACCGGGGATGGTCCATGCGCCGGCACTCGTGACTGTGCCGGAATCTTTATTGACCGTAAGAGCACCGGTAAAAGGCGTCGCCATGCCCAAAGTGATGGCTTGGTCAGCAGTACCGGAAAGTGTAATCGCCGCCGTGCCGCCGTCAAACGTGGAAACGACCGAGACTGGACCTTGGGCATTGACGGTGCCAGTATTGAGTAAACCGTCCGTTAGCGTCAATGTCCCGTGGGTGGTAACGCTTGTACCGCCGGCGATGATCAGAGCATAACCCGGCTTGTTGGAGCTAAGATTATTAAATACCTCTGCATCGGCGGTAAGGGTCTGATTGGCACCGGCACCGGTGAACGCGACCGTGCCTGTGCCTTCGTCAAACGTTCCGCCGTTCACGGTAAAATCCCCGCTGGTGATCGTGGTCGTATAAGAGCTGGAGTAATAAGTCCCTGAGGTCAATGTGAGACTGTAAAAGGATAAACTTCCGGCCGGCGTCACGCTGAGATTGGAATTATTAAACGTGACGTTGGGCAACGCGCTGCCCGCGCCAAGCGTCACTGTCTGCGCGCCTGCGCTATTTAAAATTAAATTTGCCGTGCCGCCGTCAAACGTGGAAGCGACCGAAACCGCGCCTTTGGCATTCACGGTGCCGGTATTGAGCGAACCGTCCGTAAGAGTCAGCGCCCCGTTCGCCGTAATCGTGGTGCCGCTGACTACGGTGAAGATTGCTCCGTCATTCTTATTGACGGTCATGGCGTTAAATGTCTGGCCGTTGGCTGTCAGAGCAGATGCCGCGCCCGTGAATGTCGCCGTGGTCGGAGCCGTAAACGTGCCGCCTGCCTTTGTAAAATTTCCGTTAAACGTGCAATTCGTAGCTCCCCCGGTGAAGGTGCCGCCGCTTTGAGTGTAATTGCCGCCGACCGTGACGGCCCCGCTGGCGCCCGAGGCGTCGATCGTGGCGCCGGTATTTAACTGCACGACGCCTGCCGTGGTCAAAAGAGCGTTGAGTGTAAGCGTGGACGAACCGCTCACGTAAACAGCTTTGGCGCTGGCAGGACTCGACACTGTGGGCTGATAGGTTCCAGCTCCGTCGATGACCGCGGTTTTTGTAGCATCCGGACTACCGGCCGACCAATTCGCAGCTGTGGCCCAGGCCGTCGAAGTGCCGCCTAACCAGCGGGTCGTGTTTGCGGCGTCAAAGTTCCAGTTCACATTATTTCCACCGTCGCCGCTGCTTGAATTCGTGGGAGCTAACAACTTCCCGCCCGAAGCGTCGTTATAGCTTACGCTCAAGTAGCCCATGACTGCGGTTGCTGCGCTGTTTACGATCAGGTAAGCGGCACTCGAAGCGCTCGAAGCAATGGTCAGGACCTTGCCTGAGCCGCCTTTCAGCGTGAGCGTCCCGCCCGAGACGATCGTCTGCGTCGTGCCGGCGGCGAATGTGAGCATCCGTCCCGTGGTGTCGCCGGAAATATCGCACGTTAATTTATAGAAGGTATTGGAACCGGATAGGGCGTGGTTGCCACCGCTTGTTAAAGTGACCGTGCCTATGGAGTAGATGAATGTCCCGTTATTCGTCCAATTGCCCGCGCAGGCAATGTTATAAGTGGAGGCCTGGTTCAAGCTCCTCACATCCAAAGTGGTAAGAGCGTTTATGACGAGATTTCCGTTGATCGTAAAATTGGCCGGAAGGTTGAAGGTCCCGTAAGGATAGTTCAACGTAATATTTCCGTGAGGAGCATTGATCAGGGTGACGGTGGATCGGGAATTATCTATCCGGCCCGTATAGACAACGGTGGACGCGGCATTCAAAGTCACCGTTCCCCAATTGGTAAAGCCCGAACCTCCGAGATTGAGAGTCACGCCCGAAGCGGCTGACAATCCCCCTGTATAGAGCGAGCCAAAATCGGTAAGCGTTCCGGCCGAAATCGTGGTCAGGCCGCTCACCTCAAGATATTCGACCGTTACGTATCCGCTGTCTGAGACAGTCAGCGTGCCGGCGAGTTTAAAACCCGTTCCGGTCGTCCCGTTATGCCGTTCGCTTGGCGGCACGGAGATCCTTAAATAACGCGTCGCGTCAGTCGTATTGCCGGAGAGAGTGAGATTGTCGGAGAGGCCGCCCGCTCCCCAATCGTTGTAACATTCGGCGGTCGCACGCCTGTTCCCCGAGACGAGGTCGCCTCCTTCGGCGGTCTCCCAACCACTCAAAGTGGCATAATCTCCCCCGGCCCAAGGGCTTGTCCCGAGGGTCCCCGCCACACCGACACCAGTCTGTGCGTAGCTGAAGAGGGCTTGGCTGGTTACTGAAGCGATGACAAACGTCCCGTTAAAGGACGCGGTCCCGCCCGAACCCGTGTTGATCGTTATCTTCTGCCCGACTTTCAGGTTGTTGTTCGGGTAGGCAGCCGCCAACGTGACCGAGACGACGTTCGCCGACCTCGATATCGCCGATATCGTCTGGCCTGCTCGGATGATCTTCATAGCATCGATCGCTACCGAGTCCAGCGCAGTATCGGACATCTCTGCGTAAGTCCAGCCGGCATTTTGTCCGCCGCGATATTGCGAAGAAGCGCCTACGATGTTGATGGTCGCGGCGGGCGCGACCGAGAGGCCGCCCGTATATAAACTGCCCTGTTCTGTTATCGTCCCGGCTGTTACGGAGGTCATGCCAGTCACCTCGAGATACGTGAGGTGCACGTTTTCGTTATCTGCCAGGGTAAGATATCCGGAGATTTGAAAGCCGGTTCCCGGGGTTCCGTTGTTGCGCTCGCTAGCCGGAACGGTAACCTCAAGATAGTGATAGGCATCGGTCGTGTTTCCCATGATGATGAGATTCTCGGCAAGCCCGCCCGCCCAATCATTGTAACATTCGGCTATAGCAACCTTACCGATCGAGACAAGATCCCCTCCCTCCGCGGCTTCCCAAGACACAAGCGAAGTATAGTCGCCTCCCGCGATCGAACTGCCATCCGTTGTCCCGGACGCATTCGCCGCGGTTTCGGCGTAGCTAAAATGAAGCTGGTCGGTCACGGCGGTGATCGTAAAAAGACCGTTAAAACCCGTCACGCCCGATATCACAATCCTCTGTCCTGTTTTCAGGTTGCTGTTCGGGTAGGCGCCCGTCAACGTGACCGAGACGACATTCGTCGACCTCGATATTGCCGATATCGTCATGCCTGCTCTTATCAGCTTTACCGACCGCGACGCCTCCATGTAAGACCACCCGGACGCGATACCTCCTGTGTATTCGGCGTACGCTGGCACCGCGAGCGCTGTCATCACAAGCGCCATCGTTAGAATCGCGAACTTCATTCGTTTCATCGTAACACCTTCTTTTTAGTGTCATAGCTTTGACACTTTGATGCTCTGACACTCCGTTCATGCTGTCCCTACAACAAGTATCCCTTACTCCACCCAAAAAGTTGTCATACCGAAGTCAAGTGCTTGTCAAGATTGTGTCAAACACCCGGTTTTTTTCAATTCAACAAGACATTCACAAGCAGGCTCTTCAGTCGACTATGCGCTAAACCGTCACTTGTCCTGTGTCGCAAGCCACCTGTATCGGCATACCGACTATGCGCCGCCCAGCAACGGACGGAATCGCTTATTTTTTCCGCGTCGATCCTGCCGTTTTCAGCGTCATAAGCGAACCTTTTAAGCCGCTTTTTGAACCGCTTCACATTATCCGACGCGAGCCTTCTATGATCTTCATAGATCCTGAACCCCAGGAATTTGATCCCGTTTCGGGTCTTATAAACCTGCGACTTGCCTTCGTGGAGATCGAGAGCAAGTTTGTTTTTCAAGAAATCCCTTATCTTGATTTTAACCTCGAACAAATCCTCTTTGTCATTACCAAAAAGAAGAAAATCGTCCATGTAGCGGAGATAATAACGCCGGCGCAAATCAAATTTAACAAAATAATCCAGTTCATTCAGATAAAGGTTCGCGAAGAACTGGCTCGTCAGACTGCCGATGGGTAAACCCTTGCCGCCGCCATCGCAAGGGTCCGAAGTATCCATGACTTGCCTTGCCGAATCAATGATCCCGTTGGTAAGCCATAAGAGATCCTTATCTGTCGTTCTTTTCGCGAGTATTTCTTTAAGCACGCCGTGGTCGATGGAAGGGAAATACTTTTTCACGTCGCCGTGCAAGCAAAACCGGTTGGCTCGCAGGAAGCTTTGCGTCCTGTCCACGGCGATATGCGTCCCTTTGCCTTTCCGGCAAGCATAGGAATCGTGGATAAAAGTTTTATCAATGAACGGTTCGATCACATCATGCACGGCGTGATGCACGACCCTGTCCCTGAAAGGCGCGGCAGCGATATTCCGTTGTTTGGGGTCGTAGATGGTAAACATACGATATTTTCCGTGGCGATAGGTTTTATCCGCCAATTCTCTATGCAATGTCCCCATCTCTTCTTCAAGGTTAAAGTTAAAATCAGCCACCGCGTCCCCATAGCGCCTGCCACGGGCGGCCAGATGCGCCGAGCGATAAAGGTTCTCTTTTGAAATAATCTCATGATAAACGTTGCTGATCTTTTTCATCGATTTTCACCTATCGGTTAGCGGGTGAACGCGTTAGCGAGTGTGCGGGCTCAACCCGTTAACCCATTTACCCGTTCACCCGCTCACTCAATCCGGGAAAGTCTTCGCACAACGGCCGCCGTTATTGTTGTTCCGATTGTTATTCGTGTTAGCCGCGTTGTTACGGTCCGAGACACGGGCGTTCGATGTATCATTGTTCCAATTACCGCCGCGAAAGCCCGAGCCAACAACCCTTTTACGACGCTACACCTTGCTTTAATCGCCATATCAAGCAGAAGCTTCGTGTTAAAAAACCTCCGCCAGATATCCGCCTCTTTTTCCATCCGTTATTGCAAAGATGTCGAAGAAACCGAAGAAACCCCTTCGCAATGACAGATCGAGGAATAGCGTCTGGACTTCCCCTTTCATGTGGCCGCTCCTGACATCCGTAAACGTCAGGATCCTGGTTTTTATTTTAAAGAACAGATGCCTTAAGCCATCCCCCGACCATTTTGCCGATCTCGAGGGTCAGCTGACAAAAATAATCATAACCCGGCAAACTGACATACTTCATATCTTTGGCAATCCTCATCATGAAACGCAAAACATCCAGTTTTAGATTAACCTTGATCAAGACCTCCCTTTTATTTTTCGAATACACCGCTTCGATCAACATCTCCAGGATGTCAAGCAAAATTCTCTCGATCCGGTCCGCCAGCAGAAACCGCTGGTCTTTCGGAAAATTCGCAATTTTGGGAAGTATCCAGAGAATCAACCTGTAATGCTTTTCGACAACCGGAGTTATTTTTTGCATCTATTTTTATTTTTCCTTCGCCCCGCCATCGGCGGGACTTGAACTGACGTTAAAAAAAACAAAACTAAAAGATCAAAAGAGCAAAAAACTAAGGGGAAGTCCTCGCACAACGGCCGCCGTTACCGATGTTCCGAACGTAATCCGTGTTAGCCGCGATGTTACGGTCCGAGACACGGGCGTACGATGTACCATAGGTCCAATTACCGCCGCGAAAGCCCGAGCCAAGCGCGCTGGTGCCGGGCCAAGTGGAAACTTCAGCGCCTGTGGCATTTCCGGTTGCGCCTAATATTCCGTTCCCGTGAGTTCCCGTAAATAATCTCCCAACGGTGGCTTCACCAACCGAGACAGGTCTTTCAAACACATTTCCGGAAAGTTCCATCACGCCATAATAAGAGGCCCCTGACGTCACCCTTGAGGTGGTACCATTGGCGAAGATACCGCAACGTAAAGGACCACTTATGGCTCCTCCTGCCGTACTACTGTAAGCACAATTCCCAACGGTTGTGGACTGATTGCTCGCGGCTTCCTGAGACGTCCCGTCATTCGTGAGCGTGTAGGTGGTGCCGAAGGCTACCGCATCGCCCCATGCGAATTCATTGGCTACCGCGTTATTCGTCGGGCTTCCTCCTCTGGCCGCCTTCTCGAATTCAAGCTCGGTCATCGGACGAAGGCCCGCCCAGTCCGCATACGCACAAAGATCCACCCAGCTTAAAAAATTACTGGCCCGGTGGGGTGTCGTTGTGGAAAAAGGTATCGGGACACTGGCCGTAATGCTTGCCGGAGAGACGATCGTATTGCGATTGGTCAAAGTCGCGGCATTCGCCATCACATAAATATTCGTTACCGAAGTGGCAGCGGAGGCAATGCTGGTCCCGATTCGGCCCTGTTGTTGTTCTCTCGTGAGAGTATTTAGAAAATCCACATACTGGCCCTGCGAAATTTCGTATTTCATACAGTAAAACGCGTTGTAGCCGGTGGGAAATGCGGCGTTCGTGGCGCCGGCAGGGCCGATCGTGTTGTTTCCGGTCGTAGAGGTTCCCCATAGATTCCCGGCGCCTGTATTGATGGTGATAGCGCCCTGGCTTGTTATCTTAAAGGGAATCGTCGCGCCGCTTGACCACGAGCCATCAGTAAAACTTCCGGATTCGATGCCGGTCCCGCCGGAGCCGACATAAAACGAACCGGTCGGGATCATCACCATCTCGATCGCCATTACGCGCACCTTAGTATTGTCTGCAGTCGAAAGACCGTTCGCGGTGTAGTTCCAGCGGACCGTCTGGTTTAGGCCGGGAGCGGCAAACGCGCCCATCCCGTCCGCGCTTATTCCGGCGCCCGACGTGGTGCTATAAGTGCTTAATGTACCGCCGGTAGTCAGGGTCGCATGCCCCCACGCGGTATTCGTTGGCGAAGCGCTGTTCCAGTATTTCACAAAAACCCACGCACGGTCGAAATACGACTGGCCGTTACCATCCGTTCCGCTAAACGAGTTATCCCACATCACATCGAACTTGATGTCGATCGTCCCGGCGGGCTGCCCGGGGCTCTGGTACAGCGCGACGTTCTGCACACGGACGTTGTTGGCGTACGCGCTGCCTCCCGCGACGATCAGTGCCAGAAAAATCAGAATTGCTACCTTTGTCAGTTTTTCCATTGTCACATCCTCTTTAGTGTCAGAGTATCATAGCTTCATTTTAAAGTGTCACAGTGTCAAAGCATTCTGACGCTTTGTGTCCTATCCCCTATCCTACTTTTTCTCTTCTAACATCTCGCGTTTCACTTCCGGCCTTGTCTTCAGCCGGCCGTGGAGCGCGTCATCTTTCTTGCCCAGCATATCCGCTTTCAGAAGGTTCAGCTTGTACCGGCGTTTACTCACGATCTTGATCTTCGTCTTCCCCGACTTATCGACAGTGACCACTTCTTTGGGTTTTACGAGGTCCGCGGCTTCCCGCTCCGTGAGGCGGGCCTGAACTATCAGAAACTTTTGCCGCTCTTCCTTGCCCCAGAGATAGCCTGCGGGCTTGATCATCACGATGTCGCCTTCCTTAAAGGATCCTTTGTCCGCTTCGGGATCAGTCAGAACATTGTCACCGAGCTTAACCAATATCTCATATGATTTTTTTTCCGGGACCTTCCCTTTTTCTTCCAGCGCTGGCGTTTTGCTTTCATCCTGACCTTGGGCTGCTCCTGAGGCGACCCCTTCCGTCTGCTGGTTTTGCGCGGTGTTCGACCCGGCGCTGACAATAGAAAATGCCCTGTCGGAAACGTCAAAAACTTCGTCTGGGGTAACCCCGTCTGAAACCTTAATGAGGACCTCGCCGGACAGCCCCTCCGGAACATTCCATGTGTAATCGCCGAAATGATTGGCCGCATTGGCAATGACGTTAAACTCTGTTCCGTCGGCTTTTGAATACGCGACCTCCATCGGATATTCCGGGTCATAGCCTTCCGCATTCCAGAAAATGCTGTATTTCGCACCGGAAGTGATCTTCTCGCCGCCGTTGGGCAGGACCACGCGGATCGTGCCGGGATAAAAATTCAGAGAAAATTTTTTGAGCTCCGGGCTTTTTTCTGCGCCCGGCCCTTCATCCTTCGTCCCTCGTCCCTCTTCCTTCGTCCCTGCCCCCTGTCCCTTGATCTCCGCTTTCCACCTCAGCTGGCTTCCTTTATCAAATTCTTTCCGGGAGACGTAGCGCGTCTTGCCGTTCTCCCACCCAGCGTAAAATTCACCGTCCTCTTTGGTCGCGACCCCGACGTCAACAAAGCTTCCTCTGGCCGGTTCGGTCTCCCAGGACGATTTCAGTATCCGGACCTCGAACCCCGGGCTGATGCGCCTGGAAACATAAAACCCGTCCGAGGTGTTCTCGGATGCGACAAGATTTCCGTCCGGAGCCGTGACGACATGATAAAACTCGGGAAGATCGACCGGCTCCAGAATTCCGGCGGCGGTCTTTTCCCGGTCGACTTGCGGGGCCGGGATGATATCCTGGCGTGTCCGTATCCACGAACATTCCACTGCGAGCTCCTGATTCGAGGAGGACAAGCCCACGGGCGACGCCAGACTCACTCCCGCAGCATACTTCACTTCCGCCTGCGCTTCGCCTTCGCCGTTTTCGGCGTATCTCTGGAAGACCAGGTCTCCCTTCGCATCGCTATGGATCCTGTAGACGTAAAAAACTCCGGGGGTGACGAGCTTGGGGTCATTCACCACAACATCCCCGCTTTTGGCGACGGCATGTTCCGAGCCGGCTAAAGTCGAGGCGTAGGCGACGAGGTCGTTATTTCCCTCCGCGGTCTGGCGGAGGATGCCCGCCACCGAGCCGTTTGCGGCAACGCGGGCTTGATACTCCAAAACGCCGTTGGTGAATTCATAATGAGCGGTGGTAATCTTGGCTTTCTTGAGGGCCAGAAGGGAATCCGCGGGAACGGCCGTTCCGGTTTTGTCTCCGAGCGTGAGCTTCCATTTTTCGGGGTCGAGCGTCGCGCCGGCGAAATCCTCAAAAAAATCGAAGACCTTTTCGCCGCTGGAAATGTCTTCGGCAGCCGAGCGGCTGAAGTACATGTAAAAGGAAAGACCGTCCACGGGAATCTCGGGCGCCTTGATCCAGAAGGTCGCCACACGGTCCGGGGCCGTTCCGGTCACGCCTTCAAGAAAATGTGGGAGCACCGTTTCTCCGTCGGCAAGTGTGAACCTGACGTCCCTGAAGTCCGAGAGAATACCGCCGTCCAGTTTAAAGTCGCAGGTGTCGGGAGTCTTCGCGGATTCGCCCACTTTTACGGAGATCTGATATTGGAAAAGGTCCCCCACCGAGGAACCTTTGAGGAAGATCTGTTTCCGCGCTTTAAATCCGGACAAGAGCTCGTTTCCAAAGCTGTCTGTCCCAGCAGAAAGGCCGGAGTAGCCAATCCGTACTTGGGAAAGCGTGCTTTGGGCCGCGAGGGTCGCCCGCCACTTGATCCGGGAACCCATCGCTTGTCCCTGAAGTTGAAGGGGCACGCCGTTGACTACCCTGACATAGTCTTGCGGGTTTCCGGTCGCGCTTACTTCCAGGGTTACCTGGCCAGTAAAGGCCCAAGTCGCGGACAGACGGGCTACGGGATCTTCAGTTGCATAGGGTGTATCAAGTTCGCAGACGCTCCCGGATCCGGTTGACATCACCGAACCATCTTCGGCGAGGCTGGCCTTGGATAACAAGGCGTTCTTGAACGAAGTGTTGCCGCCACCTCCGACGCGCCAGATAAGAGGCGCCGCAAAAACGGCCCGTGTGTTGACCTCTGGCGATCCGGACGCGGACGCAGGAACAGAGTTCAGCGGACAGGGAACGGTCAAGCATAAAACGGTGATCAAGAGACAGACTAAAAAGCGACGATGGTACAGGGTTCGGGGGTCAGGGGTCAGATTTTTCTGTACCCTGTGCTCTGTTCCTTCATTCTTGTTCCCCGAATATTTCATTTCTCTACCCCTTTTTCAGGATCCAGCGTTCAGGGTTCACTGACCTCTGATCCCTGTACCCTGCTCTCTGTCCCCTGCTTCTATCGTACACCGCCCCGGCAAAAGAGTTGTCAGGACACCGCCAAGAAATCATCAAGAAGTTGTCAAGATTAAGCGAGTGTCAGAGAGTCATAGTGTCACAGCTTTGACACTTTGATATTTTGACTCTCGGCCTCTTTCCTGTTCTTCGTCCCTCGTCCTTCATCCCTCGTTCACCCGTTAATCCATCTACCCATTCATCCGATCTCCGATTGCTTTACCGTCAGTCCTTTTTCCGTAACCACATATTTTTGCCGAGGGCTCGTGGGTTTATCAGGGATCATCAGTGCGATCAGTCCTTCTTCCATCAAAGGAGAAATATACTCCGTGAACACATGAGGCCGATTTTTGAACCCAAAATGATCCATAATTTCTTTTAAAGAACGCTGCTGGGCACAAAACCGGACAATATCCGACTTGTACGGTACTTGTACGGTGCTTGTACGGTGCTTGTACGGTGCTTGTATGTTGCTTGTGGGGTGCTTGTGGGGTGCTTGCGGGGTACGGTCGCCTTGCATAACCAGAGGGAATACAACCTCGAACATATTGATCGTCTTATCGTCCTTAAATGCGGGCTTCGCGTACCCCGCACCCATCCAACTCTGGGTCATCTTTGTAATCCCCTCGCCCGTACGATCCGCCCACCCCAGTAAACGAAATGCTTTTGCGATGATTGGATTACGCGGCTCGGTAATATGCTGATCGATACGTTCCAGAGGAAACCGTAAACACCCGGCGTTGCGAAACAGTATCTGATCGTCGTAACACTTCACCACGGCGCCTTTGGGATCAAAATAATCCATATGCATCAAGAGGTTCACGAGCGCCTCACGCGCGGCCTGAGCGGAGGGTGGCGCGTCATTGCGCGTATACCCGTCCGGCTTTAATGCGAAGGGCACGGGGATCCGTTTTCTCAGCCGATCATAAACCTGCACATAGGTCTGGATAATGCCTTGTTCCGAACTGTACCGCTCTACCCAGCGCGTCTGGGCGTCCTCATTTTGACGGGCAGGGATCACCAAAAAATCAATGAAATAGGAAGGAAACTGATTCAATATCCGGATCTCCTTGCCAAATAAAAGCAGTCCGGCTGCGGTCAGGCAATACCCGCCTTTCTTCAATTTGGCGACCGCCTGTAAGCCAAGAAGCATCTCCGTTTTATCGCAAGAGACAAAAGGATGGTTGGGCCGTTCCTGGCTTAAAGCTCTCCTGAACATCGCGATCGCCTCAGCGTCCAGATCGTCCATGGTGAAATCATCCAAACGCATACTGTCACTGGTCTGCTCACTTGCCTCGCGAAGCATGCGTTCGACTTCACCTTTGGATGCTTTCTGCGAACTTCCGCCCATTCGGATAAAGGTGTTGCGAATATCCCCGCCGTAATAGATCGGTTTGGCCTGCCGGGGCATTTCCTCAATTCGAAAGACAAGAACGATCTTGCCGTCCATAGAATGAACATCGCCCTTGGACGAGAGGGGTATGTTGAATTTCTCGCCCCTCAGGAGCGTGATAAAATCATTTTGGACCTTGTCCGGATTTTCAACGCCGGAAACAATATACTTCCCGCCCGCCTCTTCAACACCGAACACAAGCACGCCGCTCTTCGTATTGGCAAACGCCGAAACGGTCCGGACAATGTCCTTGGGCAGTTCGCGCCGGGCCGCTTTCACCTCAAAGTCATCCCACTCGATCCCGGACAACCTCTTTATCAACTCCCGTTTATTCATCTTTTTTCCCTCTACGGTTCTGATGCTTTGACTCTCTGACACTCTCCCGCTATTCGCTCTACTCTCTCCGCTACCCACTTACCCGTTTTAACTCGTCCACCCGCTACGCTATCCGCCGAATCAATTCTATTAGCTCTTTGGCTTGTTTCAACACTTTTTCCAATTCCTCCTTATTGAATTTCGACGTGATAAGCAAAGGAGCTCTTTCTTCAACATAAAACTCCGTGGCTAACTCGCACAAAGAGCGAAACTCATTAAGCCCTGAATGACAGACAGCGGCATCGTCTAAAAGTTCGTCCAACTCATGAATGTGCCTGAGCTTCCATCCTTTCGAAAGAAGATACCCTTTCAAGTTTTTTTCGATGGCTTGCTGGATATGAAAGGAAGCAAGTTCCAGTTTGCCAGCCTCCAGCAAAATCCTGGCGGCATCCCAATCATTATCCCCTTTCGCCATCCAGTCTTTAGGGTAGACAGACTCTTTGTTTTGCATAAAGCACTTCGCCTTTTCTGTTCCCGTTTGTTACGGGTTCGCCGATGCGCGAGTTCGATTGATCGGTATCGGGACCGTTTCACTCCACGAACTTATAACCGATCCGGTGCGCGGTCAGAATATGTTCCGGATTTGAAGGGTCTTTCTCCAGTTTTTCCCTGAGGCTCCATACATGCGTATCAATCGTCCGCGTTGTCACTTTTTCATCCGTCCAGATCTTGGCCAGGAGCGTATGCCGGGAGACCGGCTCCCCGCGACTGGACACGAGCATTTTCAGGATCTCGCATTCGCTGGCGGTCAGGGGGATCTCTTTGCCGGCCTTCAGGATCAGATATTTCCGGAAGTCGATCCTGATCCCGTCAAATTCGAAAAAGTCCTCCGCCTTCGCCCCGTTGGCCGTCCTTCTCAAAACGGCCTTCACCCGGACCACCAGTTCGCGGGGGCTAAAGGGCTTGGTGACATAATCGTCTGCGCCAAGCTCCAACCCCAACACCTTGTCTGATTCTTGCGCTTTAGCACTTAAAATAATGATCGACGCCTTGCTCCCCTGAAGTTTGAGCTCCTTGCAAACCTCAAACCCGTTCAGTTTGGGAATCATAATGTCCAGGATAATGAGGTCTGGCAACTTCTCCATCGCTTGCTTTAGCGCATCTCTTCCGTCACGGGCCATGATGACGCTGTAGCCTTCGGGCTCAAGATTATCCACAAGGCCCGTCATAATGTTCCGGTCGTCTTCAACGATGAGTATTTTATATGCCATAAGTTAATGAGCTACCGGAAGAACAAGAGAGAACTTTGATCCCTGTCCCAGCTGGCTCTCCACGAGTACCTTTCCGTGATGCGCTTTAGCGGCATGCTTGACGATCGTCAGGCCGAGGCCGGAGCCTTCCACGTCCGTCTCTTTTTGCGCGACACGGTAAAATTTTTCAAATATCTTCTTCTGCTCCTTTTGCGATATTCCAAGGCCACGGTCGGCCACTTCAATGACCACGGCATGAGGCTTTTTGAGCACGTTGACTTTAATATCTTTCTCAACAGGCGAGTAATTGACAGCATTCGTCATAAGATTTGTAAGTGCCTGGGAAATGGCCTCGGCATCGACCCTCAGCAGAGGAATATCCGGATCCATGTTCAGGGATATCCGGCAATCCTCGTGCGCTACGGAGGTTTTAAAACGCTCGACCGTATCCCGGATCAATTTCGTCACGTCTTCCGATTTGAATTCATACTGCTTACGGCCACGCTCGATACGCGCAAAATCCAGGATATTGTTCGCCAGGCTGGTGAGCTGTTCGCTCTCGCTGGAGATAATGTTGTAATACTGACTTTTCTTTTCTTCGCTCAGAACGCTTCCGTTCTTCAGCATCTCGGAGAACATCCGTATTGAGGTCAGCGGCCTTCTCAGATCATGCGACAGGCTCGCCACAAATTCGCTCTTGAGCTCCGTCAGACGCCATTCGCGGGAAAGCACTCCGAGAGTGAAAAAACTCCCTCCGAGAACAAATAGCGCGGAGAGAAAGATCATGGCGACATAGGAGGCAAGACGGCTCTTCCTCAGTTCGAGCCCTTTGACAAGCACGGGATATTTTTCATAAACAGCGATCGTGTACGGAAGATTTTTGAGCTCCTGTCTGAGGACGGGGGCGCCGAGCTCCGGGGAAGGTTTTCCCCCCAGCGGTTTCCCATAGCGATCCAGAACTTTCACCTGATAGTGAAATAAAGAGGCTTGCTCTATGAGAACCGTTTCTACTTTGGAGGGATCCTTGAGAAAAACTTTCGGCTTTTCGGCCAAAGCATCCTTGATCTGATCCTCGACCACATCCGCCATCGATTCATAAACCCGGCGTATATTGTTCTCAAGGATCGCTTTTTCACTCTGGACAGCCCGAAGGCCAAAAAAAGCGAGAAGTGCGGTGGGGATCAACACCGAGAGGATGAAGATCAAAACAATTTTTATACGCACCTTATCGAACCGTGCTCCCGAAACGTCTTTCTAGCTCCGTCCTCAAAATCCAGTCCCGAACGCGTTCTCCCGATTCCCCGATAGGACGAAAAGAAAGATATTTATAATAATGTTTTTGCGCTTTTTTGTTCTCGTTCAGCCGGTCGTCATAAAGAATGGCCAGGTTATAATGGACATCCGCATCGTCTGGATCTATCTTCAGGCATTCCAGATACTCTTTTTCGGAGTCCTTATACAACCCGTTCATTTCATAAACGACAGCGAGATTAAAATGCTTTTTCATCATCTCTTTGTCGAATTTCTCCTTAAATTCCTTATTGACCATCAAAGCCTTTTCCGTTTTCCGCTGGAGCTCTACAACCTCCCTCTCGGCGCGTTTGAGTCTTTTCTTCATATTCTTTTCGCTAGCCTCGGCTTTTTCCGGAAGCAGATCCTGGTCCCTTTCGTTCTGAACAACAAGCGCGGAGATCCGGACCTTGAGATCACCCGTTTTCTCCACCAGATCTTTTTCGGCCTGGATTTTTTCTCCGGAAGCTTTTTCTAGATCCTCATCGACCTTTTGAAGCGCGGTTTTTTCCTTCAACATCTTCGAATTCGCTTCTCCAGCTATTTTCCTTAAACCTTCAAGAGCCTGATCCTTCCTTTTGTTTTCGCTCCCGGTCTTGTCGAAATTCTCGATCTTCGTCCGCAGCTCTTTCGTCTTCAAGGCATCCTCGCCTTCCAACGCCGAGATCTCCTCTTCAACGGTCCGGATCTTTTCGGCAGAGGCCAGGATCTCTTCTGCCAACTGCTGTCTTAAACGCTCACCTTCCTGTACTTTCGTTTCCAGCTCGCTTATGCGCGTCTTCAGACGCGTTGATTCAGGCTCCGTTCCTGAGGCGTTTTTTTGAGGCGCGGTTTTTTCCCCTTCAGCCGCATTCCCTTGATTCATGGCATCCTTGTACTCCGCGTCCCGGGTGGCATTCTCCGCTTCCGTCTTATTCTTCGAGTCTTGGAGTTCTTTCATCCTTGCATTGGCTTCTTTAAGATCCGCCTTCAATTTTTCGATCTTTTTCCGGCGCGCGACGCTTTCTTTCGCAACCGCATCGGCAAAACGTCTCATCCTCTCATCCTCGCCTGACGCGTCCTCCATTGCCTTTTTGACATTTTCGTCGGCAATCTCCGCCGCTTGGGTGCTCCCCGCAAGCGAGCTCTTGGCCTTTTTCTTCTCGTCCGAAAGCTTCTGTTCTTTGGCAAGAAGCTCCTCGATGCGGTCCCGGAGTTCCGTGATCTCGCTCATGAGTCCATCGTACCTTTTCATTTTTCCCGAGGTGATCTTGTCGTATTCGGCGCGCATCCCCGTAGCCTTCGGTTCGTCTTGCTCTGAAGCCTTGACCTGCGTACTTCCTGCCACGAATATCGCTCCGAACATCATTATGACTGTAGGAATCATCCATTTTTTCATAGCGCACCTTTTGTTAGTGTCATAGCTAGTTTCAAAGTGTCATCGTTCAATCATTACCCTGACGCTCTGACTCTTTGACGCTTCTATACAAACCCGTTCATCCGCTAACTCGCCGACCCGTTTATCCGCTTACCCGTTCCGCGTTTACGGCTTGAGCCCTTTTAACGGCTTCGGCTGATCTTTTTCCAAGAGGAACGCAGCTTCCCCATTGACGATCCTCGGGGTCAGAAACACAATGGTCTCTGTCTTGGAAACTTCGTCATTGATCCTTTTGAATGCCCACCCGACCCACGGGATGCTCCCTAACACCGGGATCTTGGCCTCAGACTTTGTTTTATTATCTTTCACCAGCCCTGCGATAATGATCGTCACTCCGTCTTTGATCGTAACGCTGGTCTGCGCATTGGCCGATTTAACCACGGGAACCGACCCCGCAGCCTGAGGTGCTCCTCCATACCAAGAGGAGATGGAACTTACCACCGGTTTTATCACCATACTTATATACCCGTCCTGATTGATGTGCGGCGTGACACTTAACGAAACACCGATATCGACCCATTGGTAACTCAGCGCATTCGTCGTCGTCCCCCCGGTAGCGGTCGTGGTCGTTTGTTCCTGATAGGGCTGTTTCTCGATTACTTCGACCTTGGCCTCCTTTCCTTCTTCCACCGTAATATGCGGGTTTGAAATTATCCGGGTTTCTGCTAACGTATCGAGAGCCTCCAGCACGACGTCCAGTTTGTTGTTCGACGAAGTGGTGGAAACCGTCATCTTGCCCATCCCGGTCACTTTATCCAGAAAAAGAGGAAACCCGGCCTGTGGCACAAGCGTCAACGCGCTGAATTTTCCGGCAACCTTGATCACCTTGGACCAGTCCACCCCCCACTGGAATTTATCGTTCAGCGTCACTTCGACGATCTTGGCGTCAATAAAAACCTCCCGGACCTTGCGATCAAACGCATTGACCAGAATCTCCACTTTCGCGAGTACGTGCGGCAAATCCGTTACCACGAGACTGTTGGTCCTGATATCGGTGCGCATCGAACCTATCTCCGGCGTGAGAACTTTAGCGATCTCATCCTTGATGGTTTCTATTTTTGCGTACCGAAGTTCAAACACCTGCACCTCGGTAGGCATGACCCGCGACACCGTGGGCAATTCCTGCTTCCGGATAATGGCGTCCATCTCCTTGACCTTTCCAGGAGTGTCGATCAAAACAAGCGTCCCCGTGGTGTCATCGAACACTATTTTACCAATGTCACTTTTTACATTCGCGAGGATCGCGGCGACATTCTTGGGAGAAGCGTATTTCAATTGATAGAGGGCTGTCTTCCGCTGATCATAGAACTCGACCCCGAACATGGTTTTCGACTCTGCGGTCGTCATGACCGTAATGATATTTCCTTTGACCTGATAAGCGAATCCGTTCATGGCGAGTACCAGCTCCAGCGCATCGCCAATGGTCACATTATTGATCAGCAGGCTCACAGGACCCGCCACGGACTTGCTCGTGATAATATTCAGATCCCCTTCGGTCGCCAGAAATTTCAAGAGCTGCGACATGTCCATTTCCCGGACATCCAGGGATATTTTCTTATGCAATCCCGGGAAAGAATATTCGGATATGGGTTTGCGCGACAGACCATCGGCCCCGGCAATGTCCTCCGCGGAATACCCCGGGAGGACCCAAAATAACAAAACGATGATGATCGCAACGCCCGTTTTGACCGAGAAATATCCCCTCATAAAAGCACCGTTTCTTCTTTTCCGTCATCTACCGTGACCGTACTTTTGGATATCTTTGTCACTTTGAAACCGGTTGTCCCAAGGGCCTGGCCTTCGACCAGAAAATACATTTTGCTGTCTTTGCCGCTCTGCCAAAGGATCATGGCCTTCGGCACATCCCCCCAGGAGATTCCCTGAAGCTTCAGGCTCTCAGGGGCCTTCGCGACAGGTTCGGAACTTTTTTGAACACTTTCGAAAGACGGAGCCGCCACTCCGGATCGGAACAGATCTCTTCCCCGCACCCCATTGAGATAAAAAGAGAGTTCCTTTAAAGGCTCTACCCTTTTTTTACCTTCTTCCGGCGATACTTTGATCCTCGACACAGCAGTCGCAATCGCCGCAACATCCTTACGTTTCCCAAACGTCGCATGAACGGCAAACACTAAAACAACTCCGAGGACAACAGCCAGGACCTTGTTGATGTTCTCCGGCTCCAACTCAGGCCACTTGATCCTGGCCAAGACGCTCTTTTTCCAGTCCGAGCCCGCTTTCCCTGCGGTGTGCGAGGCTATGAAACGCCGGGATCTTTCGAGCCATCCGTCTTTTTTTTTCTCAGGAACGCCGCTGTCCTTCCCTGCGGCTCTTTTTCCCTGCTGGATGACCTTAAACAGTCTTTCCTCGGGAGATAGGGTTTCAGACATAAGACCCCATCCTTACCATGACTCTTGAGCAAGCATCCGAACCGATTCCAAATCGACCGACTCCTTATTATGCATCAGCAGGTGTTCCAGGGCATCATGACAAATCATCGCAATCTTCCGGGGATAGCCCTGGGTAAAGTCACAAATACTGTCAAGGGCTTCCTCCGTAAACAACGGCTTATGGCCTTGATAGCCCGCATGCTGCAGACGAAATTCGATCATCTTTTTCACCTCGTCTTTTTCCAGAGGCTTCAAAAGACGCTTTAAGGCTATCCTATCCCAAAGATTTTTGATCTGGCGGATGCGCGGCAATAGCTCCATCTGCCCCATCAGGATCAACTGAAGTGTCTTGTACTCGTTCGTCTCATAGTTCAAAAGAGACCTCAAAACCTCGAGACAGGGATCGCTCAGTTTCTGGGCCTCATCAATCAAGAGAACGACCGTTTGTCTCTGGGTGATGCTTTTTTCAAACAGGAATTTTTCGATCCACTTCATGTAGTCCAGCGTCGTGGCCTGGTGCCCCGCCACAGGATCGGGTGAAATGTTGAACCTTTCCACGAGGTCCGCCAGGAATTCATGTTCCGAAAGATAGTCGGGATTCAGGACCACTCTTAAAATCATCGTGGGATCTTCGCCAAGGATCTGGGCAAGCCGGCGACTCAGCGTGGTTTTACCCACTCCGACGTCTCCCAGCACCACACTCAAGCCCCGCTTGAGATCGACGGCAACTCTCAAGCGGAAAAGCGCCGCTTTATGCTCCTTCGTTTCAAAAAAGAAGCCGGGATCCGGACTTGTGGAAAAAGGCTCTACGTCCAAACCCAGGATTTTATAGTAGCTCATGATTTTTCCACCCAAAGGAAACAAGTGCGGAAAAAAATTCGGCCCCAAAAAAGACCGGACGCGCTTGGAGGAACATTAGGGCACGATGGGACCGAAAATGCTTTTTTAAAAATCATAGAACGTTTGTCCTCATCTCTTTAAGGCCATTATTTTGCCTTTTCCATTAAAAAAAATCACTTTTTTACGCTGACCTCAATCCCGTTGAAAGTCGAGCCTCCGGGTGTTAGAACACACCCAAAACAAGGTTTATTCCAGTCATAAATATCGGTTGTTTCGCACATATCCTAAAGAGGGAAATTTCCAGGGTTGGTGTCTCAGGGGAAGTAATGGCGAGGATTGGGTAGACTGCTCATTTTGGGTTTACTGTCCCAAAAGCGTCAAACGGAATTAAAGATGGAAACGGTTATATATATTGAACTAAGAGAAATTCCAAAAGAAAAGAGAGAAGCTTCAGATAGGATTCAGAATTACATAATTCTAGGAGGCCTCGCTTTGTTTACCTGCCCAATTGATTTGTGATAGGTCAGTCTCCCAACGCTTCAAGAACCAGGGACCTGAAAGATTTGTAGCATTCCTAAGCCCGTTTTTTCGAGGTGCAAGCCACAACACGGTCGTACTTACGCTTGGTCAGGATTTGTTTTTTTGCCATTCCCTTTTTGCCAAACGTAGCAAACCAATCCCCTGTCTTATTAATCAGAGTGTCTTTATAACAAGGCGCCACATAGGCATAGGCGGACGTAGAGACCGCACTGAGCATCAGGGCGAAAAGGAAAAATACAACCGCAACTTTCTTCATGGGGAGCCTCCCTTGGTTGTGAGTAGTGCTCACACGAGTACAAAAGGGACATGTAACTTGCGTCGGCCGGGCTCCCAATCTATTGAATGCGTAGAGTCTCTGCTTCTGCGGAAAAAGTTTCAAGAAGAATTGCGGAATTTTTCCGGAGGAAGGGTTGATGGTCGGAGTAGGGACTGCGGTTGCCCACAGCCCCCTCCGCAGATCCCAGCGTGCGGAGCTACCGCACTAGGCTCTTGCTTTTGGTAATGACGCCGAGTCGCACCAAAGGCCAAGGATGACAGATACGCGCGACTGGTAGCCACTGATCGACGTAGCGTTTCATGCGTTCTAGTGGAACACTCCCCTTCTGACTGCGCTTGCTCAAGGTTCGATGCCACAAGCGCGCCACTTGCCATCGAAATGCGATGATGGCTCTGCTATTGGTGGGTACGCCATAATAACGCACATGTCCGCTAACTACTGATCTCAGCCACTTACCTGTCTCAGGCACCGGGTCATGCAGACGCTCCCTGAGTTTTATTTTAACTTCCTTCAGTTTCGCCTGTAATCTCTTACGCGACGTATGCCGAAACACCGTGTACGTTCCTTTTCTTGTTTTCCCGCATATATGTGTGAATCCAAGAAAATCAAACGTCTCGGGCTTCCCTTTTCCCCTTCTTTGCCGGAACTCAATCGCACATCGTCCGAATTCCAGCAACCGGGTCTTTTCAGGATGAAGCTCTAATGAGAACTTCGCGAATCGTTCTCGAAGTTGCTTTAGAAATTCCTCGGCATCCGCCTTGTATTGGAATCCAACAATAAAATCATCCGCAAAACGCACGATAATCATGTCACCCTGCGCTTGCGTTCGTCTCCATTGTTGGGCCCATAGATCAAACACGTAGTGGAGATAGATATTCGCCAGCAGGTGTGAAGCACTTCCTCCCTGCGGAGTTCCTTCTTCCACGCGTGTCCATTCCCCATGTTCCAAGACACCTGCTTTCAGCCACTTCCGAATCAGCCGAGTAATGCGCCGATCCGCTATCCGATGCTCGATGAACTTCAACATCCACTTGACCTGCCCCACTTAGTTGTACCAGCATGAGTGAGAGAGTGGCTGCCGGTTTGACCACCTTAACTGTACTGCTTCTGGTGCCGGAGGACGATAGCCCAGCGAGCTATGCGGCCTGATCGTGTTGTA
>Ga0209083_1000589_pt1 | contig 51213 bp, 36 predicted proteins | sample AM7aDNAmetaG_FD_184132 | JGI IMG/M metagenome (GOLD analysis project Ga0209083, IMG submission 184132) | Freshwater microbial communities from Finland to study Microbial Dark Matter (Phase II) - AM7a DNA metaG (SPAdes) (version 3) | ecosystem: Environmental > Aquatic > Freshwater > Lake ...
TCACGCTCTAGTCGAACATTTACTCAACCTCACTCTCGGTCGTTCCACCTCCGCCATTCCGCATTCCCATCCGGCTGACCGCTGACCACTGACCACTGACTGCTTTCCGCCTCGCCGTCGCGCAAACACCGCATCCGCGTCGTAGTTGTTCATGGTCGTGTCTCCAATAACAACCGTGCTCCTTGTTCACCGCGCGCGTAAGAATAAACCGAAACCGGACATTTCAACTTCATCATTCCAGCGGATGGCCTTCTTCAATCCTTGCCATTCATTTCTTAACTCTTTCCCTTCGCATCGGGTTTCGATGGATCGGGTTCCTGATCGTAAGAAGTCCTTAGCGAGCAGGCTTGGCGACGGCACTCGTGCGCAACTTCAAGTAACGTTCCGCCTCTAGACTCACCATTTCATCAGGGTCCTTGGTCATCGTTCGGATCATATCGAGTGACTCGGCCGACTGCATTTTCCCCAAGGCGTGTAAGACAACAAGCCGAACACCGCGGGAAGAGTCTTTCCAGCGCGCCAGCAATGCGGCCATGGCTCTGGGATGCAGACTTCGCGACAGTGCATAAGCAGCGCCGATTCTGATGTTGTCGTCCGTGTCCAAGGCGGCTTTGTTCAAGGCCGCCAGCGCAGCGTCATTGTTAAACTTCTCCAAAGCTTGGACAGCTTTGTATTTGGCTCCGTAGTAAGCTCCGTCAACCGCGCGGCTGAAATAGCCGATGGTGCGCTCATCGTTTATGGCAGCGAGAGCCTCCGCTGCCCTCCGAGCCGCATCTTCGTTTTTTCCGAGCATGAGTTGTGCCCACTCGTCAATGACCCGCCCCATTTGGGCCTTATCCATAGGCTTGACCGTGACTTTGGTGCTGGCTTCAGCGTCCACAAACTTGTCTCCCATCAAGCCCCTTTGGAAATCACTGAATTCACTCCGATCGTTCACATTCAACCGCCTTTTGGCAGTAATTGTATATCTACCCGGGTCGGCGAGATTGAGCCAATGCGGCAGGAACAAAGAAAAGCTGTAGCTGCCGTTCACCGGTATTCTTTGCAGCCCCGCCACACTGCTGCCGCCGGTCTGCCCGGCGCTCAACATGGGGATTACGACGCCGGTTTCGCTGATAGCCTCGAGCGTGAAGCTGTCCTCCCTACTGAACTCGTTCAGCGTATCACCGCCCTGAAAAACCCAAAACACCTTTTCGGAACGGTTGCACACTTTGAAGGAAAGGTAAATCGGCTCGCCAACCATAAACGTCGCTTTATCTGGAACGAGGCTGACCTCCAGTTTCCAACCGTTGACCGTGTATTCCGCCGCATCCAGAAAATCGCCCGCCGCGAGCATCACCACCGCAACCGCCATCACCATCAATCGGTTCATATGAAGTTAGTCGCCAACAAGTTTGTGTTTTGAAATCACAGGCTTCACAGTTTTGCCGTTCATCAAAACGATAATATCCATCGTCCGAACGGGACCGTCTACGATGCCTGGCGGGTGTGGTGAAACGAATTTGACGATGTATATCCATTTGCCTTTATTGACGACTGGTTCAAGATGAAGAGAGGCAAATTTCCACTTCTCGGCGTTGGAAACCAACTTGGGGAGATACGACAGTGCAGTTGCCATCGCTTTGCGAGGGGCGAGCGGCGGGTTCTCAGCTTCTTCCGTCCAAGTTGGCGTCGCTTCGAGTTGGTCGTAACTCACGTTGAATTCATACTTCTTCCCATCGTAGTAGCTCCACCGAGAGTCTGCATACTGGGCGTGCACACAGGGCGAGATAAGAATTACTGCGGCGGCCATCACCATGAATCGGTTCATACGACATCTTTCATTTAAGTATTATCCCATCCGCGTTCATCGGTGTCCATCTGTGGTTTCACAGCTTCATCATCTCCTCATCGCCTGAATCAATTCATTGAGTTTGTTGGCCACGGCCATGAGGTCGTAGGCGGAGGGCGGGTCGGTGAAGGTGCCGGTGTCGAGCAGTTGCACGGCGTTGGTGTTGGCGCTGGTGCCGGCGATGGCGTCGGTGAGTTGTTGGGCGGTGACTTCGCCGGGAGGGCCTTGCTGGCCCGGTGCGCCGTCGGCTCCGGGGAAACCTTGCGGGCCTTGATCTCCCTGCGGCCCCGGCGGACCTTGTGGGCCACCCGGATCGCCCTGCGGGCCTTGTGGCCCTTGCGGGCCGGGGTCGCCTTGAGGACCGGGCGGGCCTTGTGCGCCTTCGTTGCCTTGGGGGCCTTGCGGGCCTTGATCTCCCTGCGGACCTTGGGGACCCTGAGGACCGCCCGGATCGCCCTGCGGGCCTTGCGGCCCTTGAGGACCGGTGTCGCCTTGTGGGCCGGACGGGCCTTGAGCGCCGTCATTGCCCGGTGTGCCATCGGCACCGGGAAAACCTTGCGGGCCTTGATCGCCTTGCGGACCGGGAGGGCCTTGTGGTCCGGGGTCACCCTGCGGGCCGGGAGGTCCGCCGGGATCGCCTTGCGGCCCCTGTGGACCGGGTGCGCCGTCCGCGCCGGGCAACCCCGGCTCGCCCTGCAAGCCCTGCGGGCCGGTGTCGCCTTGCGGGCCGTCGGCGCCTGCTAAACCCGGTGTGCCGTTGGCACCGGGCAAGCCTTGCGGCCCCTGCGGTCCCGGCGTGCCGTTGGCACCGGGCAACCCTTGCGGGCCTGTGTCGCCCTTGTCACCTTTATCGCCCTTGGCACCGGGCGGGCCGACCGGGCCGGGAACGCCCGCGTCAATCAGCGCCTTGAGGGCGGTGAGCTGGCCGCGCATCTCCACCGAGCGCAGTGGCGAGTTGTCGGCAGGAAGTGATGGATCGAACGACATGATTTTCTTGGCCCGCTAAACACGCTGAAGGCCGCTAAAGGGAAAACAAAAATCTTTTCGCGTGTTTAGCGGGCGATGTTTCACGTCTCTCCGGAACTGTCACAAACTCATGTGGCTGATGGGGTCGCTCCAATCGCTGTAGCCGGTGGAGCCGCCCACGGCGCGAACTTGCGCCTGATACATCGAGCCGGCGGTCAGGCCAATGAGCGGCATGGAGCGCGAGTTGGTGAACATGCCGGCGGATTGCATCGGGCCGGGCGCGCCGCCAGCGCCAACGAGGGCGAATCGCATCTCGTAGCACCGTGCGGTGGGAACAGGCGTAACCTTCACCAAGAGCTGGCCGGAGTTGCCGTTGTCCATGCTCGCGATGACGGGCTTGGCGAGCGGGATTTGAGCGTGGGAGGTGGTCACGGCATCGAAGCCGCTGGCCAGCAGCGTGGGCATGTCGTTGTTGCAGTTTTGCTGCACGAAGGCGGCAAGCTGTCGGAGCATGCCCACCAGCGTGTCGCGTTTGCTATTCTTGTCCGCCGTGGACGCGGTGCCCCCGTGCTGCTGCGCCGCGATGGCGGCGGTGAAGCTGGTGAGGGCCGCCTGCAAGTCCGTCTTGGGCACGGGCGGAGTCGCGTAGGCGGCGTTGCCGTAGAGGCCGTTGATGACCGCGCCGGCCACTTCTTCCACGGAGTGGTCGGGCGCGTTGCTGAATCCTAGCTGCACTCGGAGGTATGCCATGGTTCTTCTTCTTTCCGGCACGAAGCCGTCCCAAGTCAGGCCGGGCGTGTCCCAAAGCAACGGTTTGCCTTGGGAGTCCTTGCCATCCCAGGTGATGGGTTTCGGTGCCATTTTGTTGATTTTAGGGTTTGGGTTGACGGTTTAGGGTTTGGGAGATGGGTGTCCGGATTTAGCCAGCCGGGGAATGGGAAACTGGTCTTGCGCTGAAAACTTCCTAAGTAGCTATACAACAAGACCTTGTGCGGATTGGAAGCGGTTTTCGGCTCGTTGGACAAGACCTTGTTCGGCTTGGACAAGACCTTCTCCGTGACGGACAAGGGCTTATCTGACCCGGAGAAGACCTTCTCCAGCTTGGACAAGGTCTTGTCTGAGACCGACAAGGCTCTGTCTGGCTCTGAGAAAACCTCTTCCATGCCGGACAAGAGCTTCACTGAGGCGGTCAAGGTCTTGTCAGCTTTGGAGAAGGTCTTCTCGACGACGGACAAAGGCTTGCGCGGCTTGGAGAAGGTGTTCTCCGTGATGGACAAGGGCTTGCTTGATTCGAACAAGACCTCATCCGCAACGGACAAGCTCTCGTCGGGGATGGCAGCGGATGCCGGGGAAACAAAAAAGGCTGCCGTGACTGGCAGCCTTGGAAAAATCTCTTGGGAATCAGGCGCGGCTACTGCCGCTTTGCGGCTCTTTACCCCGAACACATTCGGGGCTGCGCTCCTGCGCTCCTGCGCTCCTGCGCTCCTGCGCTGTAACAACTGGACATCATGCTCGGCTCCTTTTCCCTGCGTCGGCTGTTGTAAATCTGACGCGCCCGTGGAGCAAGAACAATATGCGACAGAAAAATATGCGTAAGGAGTCACCCATTACCAACCGCCCATTAACGCCGTTGCTTCGCGCCGGCGTCGCGCGTTATAAAACCGCGGCATGTCCGATCCCAAAAGTCTCGTTGCCGACGCGCCGGGCGACGCCGCCCCGGCGCCGACGCGGGCGCGCTACGCGGTGCTGGGTCTCACGCTCCTGCTGGCGGCGGTCGCTTATCTCGACCGCGTTTGCATTTCCACCGCGGCGCCGGTGATCCAATCGGATTTGCATCTGAGCGACACGCAACTCGGCTGGGTGTTCGGGGCGTTCACGTTCGCCTACGGGTTGTTCGAGGTGCCGAGCGGGTGGCTGGCGGACCGGTTCGGCGCGCGGCTGATGCTGACGCGGATTGTGCTGTGGTGGTCGCTGATGACAGCGGCGACGGGCTGGGTCGGCGGGTTTGCGTCGCTGTTCGCGGTGCGGCTGCTGTTCGGCATGGGCGAGGCGGGAACGTATCCGAGCGTTACGTATGTCTATGCGCGCTGGCTGCCGGAACGGCTGCGCGGCCGCGCGTTTGGCGCGGTGGTGATGATCGGGCCGTTCGCCGGCGCGGTGACGCAGCCGCTGGTGGTGACGCTGCTCGCCGCAACAAGCTGGCGGCGCTGTTTTGAAATCTTCAGCGTTGTCGGCGTCGTATGGGCGGTGGCGTGGTATCGGTGGTTTCGCGACGACCCGCGTGGTCATCGCTCGGTGAACGCCGCCGAAGTGGCATTGATCGGCGAGCCGAAGCCGGCAAGCGAACATCCCGCCGTGCCGTGGGCGCGGTTAGTGAGGAACCGCAATCTGGCGCTGCTGTGCGTGATGTATTTCACTATGATTTACGGCTGGTATTTCTACTTCACCTGGCTGCCGAAGTATCTGCAAGGGGCGCATGGTTTCGACCTGCTGCACGCCGGCTGGTTGTCGTCGCTGCCGTTGATCGGCGCCGGCACGGGCGTGATGGCGGGCGGCTGGCTGAGCGACGCGCTGCGGCGGCGCTGGGGCGCGCGCGTGGGCCGGCGGCTGCCCGCGTTGGTGGGACTGCCGCTGGCGGCGTGCGCCATCGTCGGCGTGATCGCCACGCCCTCGCCGCTCGGCGCGGTGGCGATGCTGGTGACGGCCGGCTCGCTGGCGGCGATGGCGATGGCGCCGTCGTGGGCGGTGTGCCTGGACATCGGCAAGCGGCACGCGGGCGTGATCAGCGGGGCGATGAACATGTTCGGCAACTTCGGCGGCGCGCTCAACGGCGTGGCGGTGGGGTGGTGCTTGGACCACTGGCATTCCTGGAATGTGCCGCTCTATTCGGTGGCCGCGCTCTATCTCGTGGCCGCCGCCTGCTGGCTCGGCATTGACCCGGAGAAGCCGGTTGCCGGCGAGACCGATGGTAAAGGAGGGTGAACTATGGGCATCTGCTTTCGCTTGCGAAATGCGGAGGCCTATTTCCCGTAGCGGTTCTGATACTCCTTGCGGATGGCCTCGGCTTCCTCGGCGGTCATGCCTTTTTTCCAGCGATGGGCGTCGCCGGCGAGGAGAGCCTGCACCTTCTGCTCGTATTTCGTTTTCAGCTCCGGGCTTTTCGCGGCGGCGGTCTCGACGACCTTCGGGAGAAACTCGGTGTAGAAATGTTTGGCCACTTCATACATGCCGTGCCAATGCGTGTAGTCCGGCCCCATCATGCTCGCGCCGTGGCGGGCGCGGCGGCCTTCGTGGTGCCAGAGTTCGTAGAAGATCCATTGCAGTTCGTGGTCGAAAGGCGCCTTGGGGTTGAGCGCCCCGTCGGCGGTGAGGTCGTTCATCAACTGCTGCGCCGGCTTGGCGAACTTGTCGTTGTAGAGCGCGACGAGGTCGTCGAATTGTTGGTAGAAGTTGTCCACGTGGGAACTGGCGTGGCAGTTCAGACAGACGCCTTTCATGGCGTCGCGCCGCTCCTGCCATGAGGTGATCTTCGCCACGCGGCGCTGGACGGGCTTGCCGACCATGGCTTCGTGCTCAACGACTTTCTCGCTCGTCGTGACTTCATCGCCGACCTTTGGCAGCGGTTTGGTGTCGGGATAATCCTCCTTCGAGCCGTCCTCGAACGTCACGAGGTTCAGCTTGGTGCTGACGACGGGGCGGAGCGTCCAACTGATCCGTTCGCCGACGTCGTGGCTGTTGGCGACGGTCTTGCCCTTCGGCGTCATGTAGCTGCTGACGTGGCAGGTGGCGCAGGTCGGCGCGGCGGAGTAATCCTTGCCGAGCACCCACTCCGCCTTGTCCAACGCCATCTTGTCGCGGTTGGCGTGAAAGGCGATGCCGTGTTTGCTCTCGTTGTAAATCTCGATGTGCGGATGGTCGGGTCCCATGTGACACTTGCCGCAGTTCTCCGGCGCGCGCGCCAGTTTCGCCTCGAACGAATGGCGCGAGTGGCAGGCATGGCAGGAGCCTTTGGAACCGTCAGGGTTGAGCCGTCCGATGCCGCTGTTGGGCCATGTCGCCGGGTCCAGCAGCGGCTTGTTGTTGCCGGCGGAGCGCCGCACGTTGCCGCCGGCGTCGCGCTGGAGTTTGACGATGGTGCCGTGGCACTGCCAGCACCCGTTGACGGCGTCAGCGATGTTGCCCGGCATGCCGGCGGCCTTTTCCGCAAGGACGTTGTCGAGACTGGCGAGAATCTCCCCGGCGCGCGCGTGGTGGCTGCGGGAGAACTGTTGGTATTCGGCGTCGTGGCATTGCGAGCAATCCTTCGGCGTCACGATCGTCGAAATCCACACGCCACTGTGTTGCCAAGCCGTCGGCGCGCCGGGCTTGCTGCGGTGACAGTCGAGGCAGCCAATGCCATTCGCCGCGTGGCGCGAACGCTCCCACTCCATCACAAGCGCGGCCGATTGTGTGCGGTGACACTGCACGCACAGCTTGCTCTCATCGACGGCGGGCGGACCCGATTTCTCGGCGGCAAAAACGGGCGTCATCAACAACACGCCGCACACCACAACCATCGCCTGTTGGCAAATGCTCGCTTTCATGAGTTTGTTTCCCTGTTGTGCCGACCGCACGGCGCTTTGCATCCGCCGGCGCAGCCAACTCCTTTGCTTGTATTCGGTCCGCAGCCGGAATTCAACCCGCGCCTTGCCTTGTCCTCGACTAGCGCCGCGCGAACAGCGGCCTATTCGCCGGACAACTGCTCGCGCTTGAGCGACCAGCCGGTTTTCAGGCCGAGGACAAACCAGCCGAGCGTGACGGCGCCTGCGGCAAAGATGGTATCGCCAATGACGCGCAGCCAGCGGATGTTGTTCAGCAACGGCGTTTGCATGAATTCGGCGGAGCGGGCATACCACATGCCGTGCTCGACGCTGGCCCACGTTTGCAACAGGCCCAGCGGCAGCAGGCTCAGCAGGATCATCAAGCTCAGGCCGATGTTCATGCTCCAGAAGGTGAAACTCAGCGCCCCGGTCTTCCAGACGCGGTGCGTCGTCAGCCCGCGCAGGCAGAAGAGCATCAGCCCGATGCCGAGCATGCCATACACGCCGAACAGCGCCGCGTGGCCGTGCACCGGCGTCGTGTTCAGCCCTTGCATGTAGTAGAGCGCGATCGGCGGATTGATGAGAAACCCGAACAGGCCCGCGCCGACGAGGTTCCAGAACGCCACCGAGACGAAAAAGTAAATCGGCCACCGATACGCCTCCACCCATGGCTTCGCGCGCGTCAACGTCAGATTCTCGTAGCCCTCGAATCCGATGAGCACCAGCGGCACCACCTCCAGGGCGCTGAACGACGCGCCCAGCGCCAGCACCGCCACGGGCGTGCCGGTGAAATACAGATGATGAAACGTTCCGATGATGCCGCCGGACAGGAAGATGATGGTGGAGAACAGCACCGCGCTCGTGGCGGTCGCAATCCGCAGCAGTCCCATCCGCGTAAACAGGAACGCGATGACCACCGTCGCGAACACCTCGAAGAAGCCTTCCACCCACAAGTGCACGACCCACCAGCGCCAGTATTCGATCATGGCGAGGTTGGTCTGGCGGTGCCACATCAGACCGGCGCCGTAGAACAACGCGATTGCCGCCGACGCGATGATGAACAGCGCCAGCAGATGCCGGTTCTCGCCCGGTTGCCGCAGCGCCGGCCACAACGCGCGCGCCATCAGGAACAGCCAAAGAAACAAGCCGACCAGGAGAAAAATCTGCCAGAACCGGCCGAGGTCCACGTATTCCAGGCCTTGATGGCCGAACCAGAAGTTCGCCGTCATGCCGAGTTTCTGCTGCACTCCAAACCATTGCCCCGCCAGCGAGCCGACGACGATGACGAGCAGGCAGACGAAGAGGAAATTGACGCCGAGCGTTTGGAACTTCGGCTCGCGCCCCGACACCGCCGGCGCGACGAACAAGCCCGTCGCCAGCCACGCCGTCGCGATCCAGAAAATGCCGAGTTGCGTGTGCCACGTCCGCGCGACCGAGTAGGGCAGCCACTGGGACAGCGGGATGCCGTAGAAGCCGTTGCCTTCGACGCCGTAATGCGCCGTCACCGCCCCCAAGCCGATCTGCGCGACGATCAGCGCCGCCACGACCCAGAAATATTTCAGCGTCGCCTTCATCGAAGGCGTCGCCACCAACGCCCGCAGCGGGTCCTGTTCGGGAACCGCCGCCGGCTCCTCCGCCGCCAACCTGCGGTTGACGACGGCGAAATACCACGCCAGCGCGCCGACGCCCGCCAGCAACATGACGAAGCTCACCACCGACCACACGACCGCCGCGCCCGTGGGATGATTGTCAATCAGCGGCTCCGAGGGCCAGTTCTGGGTGTAAGTCACGCTCTGCCCCGGCCGGTCCGTCGAGCACGCCCACGCCGCCCAGAAGAAAAACGCATTCATCGCCTTCTGCCGCTGCGGGTCCTTGATCGTGTCCGCCGGGATCGCGTAGGCGTCGCGCAACTTCGCCAGCGCCGGATCGTGGCCGAACAGCGCCGCGTAGTGCGCGTCCACCGCCGCGATGGCCTCTGCGCGCAACGGCGAGACCGTGAGCCTGCCCGTGGCCGCGTCGTAGGTATTGGCGCGGATTTCTTTTGTCAACCGCGCCTTCAGCGACGCCTGACTCTCGACGCCGAGCGCGTCAAACGATTTGACGTGCTCCGCCGTGGCCCAGCGGTCAAGCATCCGCACCGCCTCGCGGTGCAGCCGGTCCGCCGACCAGTCCGGCGCGACATAGGCGCCGTGGCCCCAGACCGTGCCGACCTCCTGGCCGCCGATGGATTGCCAGACGTTCTGGCCGTCCTTGATATCCTGGCCCGTGAACAGCACCGTGCCGTCCGTTGTGATCACGCTTTCGGGAATCGGAGGCGCTTGCTGGTAAATCTCGTGGCCGAAATAACCCAACACTCCGAACGACCCGGCGATGACCGCCGCCAATGCCAGCCATAAACGTTTGTAGTTCATGGAACTACCCTCGCATTTTCGCGCCAGCCGGGAATTGACGCAGGTCAAACACCGTCCAAAAAAATTTGCGACCGCTGCGCCGCTTCTTCGCCGGCGTTCCAACAGTTCAGTCCGCTATTTCTATTTTAATCCAAACCGACAGCGGAAGCCAACGGGGGCATGAAGCACCGAGGTAGACAAGGCCGCAGGCGCTCCCGCGGCTTGGTTTCAAACTCAAGACGAAGCTCGCGATGCATCGCGACGATGCGGGCAGACAACATCGCCTGTGCCGTCGTCGGTGACGCGTTTGACGACCAGCTCGCCGGCGATGTCGGCTTCGAGCGCCAGCTCGGTCTCGCCCACGCGCACGACGAACGACGGCCGCTTTTGTTGCAAGACGAGCCGGCAGCCCGGCACGAGGCCATAGACCACCAGCGTGTTGCGGCGTGAAGCCTTCTCGCTCGTCAGCCGGACCAGCTCGGCGTGATCGCCCTCGTTCAGTTCGCGCAGCGAAAACAAATTCCCCGGCGGCTTGGCCGGCTCGCGGCAGCCGAACAGCCGCCGCCACCACGCCGTCATCCGCGTCTCCGGCGGAAACTCGTAGTGGCAACTGGGGCAGCAAACCAGTTTGCAGAGCTTGCTGAGCGGGCAACCCTGATGACACGGCGCCTGCTGCTTCACAAACTCGAAGCCGCACAGCGGGCAGTGCAGATAGTCGTTCGGCGCGCTCATAGTCCGATCCACCTCCCCAAGTGGTTCACCAGCCCGCCGACGACAAACGCGAACACAAACACGAACACGGTGATCGCCGCCGCCGTCTTCTTGCCCAGTTCGCGCGCGATCATGAACAGCGTCGCGATGCACGGCATGAACAGCGTGATCGTCACCATCGAAACCAGCACCTGATGCGCCGACAGCGTCGGGTTCGGCCCCGTCGCCGCGTTGAGCAGATAGACCGCGCCGTAGTCGCGCCGCAGAAAACCGATGAGGAACGCGCTCGCCGTCTCGCGCGGCAGGCCGAGCCAGCCGATCACGACCGGCTCGCCGAGGCGCGTGATCTTCTCCAGCAGGTTCAGCTTGTCGAACAGGAACAGGATCGCCGTGCCGAGCACGAACAGCGGGATGACTTCCTTCAGATACCACTCCAGCCGCGCCAGCGTCTTGATGAAGACGTTGCCGATTTGCGGCCTGCGCATGGGCGGCAGTTCCAGGATGAAATCGCTCGACGCGCCACCGTGCAGTTTCGCCGCCAGCCAGCCGACGACAAACGCAATGGCGATCATCAGCACGACCCAAAACGCCGCCGCGCCCCACGATACGCGCGCCATCATCGCCAACAACACGCCGAGTTGCGCCGAACACGGCACCGCCAGCGCCAGCAGCAGCGTGGTGATGACGCGCTCTTTGCGCGTCTCCAGGATGCGCGTCGTCATCGTCGCCATCGTGTCGCAACCGAGGCCGAGCACCATCGGCAGCACCGCCTTGCCGTTGAGGCCCATCGCGCGGAAAACGCGGTTCACCATCACCGCCAACCTCGACAGGTAGCCGGAATCCTCCAGCACGCTGAACAACAGGAAAAACGTCGTCACGATCGGCAGCACGATGGCGAAGCCGTAGCTCAGCGCCATCGTGAACACCCCGTATTCGCCGACAAGAAAATCGTGGATGAACCGCATGACGCGGCTCCACGCGCCGGGCGCCGCTTCCGGCTCGACCGTGTAGTCGGGCGACAACACTTGTTGCGTGCTGGCGAACAACTCGATGCCCCGATGGGGCATCAACGGAATTGTCAGTTTGTATTCGGACGCCTTGTATTGGTGATGGTGCGGGAACGGCAGCGCCGCGTCCACCAGACGAATCGCCACCGGGCTGATGTAGCGGCCGAACACCGCGTTCTCGAAAAAGTCCACGAACGTGCCGGCGCCGAGCATCCCGACAAACCAGAACGTGAAGTAAAGCACCAGCGCCAGCAGCAGCGTGCCGCGCAATGGCTGCGTCGCCCACCAGCCGAGCCGCTGCGCGAACGTCGGCCGGCGCGGCCGCACGCGGGTGTAAATCTGCGCGACGATCTCGTTGACGCGGGCGAGCCGCTCGATGTTCTGCTGATAATCCTCTTCCTGACACGGCAGGTTGGCCGTGGCGGCCGGCGGTCCCTGTGTTTTCAGGCTGGCGACAAGCCGGGTCGGCACCGCGACCTCGCCAAACGATTTTTCCAACAAATGAATGCCGGTGCGCGCGATCGCGATGGTCGGCACAACCGGGATGCCGAGCAGTTCGCCGAGCTTGCGCACGTCAATGTGGCCGCCGACTTTGTCCAGCTCGTCCATCATGTTCAGGACGAGCACCATCGGCCGCTTCAACTCCGCAAGCTGCATCGTCAGCAGCAGCGCGCGGCGGAGGTTCTTGGCGTCGGCCACCTGCACCAGCGTCGCGTTCGGGTAATCGCGCAGCACGTCGCAGGTGACGCGCGCGTCCTCGGTGCGCGCCGCCAGTTCGTTGACGCCGGGCGAATCCACCACCGTGAACGTCTCGCCGCCGATGACCGCCGTGCCGCGCGTGATCTCAACCGTGGTGCCGGGATAGTTCGAGATGATGACGAACTTGCCGGTGAGTTTGCTGAACAGGACGCTTTTGCCGACATTGGGATTGCCGACGAGCAGAATGACGCGCTCTGCCGGCGGCGCTCCGGGCTGCGCGGACGCTGGCGGAGGGTCGGTGGTGTGGCCGGCGTTCATGCAAGGAGTTGGGTAATCAGCGGCACGCCGCAAAACGGTAAGGTTATGTTAACCATTCAAAACGGACGGCGATGATGCCCGGGTTCGAGGCTTGCCGGGCGATTGTCTTCCACAGATGCATTTATGTTTGTATTATGTATTATAAGTTTTATAAGTCAAACAGTTGTTCTTTCCGTCGTGTGGCGGTGCGGGTTTTCCCGGCCTTTTGCACCCGTTCACGGCAGACGTCTTTCCGCCGCCGGGTTTTCAAATGTCGCCGCGCCGTCACTCCGGCAGCGCCAACTGGTCAATGAAACGGTCTTCGAAGCCGGCGTCGAGATTCAACTCGACCACTTCAAGCCGCTTGGCGATGAGCGCCAGCGCGTCGAGCACGCCGCTGTCGAGCAGCGCCAGATACGCGCCGGCCAGCGACGTGTTGCCGACCACCTGCACCTGCTCCGGCACGAAGCCCGGCAGCAAGCCGCAGGCGACGGCGGTGGGGATGTGGATGTGCATCCCGAAACCGCCTGCGAGATAGAGCCGCTGGATGTCGCCCGGCTGCAGCCCGGCGCGATGCAGCAACGTCAGCAAGCCGGCGGCGATGGCGGCCTTCGCTTGCAACAGCCGCGCGATGTCCAGTTCCGAGATGATGATGTCGCGGCCGCCCTGCCCGCGGGCGACGCGCAACGCGACGCCGTATTTGTTTTGCAAAAACAGCCCGCCCGCCTTTGACACGACATCGCGGTCATAGCGCCCCGTGCGGCTGATCAGCCCGACGCGGCGCGCCTCGGCAAGAAAATCCACGTAGGCTGAGCCGCAAATGCCCACCGGCGCGGCGCTGCCGATGACTTCCGTACGCACGGCCAGCGGCGCGGTGTCGAGGCCGATGTGGCTGATGGCGCCGTCGCCGGCACGGATGCCGTTGGCGAGGCCGGAGCCTTCAAACGCCGGCCCCGCCGCCGTCGCGCAGCCGAGCAGGCGGTCGCCGTATTTGAGGATGATCTCGCCGTTGGTGCCGGCGTCCACCAGCAAGCTCGGCCCGTCGTCGTAAATCAACCCGCTCGCAAAAATCCCCGCCGTCAAATCCGCGCCGATGTAAGCCCCCGCGCCGGGCAGCAGGTGCAGCGTCGCGCCCGCGCCGTCCGCGCCGCGCAACGCGAGCCGGACCGCCGAGGCCGGCATCGCGCGGTGTTCGAGAAACACCGGCCGGAACGGCACCATGCCCATCGACGAAGGGTCCACGCCGTCGAGCAGGTGCAGCATCGTGGTGTTGCCGGCGATGGAGATGCAGCGCAGTTGTTCGGCGGCGGCCTTGGCGGTGACGAGCGCGCTGGTCAGCAGCGGCAGGATCGTTTGCCCAACGACGGCATCCTGAAGCTGGCCGACCATCGTCGGATCGTTGGCGCAAAGGTTCATTCGCGTCACCACGTCTTCGCCAAAGTGAATCTGCGCGTTGAAATCCGCGCTGCGCGCAAGGATGCGGCCGTCGGTGAGGTCCACCAGCAACAGCGCGACCGTCGTGGTGCCGATGTCAATCGCCACGCCGAGCGGCGCGGCCTGCGTCTTGTCGCTGACATCCGTGATGAGCCAGTGGTCGTCGCGATATTCGGTGGTAACGCGCAACGGCGGCCGGCCGGGCCCGGCCGCGGCGTCGGCCAGCCGCGCGTCAAGGCGGACGGGCCGGCGGCGTTTTTGTTTTTCGGCGACCAGGCGGCAGAGCTGCTCGGCGCTCGCGACGCCGTCGGTGATTTCAATCTGCTGCCACAGCGGATCGTGCGCGCGCGGCACGTTCGTCCGAAACTCGCTGACCACTTGCGGCTCGTAGGCCAGCAGCGAGCGCGGCGGAATGCGGATGCGCGCCCCATCGGCGTCGGCGAGTCGGTGCTCGCAGCCACGCACGGAGAGCGGCGCGTCGCCGGCGGTGACGGTCCTGCCGGTGGCGATGTGGACGAGCGAGCCGGCGAGCAGTTCCACGACGCACCCGTCGCAGAGACCGCGCTGGCCGCAGCGGGTGTTCAACGGCAGATGGTCGCAGCGCAGGATTTCCGCCAGCCGCTTGCCGCGCTGCGCCGGGGGCACGACGACGGCGCGCGCGCCTTTCGCGGTTTCGACTTCGAGAGGGTGGCGGGGCGCGGTCATGGTGCTGTGGAGTCGTCGATCGGCTCGATCACGCGGTCGTCGGCGGTCATGCGGAACGTTTGACCCGGCTTGAGTACGATGAACCGTTCGTTGTCCCAATCGCCGGCGAGCATGGCGCGCAGCAGGCCGGGGTCGCCGCACTGCCGGTCGAATTCCCAGCCGAGCCAGGCGGCGCATTGCTGCGTGTAGGCGATGTCCTCCGGCGTCGCGCCGACGCCAATGTCCACGTAGGTCGCGCGGTCGTAGCTCTTGAACCAGTGCTGCTCGGTCTCCATGAGGAACTGCGCGTTGTCCTCGCCGTATTTTTCGCAATACTCCTTGTAAAGCTTGTCGTAGCGTTCCTTGCCCGGCGGTACAGCGTAGCGGTTCCAGCCGGGGCTATACCAATAGGTGCCGGGATGCTCGGCGACGTAGCGCGCGTAGCGTTCCTTGCTGCCGAGCAGGTGCGTGATGCAATCGTGCGCGCGGGCGATGACGAGTTTGCAGCGGCGCGTGCGCACGCCTTCCGAGCCGCGACTGCATATGCCGTAGCCCAGCACGATCGCCTCGGCATCGGTGCCGTCCTCGACGCGGTCAATGGCCGCCTGCAACTCGCGCCGCAGCTTGTCCGGGTCCAGGTGGAGGCCCTGCTCCAGCACCTCGACTCGGACCACGTGGTCGAGCCCTTTTGCAAGCTGGTTGAACTCGATCTCCAGCACAGCGCAGGTGATGACGGCGATGCGGGGACGCCCCGGCGTTGGAACGCCGGGCGCGTTGGATTGTTCTGGCTGCGACGGGTTCATGTTGCGCATCTAACGCTTCCATCATACGAAACGCGGCGTCAAATGGAAAGCGACACAGTTTTTTCGCGGCACGCGCCCGAACTTTTTCCTTACCAGCCGCGGCGTTTGCCGATAACGTCACCGCCACGGCAGCGAGATTGCCGGCATGTGACAAAAGCGGCATGAACAAAAGAGTTTTCTGGATCACAACGGCGGTCCTCGTCGCTACGGCGCTCGCAGCAACGGTGCGGGTGACGCAGCGGGCGGCCTCGAACGCCGCATTGTCCACTCCATCTTCTGCCGCGTTCACTGGCTCGTCCCCCTGCCGCGCGTGCCACGAAGCATTTCACCGGCTCTGGCGCACGTCGCATCACGGCCTGGCGATGCAGCCGTTCACGGCAGCGTTTGCGGAAAAGGAAATCCAGTTGCAACACGACGACGTCGTCATCCGCGGCTTCCACTACCGCGCCGAAAATGCCGGCGGCAAGTGGTGCGTCGTCGAGCGCGGGCCGGCCGGGGAGAAGCGATACCCGATGGTGGAGGTCATGGGCGGCAAGAACGTTTATTATTTTCTGACGCCGCTCGACCGCGGGCGGTTGCAGGTGCTGCCCGTGGCCTACGACGTGCGCCGCCGGCAGTGGTATGACACCACCGCCAGCGCGATGCGGCATTTCCAGGACGTGCCCAACGAGGCGCTCGACTGGCGCGAGTGGCCGCTGACGTTCAACACCGCCTGCTACAACTGCCACGTCAGCCAGCTCGAGAAAAACTTCGACCTCAAGACCGACACCTACCACACGACGTGGGCCGAGCCGGGCATCAATTGCGAAACCTGCCACGGCCCCTGCGGCGAACACATCCGCCTCTTCAAGCAGCTCGGCGACAAACCCGCGCCGAAGGACATCAAGCTCATCCGCATGAGCACGATGGCGCCGCCGCGGCGCAACGACACCTGCGCGCCGTGCCACGCCAAGATGTCGCCGGTGACAACGACGTTCCAGCCCGGCGACCATTACTTCGACCATTTCGACCTCGGCACGCTGGAGGACCGCGATTTTTATCCCGACGCGCGCGACCTCGGCGAGAACTACACTTTCACGCTCTGGTGGACCAGTCCGTGCCTCAAGGACGCGACGTTCGACTGCACGCACTGCCACACGTCCAGCGGCCGCAACCGCTTCACCGGCGCAAACGCCAACCACGCCTGCCTTCCCTGCCACAAGACGCGCGTGGCCGATCCCGCCGCGCACTCGCACCACGCCGCCGGCAGCGAAGGCAGCCAGTGCGTCGCCTGCCACATGCCGATGACCGAGTTCGCGCGCATGCGGCGCACCGACCACTCCATGCGCCCGCCGACGCCCGCCGCGACGATTGCGTTCAAGTCGCCCAACGCCTGCAACCTCTGTCACGCCGACAAGGATGCCGCGTGGGCCGACCGCCACGTGCACCAATGGTATTCGCGTGATTATCAGGCGCCGGTGCTGCGGCTCGCCGGCATCATGGACGCGGCGCGCAAGCGCGACTGGTCGCATCTGCCGGACATGCTCGCGTGCATCGCCGCGCCGGACCGCAGCGAGATTCACGCGGCGTCGCTGCTCCGCCTTTTGGAAAACTGCCCGGATGAACGGAAGTGGCCGGTGATTTTGAAGGCGCTGAAAGATCCGTCGTCGCTCGTGCGCTCGCGCGCGGCCGAGGCGCTGGCAGAGAACCGGGCCTCCGAGGCGACCGCCGCGCTCGCCGCCGCCACGCGCGACCCGATCCGGCTCGTCCGCATCCGCGCCGCCGCCGCGCTCGCCGGCATCTCGGCGGATTATCTCGAACCCGCGGACCGCGAGAGCGTACAGAAGGCCATGGCGGAGTTCGAAGCGTCGCACCAGTCGCGGCCCGATGACGCCGCCACGCATTACAACCTCGGCAACTTCTACATGGCCCGCCACGAGTATGAGCGGGCCGTCGCGTCGTTCGACACGGCCATCAAACTTCAACCGGACAATCTCGCCGCGCTGGTCAATGCCGCGCTCGCCCACAACCTCCTCGGCCAGAACGACCGCGCCGAGCAGTGCCTGCGCAGCGCCATCCAATCCGACGCCACCAACGCCGTCGCCAACCTCAATCTCGGCCTGTTGCTCGGCGAACTCGGACGCGCGCGCGACGCCGAAGCCGCGTTCCGCACGGCGCTCAAGAGCGATCCGCATTCCGCCGTCGCCGCCTACAACCTTGGCGTCATCGCCGCCCAAGCCGGCCGCCTTGACGAAGCGGTCGCGTTCTGCAGCCGTGCCAGCGAGGCGGCGCCGCGGGAGCCGAAATACGCCTACACATTGGCGTTCTATCAACGACAGCAAGACCACGTTGAAGCCGCGATTCTCACGCTGCGCCGGTTGCTCGGCGACCGGCCCGCTTATCCCGCCGCCTACGCGCTGCTAGCCGAAATTTACATGGAGCAGCGCAAGCCCGCCGAAGCCGTCCAAGTCTATCGCATGGCCGCCGACAATCCGAAACTGGCGGAATTGGACCGCGCCCAGTTTTTGCAACGGGCGCAGGCGCTGGCGTCCGGCGCGACGAGACCGTGAACGGCGACGATGCAGGTGGAGTGGCGATAGGACGGAATTTCACCGCAGAGGCGCAAAGGACGCAGAGCGGCGCAACGTCTCTGCGCTCTCTGCGTCTCTGCGGTTATATCCATCTTGCGCTCGTTTACCACCAACCGCGCAATCAATTCGCCAGGAAGTTCACGATTCGCGCGGCGTGACCCTTGCTTTCGGCGTTCTTCTTGTCGCTGATGCGCAACGTCAGCTCGTGCGCGCCGTCGGCGAGCTCGGCGTCGAGCACATAAGCCCACGGGATGTGCAGGCCGCTGCTCCAGTGGGTAAACAGGTCCGTCGTCCGCCACGGGCCGCCGTCCACGCTGAACTCCAGCTCGCCCGCGTCGGGACCGGCGGCGACAAAAACGCCGACCGCACTGCCCGTGAACTTCAACGTCAGCGCCGCGCCCGGCTCCTCGGAAACAAGCATCGGGACATTGACGAACCCTTTTCGCGTGCCGGCTTTGCCGGCCGATTTCCATGACGGGTCCAGCTTCCAACCGGCGGCGATTTGCGCCTCCCGTATGTCCACCAGCCGGCCGCGGAAATAACTCTTCGCGTCGAGCGGCTGCGGCGGCAACGGATAGGGCTGGATTTTCGCGCCGGCGTCGAGCGGCTGCGGCCACGCGGCGTCGAACAGGCGCGCGATGCTTTTGGCGTAGAGCTGGTGGCCGAACGGCGCGGGATGCAGGCCCTTGAAATCCTTCTCCCACGTGAACTCGCCGGCGTGGATGCGCTCGGTGACTTCGCGCGCGAGGTCAATCGAGGGGACGTTGTAATGTTTGGCGACCTTTTCGTGGTTTGTGATGACCACCGGCGTCTTGCCAGTGTTGATCACCTTCATCTTGTCCGGGTCCACAAAATGCAACTGGACGATGTCGAGCGCGGGATTGACGAGCCGCGCGTGGCGGACGATGCCCTCCATGCCGCGCACCTGCTCGCGGTCGGCGAATCCGTTGGTCTCGTCGTTGACAGCGGCTTCCTCGAACAGCAAATCCACCGGTCCGCGGCCAAACACATCGCGCAGCAACCGGAACGCGCCGGGCGTCGAGCCGGTGGAGGAGATGCCGGCGGCGATGAAATCGAACTTCGTGCCGGGGAACCGCCGCTGTAATTCCTCGCAGACCAGTTCGCGCCAGCCTTTCATTTCCGTGATCGAGCCACCCATGAACGCGACGCGGCCGGTCTTCCCGCGCTCAAACTTGACGCGGCAGTTGGCCAGACCGCCGCGCAGCGTGAAGTAGTCGTAGCCGTAAGGCGTCGCCGGCTCGGGCAGCAGTTCTTTCTCCATGCCGGGTGTGTGGCGGAGGATGAAATTCACGATTCGTGTCGGGTCCTTGAGGCTGTGCGGATGATGATCGCAATTGGGCTTGCAGATGATTTCGATTTCGCTGCCGAGTTCGCGGTAGCGCTTCGCAAGGATCGCGGTGTTTTCGTCGAACGGCACGACGCGGTCGGTCTCGCCGCAAACGGAGAGGATCGGAATCTTCGCCTTCGCCACCGGCTCGATGCGGTCGAGCGGATTGCCTTTGAAACTCTTTGCGGTTTCCTCGGTGAGATTGAAGATCTTCAGACACTGGTCCCAGCAGGTTTTCGAGCCGGCACCCTTGCCCTTGCCGCCGGGCCAACTGCGAACGTCGAGCACCGGCGCGTCGAGGTAGAGCGCGGCGACCTTGTCGGGATGGGTTGCCGCGTAGTTGAACGCATAAAGCCCGCCGCGGCTGAAACCCTCCAGCACCGCGCGCGGCGCGAGACCGAACTGGTGCTCGACATCATCCTGGAACTTCCGCATCCACTCGATGGCCTGCGGCGCGCCATACATGTCGCTGACCTTGTAGTAGGCGACGTGGAAACCCTTGCCGAGCAACGCGATGTCGCCCTGCGGCTCGTGGCCAAAAAACTCCGTACGCCACGCCCACGGCTTGTCGGGCGCGGCGGTCTTGGGTGCGACGACGAGGCCCGCGCGGCCGTCGAAAACGAAGTCGTAACGAACATAACCGTTCCAGTCGGATGTTTTGCCGGGCAGTTCGGCGGCGGTAAGATTGCCGGCCAACAGAGCCAGCGCCGTGGTGAGAAGGAGTCGGAGTCGCATGTTGATTTGTCGGTGAATCAGGCCGGCGGCATTCTGGCCGACCGCCGGGGCGCGTGACAAGCCATCTTCGCCGGTGGAAACCATCCGGCGGCGGGAGATCACTGCGAGACAATTTCGAAGGGGATGGCGGCAGAGGTGGCCAGCGGGTTGCGCGACGGCGCGGCGGACGATTTGGTTTTGCCGGAATCGCCGGGTTTTTCCGGGAAAGCGGCGACGGCCAGCGTACCTTTCAGGCCGGGTTTGATCTTGGCGGCGTCGCACTCCAGCACCAGATCCGCGCCGTCGCGCGACGGCGCGAGGCTCTTGATGGTGAGGCCGTCGGGCGACTCGGTCAGTTCGAACCGGACTTTGCCGACAAAGAAGCGCGGCATCACGGCGACTCGAAGCGGGATGGTGCCACCGGAAGGGATTTTGACGGGAGTTCTGCCGACGACGCGCACGCTGGGCTTTTGCGCGGAGCGGCCGGCAATATCCACCTTCAATTCCCGGGAGGGAACGAGATGGCGGTATTCGAAGGCCTGCATCATGTCGTCCGCCGGCACGGCAGGGTGAACGACCTCGCGGCCCTCGATGGTGGCGCGGCCTTCCATGCTGAGACTGAGTGGCGCCTCCTGCGGGAGGGGCGGAATTTTCAGTGTGACCTTGGCCTGGTCCTGGCCGGCGGGAATGCTGCCGCCGCCCAGTTCGAATCCGAGCGGCGGGTCCTTCAGCGCCAGCGCGATCTCGCCGGCGAAGCCGTCTTTGCGAAGCGCGTGGACGGTGAGGGGAACGCTGGCATTGCCGCGAACGTTGATGTTGGAAGGCACGATGCGCAGATCGAAGTCGGGCCGCGGCGGGCTGATGCGGAGGCGGTAAGCATACTCCGGCCCGCCCTTGTGTTGCGCGTCGGTGATGTAAAGATAATAAACCCCGTCCTTCGGCAGCGTGGCGCGGAGCTGGGAATCCGCGTGGTGCGTGGAGAGACCCGAACCCTTGTCCGGCAGATCGTCGTTGAACGCCAGTTGTTTGCCGGCGGCATCGGTGAGGCGGAGCGAGGAGTCCAGCGGCGAGTTCAGGCGGCGCGCCAGGACTTCCGCAACGATCTCGCCGCCGGCGCGGCCCTCGAACTGGAACACATCCGCGTCGCCCGGCGGGTCAATGCGGCCGTTCACGATCACCGGCAGCGCGACGCGCTGGGCGTGGTCGGCCTGGTTGTTGGGTTCCTGTTCCAGACATTCCGGCAGCGTATCCACGGCAAAGGGTGCGACGTTGGACTCGCGGCCGTCCTTGTTCACAGTGAGCTGGTAAATGCCCGGCGGTTTATCCCTGCCGTCCATCGTCAGACTGGCCGCCGGCAGGTTCCAGCCCTGGAGCGCGACGGTGGTCTGCGCGCCGGCCGGGCCGCCGAGCGGGAAGATGCCGGTCAGAAACGGCAGCACGCCGATGGTAACGCGATAGACAAAATCCTCGCGGCCGCGATAGATGGAGTCCCGGATCGCCACGGTGTACTGGCCGTCCTCGGGGATTTCCACAAAGAGAACGGGATCGGGATGAAACCGGTAGTGGTCGGCATAGGCCAGTTCCTTGCCGCTGGCGTCGAAGAGCGCCAGCGTCGCCTGAAACCAGCCGGGCACGGCGTCGGGAATATACGGGATCACTTCACGCGCGTTGGCGACGACCACCAGCCTCTGGCCCTTGCGCGCCGTGAATTGAAACCGGTCCAGACCGCCCGGCATGATCTGACCGTTCACGGTGGCCGGCAGCGTGATGGCAATCGGCGGCGTGGGCGCACTGGCTTTCTGGTCCTCTTGGAACTTGAACTGTTTGTCGAAGATCACTTCCTCGTTGATGTTCGTCACCTCTTTGGAAAACTCCGCTAGTTGGCCGACCCAAAACGCGAGCGGATTCGTCAATCCCTTCGGCGTCTCCAGCCGGACTTCGTGTTTGCCGGGTTCTGCGTCGGGCGCCATGGTGATTTCGAGCGCAACGGTTTCGCCGATGGCGGGCACGGGGAGTTGTCCTCTCATCAGAATGCCGAGTTTCCGACGGACGTCGGCGAGCGACCTTTCGTCCGCGGCGGTCCAGGCCGTCTTTAGCACGACGTTCGTCGAAGTCTGCAAGCCGTCCTGTCCACCGCGCTTGGAGACAGGTTGGGGCACCGGCGGGGCTGATTTTTTCTGCAAAAGCTGCTGAAGCCTGCCCTTCAGGCTGGAGAATTGCCCCCGCATGACCGGCTTGAAATAGTCTACCACCTTGGCTTCGACACCGTCGCCGGAAACAAATGCGCGCGTCACGCCGTCGAGGTATTGGCCGCCGACCATCACCTCAAAGGTCGTGCCCTGCCGCCCCCCGGCGGGACTGACGTAGCCGACGCGCGGCATGGCTTGCTGCGCCTGCGCGCTTGAGGCCGCCGCCAGACAAGCGGCGAGCGCAGGAATCGCGACCCATCGGGACAGATTCATAAAACGCTCCAGTGCCCGGCGAGCGCCGGCGGCTGCCGTTGGCGGACGTTGCGCCGCGCAGATTGACTACATGATTTCCTTCAAGCGGCCGGCGGTCTTCGCGCCGTCCTCGGCGGAAGCCAGCACGTGGACAACCTCGGCATGGGGCAATCTCGCTTCGGTATCGATGCCGAGCTGCTGGTAAATGCTGCCGATGAGGTCCACCGGATAGACGGGCCGATCCTTGACTTCCTCGCCCTTGTCGTCGGACGACCCGACGACCTGGCCGCCTTTGAACCCGCCGCCGGCGACGACGTGGCAGAACACCTTGCCGTAATGATTGCGTCCGCCGCTCCAAGGTGGTTCCCACTGGACCTTGGGCGTGCGGCCGAACTCGCCGCCCCACCAGACGATGGTGCTGTCGAGCAGGCCGTGATCGGACAAGTCCTGAAGCAGGCTGGCCATGCCCTTGTCCATCTCCCTCATCTTGCGGCCCAAGTTCTGGAAGATTTGCTTGTGCATGTCCCAACCCTGGTAGTTGATGGTGATGTAAGGCACGCCGCGCTCGACGAGCCGTCGCGCCACCAGACAAGACTGGCCGAACGTGGTGCGGCCATAACGGTCTCGTATCTCGTCCTTTTCCTGCGCGAGATCGAACACCTTGCCTGCGTCGCCGAGGATCAGGTCATACGCTTGTTTGTCGGCCTGATTCAAGGCGACCATCTGCGGATCGTCCTTCGTGGCGTGTTCCAGCGAGTTCAGCTCGTGAAGGAACTTGCGCCGCGCTTGCTGCCGCTCGTCGGTGATGCCCTGGGCCACGACGCCTTCCACGGCGAACTTGCCCTGTGCGGGATCGCCGCCCGTGGCGAAGGGTTTGTAACGCGAACCGAGGAAACCGGATTCCGAGAAGCGCCCCTGCGGTTGGGTCAGCACGATGTAAGGCGGAATCAGGCCCTTGTATCCGGCCTTGTAACCTTTGAACAACGAGACGACGGCGCCGACGCCCGGATAAACTTTACCGTCGCCGGGTTTGCGGCCCGTCTGGACTTCGTAAGAGGCCGTTTCGTGGCCGTTCACGCCGTGAGTCATGCTGCGGATGATGGAATACTTGTCGGCTTGCTTGGCCGTTTCGGGAAGCAGTTCGCTGACTCGAATGCCAGAGACGTTGGTCTCGATCGGCTTGTTCAACGGGCCGGTGTAATCGGAGCCGGCGTCCGGCTTCGGGTCGAACGTGTCCAGATGCGTGGGTCCGCCCCACATCCAGATTTGGATGACCGATTTGGCTTTGGCCTTCGCCGGTTCGACGGTCGGGGCGGCAAAGCCCAAACGATCGGTCAGCCAGAGGCCGGCCGTGCAAACAAGGCCGCGCTTCACGGCTTCGCGCCTGGAGATGCGGCTTCCACTGTTGGAATTGTGTTTCTTGCTCATAACTTCTCCTGTTCTTACGTTGCGATCTCTCTCATCAATGCCTGTAAAGAAACTCCGCGCTGTTGATCAACGCCCATGCCAGGTCCCGTCCTCCCTCGCGCTTGGCCGAGGTGATTTGGAAATATTCTGTCACGGTCTTGAACTCCTCCGGCGTTGGGAGACGCGACAGGATGACCAGATAGAGCGAACCCACCACTTCTCCCGGTTTTTTCTCGGTGACGTTGGCGGCATTGGACGCGTTGCCGCCGCCACCGCCGCCGCGCTTGCCATTCTTGCCGAACTTGCCGTAGCTGCCATAGTTGCCGCCGCCGGCCGGATTCGTCCCCATGATGGCCGCCAGCTTCGGGCTGGTTTCGATCTTGCGCTGGATGTGACTCGAATTCAGAAGGTGCAACCGCTGGTCGGCCGTGATTCGGGTGTAGCTTTCCGATTCCAAACCGGTGTCGCGCCCCGAACGCCCGAACATTTCCAGGAAGGCGCTGCTGATGCTGCCGTCGGGAAGTGTGATCGAGCGCTGGTCTTCGGGAATGAAGGTGAACGGCTCGGGGATGGCGCTGGAGTATTGCTCCGTCGTGCCTGTGATTTGATTCAGCGCGTCAATCAACACTTCCGCTTCCAGCCGGCGCAGCGGGTAGCGCGCGAAATTGGCGTCGGCTTCAGGCGACTTGGTCTTGGGAATGGAGGAGAGTTGATACGTGGTCGAATTCAGGATTAGTTTGTAGAGGTGCTTCAGGTTGTAATGGTTCGCGACCAGTTCCTTCTCCAGATACGCCAGCAGTTCGGGATTTACCGGCGGATTGTCCGGCCGGATGTCGTCCGGTTCCTGGATGATGCCGCGCCCCACCAGCCACGACCAGACGCGGTTGGCGATGTTGCGCGTGAACCAGGGGTTCTGGGGAGTGATCAGCCAATCCGCAAAGATTTCGCGCGGGTCGCGGCCGGGCGTGAGTTGCGCCTTGTTGCCGTCGGGGAAAACCGCCGCTGCTTGCTGCACGGCGTTGCTAGTGACCGACGCCGTCTTGTCGGGATCGAAGAAAACGATTTCCTCCTTCCATTCCGCCGTCTGCTTGTAGCCGATCTGCGAGAAAAAGGCCGACATGCCCGCGAGCCGCTCCTTCGACCACGTCTCCGCCCGCGCACCCATGAACGTCAAGGCCGCCGTTTGCGCGAGGGTCTGCGGGTCCTTGTTTTGGACGGCGCGGTAGAAATTGACCTGGCCGACGCGGAAGTTGCTGCCGTTGGCCGTGAGCATCTCCCGGACAAACCGGTCATAGGGCATGTTCTGCCGGAGGCAGTCGTGAATCCAGCGGTGATAGGCTTGCGCTGCATTGGGCCAGAGGTTGATGGGGAACTCCGCCTTGACCCGGAGCAGTTCGCTCCACTTCATCGTCCAGTAATCCACGAACTCATCCCGCTCCAACAAGCGGTCAATCAATGCCTGCCGTTTGTTCGGGGTCTGGTCCTTGATGAACTCGTAGGCCTCCTTGCCCGTGGGCAGCGTGCCGATGACATCCAGATAAGCGCGCCGGATGAACACACCGTCCGAACACACATTGGCCGGCTCGGCGCCCATCTTCTGCAGTTTGGCGAACACCAGTTCGTCAATCCGGCCTTTCGGTTTCGGCGGAGCGTCGCTTTCAAAAAGGTTGGCCGCCGCGCCTGGCACCGGGATCCCGCCCAACGCCGCCCAGAGGACTGTTGCCGCTGCGAAAAACGTCTTCATTCAGCTATCTCAGGTCTGCCTATACATCAAAACACGCCAGTAGAAAAGCACTTGTTCTCTCGTTCAGGAATAGAACATCGTCAAGCGGCAAAAGTTGCAGGGGTTGGCCAAAAAAAACGGGGGCGGGCGGGCAGGGAAGATGCAGGCGATCAACCCGGCCCGTCGCGAAACTCCACCTTGTCCAGTTCCATCCAAACACTTCCAATGAAGACTTCCGCCTCCATTCGGAGCAACATCCGGTCGTTGTCGTCGGAGAACCACGCGAACGCCTCCTTGAACCGCTTTGATGACACCAGTTCCAATTGGTCGTTCACCTCGCGCGCCCGCAGCCGCACCTTGATCGCGGCGCGGTTTTTGACGGCAATGTCGAGTTTCTCCCTGCTGACGATCTTCAGTTCCGTCAGATACGCCGACGTGTCCGGGATCGCCAGGCAGCGATAGGTTTCGCCGACGGACAGGCGCTGGCTGCGCAGCCACATTAACGCCGTGGGCATGTCGAAAATGCCGGGAAGGTCCAGGCGCTTCGGCCGGGGCATTTCGTCGCTGCGGGTCGTGCGTGTCTGCGTCACGCCGGCGGCGTCGAAGTCGAGCCGGAGTTTGATCGTTTTATCATGATACACCTCGGTGATGACGTGGCTCACTGGCCTCAGCGTGTCGGGCTGCCAGAGCGCGCTGCTGACAGCGTCCATGCGCCACAAGCCTCGGACAATACCTATGGTGCCGCCTTTCACGTCGAGCCGCTGCAGGCCGTTCGTCCGTGAAAGCTCGGCCGTCGCCTCGGCCGCCACGAACAGCCCCCAGCCGAAACTGTAGGTCGCGCGCAGGGAACGCGGCGCCGGGAATGATCCCGGCTGCGGCGGCGAGAGTTGCTTTTGCCAATCCGCGGCGCCTGCCGACACGACGAGGAACGCAACGAGGATGGCGGCGGCGGTTCTCATGATTACATGAGTCGGTGACATCACCGCTCACCCGCGCCACGGATGCTGCCACGGCGCGCGGTAGTCGCGCTTGAGCAGCCGGCTGGCGGCGGCGTTGCCGGCGATCTGCTCGGAGGCGGCGTCCCACACGATCTTCGCGCCGGTGTCGTAGGCGATCATCGCCAGCTTCACGGTCGTCGTGGACTGATACGCATCTTCGATCAAGCAGCTCGGTTGTTGGCGGCTCCGCACGGCGTTAAGGAAGTCGGCCATGTGCAACGTGCCGGCGTCGGACTTGGTCTCGATGACTTTGCGTTCCTTGCCTTTGCCGCGCGGGATAATGATCCATTTGCTGTCGGTGACGAAGACCGTTTCCTTTTCGCCGTAGAAAAAGATCCCGTTGGAGATTTCCGGCGCATATTCCGCCGCGCCCCAGATGCGGTGCCGCCAAGTGACGGGACATTTCTCAAATTCGAAGTGCGCGGCGAGCACGTCGGGCGTGGTGATCTTGTCCTTGAAGTAATAGATGCCGCCGGCGGCGGTGACCGCCCGCGGCGTCGTCTCGCCGAGTATCCACCGCGTGGCGTCCATCAAGTGGATGCCCCAGTCCACGAGATGGCCCTGGCCGCTGGTTTTCTCCAACCGCCACGCAAAGTGGCCCACCTGCGGGCTGTAGGGAATTCTCGGTCCCGGTCCGCACCAGAGGTCCCAGTCCAGCGAGGCCGGCGGCGCCTGCGGCGTCGGGTCCTTGAGGCCGGCGGTGTAGTGGATTTGCGCGTCAACGCAGACGATGCGGCCGGCGTTGCCCTCATGGATATACTTGCGCGCTTCGACGACCGCGGCGGCGTGGCGTCGCTGGAAACCGATCTGCACAATCCGCCCGCTCTTCTTCGCCGCGTCCACCATCGCGCGGCCTTCGCGGATGTCGTAGGCGATCGGCTTTTCGCAGTAAATGTCGAGGCCCTTGTCCAACGCGGCGATAAACTGCAACGCGTGCCAGTGCGGCGGCGTGCCGATGATCACCACTTCCAGGCCGGGCGTCTTCAGCAGCTCTTCGTAGAGCTTGAACGTCTGCGGGCGTTTGCCCTGGAGCTTCTCGATCTCGTCGGCGCTCTTGGCCAAATGCTCGCTGTCTATGTCGCACAACGCGATGACCTCGACGCCACCCACCTTCAACGAGGCCCGGGCGTCCACCATGCCATACCAGCCGCAGCCGATGACGCCGATTTTGAGCTTCTTGCCGTCGCCCGCGTTTTCGGCCGCCCGGCCGACGATGCTGAAGAGCGCGGCGCCCGCAGCCGCCGTGGTGAGGAATGTCCGACGATTGATCTTGTTCATGACGCGTTGCCTTTCGTTGGTTGACACCGCTGTTTGTGCCAAATCGCGCCCGCCAGGTCGAGCCTTTCGGCAATGCCGACCACGCTCCACGCTTCACGCTCAACGGCGTCCTACGCGGGCGGTGGTTTTTGCGCCATGGCGTAGAGCAGCGTCTTGATCTCGAACGGTTTCAGGCGCGGCCATTTCGAGAGCAGCAAGGCGCAGATGGCGGTGATGTGCGGCGCGGCGAAACTGCTGCCGATTTCGTAGATGTAACCGCCGCCGGGCTGCGGCACTTTGACATAGCTGCCGTTGGCGATGAACTCGGTGAACGTCTTGGGCTTGAGTTGGTAGGCAAACTGCAACGCGTCCTTGAACGACGCCCAATAGACCTTGATCAGGTTCGAGAAGATGGACGGAAAACTCGGCAGCCCCTCGTTTTCACCGGCGGCCACGAGGATGCGGTCGCGATAGTAGGCCTTCTCCACCAGCTTGTGGAAGGTCTCGAAATAGGCGCTGCCTTCGCTGACGAGCAGGCCGTTACTGAGATTGATGACCTGGCAGTTTTCGATGGCCCAGTCCGTACCGACGATCATGTGTTTCGGTTTGCCGCCGGCGTATTTGTAGCCGTCCGAGCCGACGCCGATGCAAGAAAGCACGCGCACGCTGTAAATCTCCGCCTCCGGCGCGAGCCGCGCGATCACGCCCGCGCAACCGGTGCCGTGCCCCGCGGCGTCCTGGCCGTCGTAGGGCTTCATCGCGATCTGGCCGCCGCCCTCGTCCACGATGACGCCGCCCTTGACGTGGCCAGCGAGGTCGGGATGCTTGTTGTCCACGCCGCTGTCCACGACGGCGACCTTGACGCCTTTGCCGGTCGCGCCTTGGAGCAGTTCGGCGACGCTGAGTTGGCCGAACGGCGATGGAAGAGAATCAGGCATGGAGCTATGGAGTAGTGGAGAAATGGAATGTTGGAGTAACGGAGTGCTGGAGAGTTGGGTATTGGGGTGTCGGGGCGTTGGAATGTTGGAGTAATGGCGTCATGAGACAACCTCGGCGAAATTCATCATTCTACATGTCCATTTTTCCAATACTCCAATACTCCAACACTCCATTGCTCCTTTTCCTTCGGTTCACATCTTGATCTCGGGCAACGACTCGCGCTGGCTCTTGAACATGGTCAAAAGGTTGGCGAGCAACTTTTCGCAAAAATCCATCGCCGGCGGGCCGAACCGGGACAGCTCGCGGATTTGTGCGGCGAGGACCGCGGCGCGTTCGCCGCTGCCGACGAGGTCGAGTTGCTTCACGGTTTCCGCCATGCCGCTTAACGCTTGTTGAGCAGCCTCGCCTTTCTGGCCGGGCGCGCCGGAGGCGGCGTCGGTGGCGAGCTTGAGCGCGCGCAGCAGGAGGTTGTCGGCCATCTGGGTGGCGTTGAGCAGATCCAGCGTGGAAGCGCACAGCGCGCCGAGCCGCGAGAGCAATTCGATGTCCTGCGGCTCGTAGTGTTCCTTGTCGAAAATTTCGAGCACACCGATGCAGGTGTTCTGCGCCACCAGCGGCACGCCGAGTCCCGACTTCCGGCCGGCCTCGACGGAGCCGCTGATTTCGTCGCCGGGCCATGTGCCGCCTTCGGCGCGTGAGAGCGCGAGGAGCCGGCCCGATTGGGCGACGCGGCCGGCAAATCCACGGCCCAGCGGGATGGGCGTCGGGTTTGGTTCGGCGCCGACCGCGCAACGCGCGGCGAGCGACTGCCCGCCGGCCTCCAACAGCAGCACCGCCGCCACAGGCGCTTGCGACATCCGCGCGGCCAGGTCGGCGAAGCTGTGCAACGACGTCGCCAACTCCGGCGCGCGAGAGAGGCTGGCGACGGATTGTACCGTGGACATGATTTCCTGGATGGTCTTGTGAAACGCCGCGAGCCGGGTCTGCAATACACCGGTCTGGCGGCGGAGGCTGACAATCTGGACCTGGTTGTCAATCGCTTGCAGGAGCGTTTGCGCGGAGAACTCGGCTTTGAACAGGAAGTCGTGCGCGCCGAGTTTCAGGAAATGAATCGGCGCATCCTGGCCGGCGAAACCGGTGATGACGATGCAACGGATGTCGGGCAGGGATTTTTTGATTTCGGCGAACATCTCGTCGCCGCACTTGCCTGGCATGCGGACGTCGGTGAGCAACACGTCGAAGCGTTCCTTCTGGCAAAGCGCGATCGCCTCGGCGCTGCTGTCCACCGCGCGAACCGCGTGGTCGGTGAGTTGTTTGATGATGCCTTCGTATTCGACCAGGTTCTCGCGCTGGTCGTCCACGAGCAGAATTTTGATGTCGCTGGGCATAAGAACCTCTCCCGGCTGGGTCACAGCCGTCAACGCCGGCATATTGGCAACATCAGCCTCGCCTGTCGAGCCAATGAAACATGGCTTGTGGATTGTTTCAAGCGACGCCGGCGCGCGGCGCGCCGCGGTCGTGGTTCCCGCCCGCGCTCATGCGGAAACACATTGCATGGAGGGCGAACGCAAGGCATCATCGGCACCGGCTCAACCAGCAATTCAACAGATAGAAACCCAATGAAAAAACTCACACCAGCCGCGTGGCTCGTGATGGTCATGCTCATCTGGGCTGTTGGCACTCCCATCGTCAAGGGTGGGTGAGGCCTCAGCCCTGCCTCGCCGGCAGCTGCCACAATCAGCAGTCCGGTCCGGGGCGAGGTGGTCAGTTTGACCACCAACACACTGAGCGTCAAACAAGCAAACACGTTCATGGCCGTCACCATTGACTTCACGATCCCGGCCGAGGCGAAAGTCGTGCGTGACGGCAAGACGTGCAAGGTTCAGGACATCAAGAAGGGCGATTCGGTTGCGGTGGCGTTCTCGTCCAAGTCCGACGGCATGGGCATTTGCGTCACGCAAGTTGAAATCTGCAAGCCCGCTGCGCAGTGATCTGAACGCGGCCGGCGCGTAGCCCGACACGTTTGCCTCGCCGCCGCCGGTGCCGGATTACGTGATTATCGGCCTTCCGAAAACCGTGGTGGAGGCCGAGGATTTCACCGGCGGGCCGGAGAGGGGAAAACCGATGATGATGGTGGTGCCTTGGCCCGCCTGGCTCTCGACGCGCAGATCGGCGCCGTGCGCCCGGAGGATGCCGTGACTGATGCCCATGCCGAGGCCGGTGCCTTTGCCTGGCTCCTTGGTGGTGAAGAACGGGACAAAAATCTTTTTCTTCACCTCGTCGCTCATGCCGCAGCCGTCGTCGGCGATCTTCAGGACGATGAACTCACCCTCCTTGGCGGTGCTAACGGTGATGTTGCCGCCCTCGCGCCCGGTCTTGGCGCAGACTTCCTGGATGGCGTCCTTGCTGTTGAGCATGAAGTTCATCAGCGCCTGCTGGATTTCCTTCGGGTTGCCCTTCAGGCGCGGCAGTTCGCCAAGCTGGGTGGCGACCTTGATCCGGGCGTTGATGAGCACGTCGTTGCTGATGGCCAGAGCGTCGCGGATCGTGTCGTTGAGATCGAACGGGAAGAACGACCCGACGTCGGCGGGCCGGGCGAAGGTGCTGAGTTTGTTCGAAATCTCCGCGCAGCGGGCGACGCTTTGGATGATGAGGTCGAGACCCTCTTCCAGGCCAACATCGCGATTCATGCGGTGCGCCATCAGCATCCGCTCGGCGCGGAGTTTGACGGGATTGAGGGCGTTCTTGATTTCGTGGGCGACGCCGGCGGCCACCACGCCCAACAAGGACTGGCGCTGGGAGGCGAAGAGTTGCTTGTCCTTGCTCTCCAGCGCCGCGAAGGCGTCATCCTTCTCCTTGAGCGTTTGCTGGATGACGCCGACCATTTGCGCGTAGGCTGTGGACAATTCGTGCGATTCCCGCGAGTAATGCTTTGCGGCGGCCAGCGTCTCGGCGCGCTGCCGGTGGGCGGGATCGGTGGGCGTGCCGCTTACGAAGGCAAGGGCCGCCTGGGCGATTTGCTCCAGCGGCTGCGCGATGCGATGTCGCAGCCGCACGGCCATGTAAACGCTGGCCAGGATCATCACCACGGTCAACGCGATGATCGTGTTGGTCATGAACCGGCGGACGGAATGGACCGTATTGCGGAACGCGCCGAGCATGGGTGCCTGCCCGCGCAACTGGAACGCGACCATGCCGCGCAAAGCGCCATGATGGAACACCGGCGTGAACACATCGTAAGCCTGTGGCGCGGCCGATGCCGCCGGCCCGTTGCCGGAGGCCAGTTCGCGCTGACGCACGTGGGCCGTCATGCGCACCAGCGACGGGTCGCCCTTGAGACCGCGCGTAAACCGGAACGCGGGGTCGGTTTGCAGTTCGCTGAGAAACGGCAGGCCGTTCTGGTCGAAGAAAGTGATGCTCAGGAGATTGACCGTGCCTTTCTTGACATCCGCCAGATAGAGCACCAGGTCGCGCATCTCGAAGGAATACCGCACCAACGATGCGCTCCCGGCCAGCACACGGCCGGAGGGCCAGCCCTCGACAATCTTCGTGCCGGGTATGATCTGGCGGCTGATGCAGCTCTCCGCGAGGCGGTCGGCTTCCTCGATGGACGCGGGCATCTTGTTGAAGGCCACCGTCAACACCGCGATCGGGGTAATCCGCCCGAAGCTCTCACGGTAAAGCAGCAACCGCCGCTCGTAGAACGTATGCCGGGCGCCGGCCACCGGCTGGACCATCTCATAGGCCATCTGGTTCAACAGCCGGGGCGGATAGACCGCGCTGTCCCACGCCAGCTTCTGCGGTTCGGGCAAATCCTGGAACGTCAGCCCGTCACGATACACGGTGGCAACCTCGCCGTTGACGGTGTTGAAAATCCGCGCGTAGGCCAGCTCGGGATGGCTGCGCAACGCAGCCCACATCACCACTTGTTGTTCGGCGGCGAGGTCGAACAAACCCAGCACCTGAGTCGTCAACACTGCGGCGTCCAGTCCGCCGATGGAACGAATCGCTGCGCGTTCGCGGCTCGTCCAGTCCTCTTCCAGTTTCACCACCACCGGATGGAAAAACCGGAACGCCACCACGATCAACAACGCCGCCACCACGCCGAAGATCACACTCAGGCCGATGAAATGGCGTGACAGCCGCCGGCTCAGGGAAATTTCCGGCCGCGAAGACGGAGCGGGTTGGGAGGAGGGCGTGGTCATGGCGAGACAGCGGAAGCGCCCGGCGCGGCAGCGCGCGGAACCATGAAACGTTGCTCGGCCTCCAGGAGCACCTGGAGACCCGCCAGCGAATCCTGGGCCGAGGCGCCCGTTTCCACCACGGCCGCCGTCTCAGGCAGGCCCGGCGGTTCCTCGCCGGGCACAAGCGGCTTGGGGGCAAGCACCGTGTGCAGGAAACCGTCGAGCAGAGCGCCACGGTTGATCGAAAATGGATTCGGCCGCACCGTCAGGCGCGCGGGGTCGTTTAAAATCGCCTCGATCTCACGCATGACCACCAGTGTCTGGCGGCCAAGCTGCAAACTCCGCTCGTCCATCTGGCGCGTGCCGGCGCGCACCTCGGCAAGGTAATCTTCGTAAGCGCACCACTCGCGGCGGGAGCCGAACACGGCGGCGACCTCCTGCTCTGTCAGCGATTGCAGCAGGCCGCGCCGCGCGGGAACCTCGAATTGGTCGAAGAACATCGCGCGCTGGCCCGCCTCCGACAGCAGGTAGCGCACCAGTTCCTGCGCCACCTCGCGGGCCGCCTGCGCGCCCGGATCGTTGGAGGCGATTTGCCGGCTGCAGATGATGCACTTGCCGCCGAGCAATGAAAAACCCGGCGCGGCCGCGTTGGGGGAAATCGAGAGCGGCATGATGCCGATGTCGTCCAACGGCGCCGGTGGTCCCCATGGCGAGATCAGAATGCGCTGCCCCCAGAGGGAGAGTAGCCACGCTGAGGAGAACCCCGCGCCGGCCTGCCCCACCAACGGCACGTTCGTGAAACGGCGCATGTGCTGTTTCCATTCCGCGAGGAATTCCATGCGCGTCGCCGCCGTTGCCCAGGTCTCGATTTGCATGGATTGCCCCAACGTGTCGAGCACCTGTCTCGCCGCCGGCGTATCCACGGCGAATGTTCCATTCGTCTGCCGCGGCCAATCCGGCTCCAGACTCCAGATCAGCGGGAGGAAAAAGCGAAAAAACTCCTGCCCGTCTGTCTCGACGGAGGAAAGCGGCAGGCCCGAGGATTGGGCGTCGCGCGCTTTGGATTGAAACAACGACACCCATGCCTGGCGCGCCTCGTCGGCGCTGTTGAAGTAGCTCTTCCGATAGAAGAGCAGGTCCGCGGCGCGTGAGATCGGGACGCCGTAGATGCGCGGGGAATTCGGGTCGTCGCCAGGACCCACGGCGCGGATCGGCTCAACACCCGCCGCGCGCAACATCGGGCCGACGACCGCTTCGTCGTAGGGCGCCAGCCAGCCGTTGCGCGCAAACTCTTCGACCCACGCCGTGTTGGACACCGCCACGTCCATCGGCTGCAACATTTCCGACGAGCGAGCGCCGAACGACAACTCCGTCATCGGATAGACGGATGACAGCGTCCCCGCGAGTTCCTGGTAGAGTTCGGAAGGCAGCGGATCGAAATCGGGCAGCCGGACCAGTTCATAACGCCGCGGCTGGCCGTCCGGATTGACGGCCTTATGGAAACGCGTGGCGAGGTCTTGGAACCAAAACCCGCAACCGCGATAGAACGCCTGCTTCGGCCGCGACGCCGGAGCCGGCGGCGCCTCGGAGCAGCCGGCAGACAGGAGCGCGGCGGCGACGAGAACGCCGCCGAGCCGCACGCACGCTTTGATCCGATCGCTCACGGTCAGGTTGATAACCCAAGGCCGGCGTTTAGTAAACGCTGAGGATTTGCTTCTCGTAAAGCTCGTGGTAATAACCGGGTTGATTCTTGAGTTCCTGGTGCGTGCCTTGTTGCACCAGCCGGCCACGACGGTCGCCCGCGTGGCCCAAAACAAAAATCTGGTCCACGTCGGCCACGGCCTGCAACGCGTGCGAGATGACGATGCAGGTGCGACCGTGAATGAGTTTCTTCAGGCTGACTAGGAGGTCGCTGGCCACGTCGGCGCTGAGCGACGCCAGCGGCTCGTCGAGCAGGATGATGGAAGGCTGGCGCAGGTAGCAGCGCGCGATGGCGATGCTGACCTGCTCGCCGCCGCTGAAGGCGTTGATGTTCGTCTCGTAGCCGGAGCAAACGCCGTCATTCTTGCGCTGGATGACGTCGTGAATCTGCGCGTCCTGGCAGGCGCGGATGATCTGCTCCTCGGTCGCGTCCGGCTTGGCCAGCAGGAGGTTTTCCCTCACGCTCGCCTGTTTGAAAAACGGCTTTTGCGTGACCATGCCGAACTGCGCACGCAGGCTGGCCATCGTGTAGTGGCGGATGTCCACGCCGTCAATCTCGATGACGCCCCGGCCGTCCTCGGTTTCCAGGAAACGGCAAAGCAGGTTGAAGATGGTGCTCTTGCCGCAGCCGCGCCGGCCCACGAGCGCCACACGCTGGCCGGCCTTGATTTCGAAACCGAGATCGTTCAACACCGACGGCGCACCGGGCGAGTAGGCGAAGGTGACGTTGCGGAACGCGATCCTGTCGCGCAACGGCGGCATCGGTTTCGCGTCGGGCCGGTCCACCACGCGGGGCGGCGTTTCCAGAATCTGGAAGCCTTCGCCGATCTGCGGCCGCAGTTCGGTGTAGTGCGCCGCGGTGCTGCAAAGCGACACCAGCAACGAGAACACGCTCGGCACCAGCGTGTAGAAAACGAACAGCTCCGACCAGCCGCCGGCGAGCTTGCCGGTTTGCACCAGCCAACTGCCCGCCCCCAGAATGACCAGCAAGGTGACCGTGCCGATGAGCGCGGTGGTCTGGCTGTTGATGCCCTGCCACCGCTCGACGCGCAGGTTCAGGCGGATGAGTTCATCGCTCAGGTCGCGCATGGCGTGGATAATCCAGCCCTGGGCGTTGTTGAGCTGGATTTCCTTCACGCCGATGATGCCCTCGAACATTTTGCCGCCATAGACGTTGTCCATCTCATTGCGCTCAAACGAGACGCGCTCCAGCGTCGGATAAATGAACCAGACGATGACGAACGGGATCGCGCTGACCGCCGCCAGCAGCAGCAACGTCAGATGCCAGTTCAGACTGAAGAGGTAGCCCACGTAGGCGACGAGGAAGATCGCATCAGCGCCGGCCAGCACCACGGTGTCGCAGAGCAGAAACTGGACCGCCGTGGCCACTTTGCTCAACTGCCGCATCAATTCGCCCGGATTGCGGCCCATGAAAAAGTCCACCGACTGCGCCTGCATGAACTCGAAGACGCGGAATTGAAACAGCCGGCTCAGCCGCTCCCGCAACGCCGCGGCCCAGTAGGTCTGGTAAAACTCCAGCGGCACGCGCAGCAGCGTGAGCGCCACAAACACCCCAAACGCCGTCGCCCACGGGCTGGATTGCATCAGCGCCTGGGTGAGCACGCCGGATTGACGGGCCATCACAACCAGCAGGATGCCCGCCATCAACCGCGCGGCCAGCAACTCCCACATCGTGACACGCACGACGCGCCTCTCATCCTCGGTAAGGATGCGCCACGAACCGCGCAAAAAGTATAAGAGCGACCGTTGGGGCAACGGCGGCTCCGGCGGAGGACCCATCATCTCCGGCGGCGGTGACTGTGGACCGGCTTGCGGACCGGGAGATGGGCCGGGAGGTGGAGTATTCACAAGAACAAGCGGAGAGAAACCCGATTCAGATCGTTCGGACGCGAATGGTGCTTGCGCTCCTCCCCGGCCGGCGTTTCGCGGCGCGGCCGGGGAGGAATCCGCAAGACAAGGGCATGTCCTACCAGCCGTAATGGTTCATGTAGTTCTGGTAGTTGTAATAGTTATTGTAGTTGGGATAGGAAGCGGCCGCCAAGGCGCCCAAGCCCACGCCGATGCCGAATCCCGCCCATCCGCCGCCATGCCACCCGCCGCCGTGTCCGCCTCCGCCATGAGGGCCACCGTGGTAGGCTTGCACCTGGCCCTGAGGACCGGCGCCCGCCTGCATGACCTGCGGAGGACCGCCCCCGCCGACGTAGATGATGACGCTGGGCGTGTTGAGTGCCATCGGGCTGCCCGCCGGCGCGCCCGGCGCACAACAGGGCTGCTGTTGCTGGGATTGCTGCGCGACGCCGGCGCCACGCAGTGTTTCCTCCACTTTATCGGCCGGCACGAGGAACTTTTCGGCGTCCTCGTCCGGTATCTGGTAGAATTGACCGTTGATGCTTTGCAGAATTGCCATGGCTTTTCCCTTCCTGAATCTATCGGTTGAACAACCGCCGTGAGTCCCATGAACACTTCGCGCAGCCGTGGCGGTTCCGGTTGCCGAGGCGGTTCCTTCCCGGCAGCGTGCCGGGGAGGAATCAGCGACACCGAGTCGCGGCTTACCAGCCGTAATGGTTCATGTAGTTCTGGTAATTATAATAGTTGTTGTAGGGAGCGACGAATGGACCACCCCAACCACCCCAGTTATGATAATGATGGCCCCAGTGGTAGGCTTGGACCTGGCCGGTTTGTTGCGGCGCCTGCCCGGCTCCTGCGGGCGCGCCGACACCGGCTGCCTTCAGGGTTTCGGCAACCTTGTCCGCAGGGATCAAGTATGCCGTTGCTTGCTCATCCGGCACGTTATAGAGCCGGCCGTCTATGCTTTTCATCAGTGGCATGTGTGTTTGTCCTTTCTCTGAGTTGGGCTGGGTTTCTACCAGCCAAAATAATTGCGGTAGTTGGCGTAGTTGTAATAGTTGTAGTAACCGCCCCACCACCCATGCGGGCCGTGGTGCCAGTGGTAGGCTTGCACCTGGCTTGGCCCTGGCTGAGCCGCCGAGGGTTGCTGGGGGCCGCCCATCGGCATGCCTTGTGGCGCACCACCGCCGGCGACGATGACGACCGCTGGCGCGCTGGCGCCCATGGAAGCGCAACTGGCGGCTGGCGCGGCAGCCTGGGGTTGCACGGCACCCGCGTCGCGCAAGGTTTCTTCCACCTTGTCGGCCGGCACGAGGAACTTTCCTGCCTCCTCGTCCGGTATCTGGTAGAAACGTCCATCTATGCTTCGCAGAATGACCATGCTGGTTCTCCTTTCTTGATCAGCCGGTTGAGTTGCTGGTTCTGGCATCAGGCCAACCTTCCTGGCCTTGCCTGAAATCTTCCTGCCTTTCGACGTTTTCATGGCTGTCTTATTCGATGGTTTGTGGAATGGGGGCCAAGTCCGTGCCGTCCGGTTGGACGAGATTGAGACCGACCTGAGCGGAAAGTTCGATCATGGCTGCGGCTGGCTGGCCGGGCGCCGGCACGCCGGCGCGGGCCATGCCGCTGCACGGGTGATTGCCGGTGTGCATTGGCAGAAACGGCGGCGTGAGTTTTCCCTCGCGCGCCTCGGAGGCCATTTTTTCCGTGGCGGCCTGGAAACGCATGACCAGCCGCTGGACGAGGTCCGGATGACACCACAGGTATTGGTGGAGCAACTGGGTGGCGTGGCACTCAATCTCGCGGGTGGGGATGGAGTTCTTGTCAAAGGCCGTGCAGCCGAACAAACAGATGAGTTTGGCCTGACAGCCGAAACAGCGCAGATACCACAAATCCTTCTCGTGGAACGTCCGCAAAATGGACGGGCACTGACTGAGGCTGCCGGGATCGTTGACGTTGCCGAGCTTGCCCAAGTCGGCGTCCGAGGAGCGGCCACAGGGCCACACGTCGCCGTTGGGGTCCACGCCGATCAGCGACACGCCGGCACCGCAATTGTAAGTGTGACAGTTGCGCTCGGTCATATCGCGCTGGCCGGTGAAGAAGTAAAAGAGCTGGCGGATCAGGTCGGGGCCGAGAAGGCGCACGTTGCCGGATTGGTCGGCGCGTTCGAGCAACTGGCGTTTGGCGTTGTAGAGTTCGTCGCCCGTCAGGTTGTCCACGTTCATGCCGCGGCCGGTGGGGCACGTCGCGTTGAACATGACCGCGAACCCTTTCTGGTCGAAGTAATCCACCACTTCGTCCATGTGGGCGATGGTGTTCTTGTTGATTTGCGCGATCACGCCCGGCGGCGCCCCTTCGCGCATCAGGAGTTCGATGGTTTCCTCCACGCGCTTGCCGGCCTGGCGATGGACATCGCTGAGTCGCGGCGGCCCGTCGAGACTGGTGCCGATCTGGATACGATATTTCTTGACGAGCTGCAAAAACTCGGGCGTCAGCCGGGTGAGGTTGCTCTGCATGCCGATGGCGAGTCGTTTCAGGCGCGGGTTGGCCTCGCCGGCGCTGATGCAAAACTCGATCGCCTCTTCATACCACGGAATCGGCAACAACATCGGCTCGCCGCCGTGGAAGATCCACTGAAGCTCCGGCGACTCCGTGTCGCCGATCAGCAACGTGGCGGCGCGCTTGTGGGTCTCCATCGTCATCGTGGCGCCCGGTTGGGAGACCGGGATGGCGTCGGCGCAACAATAGCTGCAACGCAGGTTGCAACTGCTGGTCACCTTGGCGATGACCATGCGGATTTGACGAAAGTCCGCCGCTGGTTTCCTTTGGACACCTTGCTGCATCGTTGGACACTCCAACTTCCGGCAAACTGCGCGAAAGTTCTTTGCCGCAACAGCCCTTGGTTGTGCTGCGAAGAATTCGGATCTATGAACCTCTATCGGTTGAGCTTTGAAGGGGAATCTGCTATCGCAACCCGTGTAAGTCAAGTGACTTCCTTGTCGAAACCGGCGTGGAGGGTTGCGTCGCTGGCGCAAGCGGATATACTTGCGATGAAAATCCAGTTCGCTGTGACCTCAACTTTCAAACCGAGTCCCGCTGTCCAACGCTGGCTGATGCCCGATTTCAGCTTCTGCCTCTGGCTGGCGTTGCTGCTGGTGCTGTTGGCGGAGCCGTCGCGCACGTCGCTGGTGGCCACCGACGGCGACGCGTGCATGCACTGGCGGGTCGGCGAAGACATGCTGCGGAGCGGGCGGATTGTTCGCACCGACACCTACTCGCACACGATGGCGGGCGCGCCGGTGATCACCAAGGAATGGCTGACGGAAATTTTCTTCGCGGCGGCGGGCCGGCTCGGCGGCCTCTTCGGTCTCGGCGTCGCGGGCGCGCTGGTGATCGCCACGACGTTCTGGCTGTTGCACCGCCGGTTGCTGCGGGACGGCAACGACCTCCTGGTGGCGACCTTGGTGACGTTGCTGGCCGCGTGGGCGGGCGTCATCCACTGGCTCGCGCGGCCGCACGTGTTCACGTTCCTGATAGTCGTTTTGTGGAACGACGAATTGCGGCGGTTTGAAACCCACGGGCACGCAGGGCGGCTGGCCGCAGCGCTAGCCGTGCTGATGCTGTTCTGGGTGAACCTGCACGGCGCCTTTCTCGCCGGGTTCATCATTCTTGGCGCTTACTGGTTGGGTGCGGTGGTTGAGTTTGTCCGGCCGCCGGCAACCGTGCCGCGCGAAACATCGCAGCGGAGGATTGTTGTGCTGACGCTCGTTGGGTTGTTGGCGCTTGCCGTGTCGTTGATCAACCCGAATGGCTGGCATCTGCATCTGCACAATCTTCAATTCATGAGGTCGTCGTATCTGACCAGCCTGTTGTTCGAGCACCGGCCGATTAATTTCCATTCTCCCAGCGCGCTCGGATTCGTGGTCTGGCTCGGCGCGGTGGCCGCGGCGCTGGCGGTCCGCCAACGGCCGCGTTTGCCCGCGTCGGCGGTCATCCTCGTCACCGGCTGGACCTGCCTCGCACTTTACGCCGTGCGGAACATCCCGCTGATGGCCCTCGTCACTGCGCCCATCGTCGCCCCGGCGTTTTCCGCGTGTGTCCGCAGAGGTTGGCAAGATTTGTCGCGACGGCTGGGCGCTGTGAACGCCGCCAGCAATGGCTGGCCGGTCGTGGCGATGGCGGCGATGATTGCCATCGTATGTGTGCCGCGTCCGACGGCAATGCCGCCGAACCGGTGGCCGGTGAACGCGGTCAAGTTCATCCAGCAACATCCGGAACAGTTTGGCGGCAACATGCTCAACCAGCATGTCTGGGGCGGCTATCTCATGCACGCGTTGCCGGACCACAAGGTTTACGTGGACGGACGGACGGATTTCTACGGCGAGGCATTCATTCGCGACTTCCTGGACATGGCGGAACTGCGCCCCGGCTGGCGCGAAAAGCTGGACGCGAGCCGCGTGAACTGGACGCTGCTGTCCACCGACACTCCGCTCACCCAGGCGCTGGCGCTGCTGCCGGGGTGGAGGCGGATTTACAGCGATGCGCTCGTGACGATTTTCCGCCGCGACTCATGAACCGCATCGCTTCATCGCCGTCATCCGCATGGGGCGCGTGGTTGCACCAACAAATGGAGGCTCACCCGTTTGTTGTGCTGGGACTGCTCGCACTCGCGTTGCGGCTGGCAACGATGTCTTTCGTGCCCGCGCCGGGTTATTTCGACACCTACTATCATTATGGAGTCGCCAGCCGGCTTTACCACGGCCACGGTTTCACAGAGACCATTACATGGTATTACTTCACCCTCCCGGCGGCTTTGGAGCATCCGACGAGTTCTTTCTGGATGTCGCTCCATGCCGTCTTCATCTGGCTGTCGTTCCTGGTGTTTGGCGAAAACCTGCGCGCGGCGCAAGTTCCTGCGATGCTTTTCAGCAGCGCTCTGGCGATGCTCGCCGCCTGGTTCGCGTGGGATCTGACGCGGTCGCGGCGTTATCTTTGGTGGACGGGTTTGTTCACCCTCTTCGGCGGCTTCTGGTTTCCTTATTGGGTGGGCGTTGACTATTTCGCGCTCTACGGACTGGCTGGCGCGGGGTCGTTGGTGATGACGTATCGCGCGGTACGCGACGATCCGCGGTGGTTTGTGCCGGCCGGCGTGTGCGGCGCGCTGGCTTACCTGACGCGCGCACACGGCCAATTGTTCGTCTTGACGATGGTGTTGTGCTGGGCCTGTGCCGTGTGGCGCGGCCGCGTTCGCGCCGTGCGCAGCAGTCTTTGGCTCGCCGCCGGACTGTTGGCGGCGTTACTGACGGTATCGCCGTGGGTGTTGCTTTTGCAACGGCACCAAGGCACACCGCTTTCCGGAGGCTTTTCGAAGCTCTTGTTTCTGCGCGAACTCAACGATGTTTACCTCTGGGACTCGCAACGTTTGAACTGGCGCTACTACCTGAACCTCGCCGATCCGTCGGCAGCGTGGGGATTATGGCCGCTGGTGATATCCAAACTGACGGCGCTGTGGTTGAACCTTGGTCTTTGGGCGCGACCGGCGTTTTTTTTCATGACCCCTCTGCTTCTGTTGGGATTGTTCGGACGACGCGACGGCGCGTCAAAGCCGCTGCTTGGCTTTCGCGTGGAATTCTGGCCGTTCTGGATTTACAGCGTGATGCTTTACTCGTTGATCTCGCTGGTCTTCACCTTCCAGGGGTATCTCGGCACCACATTCCACGCCGCCACCGCACTGTTGCCGTTCGTCCTGCCGCCTGCGCTGGTCGGCCTCGACAACGCGCTGGATTGGCTTGGCCACCGGTGGCGGCCCGAGGCGCGCGAGGAACGCCGCCGGATTTATCCCGCCCTGGCGTTTGCCATCGTCGTAGGCCTCAGCGTTGTCTGGATGGTGGGCACCACGCGATTGTGGCGGGACTACCACCATGCGCATGTGGCCGTCGCCGCAGCTGTCGCGCCGCAAGTGCCGGCCGGAGCAGCGGTGATGATCGTGGACCAACCGGCTTATTATCACCTCACCGGCCAGCCTGCGGTGGCGATTCCGAGCGAAGGCCCGGCGGCTGCGGCCATGGCCGCGCGCCGCTATCGGGTGGCGTTCCTCATTTTGGAAGCCCGTGTTGTGCCGCCGTCGTTCATCCGTTTCTATGAAATCAACGGCGCCGGTTCCGCCGACTGGACGCTCGCGTCCCAGCCGCTGCCCGGCGTGAAACTATTCAAGCTGTCCGCGCGGCAAAACAACCGCACCGCATCCGCCGCGCCGGGGACGGCTAGTAACTGAACACGCGCGTATCGCCGCGCTTCAGCGGCAGCATGAGCCGGGGCCTCTGCCCAACCGTTTCGCCGCTCAACGCATCCTTCACCGGCCCCGTCCCGCCGAGGTCGAGCCACAGCGGCCGATCCTGCGACGCGTGCACGGCGACGAAGCCGCCGTTTGCATAAACGTTGCAGTCGGTGTCCGTGAAAAGGTGAACCTCCGCCTCGCGCGCGACCAGCCGCAACAGCTCGGAGGTCAATCCCGGCGCTCCGACAAAAATGTCCGGCCCGTCCGGCGTGCGGCGCATCGCCACCGCCACGGAGCCGTCGGGATATGTCGCGAGAATCTCATCCTTGGCCGCGTCGGCGACGGCGAACAATGGTGTCACCGGTTTTTCCACGCCGAACGGCTGCTCCAAACCGATCCGGCGGCCCAGTTCCGTCGGCGTCGCCCACGCTTTCGCCGGCGCGACTTTCTTGAACTCGAATCCGGTCAATTGCCGCATCGCCTCCAGCGACTCGTGGTCGCCGTCGAACCAGCCCGGCGCGTAACACCACACGCGCGCCGCGGGCCGTGCCGTCCGCCGGAGCCGTGCGCGCTCGTCGCGCGTAAGGCGCCACGCGTCCAGAAACACAACCATCTTCGCGCGCACGCGTCCGCGCACCACGTCGTCGAGCAGGTATTGGCCGTAAGGCGCGCCCATGCGGCCCAGCGGCGCACGCGCTTCGTAGATGCCCGGCCGCGTCACGAGCGTGCCGCCGGCGGCGACGCGCAGCATCGCGCGCTCGTCAATAACGGCGGCGACCTCCGGCCGGAACGGCGTCGGCTTTTTCAAGAATGCCTCGTCGAGGGCGTGCAGCCGTTTCATCTCTGCCCACATGCCGGCGTCGTTGAACCAGCCAGTGGCTCCGAGATCCATCCACCAGGTGCCGAAATTCCGCATCGCCTCCTGTGCGACGTTGCGGACCAGTTCCTTGTTCGTGTCCACCAGCGTGTCAACCGCGTCATACCAGCCGGGCGCGTTGCCGGTGCCGAGGTAGGTGCGCGTATCGTCTTCGTAGAGCCACATCTTTCGCGCGAGCGCGACGCTCTCGGCGGCGGTCATCGCCGGCGCGCTCTGGCCGACGCCGCGGTCGAAATAGGAGATCGGCGAGCAGAGGACGTCAATGTCCGGGCAGTTCAGCGCGCGGCGGAGCGCATAGTGTCCCGCCACGGACGGACCGGTCGAGACCGCGGCGAACTCGAATATGTAGCCATAGAAAAACACCACGAGTTTGCGACCGTGCGACGCGCTACGCACCGCATGAGCGAGGTCGCAAACGCAGTCGGCCATCGCCTCCTGCTGAAACTCGGCCCAATCAATCAGCGCGTGCTCCGTCGCCGGGTCGCGGAAGATTCCCGCCGGCGCGGCGTGGCGCGCGGCGGGCGTCGGCACGGCGGTCGTCTCACGTGTCACCGCCGGATCGTTCCACGCGCGGCGCAACGCGGCGTCGTTTTCATAGCGTTTCTTGAGCCAGAACCGCCACGCGGCGAGGTCGGCCGGCGCGTAACCGTTCAGAGGCCGTTTCCACGTCGCCTCGTAAAACCACTCGCCGGTGTTCTGGCCGCACGGATGATAGCCGGCGACGTGGTCGCCAAGTTTTTCCTCGATGTGCGCCACCAGCGCCGCGAGCCGCTCCGCCGCGTCGCGCCGATACTGCGGCGACGCCGGGACGGCGTGGCTGCGCGAACCGTCCTCCCATTGCATGACGTCGTCGGGATGCGCCTCGCGCCACCACGCCGGCGGGTCCATGCCAATGCGCGGCAGCAACAGCGCGTTCGGGTTGGCGCGCAGGACCGTCTCGCATGCCGCGTCCACGCCGGACCAATCCACCGCGACGCCGGGTTTCGGCCACGGCGTACCGATGGGAAAACTGACGAAGTTCACGCCCGCGTTCGCCGCCAACTTGATCTGACTTTCAAACACATCCGCCGGCCCGCCGAGATGAACGAACGTCTGGCCGGGCTGGTAAAAACCAATGATCAAATTGCGCGCCGGCTCCGACTGCGCCCAGAAGCTGACGCGGTACCGGTGGCCCTTTGCAAGCGCGAGGTTCGCGTGATGGTAGATATGGAAGTCAGGCCAGTGACCGTTGGGCGGCGCATGGAGCCTCACGCACAACGCCGCCGAGCCATCGCGGCCCGCGCCCGGAGCGACCTCGATGCGGGCAACGGTGTTCGTGGCGTCCGCCGGCCAGAACGTCCAGTCGCGCTTGAAGCTGGCCGGTCCGCTTTCGAAATCGCAGCGCGGCACGATATCGCGGCCCGCGTCGAGATCGGTGACCTGGATGTCGTCGAGGATAATTTCACCGGCCGTTGGACCGAAACGGAAGTGCATCGTGCCGGTGCTCGCGTTGTCGCGGGCGGTGAAGTCAAAATGGATTTCCTTCCACGCCGGCGCGACTGGAATCGGCGCGGAGCCGGGCGCGCCCCAGAACATCCGCGCCCGCACCGGTTCGCCGTTGACGACCAGCCGCGGCGCGCCGCCCGCCGGGTCCACGCGGACGGTGAGCGGTGAAGCGAACGTTGAAACGGATGCGGCAATGATGACGACAGAGACAGCGAAGGTTCGGGATGTCATGACCGCGATATTATCCGCAAACCGCCGCCAACGGAAGTTGCGAATCTGAAAACGGAGTTTCAAATCTGCGGGCGAACGCCGGAATCACTTCGATTTCGTCTGCACCAAGCCGGCGCCGACGCGATCGGGAGGCTGGCTCAGCGGCAGCGCATCTTCTTTGAGCCAGGTCAATCCGTTGGCCGGCGTGGTCGCGCCGTTGGAGATTCCGTAGGCGAGCACACCGGAAGTGATGGCGGCGGCCTGCGAGGTGCCGTCGCCGAGGACAAGCTGGTTGGCGCCGTAAGCCGACTGGATGCCGACACCCGGCGCGGAGATGTCGAGTCCAGAGCCGGAGTTGGAATAATAAGCCTGCTGCAATTTCGCATCCACGCCGCCGACGGAGATGACCGAGGGAATCGCGGCAGGAAAGGCAAGTTGGTTGACCGTCTCATCGTTGCCGGCGGCGGCGACCACCGTCGCGCCCCGGCTTTCGGCGTAGCTCACGGCGTCGCGCACGGACTGTGAGTCACCGTAGGAGCCGAGGCTGATGTTAATGACCTGCGCGCCGGCATTCGCCGCCTGCACGATGCCGGCAGCCAGCGTGAAACTGTCGCTCACGCCATTGCTGTCGGCGACACGCACGTCGAGGATGTGGCTCGCGGGCGCGACGCCGGGCGCTTGCGGGTCCTGCCCGGCAATGAGGCTGGCTATGGCAGTGCCGTGGCCATCGAATGGCTGGCCGCCGCCCACCAGATCGTAATGCGTGACCTGGTTCTCCGCGAACGTCGGATGATTTTCCACGCCGCTGTCCACCACCGCCACGGTCACGCCCATTCCCCACGTCGAGCGGTCGCCGCCGGCGCCGATGGCATCGAGAAAACCGAGTCCGCCGAACGACGCGCTGCCGACGCCGGCGGGGCGGTCTTCCTCCTGCAGGAAGTCGGGGGTTTTGACCACGTAGTTGGCGTCGAGATTGTCGTAAACAGTCACGCCCGTTCCGACCGCGTCGCGCAACGATTCCAAGTCCTTGAAACCAACGCGCATCGCCGACAATGCATCGAGCCGGCCCAGCACGACGATTTTCCTGCTGGCCGCGCGCCGCATAAAATCGCGCATCGCCGCGGCGGACTGAAATCGGATCACCACCTCGTGGGGAATGGCGTTGTCGCGCTGAACGCGGCGGCGGAGCTGTTGCAACTGCCGGTCCTCGCTGTCCGGCGCCGGTGGAACGACGCTCGAAGGCCGCGACCCGGCGGCGTCCTTCGGGGCGCGCGAGGCGCCGCGGGCGGACCGGGCGGCGGCGATTCCAGATTGGGAAAGGGGAGAAAGTTTATCCGGACTCGACCCGCCCCGGTCGCGCGCCAGCACGACCCACAGCAGCGCCGCGAGCGCAAAGCCGCTCGCTAACCACAGAAGTCGGAATCGGAACAAGTTCATGCCACTCTCTTCAACGACGACAATATCCTGAAGTCTCGTCGCAAACCATCCGTTTTTCAACTGCAAGTGACGATCATCATTTCGTCTGGGGCGGTGGCTGGCCCGGCACGGTGTTGTATTCCTTTCGCACGGCGTCGAACACGGCGCTGCGCCGCGATTTTTCGAGGCAATACATCACCACGCCGTCGCATTGACCCTCGCGCCACGCGCGCAGCGACATCCGCACCCACTCCGCAATCCGTTCAGGCGACGCCGGCTCGCCGTGCCGCATCTTGAACTCGCCGCGCTCGCCCGATGTCATCACGATAAACGGCACATGAAACCGCCGCTTGCCTTCCTGCGAGTTGGCGTCGAAGCCTGACTGAAACGCTCCGCGGCTGCGCACCGTCCATTTTTTCGGCTCGCGGAAATCCGCCGCCACCCGCAAACCCTCCGCGCGCAGGTCGCGCAGTTGCCAGCGCACGCCGAAGTTGCTCACGCCCTTCTTGTCGAACAACCGGAACGCCAGCGTGACGTTCTCTTTGCCGCGCACCGCGTCCGTCACGTCCACCTCCACGTTCTGCCACGCCGGGTCGCCGCCCGCCACGTCCTGCTCCCATACCACCGCGTCGTCCACGAGCAGTTGCTTGAAATGATAGCCCGCCGTCGGCCCGCGGAAATCATCCTTCTCGCGGAAACGCACCTTCGCCCGCGCCGCCGTCTGCACCACGGCCGTCTGCGCCGCCTGGATGAAATCGCCCGTGCGCGACGGCGTTGACCACGGGTAACTCAACTCGCCGGCGTTGGCCGTGCGCACGTCGTTGAGGATTTCCCACGCCGCCGTGATCTCGTCGCGGTCATTCGGATACGCTGCCACCACACCGTCCACGATGTCGCGATAGTCGTCCACGAACTTGCGCGTGATTTCGCCGTAATACATCAGCGGCAGAAACGCGAGCCGGGGATTGATCGCTTTCGCCCGCGCCTGCATCGTGCGCACGTAGGCCGGCGTCAGCAGCTTCGCGGTGTTCGCATAGAAATCATCAATGGACCACCCCTTCAGATTCGGGTGCTGCTGCGACAGCTTCGCGATCTCCTCGCCCCATCGCGCAAAATCGAGACCGAACGGCGCGGACGGCGGCGGCTCCGACGGCGGCACCAGATACACCCACACATCAATCCCCGCCTCCGCCGCTTTCGGCAGGAATCGCTGCAAATCCTCCCAGTCCGTGGGCTGATGCCAGACGAGCCAGAGATACGTGTTGACGCGCAACTCCTTCAGCCTCGCCAGCAAGAAATCAATGTCCACGCGTTTGTCCGCCAGTCGCGGCTCGGCGTTGTAATCGCCGAGGATGCCGTGCACCGCATCGCGTTTCGGGGTTTGCGCCAGCGCGCCCGCCGTCAACACCAGCGCCGTCAGCGTCAGGATCAGTTTCTTCATCGGTTTCCTTCTCTGGATACGGCGGAGTGTAACTGAAGGCGGCGCAAGCTTCCAGCCAGCAAATCTTGTTCACCACCCACCACCGCGAGCCGAAAGCTCACGCCACTTTTCTCCGCTGCCGCAAAAAAACGTTTTGCGGAATTCGTCCGCGCACTGCAAACTCCGTGCGGAGCCAAACGCCATGCTGACGACGCTGCGCATCAAAAACCTGGCCCTTGTGGCCGACCTCACGCTGGAACTCCAGCCAGGCTACAACGTCATCACCGGCGAGACCGGCGCGGGCAAGTCCATCCTCATCGGCGCGCTCAACCTCCTGCTCGGCGAACGCGCCGACCGCACGCTCATCCGCAGCGGCGAGGAAAGTTGCTCCGTGGAGGCGGCGTTCGACGTGTCGCGCTTGCGCGCGCCGATCAAGTCGTTCCTCGACGACAACGGCTTGGAACCGTGCGAAGACGGCCAGCTTGTCGTCAAACGCGTCTTCACCGCCGCCGGTTCGAACCGCCAGTTCGTCAACGGCTCGCCGACCACGCTCAACATCCTCGCCGCGCTCGGCGAATGGCTCGTGGACATTCATGGCCCGCACGATCACCAGTCGCTGCTCCATCCGGCGCGCCAGCTCGACATTCTCGACGCGTTCGGCAACCTCGGCGAGCCGCGAGCCGCTTTTTCCGAACTCGTCCACCGCCGCGCCACCATCGAGGCGGAGAAGGCCGCGCTGATCGTAGACGAGAAAACCTACGCGCAGCAGCTCGACCTGCTGCGATTCCAAGTCCGCGAAATTTCCGAGGCCGGGCTCCAACCGGACGAGGAGGCGCGCGTCGAGCAGGATTATCGCCGCGCCAGCAACGCCGCCAAGCTCATCGAGTTCGGCCAGACCGCGCTCGCGTTGATCGGCGAAGCCGACGACGCCGTGCTGACGCGCACCGGCGAAATCGGCCGCATGTTGCGCGAATTGCAACGGCTCGACCCCGCCGCCGCGCCACTGGTCGCCGGCCAGGAGCAGGCGGTGACGGCGCTACGCGAGCTACAGGGTGAACTGGCGCATTATCTTGAACGGATCGAACTGGATCCGGCGCGCCTGAGGGAACTCGAAGAACGGTTGAACCTGATTCAGTCGCTGCGCCGCAAATACGGCGCGACATTAGGCGACGTCATCGCCTTCGGCGAGGAGGCGAGGAAGAAACTGCACAGCCTCGAAGAACGCGACGCCGAACTGGCCCGCCTAAACGCCGCGCTCCAGAAACTGGACGCCGACCTAAGTCGCGTTGGCAAAGAACTTTCCACTAAACGCCGACAGGTAATTCCAAAGCTCAGCAAGGCCGTGATGAACGAACTGAGTTCACTCGGATTCCGTCAATGCCGTTTTGATATTACGATAACTACTGAATCTATAGATAGTTCTGATAATTCACAATCTTTATTAGGATTACAGGCGGGCACGGTCCGAATTCCGCATTCGTCCGGCTTCGACACGATCGAGTTCCAGTTCGCGCCAAACATCGGCGAGCCGGCGCGACCGTTGCGCGCCATCGCGTCCTCAGGCGAAATGGCGCGTGTGATGCTTGCGCTGAAAACCGTGCTCGCCGTTGAGGACGATATTCCAGTGCTGGTATTCGACGAGGTGGATGCCAACGTCGGCGGGGAAACCGCGCACGCCGTCGGCGGTAAGATGCGGCAGATCGCGGACCGGCACCAGGTACTTTGCATCACCCACCTCGCACCTGTCGCCGCACAAGCCACTGCTCATTTCGTTGTCAGCAAGGAACTCAAAGGTGGCCGTACCATCTCCGACTTCGCGCTGCTCGACCGCCCTGGTCGCGTCGCCGAGCTGACCCGTATGCTCGGCGGACAATCCGACGCTGCCCGTAAACACGCCGAATCGCTGCTGAAGTAATAGCCGGTGTGTGGATGGGGATGTTGGCGTAAAAGCTCGCCACGACGCAGTAAAGCATCCATACAAAGATTGAATTGGTGAAATAAGGCGGACTATCACGGCCTATTGAATCCACTGATAGGCAAAGCAGGTTTACTTGGCTTCACCGTTGATAATGAGGTGTGCGGCGCGCTGTAGCGTGTCGCAAAAACTCTATCGTGCGGTCTGGTAGTGTTCCACGTGGAACAGACGCTGTGCTGGAGCGAACGGCTGATATTATGGATCGGCACCAATCCGGCTAGGACAGTCATGATCGAGATGCCACCAGTAGATCGATGCAGCAGTAATCAGTACAGACTGTTTTGATTCGGATGGAGCGTCAGCGACACACGCGGTCGATAGTATCGACGGTGATCGTTTGGACGTTTGTATTCGTGGATAATAGTTGTCTAGGTATTGACAGGCGTTCAGTCGCCGTCTCGTGGACACGGTCATCTTGGACTGGACGCAATGAAACCGCCTTTGCCTGTCAGCATACATACTCCATTACTGGAGCTGTGTGTCTGCATGAGAATTTTCGAACAAAGACAGACATTCCACTTCGCATTCATGAATTTCACAGAATCACCATTGATGATTAACAAGATACATTTTTTGAAGACCAAATGTTCCATGTGGAACATAACGCCGGCCAAGAACAGTATCGCGTATGACATTTGTCCTTTGATTATTCGTGACATGAACAAGAACTCAAATCAACGTTGATTCAAAACCGTTTTTATTAATCATAAATAATTATCATTACGTAATTAATCTAATATGATCTATTTCGGCCTATGTTCAAATTGGGCCGAAATTGAAACTCGACTTATTTCATCCTGCGGATCAGGTCCGATTTCAGCCGTATTCTGACAGATCTCTAAACGCGGCGCGTCACGAAGCGATGTGACTACTCCAGGTTCGAATGCCTGTAGGTTTTTCCACAGAATAGACCTTTCTGAGGACTGCGCTAGTGTAGTGTCCCACAAATAAATGCACATACCCGCTGGCTGGTTAGCATGGCGGGATGTCACGCAAAAGT
>Ga0209083_1000590_pt1 | contig 51208 bp, 42 predicted proteins | sample AM7aDNAmetaG_FD_184132 | JGI IMG/M metagenome (GOLD analysis project Ga0209083, IMG submission 184132) | Freshwater microbial communities from Finland to study Microbial Dark Matter (Phase II) - AM7a DNA metaG (SPAdes) (version 3) | ecosystem: Environmental > Aquatic > Freshwater > Lake ...
CACTCATGTTCCGTTAACTGTGGTATAGGTATTACTCAACTGGGAACGCCAAGCTCCAGCTTGGCTTGTGGCATTCCGGCCCTTTGTTGCCAAGCTGGAGCTTGGCGTTCCCAGTGCCAAGCTGGAGCTTGGCGTTCCCAGTGCCAAGCTGGAGCTTGGCGTTCCCAGTGCCAAGCTGGTGCTTGGCGTTCCCAGTGCCAAGCTGGTGCTTGGCGTTCCCACGATACTCATTTTCCGCTTTCCTTTTCAGTAAAAAGAAATAGTGGAACCCACTCAATTGGTGAGAAGGCTTCTGACTTATCGGATACCGTAAGTAAAGTGAATGTCATCCTTTATCCTACCATTTGCCTGATCGTGCTGATCGGCAGGTAAAGCTTAAGTCCATCCTGTTTGAGCGGGGCAAATCCAAATCGCTGATAAAAACCCACAGCTTCCGGCTTGCTGTCCACGATGACGCATTGCACACCGATGGTATCCGACGCAATCAGGGCTTGTTTGAGGGCGTGGATCAAGAGCTTTGAGCCAATCCGTTGACCGATTGCCCGTGCCTGTGCGTCGGAAGCCATGCGCCCAATCAACACGGCGGGGACAGGGTACTTCGGCAATTTTTTGGCTAGGCTTTCCGGGAGTTCTTCGTGGCGAATGGAGGCGGCGGAGAGGGTGTAGTAACCCAGAACTTTGCCCTGCCCATCTTCGGCAATGTACACCTGAGCCAAATGGTTGCGTAGGCTTTGGCTGGCATGGCGTTTCAGGTACTCATCCAGCCCTGCATGTCCGCAAGCAAAATCGCCCCGGCGATGTCGCTTGGCCTCGAATAAGACGATTTTCATTCCAACCCGGCATCTTCATAATCGCGCCAAGCCTTTTTGAGGGCTTCGTTGGGTTCTGGCGGATGGTCCAGTGCTGCGGTGAATTGCCGCCATTCCTCGGCATTGAGTTTAAAATGCTGGTGGCTTTCCAAAATATCCCGCGCTTTGTCCAAGGCCGCATTCAGCACCAAAGAGCTGAGTGTGTTGCCGCTGATTTCCGCCGCCTGTGTCAACAATCGTTTGGCGTTGGCAGGAAGGCGAATGTCAAAGCGTTCAATGGTTTCGTTCATGGATATTTCCAATGCGGTGATTATCCGTACATGATAATAGGAGATTGCCTATTGTCAACTAAATGAAAACCCCATCTTTTCCAAATGGCGATACACTTTAATCGCCAAGCTGGGGCTTGGCGTTCCTGGAGCAAATATCGCCAAGCTGGGGCTTGGCGTTCCTGGAGCAAACATTGCCAAGCTGGGGCTTGGCGTTCCTGAAGCAAACATTGCCAAGCTGGGGCTTGGCGTTCCTGGAGCAAACATCGCCAAGCTGGGGCTTGGCGTTCCTGGAGCAAACATCGCCAAGCTGGGGCTTGGCGTTCCTGGAAAGATTGGCGTTCCCAGAGCAGTTTTGCCGCCATTGGTCAAAGTGGGCGTTCATGCCGGTGATGAAGGCGGCGAATTCGCTATGTCCATAGATGGCAGGCTTGATGGCTGTCTTTTCAATAGCCAAGTCAAGATAACCGGGGCGATTGTCTTTGAATAAGGTTTGCCGTAGCGTGGGGCAGATGGCCCAATAGCGGTCCAGGGCATCCACATCCAACTGGGGAATGCCGCCATTGCAGTGGCCTTCGATGTCTTGGATGTCTTCCGGCTCTTGGCAGTCGATATAGCGCGGCAGGTTGAGGTTGAATTCGTTTTTCTCGATTTCTTCCAAGCCCACCATCCTTGAATACTTGGGGATTTCCAGCCGTTTGATGAAGGTATCGACGATCTTGTGGATGTCTAGTGCGCGAAGCCGGTTCTTCGGCCCGTCTTTCATGAAGCCCGCACTGGCGTCGAGCATGAAAACGCCCTTGCGGGCATGGGCATCTTGTTTGTCGATGACGATGATGCAAGCGGGAATGCCCGTGCCATAGAACAGGTTGGCGGGCAAGCCGATGATGCCTAGGATATAGCCCTTGCGAATCAGGTTGCGGCGGATGTCGGCCTCGGCATTGCCCCGGAACAAAACACCATGCGGCAGTATATCTGCGCAATGATGCGGCTGACTTCGGCGGGGGTGTAAAACTGGCCTTTGCTTTTGCCGCTCTCGGTGGCAAAGTGGCGCATCAAGTATTCATAGGCATCGCCAAGAATGTCGTCGCCGTCGGCCCGGTTCTTGGAGAAATCCAGTGCCTTGTTCTCGAAAATGGCGATGAGGTTGGTGAGCGTCCCCACCATCTCAGGGCCGCTGCCGAGCTTGCTGGCATCATTGAAATCCGGCATGTCAGACAGCTTGTTGGCATCGGCCAGCGGCCCGACAATCTTTTTGTTGATCTGGTCGCCGATGTCAGGCTTGCCCTTGAGTTCCACCATGTCCTTGAAACTGGCCCCTTCGGGAATGGTGATCGGGGCATAGGGTAGCCCTGCGTATTTGTCGCTGACGTATTTGATGAACAGCAGGACCAGGACGTAATCCTTGGTCATCGTTCAGCCCAATTAGGTGAAAAACCGAGTCGGTCTTGGAGACTGCGCCCGAATATACGATACACCGTCGAGACCGACTCGGTTTAGACGCTCCTGTCCGTTCAGTAGATGCGTCGGTCAGGCCAAACTGAGCATTGATGTATATGTGGGCTGAATGATGACCAAGGCCGATTTTCGCTTAGGCCAAAACAAAGGTTTGCGTGTCTAGTGATTTTGTCCAACAATGCGTATAAAATCAGCCAGCGTCGCCACTGCAAACTCCATATCAGTGTAGTAATTTTCCATGCACGACCGTATCGCAACCCTGCGTCGCCATTTGTACGAAGTCATCTTCCAGTCCAGCACGCCCGCCGGCCGCAGATTTGATATCGGCTTGCTGTGTTGCATTCTGGCAAGCTCGACAGTCGTCATCATGGACAGCATCCAGGAGTTCAACTTAAGCCATGGCAGGCTGCTATCCCTGGCCGAATGGTTTTTCACCGCTATTTTTACCCTCGAATACGGCCTGAGAATTTTTGCCATCCACCGGCCATTCAAATATATTTTCAGCTTTTACGGCATCATCGACCTGATGGCAATTGTCCCATCCTACCTCGGCCTAATCCTGCCGGGTACGCATTCTTTGCAAATCATCCGCATCCTCAGGGTGCTGCGGATATTCCGCATTCTGAAACTGGTCCAATTCATCAACCAATCAAACCTGTTGCTCAATGCCTTGCTGGCTAGCCGGCTCAAGATTGCCGTTTTCCTTTTCACCCTATCCACCTTGCTGGTGGTTTTTGGCTCAGCCATGTACTTGATCGAAGGGCCGGAAAACGGTTTCACCAACATTCCGGTCAGTATCTATTGGGCGGTGGTGACATTGACAACGGTGGGATTTGGCGACATTACGCCCAAGACCGATTTGGGCCGTGCGGTATCCGCGCTGGTGATGATCATAGGCTATGCCATCATCGCGGTCCCCACCGGCATTTTCGCCGCCGAGATGAACCAAGAGTTGAAACGGCAGGACAGCCGGGATGCAAATAGGGTTTGCGCTGGCTGCGGCAAATGCGGCCATCCGGGAGAAGCAAATTTCTGCTTGATCTGCGGGCAACCGCTTGAGCCGCCCACATGAGTAGGTGATTTCTTAGAAGGAACATCCCATCCAAAGGCCAAGCTGGTGCTTGGCGTTCCCATTGGGAGCGCCAAGCACCAGCTTGGCGAACTGATTTGGGGAGGTATTGTTCGTGATTTTCGTGGACAATTCATTTTAATCTTGGTGGATTCATTATTAGAAATCACCTTAATCTCTGATGATACCGTCGATGCGTAATAGACTTTATCGGAAACCTCCAACAGACACAGAATCGGTGTGGCCATTTACTTGGTTTCCGATAAAGTCTAATGGCAAACTTCACCCGACAGAAAGCATTTCCATACGGAGATCAAAGTCTACGTCTGCCCGATCTAAATCGGCGACAAAATTATTGCGTGTAATATTGCTGGCAATTCCCATCCTAAGCTTCACCAATGGCTGCACCTTGGTCAAAAGCACTCTGGGACTGCCAGACAAGGCCATTCAGGCTATTCTTTCTTTAAACAAAGAAGGCGTGATCATTGATCCAGTCGAATTGCAATCCCAGTTGATACGTTTTTCAGATCATTATTTGGATGTGATAAGTTCCGCCACCGGGATGCTGAGGATTGGCGATGACGAACGTCCCAACCGTGCACTTCTATTGAGACGGCGCATTTTATTAACCGACGATGTACTGTCCATTGCAACGGGTTCCAATGCTTATGCCAATCTGCTGGACATGATTATCCTCGTCAGCTTGAACCGGATTAATGTTGAAGATTATTGGATGCCCAAACGATTTGGCGATTCGGCCAAACCGTTGCTAGTCGCTTCTCAAGATGCTGAGAAAGAGATATGGAGGATTGCTGAAGGGGCGTTAAAAAAAGAGCAGATCGAGGAGCTTCGAATTGGCATTAAAACTTGGCGCGACAAGCATCCCGATGGCCGTTCGCCCCGTGACATGGGAGCGTTTGGTTTTGCAGGCGAAATCGCCAAAATGGGCAAATTCAACCAGCAAGACAAATCCAGTGTTTTCAACTTATTGATGATCGATCCTTTTGCCGGGCTCGATCCCGCCACCAGCGAGTTGGCGAACACTCGCCTTTTTGCGGAAAGGGGCCTCTTTTTGGCCCGGCACATGCCGACCCTAGTGCGCTGGGAAACCGAGCTGTTAGCCTTACAAACTGCGGAAATGCCACAAATTGAAAGCTTTTTGTCCAGCGCAAGCCAGCTTTCCTCGTCGGCGGATCGATTCAGCCAAGTCAGCGAGCGCATTCCTGATTTGATAAGAAGCGAGCGCGAGCATCTCGTCCAAGCCATCGATTCACAGCGACCGGGGCTTGTCAGCCTCGCAGCACAGACAGAGAAGGCATTGGATGCCGGAAAACAAATGTCTGATGCGACTAATGCCACATTGAAGACATTTCAAGATTTGTTGAAGCAATTGCAAGCCAACCCTTCCGACCCCAATTCAGAACCTTTCAGGATTGGCGACTACACAGCCGCCGCTACCCAGATTAAAAACTCCGCAGAACAATTGACCAAATTGCTGGAGGCATTTGACCGTACCATCAGCCCGGAACGCATTGACCCTTTGTCCGCCAGACTGGATTTGCTTGGCAAACAAGCCCAGACGAGCAGCAAAGAAGTGGTGGATTACGCGTTTAATAAATTATTGGAGTTAGGCGTGATCTTAATCTTGTCAAGTTGCGCCATGGTGTTGGCGACCAGTGCTTTATTTTGGAAACTCAAACGAAAATTTGCTAAATGACCGATATTACGCAAAACCCACCTATAGGGTCAATGCTGTTGACACAGCCGTCATACCGGTAGGGATTGCCGGTATCCAGAAGCCATGGAGGGCAACTCGTCGCTGAGCAAGTGTTTGATTCTGGTAATTTCCATCCCGCAGTTTCACCTCCCTGTGGACTGGATTCCGGCAATCCCTGCCGGAATGACGGAATAGCTGAATCATCTCTAATTAATATCCTTCAAGCCCAACACGTCCTGCATATCAAACAATCCATTTTTCTTGCCATCTAGCCATAACGCAGCACGGACAGCCCCCTTGGCAAAAGTCATCCGGCTTGAAGCTTTATGTGAGATTTCAACCCGCTCCCCCTCGTCGGCAAACATCACCGTGTGCTCGCCGACAATGTCACCGGCACGGATGGTTGAAAAACCAATCGTCTTGCGGTCGCGTTCGCCGGTGAAGCCTTCACGGCCATACACCGCGCATTCACTAAGATCGCGGCCCAAGGTTTTAGCTATCACTTCGCCCATGCGCAACGCCGTCCCGGAAGGTGCGTCCACCTTATGACGGTGATGGGCCTCAATAATTTCGATGTCGGTGTATTCGCCCATTACCCTTGCCGCCATTTCCAAGATTTTCAGGGTGAGGTTGACACCCACGCTGAAGTTCGGTGCCATCACCACGGCCATTTCGCGGGAAGCCTTTTCGATTTGTCCTCGCTGTTCCGGCGTGAAGCCTGTCGTGCCAATAATCAGATGTTTGCCGTGTTGGCGACAGACTTCAAGGTTTGCCAAAGTGGCTTCCGGACGGGTAAAGTCGATCAGCGCATCCAACGCGCCAATTATGGCCGACAGGTCCGAGACCACGATTAATCCGTTGCGGGGCAGTCCGGCGACCTCGCCCGCGTCTTTGCCCACAGCGGGGCTATCTTGGTGTTCGATGGCCGCAGCCAATTCAACGCCGTTAGTTTCCAGACAGGCTTTGATTAACGTTTGCCCCATGCGTCCGGCGGCCCCTACGATGCCTATTTTCATGTTGATTCCTCTTGATATTAGGATTTGGTCAAAAACAACTTCCCGAAAGAAGTATGGCTGGTTCCCAAGCTCCGGCTCTCGACGTTATACACAAGTGTTGGGGGTCCGTCTTTTCGGCATGGATGCCGAAATCCAGCGTCCAAGGATGGCAAACTGTGGGACACAACAGATGCCCTTGAATCCACGGACGGGAAACTACGGGTTGGCAACTCGCCTGAATCAAGCACTTGCACTGTCGGATGGTTACCGTCCATGGCCTGGATATCGGCATCCATGCCGATATGACGGTGTTTTCCAGCTTGTCGGCACTTGTGTATAACGGCGAGAGCAGGAGCTTGGGAACGAGCAAAATTAATTGCTATCCCTTCAACTTTTCCAGCAAACCCGTCACAAACTCAATCCTGTCCTCAGGCGAGTTTAAGGGCAAGGAAAAACGCAGCTTGTCGGGACCATCCAAGCGGTAAATATTAGGCTGTTTTTGGATGAGTGTGATAATCTGCATCGGGTCTATGTCGGGTTTGGGTTTGAACAAGATGCGCCCCCCATTGACACCTACTTCAATTTTGTTTATTCCAAGCGGTTCGGCTAGCAGCTTCAGAGAAGTGATTGCGAACAGCGTCTTCGTTGCGAATGGCAGCAGGCCAAAACGGTCGATCATTTCAACCTGCAGGGCGCGGATGTCTTCCTCATCTTTGGCGTTGGCAATTCGTTTGTATAATACCAGCCGGGTATGTACATCAAACAGATAATCGTCAGGGATCAGTGCGGGGGTTTGCAGATCGATTTCAGGCCCCATGCCCATCGGTGTATCCAACTCGGGCTGATTGCCGGATTTCAGAGCCTTCACTGCCCTTTCCAGCAATTCCGAATACAAGCTAAAGCCGATTTCATGTATCTCGCCGCTCTGTTCTTCGCCCAATAGTTCCCCCGCGCCGCGAATCTCCATGTCGTGTGAGGAAATCAGGAATCCCGCCCCTAATTCCCCAGAGGCTTCGATGGCTTCTAGACGTTTCACTGCATCACTGGACATCAGCGTCTTAGGTGGCACAATCATATAAGCATAGGCACGGTGGTGGGAGCGCCCTACCCGCCCGCGCAATTGGTGCAACTGGGCCAATCCCAATTTGTCGGCACGGTTGATGATGATGGTATTGGCGCTGGGTACGTCAATGCCGCTTTCGATAATCGTGGTGGCGAGCAACACGTTGAAACGCTGATGATAAAAGTCCAGCATGATGCGTTCCAATTCGCGTTCCGGCATTTGCCCGTGGGCATGCTGGATACGCGCATGGGGGACGAGTCGCTCCAATTCGCGTTGGGTTTTGTCCATCGTCTCGATTTTGTTGTGCAGGAAATAAACCTGCCCTCCGCGTTTGATTTCTCGCAGTATGGCTTCTTGGACCATCGCATCGGCCCATTCGCTGACAAACGTCTGAATGGCGTGGCGGTTTAGCGGCGGGGTGGCGATAATGGAAATGTCGCGCAGCCCACCGAGTGCCATATTCAGGGTGCGGGGGATGGGTGTGGCTGTGAGGGTTAGAAAATCCAGTTCGCTGCGCAGCTTTTTGAAATGCTCCTTTTGGGCGACGCCGAAGCGGTGTTCTTCGTCGATGATGACCAACCCAAGGTTTTTGAAGCGTATGTCTTTCTGCAATAATTTGTGGGTGCCGATGAGAATGTCGATTTTGCCTTCCTCGACCGCTTCGGCAAACTGCGCCTGTTGTTTTTTTCCAACGAAGCGAGACATGACCTCGATACGAATGGGCCAGTCGGCGAAGCGGTCACGGAAATTTTGGTAATGCTGTTGGGCCAGCAGCGTAGTGGGTACTAGCACCGCCGTCTGTTTGCCATTGTGGGCAGCAATGAATGCAGCGCGCATTGCCACTTCGGTCTTGCCAAAACCGACATCCCCGCAAACCACCCTATCCATGGGGGACTTTGAAGCCATGTCTTTGACAACATCAAGGATTGCGTTTTCCTGGTCAGGTGTCTCCTCGAAAGGAAACCCTGACGAGAAGCCTGCATAATCTTCGGTCAATGTTTGAAAAGCATAGCCTTTCTTTGCCTCGCGCTTGGCGTAAATCTCAAGCAATTCGGCGGCCACATCCCGTGCGCGTTCCATGGCTTTCCGCTTGACCTTGCCCCATTGTTCGCCGCCCAGCTTGTGCAGTGGGGCACCTTCATCCCCGGCACCACTGTAGCGGCTTACCAAGTGGAGGGAAGACACCGGAACATAGAGTTTGTCGCGATTGGCGTATTCAATGGAGAGGAATTCAGCGTCGATTCCACCCACCGTCAGCCTTTGCAAGCCCAAATAGCGCCCAACCCCGTGTTCTTGATGCACCACGGGCGAGCCAATCTCCAACTCTTCCAGATTGCGCATCAACGCACCTAGATCGCGTTCGACGCGCTTGCGCCGACGGCGCTGTTGTACCTTTTCGCCGGAAAGCTGGGTTTCGGTGACGATGGCCAGTGGAGGATCGGTTACCCAAAGGCCGCGGTCCAAAGGCGCTATAAGCAGACACAATTCGTTGCCAGCCTGATTGAAGTCCTTCCAGGTTTCAATGACCCGTGGCCTGATTGCAAACTTAGCTAAACTATCTAGCAAGGCTTCACGGTGACCTGCGGTTTCCGCAATGAATAAGCATTTTCCGGGGAACTCCCCAAGGAAACTTCGCAAGGCTTCCGCCGGTTGCTTTTGTTTTGGGTCGATTGCAAGGACGGGAAGCGGCTGGCAAGCGAAACTCGTAGCAGGAAGCGAGGTTTCTTCCTCAAGGCCTGATGGAAAAATTATCCGGGGATACTTGTCGAGTCTGGCGCGTAAATCATCAGGACTCAAATAAAGTGTGTCTATGGGCAATGCGGGCCGGTCGATATTGCCCCTGCGCAACACATAACGGTTTTCCGCTTCCTCGAAAAAACCAGCCGCCGCTGCTTCAACTTGGCCTTGCAACAAGAAAACGGTGTCCTTGGGCAAATAATCAAATAAGGTTTCCGTGCGATCAACAAACAATGGCAGATAATATTCCACGCCACCCGGAGCCATTCCTTTGCTAATATCCTGATAAAGGGCGCTGTATGCGGTGGGTAGGTCAGGGAATTGGGTGCGATAACGGCGGCGAAATTGTTTGATCGCTTCATCATCAAAAGGAAACTCCCGAGCTGGAAAAAGGTTGATTGAATCCACCTTTTCCTTGGAACGTTGGGTTTCCGGGTCGAAGGTGCGGATTGACTCGATTTCCTCGTCGAACAGTTCGATCCGGTAAGGCATCGAACTGCCCATGGGAAAGAGATCAAGGATGGACCCCCGAACGGCGAATTCGCCATGCTGCATAACCTGCGAAACGCAATGGTAGCCTATGCTTTCCAGATTTTGCCGCGTGCTGTCCATTTTTAGTAGGCCACCCAAGGCCATCACCACACTGTTGGCTAATATGTGGGTTCTTGGCGCCAGCCTCTGCATCAAAGTGGCGGCGGTTGCCACTAGGACACCCCGGCGGATTGTTGGCAATTGGGCGAGAGTCTTTATCCTTTGCGAAATGATTTCCGGCAGCGGGGAAAACACATCATAAGGCAGAGTTTCCCAATCGGGAAACTGTAGAACCGGCAATTCGTCACCCAAAAAAAAGCAAAGCTCATGCTCCAGCCTGAGCATTGTCTGCATGTCGGGGGTGACAATGAGGTACAGCCGGGTGTCGGATTTTACCGACTCGGCAATGGCCAGCGAGTCGCCACATCCATGCAAACCCCGCCAAACATGCAAGCCACCCGATGGGGCAATGACTGGTGGGCGGAGCGGGGAAGATGGGCTAGTCTTATTCATGGGAAAACGAAAGTCGTGTCGGTGTCACCGTCAAAATTCTGTGCGAAAAATCATTAAAGTTGTTGTAAAATACCAAATTCCGGTCAATCCTTCAAATAAAGAGGTTAAAGTGTCAAAAAAGTCAAAGCAAGATAAACGTGGGGCGAGAAACCCTGTCGCCCAACATGCCCATAAATTCAACCGGTCTTTAGTGTTCAAGGATCGCGCTAAATACCGTAGAACCGCCAAGCACAATGGGCTGGAGCCTTTCGCAAACTTGCTTCTTGCCTAGTGAAGCAAGCTTGCGAAAGGCTCCGATCCCCCCAATATTGTTGACTTAAGAAAAACCCCGTCGTTCCGGCATGGACCGCCGGAACCTAGGCTCCATGGACGGTACGGATTGTTGGCATCCTTGCAATCTGGATTCCGGCGATCCATGCCGGAATGACGATGTTTAGATTTTAGCTAAAACAACTTGATAATTAAGAATATTTTTGCAGATTTGCCGGTTGATGTTAGCCGCGAACATTTTGAAACGCTGCTAGAATGCGCCAATTTTAAACTGGAACGCATTGTTTCCTTCGGCCAAGCCACAGCGCAAGGAGAATGGTACGACCAAAACCACGGCGAATGGGTAGTGCTGCTAAAAGGCTCGGCAGGTTTGCTGCTTGAGGGAGAGGAAGAAGTACGGCAATTAATGCCGGGGGATTATCTTTACCTTCCGGCGCACCTGCGTCACCGGGTTGAATGGACGCAAGCAGAGGGTGAAACCATCTGGCTGGCTTTGCATGGCGGGTGATTAAGCCAATTCGGGCGGGTTTGGAACCCGCCACTACTATTTGCACCATACAAATTGCGTCATCCCAGATCAAGCAAATGATCCGCTGTTATCCCTGCTAGGTCACCACCACCATCGCTTTTACGTTGCGTCGTTGCGCCTTTGCGTGAGACTTTCTTTTTGTTTCCTCGCCATTCTGCTTGGCTGTGCCGGGTAATGCTTTTACTCACGCAAAGGCGCAACGACGCAACGCTAAAAACTTGTCACCTATCGGTTTGCATTAAATACTGTAGGAGCGACAATCGCGGCCTAAAGGCCCGCTCCTACAAAAGCGGTATATCTTTCTATGAAATCTAGCTTCTCCGCCTCCGCCAAGTACTGCACCAACAAAAGCGCAGCTTGGGCTATAGTCTCGGCAAAGGCAATCAGCCCGTCTTCGTGGCCTCCCATTGAGATAATTCCCTGATTCAGGTCAACCGCGCCCCGCCCAACCGCCAGCCCCATCTCCGGGGTGCCATAAGCGATGGTTGGATCTGTTTGGGGAATGCCCAGTTTTACTGTATTGCGCCATAGGATGGGCGAATGGATGTGGAGTACACAATTGATGTGTGGGTTGGCCGAGTAAACCGCCCCGTGTGTCAACGCCTCCGAGGATGGCTCGATTGGACCCTCTGCCCTTACCCGATTTTTTCCCAGATCGAAATCCAAGATTTGACAATAATCGTCAGGTGACAAGCAGGGTTTCCCCCCGGTTTGGGTTCCGCTGATGATAAAGCTGTTTGCCCCTGAACGCTGACTGACATTGCCATAAGCCAGCCCTTGGTAACGGGAGGGATCGCAACCAGTCAGCCCTAGGCGATAAAGTATTTGCCTCCAAACATCTAACTCCGCTACGGCTTCCGCTGCAAGCGATGGGCCATGGTTAAAGGCCAAAGCGAATTTAATGACACCTTCGTCGAAGTTCGTGCTGTTAGAAATGATGGCCTTGGTCATCGTTCATCCCTATGGGTGAGTGTGGAGTGCGGCGACTCGTCGCCGCTTCCGAGCGCATTGTACACGCAATGTCACTTATAATACCTGCTTGTTAATTGAACTGGAGCCTATTAAGTGAGGCATTTTACTTCTTCCATCCTGATTGCGCTGCTGGGTTTGGCAGCGGCCTTTTACTGGGCAGGGCCAAACGGCCTGCTGATGGCTTCCATCTTGGGACTGATGGAATTGAGCCTGTCTTTCGACAATGCCGTTGTCAACGCCACCGTGCTGAAGAATATGAGCATCGTTTGGCAGCGACGTTTTCTGACCTGGGGCATGATTATCGCCGTGTTTGGAGTGCGCTTTCTGTTGCCGGTGATCATTGTATCCGCTGTCACAGGGCAAAGTTTGCAGACAGTGACTTTAATGGCCCTGCATAATCCCGACGAATACGCCAATAACGTACAATCCTCCCATGTGCAAATATCGGCCTTTGGCGGGATGTATTTGTTGCTGGTGTTCCTGTCGTTTTTTTTCCAGGAGAACAAGTCTTTGCATTGGCTAGTCTGGTTGGAGCACCGTTTGACCCAACTTGGCAAACTAGAGTCCATTGAGGTGGCAACTGCCTTGTGTGCGCTGCTGTTCGCCATACAATTCCTGTCTACGGGGGAAAAACTAGCTGCCATCATGTCTGGGATAGTGGGAATTATCCTGTATGTGGTGGTGAAAAGCGTTTCGGGCCTGTTCCAGAATTCGGGACAGGGCGTTAAGGCAGGTTTGCTGTCTTTCATTTATTTGGAGGTGCTGGACACTTCGTTCTCGCTGGATGGGGTGATTGGAGCCTTCGCCATTACCCGTGATGTGGTGCTGATACTTCTGGGCCTGACCATAGGCGCGATGTTCGTGCGGAGCTTGACGGTTTTTTTGGTGCGGGAGAAAATGCTCGACGAATACCTGTATTTGGAACACGGCGCACATTATGCCATCGGCGCACTAGCGATCTTAATGCTGACGGATATGAGCCAGCATGTCCCTGAGTGGATAACCGGCCTGACTGGCTTCCTTTTCATCGTATTTTCCCTGTGGTCTTCGATTCGTGCCAACAAAAAAATACGGGCTTCCAGTTTCTAATTGACTACCACCGCTTTGGAAAAGGTGGCCTTGATCATCGTTCAGCCCGACGGGTGAGTTTGTGGCCCTAAGAATTTTTTTCTTGATCATGGCAACATTAACGTGCATAATGGTAAATTCATATGACAGCCGGTATAAATTTCCGGTTTACATTCGACTGGTTTCAATGGCGAGTCGATTGGGTCCCCTCGCAATGATACGCTGCGAACCCCGCCAGGCCCGGAAGGGAGCAACGGTAGTAGATGTTTCATGTGCCGGGGTGTGGCTCTCTCGACTTGCCACCCTAATTTTCCCCTTTATAGTCAACACCTCCTTCGGTAAACGCAGCCCATGGCCTATCAGGCACTAGCCCGCAAATGGCGACCGCGTAACTTCAACGAAGTCGTCGGACAGGAACACGTCGTCAAGGCATTGACGCATGCCCTTGAATTCGAGCGCCTCCATCACGCCTATCTGTTCACCGGAACCCGCGGTGTGGGCAAAACAACACTAGCCCGTATTCTGGCCAAGGCGATGAACTGCGAAGCGAGGGTGGGATTCAATCCATGCGGCGAGTGCCTACTCTGCCGGGAGCAGGACGAGGGACGTTTAGTCGATCTGATTGAAGTGGATGCCGCGTCGCGGACCAAAGTCGAGGATACCCGCGACCTGCTGGAAAATGTCCAATACGCACCCAACCAAGGGCGCTTCAAAGTCTACATCATCGACGAAGTGCACATGCTTTCAGGGCACAGCTTCAACGCTTTGCTGAAAACCTTGGAAGAGCCGCCCCCCCATGTCAAGTTTCTGCTGGCAACGACCGACCCGCAAAAAATCCCGGTCACAGTACTCTCAAGATGCTTGCAATTCAATCTGAAGCGGCTAACCCCTGAGCAGATTCGCCTACAGATGGAGTCCATTTTAGGGAAAGAAGGCATCCCATTCGAACAAAACGCCGTCCGTTCGCTTGCCAGGGCCGCTGACGGATCGATGCGAGACGGTCTCAGCCTGCTAGACCAAGCCATTGTGCATGGCGGCGGAAGACTTGAAGACGGGCCGGTGAGCGCGATGCTTGGAACGGTGTCCAGAAGCCCTGTATTCGGCTTACTGGATGCCCTGGCCAATGCCGACGCAGCGGCCTTGCTGAGGCTAGTCGCAGAGTTGGCCGTGCATTCCCCCAATTTTTCAGATGTCCTCCAGCAGTTGTTGATTGTTTTGCACCACACAGCCTTGGCCCAATGGGTACCCGATGCCGTGCGCCACGACGATGATGCAGAACGCATCTTAGAATTGGCCGGACGAATCAGTCCCGAAGATTTGCAATTGTTTTATCAGATCGGCCTTCTGGGACAGCGTGACTTGCCCTTGGCACCCGAACCACAGGGAGGATTCGAGATGGTTATGCTGCGGATGCTGGCCTTCCGCCCTGCCAGAAGTGGCTCTGACGAACCCCGAAAACAAATTCCTCACCTACACAAGCCGACGCAGAGAAACAATACGGCAGAGACAAGGAACGCTATCCCCTTGGGGGATGAAGACGGCAGGTTAAGGGCAAAAGCGCCAGATGAAACGAACCATTTGCAAGATTCAGTTAAAGAAAAACCAGAAATGGAATTGGTGGATGGAAAACCACAGCCACCCTCCCCTTTTTACAAGGAATTCACCACTATTGCCGATCTTTCCCCGCCTAAGGAAACCAAAGCCAATTGGCCGTCAATCATCAAAGACATGGGCCTAACCGGGCTGACCCTTCAGTTAGCTAACCATTGCATACTGCGGGGCATTGAAGACAACCGCGTCAAGCTTGCGATGGACCCGAAGACTTTTAGCACAACCCAGATGGAATCCAATCTGGAAAAAGCGCTGCAAGACTATTTCAACCGTCCAGTCAAACTCCACATTGACACTGAAAAACCTGTTAAAGACACACCGGCCGACCAAATCCAACGCCGCAGGCTTGAAAGGCAAAAATCCGCCGAGTTGGAAATCGAGCAAGACCCCATCGTTCTGGCTTTAAAGGAACGGCTAGATGCCCGGATTGTACCGGGTTCTATCAAACCATTGGATTAACAAAACGGAGACATCTATGAAAAACCCACTGGCAAGTTTGATGCAACAAGCTCAACAGATGCAGGAAAACATCAAAAAGGCCCAGGAAGAATTGGAAGCCGAGGAAATTCATGGCGAATCCGGCGCAGGACTGGTTAAAATCGTCATGAATGGCAAGCGCGAGGCTCTGAAAGTCAGCATAGACCAGAGTCTGCTAAAAGAAGACCGCGACATGCTTGAGGATCTTGTGGCGGCCGCCATCAACGACACCGTGCGCAAGGTCGCCAAAATCAAGCAGGAAAAGATGGCCGGATTGGCTGGCGGCTTGGAACTGCCGGCTGGCTTGAAATTCCCCTTCTAAACCAATGCAGAGACCGGGGCGTCTCGCCCAATTGATTCAAGCCTTGCGGGTATTGCCAGGGGTGGGGCCGAAGTCGGCCCAGCGCATGGCTTTCCACCTTCTTCAACGTGACCGGCTGGGGGCGAAAAGCTTGGCCGAAGCCCTGCTGGAAGCGGTCGAACACATTGGCTATTGCGAAGAATGCCGGACCCTAACCGAAGGGGATTTGTGCGCAGTCTGCGCCAATCCCAACCGCGACGGAACGCAATTATGCATTGTCGAAAGCCCGTCCGAAGTTTTTGCAATCGACCAGTCCACAGGTTTCAAGGGACGGTTTTTCGTACTCAACGGGCGGCTCTCGCCTTTGGACGGCATTGGCCCGGACGAGTTGCGGCTGGATTTATTGGAACGGCGTTTGCAATCCGGCGAAGTCAGAGAGTTGATCTTAGCCACAAACACGACCGTCGAAGGCGAAGCCACCGCCCACTACCTCAGCGAAATGGCCAGGCATTTTGGTGTACGCCCCACGCGCATTGCCTATGGTGTGCCTTTTGGCGGTGAAATCGAGTTTGTCGATGGAACCACCCTCGCCCATGCCTTCAACGGCAGGCGGGAGGTTTGACTTGGGCGGCCTTGGCGGGGGGTAGCCTGTGATTAACTGACATTACGCACCGTAGGCCGGAATAAGCCCGTTCACGGGCGTTTCCGGCGATATGTGCGAGGTTCCGCTTACTTTGCCGGAATGGCGAATTCGGCTATAGTGTTACAAATTGGCTGAACAATCTTGCTAATTGGATTCATTTCGACCTCATCATTGCCTTGACTATCCAACACGCATTTTCATCGTTGGTTTCCTTGGGCAAGTAGATTACTTGGCTTAGATGTTCCCATCCATAATGTTCCAGTACTGTGTTCAGACCAAGGCCCACCCAATCGGCTTCATAGCTGCCAAGGTAATAATCCAAATCATTGACAACGCTGTCCTCATCATTCTCTTCCCCGGTATCCTCACCGAGCATGGACAGACGGAATGGCTCACCTAAAAAAAAACGCCCTGTATCGGTTAAACCAACACAGGACGCTTTTTCTTAATCCCTTCAACCTTTACGTCATCCCCACCCTAAATCTTTTTCAACTTGGCCCACCTCATTTCCCTATGCCGGTTATCCCGACACCTTGGGGTGACATAAGCAAGTGGCTACCTAGCCATTACGGCATTCCATCGCGCACTGTTATTTATGCTAGGTTACCGATAAACAGGCTGGGGATGGCGTTACCTACCGCAATCCTATAAACGGCGGGTCTCCAAACTCTAACTTTAGGCCGGTGCAGCTGCGCTAGCGGTCAAGCCGATAGCTTCGGCATACTTAAGATAGGTTTCAACCGAAGCAATTACCACGCGGGCTTCAATCGACAGCAGTTCGATACCTACCAAAGAAACCTTAACCCATGCATCAATAACGATGCCTTTGTCAAGAATGCGGTCTACAACTTCAGCCAGGCTGGAGGAATCGGTTGATTTTTGTACTTTTGCCATGATGACATACTCCGTAACATTAGTTATTTTATGATCCCCAATGACACTATTATCATTGGTTCGTTATTCTACAGCTCGTGGCTGCTTGCCCTATATAATACAACTTACATGCCAAAGGCCACTTATGGCCAGCTAAAGTCCAACAATTCGCATTTTGAACAAAATCGGGCGGGTTTGGAACCCGCCCCTACGCATCAATATTCCGTATCCTGTTTATAATGCATTGATAATATTAAATTAATTTCCTGCGTAGGGGGCGGGTTCCAAACCCGCCCTTATTAATCTTCGCCAAAGTGAGAATTGTTATTTCGATGGCCCATCCCGACTCTTCCATGGAAAATCTGCTAGAGTCAGGCACAGACTCCATAAACTATGGAATTAATTCCATTGTGCAGTAAAATTATCCTTAATTTTTTCCCATACGAGTGCATACCGGTCCCATGAATGAAACCCAACTTAAACACACCCCGCTCTTCGACTTGCATCATAGGCTAGGGGCGACGATGGTTCCTTTTGCCGGTTATCAGATGCCGCTCCATTATGCGCCAGGCATCCTCAATGAACATCTCCATACCCGCTCGGCGACGGGCCTTTTCGATGTCTCGCACATGGGGACGATACTGATCAATGGCGATGCCGATCTATACGAAAGTTTTGAAAGGCTGGTTCCCGGCGATATTCAGGAATTACAGCCAGGGGCGGTGCGCTATTCGCTGTTGTTAAACGAACGCGGCGGCATTATCGACGATATCATGGTCATGCGACCGGCTTCCGACACCGAACGGCGGCAGTTGCTATTGATTGTCAACGCCGCCGGCAAACAGCGCGATGTCGAGCATATCCGCTCCGGCCTGAATGGCAAGGCGAGTGTGGAATTGCTTCAAGACCAAGCCTTGCTCTCCCTGCAAGGACCGGCGGCGGCGGATGCCCTGGCGCACTACTGCGCGGCACCAGACCGGCTTAAATTCATGCAGTGTGCAGAGTTTACCCTCAAAGGCTACGGCGGGTTGACGGTCAGCCGCACGGGTTACACCGGCGAAGACGGTTTTGAAATTTCGCTTGCAGCCGCGCAAGCCGAAGCCTTTGCGTGTGCCTTGCTGGATAGGCCAGGGGTGCGGATGGCAGGCCTTGGGGCGCGTGACTCCTTGCGGTTGGAAGCCGGCTTGCCGCTTTATGGCAACGATATTGACGAGTCCACCACCCCGGTTGACGCGGGTTTGGCCTGGGTTATTGGCAAGCGGCGGCGGGTAGGGGGGGATTTCCCCGGATTTTCAATCATCCGCCATGAGTTGGCGGAAGGACCGGCCCGCAGGCGTGTTGGCATCCGACCCAATGACAAGGCCATTGCCCGTGCAGGCACCGAGATTCAATCCAGCGGGAGAAGTATTGGTAACGTGACAAGCGGCGGTTTTGGGCCTAGTGTGCCTGGGCCGATTGCCATGGGTTATGTAGAAACGGCATTTGCCGCCGTGGGTACGCCAGTCGATCTGATTGTGCGGGGCAGGAGCCTGCCGGGGCAAGTGGTCAATTTACCGTTTGTCCCTCATCGGTATGTGCGTTAGATTAATGCCCCCTGTCCCCTTTTGAAGGAAATCCCCCTGCCCCCCTTTGCAAAGGGGATATGGGGTAATGTTGTTGACACAGCCGTCATACCGGCATGGATTGCCGGTATCCAGAACACAGGGAGGTGAATCTAGCCTGCCCTCCATGGCCTCTGGGTTCCGGCATTCCCTGCCGGAACGACGGGTTCTTCCTTAACTTAATGGCAGTGGGGGGATGGGTGAGGCATCGTAGTAAATTAGGCCATTGCTAATATAGAGGGTTATCCCATGCACAAAAATTCTTGGCTACATTATTGCGTTTTGGCAGTTGCACTCACGGCGTATGGCGGCGGAGCATCAGGCATCGAATCAGACGCAAGCACACTGGGGGGTGAATCCAAACCCGCCCCGACCGCCCACCGCAAAGTGAAAAAAACCATTCCCCCCGCCCAGCCCAAGCTCAACGGCTTGGCGCAGACGGCTGTCAATTCGGGCATTGTCGATTGTGCTGGACGCATCCAGCAAGTGACAGACTTCCTGACCGCCAACAGCAAAAGCGGAGCCTACCTGTTCATTGCCCCTACCGATGCCAACCGCCGCATCAGTTCGGCTTCCCTGGAAATTCAAGCCAACGGAACATCCAGTTATGCCACCGCCAGCTTCGCACCAGGCGGGAGCGGCGGCTGCGGCACCCTCTATGAAACCGTCTCGTATTGGGCCAATCAGTGCGAAGATGTCGCCAAGCGGGCCTTCCCCAACTTTCCCCCTGCTGGCAAATTAGGCGACAGCATCAGCATGCTGGACGGCGGAATGTATTTGAGGATTTTCTTGATGCCGGCCGGGCAAGGCTGCCTGTCCATTAAAAAAGAGATGGTGTATTAATGACTGATGTTTTGCAACCGCGCAGGTCGTAGCCCGGATGGAGCCGCTTGGCGAGCGAAAATCTGGGTTTTTGAACACGTCTTCCCCGGATTGCACCCGCCGGGCCACTGCCATTAAGTTAAGCGTTTATTGGAACGCCAAGCCCTAGCTTGGCATCAGGGTGTATCGCGCCAAGCTGGGGCTTGGCGTTCCGTCAAAGGCTGATTTCGCCACGATTAGAAAAATGGGCCACCCATGAATAATAAAGAACGCCGTGCCATTCGGCTGAAATATTACGATTATTCCCAAGCAGGGGCATATTTTGTAACCCTATGTACGCACGACAGGGAATGCCTGTTTGGTTCCATCGAAAACAGCGAAATGGCATTAAATGAATATGGGCGGATTGTCGATTTTACATGGAATGATTTGGTCAATCATAATTCCTACATCGGTTTGGGGGGATATGTCATTATGCCGAACCACTTTCATGGAATTATTGTAATCAACCCCGTAGGGGCGGGTTCCAAACCCGCCCCAAACCTCGTCGGCACATCGGCAAGGGCGGGTTTGGAACCCGCCCCTACGCAGGCACAAATTTCGAATTATCTATTTATTGCAACAATGTGTTGCATTTTATTGACAAAGGCAGACAATACGCACATTAGTCAATTGAAGGTTTGGCAGGGTGTTTGGGTGCGGCATCAGGATGCCGGGTGACCCCCCTGCCCCTTTGGCAAAGGCTGAAGCCGGACGGGATTTGTCATTCGGTCCGAAACGTTTTTTGCCGTGCCCAGATGCCTTGGGCTTTGCACAAAACGTTGGCGACGGGGTTGCAAACCCCGTCGCGCTTCGATGTTCTCGTTCCCACGCTCTGCGTCACTGCCATTAAGTTAAGAAAAAGCGCGTCGTTCCGGCAGGGATCGCCGGAACCTAGGCTCCATGGATGGTATAGATTGTCGGCATCCCTGCAATCTGGATTCCGGCGGTCCATGCCGGAATGACGGCTTAACTTAATGGCAGTGACGCTCTGCGTGGGAATGCCTCCGGCGACGCTCCAGCGTCGGAGGTATCCAACCGCAGGAGCGGTAAAGGCTGCATTCCCACGCGGGAGCGTGGGAACGATAAAAATAATTTAAATCACGTTAGGAGAATTACATGTCTCATGCAACAAATTCAAAAAATTTCAAATTGAACCTATTGGCGGTCGCCGTGGCGGCGGCTTTGGGTGGGGGGCAGGCGATGGCGGCTGGTGTTGTCTCTGTCGATGGAAACGAAATTTCAAGTGGAGGAACAAAGGGTGGGAATATCTCAATAACTGCAGGCTCTAACACTCCTGGTTTTGCAGCAGGATCCAATTCGGTCACCATTTCTGCAGATAGTGCGCCAGGTTCATCGGGAGTGATTATCTTTACCAATAACAACAGCGTGCTTGGAGGAACCTATATTCAAAATGATGGTACAGGGCCAGGTGTTGTTATAGAGGCGGCTGGGGCGAATGCTCTGACCGTCAATAACTACAATTCCAATGCCGTGGTCGCTTCAATCAGCACGACGGGGGCTGTCCAAGGCACCTCGCTGACCGACGGCACGGCAACGCTGACCGGCGGCGCACTCAGCGGTGTGACGACGATTACCGCCTCCGGGATAATTACCGGCAACAACCTGAGTTCCAACACCATTAACAACAACACCGGGGTCGGTGCCAACAGCGGCGTGAACGTCACTGGCGGCGGCAACACCGCCACGGGTGCCAATTCGGGGGGCGGTGTAACCGGCGACTTTAACACGGCGAATGGAGTGGGTGCCGGGACCAATGTAACGGGCGGCACCACTGGCCTCTTAGGCGGTAACACCGCCATCGGTGCCTATGCCGGCACTAATATCGGCACTATCGCTACCCCTAGTAGCGGGAACGTTGGCGTAGGCAGCTACGCTAGCCAAAACGTCATCGGCGACTCGAATACCGGCCTCGGGACTGCTTCTAGCCATAATGTCACCGGCACCGGCAACATCGGTGTAGGTGCCAACAGCAGCCAAGGCGTCACCGGAAGCAATAACACCGGCACTGGGGCCAGTGCCAGCCAAAACGTCTATGGCAACGACAACACCGCCACGGGTGCCAATTCAGGGCAAAATGTCGGTACCAGTAACACGCCTGTCAACTACAATACCGTTATGGGTGCCCTTTCAGGGAATAATGTGACTGGCAGCGGCAATGTCGTCTTGGGGGCTAACGCTGGCAACAGTGTCACGGTGTCAAACACCACGGCCTTGGGCACCAATGCGCTGGCCACGGGTAGCAACTCCGTGGCCTTGGGTGCAGGCAGCACGGATGCCGGGGTAGCCAATGTGGTGAGCGTTGGCACGGTGGGGGCAACGCGCGGCATTATCAATGCGGGGTCCATTGATGCTAACGGTTCATCAGCCCTCACGATTGGCCAGAATAGCAATGGAGTGAACCTGTATGCCACCACCTTGCAGGGTGCCATTACCGGCAACGGTCAGAATATCACTGGCGCGGGTACAATCGGCGGCACCACGTTGACCGACGGCACGGCAACCCTCACTGGCGGCAACCTTCTTACCACCGGCACCATCGGCAGCGGTGCGATCACTTCGACCGGAACGATTTCGGGTGCCGGACTGAGTTCCAGTGCGGGTCTGACCTTGACTGGCGGCAATGCAGCTTTGGGCGCGGGCAACCTCACCACCACCGGCACCATCGGCAGCGGTGCGATCACTTCGACCGGAACGATTTCGGGTGCCGGACTGAGTTCCAGTGCGGGTCTGACATTGACTGGCGGCAATGCAGCTTTGGGCGCAGGCAACCTCACCACCACCGGCACCATCGGCAGCGGTGCGATCACCTCAACCGGCCTAATCACTGGCAACGGTTTGAATGCAGGCAACACTGGCATCGCCTCTGCCGGACCCATCACTGGCGCGACAACCATCGACAATGCCCCAGGGTCGGGCATCAGCCTTGGCACAAACAGCGCGGGAGTGACCATCGGTCAAACAGGCCAAACCAACACCCTGAATGGCTCGACCACCACCAGCGGCACTTTTAACGCCAATGGCACGACCAACAACATCGGCGTTGCGGGTTCAACCAACACCATCACTGGCACCACCAATTTGAATGGCAACGTCACGTTACAGTCAAGCACCACCAATAACGCAAAGGTTTCTGTCACGGATGGGACAGCCAGCTTGACCGTCTTGAACAATGCCACCGGCAATACCCACGGGCTGACGGTGGGTACGACATCAACCACGCTGTCGGGCGGGACCACATCCACCACGCAAACGCTGAACGATACAGGCGCGACCTATACTACAGGGGCGGCACCCGGCGGTGCACTGGCTCTCGTCACGGCAGGGACCGTGAATGTGGGCGGCGCTGCCAACGCTGGCGGACTGGGTGTCAATGCCGCCACCAATGGCAACTTGAATGTCGTTAGTGCCTTGGGTGTCACTAACTTCTCGGTCAGCGGCGCAACCGGCAACACCAACGTCGGAGGAAACCTGACAACCGTCGGCAACGCCTCGGTTGGCAGCAATCTACTCGTCAACGGCACTTCAACACTAACCGGCACGACAACCATTGGCAATGCCGGCAACCCGGTTGGCACCGGTATTCTGCAAGTCAATGGCGCGGTTTCGACCACGGGCAATGCAAGCATCGCCACCGCAGTGGGAACCACCAACACGTTTGGCAGCGGCTCTGGCTCAAAGAACACCATTGGCAACGCTGGAACATCGAACAACGTGATGACTGGCGCAACCAACACCCTCCAAGCAGGCAACAACAGTGCCGTGGTGGATAACGTCAATGGCTTGACCGTAGTAGGCGTATCCAACTCGATCACTGGCGCGACCCGCTTGCAGTCGTCGTCTGCGGTCGGCGCAAATGCGCTGTCGGTGGATGCCGTCAATGGCACTGTGGTGACTGGCCCGACAAGCTTGAACGGCACTTTAGCGGTGGCCGGCAATGCCAATTTGAACAGCAACCTCGCCGTGGCCGGCAACACCAGACTGAACGGCACTCTCGCCGTGGCCGGTAACGCTAGTTTGAACGGTGCGGTCAACAACATCGGCACCACCCAGCAGGGTTCCGTGAACACCGTTGGCACCACCGGTTCCACTAACGCCATCAACGGTGCCAACAACTATATCGGCACCAACCAGGCATCTAACAACCAAATCGGCACCGTGGGTTCCAACAATACCATCGTCGGCAGCACCAACTTGGTTTCCAGCGGTGGCAGCAGCCAAGTCTCGGTGAACGACAATGGCGTGAACGTCATCGGCAATACCGCCAGCTTGCAAGGCCGCAATTCAGCCAACATCAGCGGCGGGTCCACCAACATGACCTTGAACAACAGCGGGGTGCAGTTGAGCAATGCGTCTGGTGGGCCGGTTCGTGTGATGGGTGTCGCCAATGGCATCAACGCCAATGACGCAGTGAACGTGTCGCAATTGACCGGCGCCACCAATAACATCTACAACCGCATCAACGGGTTGCAGAGCAAGGCCTACTCCGGCATCGCCTCGGTGGCCGCCATGGCGACCATCCCCGAACCGATTGCAGGACACAACTACACGGTTGGTGTCGGCTTTGGCAACTTTGGCAGCCAGAGTGCCGTGGCCTTTGGCGGCAAGGCGAATGTGGGCGACAGTATCCGCGTCGCCGCCAGCCTTGGTTATGCCGGCAGCGAACTCACCGTCGGCCTAGGCACTGGGTTTAGCTGGTAAGTTTGCTCGTTCCCAAGCTCCCGCTTGGGAATAGGGTTTTTGAAGCTCCGCTTCCCTAAGAATGGCCAAGCAGGAGCTTGCAAGATAAAGGTTCCCAAGCTGGAGCTTGGGAACCAGCCTAAGGTTTAGGGGTTCTGATTCCGCCCCCGGTTTGCCGGGGGCGGGGTTGGTTTGTTGAATTTGCCCGTTTCCACGCAGGAAATTCAGCAATTCACATTTTGAACAAAACCGGGCGGGTTTGGAACCCGCCCCTACGAATCGACATTCCGTTACTAACGCCCCAAAGGGCCCAGCCAAGACCTACCCCAACTCAACCGGCACAAACAAGCGGTTGTTGCCGCGCTGCACCAAAAGGGCCAAGCGTTTGTCCGCCTTGGCGACGAAATCGCGCAATTGACCAGGTTCGGTGACAGGATGCCCATTGACCGCCAGCACCACATCCCCGGTTTGTATGCCTGCCCGCGCCGCCGCGCCAGTCGAACGCTCCACCACCAAACCGCCGTTAACGTCGGACTGTCGGCCTTCCTGTGGCAATAACGGGCGGACTGCCAAACCGAGTCGGCTTTTCGCCAGTTCCGGGGTGACTTCGGTGGCTTGGGCAACATCCTCAATGACCCCTACGCGGACAATAATGTCCTTTTCGCCACCCTCGCGCCACAGGGTCAACTTGGCTTCCGATCCGGGCTTGAGGTCGGAGACATAGCGGGCCAGTTCAGACGGCTCGATGATGGGGTGTCCGTCAAATTTTAAGATAATGTCACCGGGCCTAACCCCGGCCTTGGCCGCAGGGCCACCCTCCGGCACGAAATCGACCAACGCCCCGGCCGACTGCGCCATGCCGAATGACTCGGCAAGCGCCTGATTGATCGGCTGTACGCTAACACCGATACGACCCCGGCTGACCTTACCCTCATGCAACAACTGATTGCCGACCTTCAGTGCCACGTCAATGGGGATGGCGAAGGAGAGCCCTTGATATCCACCGGTATGGCTGTAAATCTGCGAGTTGATGCCGATGACCTCGCCTTTCATATTAAACAGCGGCCCCCCGGAATTGCCCGGATTCACCGCCACGTCGGTTTGTATGAACGGCACAAAACCCTCATCCGGCAGGGTGCGCGACTTGCCGGAGACGATGCCGGCGGTGACGCTATTTTCAAATCCGAACGGCGCACCGATAGCCAAAACCCATTCACCCACCCCGGTTTTTGATGGATCGCCCAAGTTCACGGTGGGAAGATTCTTGGCATCAATCTTCAACACCGCCGTATCGGTGGGTTTGTCCACCCCCACCACCTTGGCATTGAATTCGCGTTTGTCGGTCAGTTTGACCGTGACTTCGGTGGCACCATCAATGACATGGGCGTTGGTAATGATGACACCCTCGGGGCTGATGATGAAACCCGAGCCCATGCCGCGGGTGGGCATTTCCCCACCGGGCTGCCCAGGCGCTTGGAAACGGCGGAAAAATTCAAACATCGGATCCCTGGGGTCGAGCTGGGGCATATCGGTCATCGCCACCTTAGTATGGCCGCTGACCGTGATGTTCACTACCGCCGGCCCGTATTTCGAAACGATTGACGAAAAATCCGGCAACGCTGCAACGACAGGCGTCGGTGCGCCGCTCATCGCATTGATAGGCGTGGGGGGTACGGGCTGGATAGCCGGCGTGTCAATATTCGCGTTGACCCCACCAACCACCCCGGCGATAGCCAAAGCGATAATTGAAAGACGGAAGGTTTTTACTTGCATGGAAGTTGTCTCGTTGGTAAATCCGCGATTAAGTCCGCGTATGGTGGGTACTTTACGGAGGGAGACTTAAAGTAAACTTAAGAGACTAGCGGTTCAACCCCCTGACGCTAAACTCCACCGTGTCAACCACTGCCCCGCCCTGCCCTGCCAATGCCAGTTTGTGCGGCCCTGGGGTGGGTCGCCATTTGAAGCTGTTGGCGGCCGGTCCCAAACGCTTGCCGTCCAGCACAAACTCCGTATTTTCCAAACTGGCGCGGGCAGTGAAGAACACGGCTTGGTTTTCGTAAGGAATGTCCGGGTCCAGTGCGATGATGACCCCATTGGCGGGGGTGGCTATGTGCGGTGGCTGGGCCGATAAACCGGCTAAGTAGACCGATCCGGTTTCTGTGCCTGACATGAACCATTCGCTGCGCGGTGGCTCGACGGCGGCAGGCAGATAGCGGATGTCACGGCGGACCAGCCCCTTCGGTGGCTCAGGCGGGAAGGAGGCTTGGTTTTCCTGCAAGGCGTTCATGATCTCCAGCCAAGCCGGGGCCGCGCCAGTGATGCCTGAGACATCGTGCATGGAATCCCCCTCAAAATTCCCCACCCATACGCCGACGGTATATTTTCGGCTAAAGCCTATGCACCAGTTATCGCGCATGTCTTTGCTGGTGCCGGTTTTTACGGCAGTCCAGAAGCGTGTCGCCAATGGATTGGACAAGCCGAACGTCACCGCCCGTCCGGCTCGGTCGGAGAGGATATCGGCAATGATAAAGGCGGCTGACTCATCGAGAACCCGCCGTGCAAGGCCAGCCGTTTCGTCCAAACGAAAACGCAACGGTGAGTAAACGCCGCCATTCGCCAAAGACCGGTAGGCATTCACCTGTTCCAGCAAACTCACTTCCGCAGAGCCAAGTGCCAATGAGAAGCCGTAATACTCCCCCGGCTGGCTGATGCTGAGATACCCAAAATCCAATAGCCGGTCACGAAAACGATCCACTCCAATTAACACCAAGGCGCGAACCGCCGGGATATTCAACGAACTGGCCAACGCGGTGCGGACGCTGACCAGCCCCTTGTAGTCCCGGTCATAGTTCTGTGGAATGTATAAGCCGGAAGCCGTTTCCAAATGGATAGGCGCATCATCAAGAATCGACGCAGCGGTTAGATAGCGTTTTTCTATTGCCAATCCATACAGAAACGGCTTCAGCGTGGAACCCGCCTGCCGCCTTGCGCGGATACCGTCCACTTTTGCTGCCTTGGTAAACGGCCCTGCCGAACCCACATAGGCCAGCACCTCGCCGCTTGCATTGTCCACCACCAAGGCCGCCGCATCCCGCACATTGCGATCAGCCAGCCCACGAAGTTGCTGATTCAACGCATTAAACACCAAACGCTGGATAGACTCGTCCAAAGTCGTGCGCAAGCTTTCGCCGGGGGTTTTCAACAATTGCCGGGCCAAATGCGGGGCTAGTTCCATACTTGGCCCAATGTGCAACGAACGGCCTATTAGGCTGATAGCCAAGGTGTGCAAGGCTTCGCAATCTAACGCCAGCTTTCCTGCTTTGGCAATGGCGCAAGCCCGGTTGGCTATGCGACCCGCCCCGTCGTTGGGGGAAGGCAAGATGGCCACCAGCATCAGCGCCTCGTTTTCTGACAAGCCCGAAGGCTGTTTGCCAAACAAGGCCCACGCCGTCGCCGCCACGCCTTGCAATTCACCGCGAAAGCCGACTAGGTTCAGGTAAGCCTCCAGAATTTCCCGCTTGCCCCAGGTTTTCTCCAATTCTAACGCAGCGCGAATTTGCGCCCATTTCTGGCTGAAAGTGCGCCGTTCCCTGCCGGGGGCAAGCCGCGGGTCCAATAACGCCGCCAGTTGCATGGTCAAGGTACTCGCGCCCCGCGCCGGTTTGCCGGTGAATCGACCCATCAGTGCCGAACCCATAGCCAGCCAATCGACACCGTGGTGTTGATAAAAACGCCGGTCTTCAGCCGAAAGGAGTGCTGCGATCAAGGCGGGGGAGACTTGCTCCAAGCCTACCCAAGGCAGGCGGCGAACCTTGAAATCCATCCTCAGTTCTTGCAGGGGGTTGCCATTGCGATCAAGAAGATACGCTTCGGAAGGATGCCAAGCGGATTTAACCTCGGCAAAACCCGACATTCCCCAGGCTAAGGCAGGCAGTAGAATGACCGGCAACAGCCAGAAAAAAACATATTTCACACCAAGCCGCAAAGGACACCAAGTATAAACACCTTTAACTTTGTTCGATTTTATGTCCGCTCCCCGAATCTTTCGTTTTTAGCTGGTTCCCAAGCTCCAGCTTGGGAACCCTTGCCTATCAAGCTCCTGCTTGTTCGTTGACCGTTCCTCGGAAAGCAGGAGCTTTAAAGAACGCGTTCCCAATCTGGAGCTTGGGAACGAACTAACTGATGTTACGCACGTGTCGGCAAAGGGTTGCCGACCTACGGCGGTGATAAGCCAGCACTTTCATGGGAGCCCGGAAGCAGGAGCTTCCAAGCCATGGGTTCCCAAGCGGAGCTTGGGAACCAGCGTAGAGCCCGGAGCTTACGCTCGTTCCCAAGCTCCGCTTGGGAATGCGGTACTAGAAGCTCTACTTCTCAACCTGGAAGCCGGAGCCGTAGGACGGCAACCCTTTACGCCTTGGGTTTCTGCAACCGTTTGTAACATCAGTAATTAAGAAATAATAATACCGACTCGGTTTTTAAAACCGAGTCGGTCTAACTTCGTCCTTACACTCACGCTTGCAACTGCGGCCTTCCCTCAGTCGGCCAATCCAAATGGAAAAACTGCCCTCTAGGCTGGTCGTTGCGCTCATAAGTATGAGCACCGAAATAGTCACGCTGGGCTTGCAATAGATTGGCGGGCAAACAGTCCGAACGGTAGCCGTCAAAATAAGCCAAAGCAGAGGAAAAAGCAGGGGTGGGAATGCCGTTGCACACACTCAAGGCAACCACTTCGCGCCAATGGCTTTGGCCATGGTGTAGGGCATCACGGAAGTAAGGATCGAGCATCAGGTTTTTCAAACCCGGATCTATCGCATAGGCATCGGTGATCTTTTGCAAGAACCGGGCACGGATGATACAGCCGCCGCGCCAGATTTGTGCAAGCTTGCCAAAATCCAAGTTCCAGCCATAGACCTTTTGCGCTTCGGCCATCAATTGGAAACCTTGGGCATAAGCGCAAATTTTCGAACAATACAACGCATCCCGGATGGCAGCAATTAGACTGGCACTGTCTGCCACTTTCTTTATTTCAGGCCCATGTAAAAGTTGGGAGGCATCCCCCCGTTCTTCTTTCAAGGCGGACAGTGAACGTGCGAAAACTGCCTCGGCGATGGAATTGGCGGGCACACCTAATTCAAGTGCGCTGGAAGCGGTCCATAGCCCGGTACCCTTTTGACCGGCGGTATCAAGGACCTTGTCAACCAAAAATCCGCTGCCGGAGGGATCGGGTTGCTGGAGTATATCGGCAGTTATTTCTATCAAATAGCTCGATAGTTCGCCCAAGTTCCATTCTTGGAAGACTTTCCCAATGGCATCGGATTCCAAGCCCAACAAGTTTTTCAACAGCCAATACGCCTCGCAGATTAACTGCATATCAATGTATTCGATGCCGTTATGCACCATTTTGACATAATGTCCCGCTCCGTTTGGGCCTATGTAGGCAGTACAAGGCACTCCGCCTTCCACAGGCTTGCCTGGGGACGCACCAGACAGGGGCTCTCCGGTTTGCTCATCAACCTTGGCGGCCACGGCATTCCAGATGGGCGCCAACTCGGCCCAGGCTTCCACGCTGCCACCTGGCATCAAAGAGGGTCCGAAGCGAGCCCCTGTTTCCCCTCCCGAAACACCCGAGCCAATGAATAGCAATCCCTTGGCATTCAAATCACTTTCCCTGCGGATGGTGTCCAGCCAATGGGCGTTGCCGCCGTCAATGACAATATCGCCGGGTTCGAGATAGGGCAATAAACTCTCAATGGTTTTGTCAGTGGCTTCGCCCGCCTTGACCAGCAAGACGATTTTACGGGGACGCTTCAAGCTGATGGCCAGTTTTTCAAGGCTTTCCATACCCAAAAGACGGTCGCTGGAAGGTTCGGTTTCCACGCTGTGACTGATGAATTCCTCCATTTTCTCGGCGTGACGATTGTAAACTGCAATGCTATAGCCATGGTCGGCGATGTTCAACGCCAAGTTTTGCCCCATGACAGCAAGGCCAATAAGTCCGATGTCGGCTTGTCGCGTATTCATATTGTTCACCGTAGTTGGAAATACACTCACTTTATAAGAAAAAGGCGACAATGTCCCGCGCAAGCTGGCAAGGGGGTGCGATAAAAAGTGATGCCGGAGTGCAAGGCTTGCCTTGCGGGGGTATGTACAGGCAAGGCAAGCCTTGCACTCCAAGCGCAATTTCACATGCTGCCCGGTTGTGTGCATCACTTTTAATCGCACCCTTGGCAAGGGGGGCAGGATACGGAATGCCGATGCGTAGGGGCGGGTTCCAAACCCGCCCGGTTTTGTCCAAAATGAGAAATGAGAATTGCTGAACCAATTTTGACAAGCCTTATTTCGGGGCAATTTTAATGGGGATGCACTAATTTGTAGCAGTTATTATTAAAAAAAATGGCATAAGTTTATGAAATTAGATTTAAAAATTTAATGGCATATAAATTGCATTGTTGTTTTTTAGAGAAGCATTGTTGCTAGAATGTAACCTAAGAAGAGGAAAATGAACCCATGACAATACAACACAAGCCCGGATACCATAGGCTGCGACCGTTAATCGCCAGTCTGTCCTTGGCGTTGGTAGCGGGGGGCGCGATTGCGGCAGGCCCAGTTCCTGCTGGCGCGCAACTCCCCGGAGTCGTCACTAATCCTGAATACCCAGAAAAGTCCAACCCGGCCGACTGGTCAGAAGCCACCCCGCCGGTCAAAACCCCTGCTGTGGCTGTCACCCCCCCGGCTGAACCAACCCCCCCCGCCGAACCGGCCGGCGCACTTGAAGCCGCGAAAATAAACCCCAATAATTTGACCTTCATGAAAGATGCAGGGCTGATCGTTGGCGGGTGGTTGCAACTGGGCGTCACTTATAACGCCGGCAGCCCAAATAATGCCTTCAACGGACCTGTGACCTTTGGTGACCGCTCTGCCGAATTGCAAATGAATCAGCTTTATTTCTATCTGCAAAGGGCAGTCGCCACCGAGGGGGACTCATGGGATTTCGGTGGACGGTTTGATTTCATGTATGGTTCGGACTCGATCTTCACCCAGGCTTACGGTGTCCCTGCCTATGACGTGAACAACGGCATGGCGATGACACGCAACCATTGGGACTTGAATTTGCTCAGAAACGTAAATCGTTTCTATGATATTGCGCTTCCGCAACTCTATGCGGAAATGTATGTCCCCATCGGCAACGGCCTAGACGTCAAAATAGGCCACTTCTATACACCCATAGGCTATGAAGTCGTCACGGCACCGGACAACTTCTTCTACTCCAAGCCCTACACCTTCCAATACGGGGAGCCCTTCACACACACCGGCATCTTGGGAAGCTACACCTTCGACAAAAATTGGTCGGCCTTAGGCGGCGTGGTGACGGGAAGCGCAACCGGCGGCTGGGATGGCGGCTGGGATCAGCAACTCGGCAACTGGGATGGATTGGGCGGTGTCACTTGGAACACCGAAGACAAAGCCACTTCAGTGTTTGTCAGCAGCACTTATGGCGCAATCTCTGAGCACAGCTCCCAAACTTGGGCCTTATACAGTATCGTGCTCAAACATAATCTGTTGGATGACCTGCACTTTGTCATGCAGCACGACCATGGTTTTGCTAATGGGGTTCTCGTATCCAATGGCAATAATGGCTATACCAATAAAAACGCGCAGTGGTATGGCCTAAACACCTATTTGTTCTATGACATACAGAGCAATCTGACTGTGGGCCTACGCGGGGAATGGTTCCGCGACCAAGATGGCTTCCGCGTCTGCTCGCCAGGCCGTGTCGCAGCCGCCACCAATGACAGCTATGGCATACCGGTCAGTTCGGCTTCAAGCACCTTATGTAATGCGAATTCGGGTGCCAGTTGGTATGCGTTTACCGCCGGCCTGACATACAAGCCAGTGAAGTGGCTGACTTTGCGGCCCAACGTGCGTTACGACTGGGTTGACGGCAAGGATACTGCCGGCTTTGCTTACAAGCCTTTCGGCAACGGCAAAGATGCCCAGTTCCTATTCTCCAGCGATGTCGTGATTGTGTTTTAAACGTTTGGGCTGGTCCAAGGACAAGGAAGTCCTGACTCACGCAAACCCGAGTCCATGCAGAATCAAGAAAATCTTGAGGATTTAAGAGGCCATCGCCGAATGAGTTTGCAACATCCTCCTTTCGGATGTCGCTCCTTGGATAATCTCCCTTGCATCGCGCACACATTTTCCACACTGGTCGCAAGCACCGAGACATGCCCTTAATTCACGTATGCTACTCACATCTTGCTGATAGACCGCTTGGCGAATTTGCCGGTCAGTCACATTTTTACAGATGCAGACGTACATAATATGATTCCACTCTTTAAGTATTTACACTGTAGCGAATGGTATCACGGATGAGAATTGTTATCAATAGAAAAAAGAGCCGAAATGGCTCTTTTTTTCAGGGCGCTGACGTGAAGTGGCTTTTAGAGGCTTACATTTGCGATTGCAGATAATTGGGCAAGCCTATAGTGTCGATTAAGCGCAATTGCTTTTCCAGCCACCAAGTATGGTCTTCCTCAGTGTCCTTCAACAATTTCAATAAGATGTCACGGGTTTCAAAGTCTTCCACCGACTCGCAGAAAGCCATGACCGTCCTAAGATGAGGAATGACCTTGTATTCATATGCTAGATCATTGCGGAGCATTTCGGGGACATCTTCGCCTACTTTGAGTGGGTCGCGTTTGGACAAATCGGGTGCCCCCTCCAAAAATAGAATTCGTTTAATGAGCAGGTCGGCATGGGTTTGCTCCTCTTGCATCTCATGGCTGACTTGGGTGTAAAGTTTATTCAGCCCCAAATCCTGGTAGATGCGCGAATGGATGAAATATTGGTCGATGGCGGTAAGCTCGCCGACGAGCAATGCGTTGAGGTGTTCGATGACTTGGGTGTTGCCTTTCATAACCGGCTCCTAGTTAACATGGCGGGGAAGAAGGCAGAAGCGCCTTCAATATAAGTAAATTGAAGCAGAAATGCGTATACTAGTCACCCTAAAAATCAGCAATTCTCATTTTGGCGATATCCAGCATGGCCTAGGGCGGGCTAGGTGCGCATACCAAGTAGGGTACGCTGTGCGTACCTTCAAGGGCTTACAATGGTACGCACAGCGTACCCTACTTGGATACCGTACTTTCATGGCAACCCGACCGACGGTCTTTTGCCATAATGAGAATTGCTGGCCCCTTGCTGTCGATAACCCTACACAATTTTTACGGAAATGCCATGACAGAGATTCAATACGAAGTGCGTGAGAAAGACTTGATTGCATTCAACGAATACGAGTTGGAAAAATCCGAGCGCATCCAGAAAACCATCCGCCGCCACCAGGCCATGATTCCCGGCATCATTGCCATCCTTGCCTTGCTATTGTTTTTTTACTTCAAGGATATCCCTTCGGCGGTGTATGTGGTCCTAATTGCGATGGCCTGGGGCTTGGGAGTCCCGTTTTTTTTGAAGTGGCACATGCGCAAGCAAATCCGCCAAAACTACAGCGAAAAGGAAAAAGCCAGTATTCTTGGCCACTATACCTTAAGGGCCGAAAAAGACAATCTGGTGGAAATTAGCGCCAGCGGCGAAGAAAAACTCCCTTGGAAAAAAGTGCTGCGCATCGAGAAAGAAAAAAAATATGTTTTTATCTACATTTCACTGAATGCGGCGTTGATCATTCCCATCGCCACCGTGACCAAAGACAGCCAACTCGCCGAATTTGTCAAAATGGCTGACGAATGCATCGAATAGGCCGGTTGATGATGCCCTCCATTTTCATGGCAACCCTTTTTCTTAGCATGGCAAATACCCTTCCATCATGATTTGCTTCACATCGCTGGCCCTGAGACGGGGTACTAGGCTGTTATTCGAGGATGTCAGCTTCACCATCCATGCCGGCCAGAAAGTTGGTGTGACCGGCCCTAACGGCGCAGGAAAGTCTAGTCTGTTCGGACTCTTTTTAGGCACCCTACACCCCGACCATGGCGATCTGAGCCTGCCACCTAATTTGGTCATCGCCCATGTGGCTCAGGAAACGGCGGCGGACACCCGTCCGGCCATCGAGTTTGTGTTGGACGGCGACTTTGAATACCGCACTATCCAAACCGAACTCGAGCAAGAAGAAGATGGTTCGGATGACGGAATGCGCCATGCCCATTTACACGCCCAATTCGATCACATAGGCGGTTATGATGCCAAGGCTAGGGCAGCCCGCCTGATGAACGGCCTAGGCTTCAATCCTGGCGACGAGACGCGGGCGGTGGCGGAGTTTTCCGGCGGCTGGCGGATGCGGCTTAATCTGGCTCAGGCGCTGATGTGCCGGTCCGACCTACTGTTGCTGGACGAACCCACCAATCATTTGGACCTGGATGCCGTTATCTGGTTGCAGGAATGGTTGTCAAGTTATCCTGGAACCTTGCTGTTGATTTCCCATGACAGGGATTTCTTGGATGACATCGCCAACACTATCGTCAATATCGAAAATCAAACCGTAACGCTCTACACCGGCAACTACACCGCCTTCGAGACACGCCGAGCTGAAATGCTTGCCCAGCGACAGTCAGCCTTTGAGAAACAACAGCGCGAAATTGCCCACATCAGGTCTTATGTGGACCGTTTCCGCGCCCAGGCCACGAAAGCCCGCCAAGCTCAAAGCCGACTCAAGGCACTGGCGCGAATGGAACTGATCTCCCAAGCCCATGCCGACTCGCCCTTCGATTTCGAATTTTTGCCACCCCCTAAAATGCCCCGCCCCTTGTTACGCCTAGTCGAGGCAGCGGTAGGCTATGGCAATCAACCCATCGTGGAAAATGTCGAAATGACACTGTCCCCAGGCGACCGCATCGGGCTGCTGGGGGCCAACGGAGCTGGAAAATCGACCCTAATCAAATCACTGGCCGGGGTTCTTCCGTTGTGTAACGGGGAACGCATTTGCGCCCAGGATCTCCGGCTAGGCTACTTTGCCCAGCATCAAATCGAACAACTCAGCATGGATGAAAGCCCCTTATGGCACTTGCAGAAGCTAAATCCAAAGGCATCAGAAAAAGAATTGCGGGGGTTCCTAGGCGGCTTTGACTTCCAGGGGGACAAAGCCTTGGCTGCCATTACGCCATTTTCAGGCGGCGAAAAAGCCCGGCTGGTATTGGCCTTGCTAATCTATCAAAGACCCAACCTACTCTTGCTAGACGAACCCACCAACCATCTCGATTTGGAAATGCGCCATGCCTTAAACCTTGCCTTACAGGATTTTGAGGGGGCATTAGTTGTGGTTTCTCATGACCGTTATTTATTGCGCACCGTGGCTGACGATTTTTGGCTGGTTGCCGATGGTCGGGCAGACCGGTTTGACGGAGACTTGGAAGATTACCGTAAATTGCTAGGTATCCGCCGCAGTGCGTCCAATAACCAAGATACTCCCAAATCCGGTGCTTCACGCAAGGACCAACGCAAACTAGGAGCGGATAGAAGGCAACAATTACGTACATTCCAGCACGCATTGAACAAGGCCGAAGCCGATCTGGAAAAGCTGGGTAAAGCGAGCGCCACCATTGAAACACAGCTAGCGGACCCAGCTATTTACGACCCAGGCAATAAGGGGCGTTTGCAACTTCTGTTACAGGATAAATCGCGGGCAAAACGCAAGATAGAACAAGCCGAGGCCGTTTGGCTGGAAGCCAGCGAGTTGCTGGAGTCCGCCAGCAAAGCCCCCATTGAGTGAAGCTGAACTAACGTTGTACCGCGCACTGACCTTAGGCGGCAAATAATCTTGTTTACGTTCCTGTTACGTGTGTTACGATTCTCAAAAAAATAATAATATTTTGCTTGCGGGGAAAATCATCGCCATGCCAGATTTGTCGGAAAAGCTCCTGCAATGGGGCCGGGTCATCATCGGTGGGCCTTTGGGGATTCTGGCGTGGGGCATTTCCGGTGCCAGTGCGCTGGCCATCCTGATGTGGGGCCTAAGCACCGTCGCTATTCCGCTGTTGATGTTGAAGACGGCATCCTGGGGGATTTGGGGCTTTGGAGTGTTCCGTGAATCGAAAATGCGCGCCAAGAATTTGAAAATCACTAAACTTCCACCGCCTTCCGAACCCACCCCTTAAATCAAACACAGCATTCATTGGCCAGTCTATTTCCTTTGATGGGCATTCTAGAAGATTTAAAAAGGGAAGCCAATAACTCTCGCACAGAAAGGGAGCGGGCAGGGCTAAGGCGTAAGGAATTGGATAAGGTTTATCATGACGGTATTTGCACGTCTATGTTAAAAATCCACAACTACCTCCGTGAATTGGTCGAGCAACTCGGCTTGTTGGAATGGCCCGTGGTTTCGGCCTTTAATTTTCCGGGTATTGAAAAGATAGACAACCTGTCGCAGACAAATTATCGCATTACAATTGACAGCCACAACGAACCGAAGCTAATCAACCTTTGCTTTGAATGCGCGGCCCATGAAGAACATACCTATAACGTCATGCCAAAATCCGCTGGCGACGAAGCCTGCCAATTTCTGGCGACGCAAAAAGTTGTGTTTACGGACTGGGCCATCAGAGACATCCACCATAATGTTATTGGAACCAGCATCAAATGTAAATTGCACGTTTGTGCTGGATTGGCTTTTAAGGCTGATATTGACAATGAAGGTATTCGCGTGGTCTCATGTAATTTTGAAGAACCTGGGGAAAGGTCTTTTCACTCGCACTATTACAGCATTGACGACCAATGGCTAGACAAGCTGGGGCGCTATATCTTGCGGAAGGATGGTAGTTTCGCAATGCTTGAGATATCCGAAGAGCAGCGTAAGCAGATTCGAAAGTTAGTGGAAGAGGAAAGAAAGCGCAACAATAACCTGAACGCCATCACTAAGCAATGCAACGTAACCCATGAAGGGCTGCTGCTTAAGCTGGGAAAATTGTTCCACAAAAAATAAGCGTTCACTCCCCTGGGTGCGCGGCGGCTCGCCCGCTGTGGGCAGCCAAGATGGTCTCGCTGCCAGGATAATAAAGGCAGTCCTGTAGGTCAGGCAACGGCTCCATCGTTGCCCGACAAAACCGCAATGGCGTCGGGCGCAACGCAAAAAGACGCGCCCGACCTTACGAAACTGTTAATCTGGACATGCCGTATCACCCATCACTTGCGCTTTTACGTTGCGTCGTTGCGAGCTTTGCGTGAGACTTCTTTTTCCAGTAAAGATGGTATAAGGCGATTTTTTATCGTTCCCACGCTCCCGCGTGGGAATGCAGCCTTTACCGCTCCTGCGGTTCGATACCTCCGACGCAGGAGCGTCGCCGGAGGCATTCCCACGCAGAGCGTCAATGCCATTAAGTCAAGGAAAAACCCGTCGTTCCGGCATGGAATGCCGGAACCCAGATGCCATGGAGGGCGGGCTAGATTCACCTCCCTGTGTTCTGGATACCGGCAATCCATGCCGGTATGACGGCTTAACTTAATGGCAGTGACGCAGAGCGTGGGAACGCTACATGTTAAGTTTTTTATATATCTTTGAGTACAGTAAGACTATAATCGTGGCGAAAGCTTAGATAGATTATACCGCCAACGATACTCCAGAATAAAGGTATCGTAAAAAACAGCAGTGAAAATAAAATGACAAGTTCCCCACCCTTGCCCATTTGCTGACCGATACTGACCAAGCCGAATGCAGAAAACATTATTATAAAAGCCCCTTCCCGCACTCCATGACCGCCAATGCTGATCGGCAGACTTACGACGCATATCACGACAGTCATAATAATGAGCATCTGCAAGTAAGTAACGCCAAGACCAATGGCGATTGCTATGGAATAGCAAGCCGCAATAAGCACTATCGTCAAAATTATGCCCATGGCCATACTAGCTAGTGTTAGTTTGAGCGCAACCCCGTGCTGACGAAAACCAGAAATCATAAGTTTAAAAATATGCTTATGCGGAATCAAATCAACTAGCTTACGTAAACGGGCAGGAAAACGCTGGAATGGTATAAATATAAGAAGCAATCCAACTATTGACGATATGGAGAAAATACCAAGAAGAGCATACATTATCGTACTCATTTGGCTAGATTCAGCATTATTTCTAAATTGCCAAAACATACTGATAAGACTTCCGAAAATTAATATCATCAAACCAATTGCTCGATCCATAATAATAGACAGAGTTGCATAAGTTTTATGATTCGGAGCGTATTTTTGCACATAAAGGGCTTTGATTATATCTCCGCCTATAGCCCCTAGCAAAAATGAATTAAAAAATTGACCGATGAAGGTAATCATCGTGACAGTAAGAACCGGCAAATGTATGCCCTGTACCAGTAATAAAAACCACCAACGCAAAGCAGCCAACAGATTAACCAAACCAAACAGCAGGCAAGCAATCGTGAGCCAAAAAGGGTCAGCCACTATTAATTGCCTGACAAGCTCCGACCAATCGAGCTTTTTTGATATATAAACAATAATAAGCAATGTAATTGCGAATCGAAAAACAAAACCGTTTATGTTTTTCTTAAACTTGGATTTGTACGATTGTTCGATCACATTATAAGTCCAAATAAATCCAACAAATAAATTGATGTTACGCAACGCGGTAAGGTGCAAACCACAAGGAGCAATTGCGCCCTCGTCATCAAAGGGAGCGACGGCGAAGGGAAAAAACCAGTCAGGCCCGTCACTATCAACCTAGCATTGCCGTATCACCTATCACTCGCGTTTTTACGTTGCGTCGTTGCGCCGTTGCGTGAGACCTTCTTTTGCCTTTCTCACAATGCGGCATGTCATTCACTGGGCGAAGATTTTTTGCCTCACGCAACGGCGCAACGACGCAACGTTAAGAGCAATGCAGAATATACAAGGCCCGCCATAAACTGAGGCTTGCCATCCCCTTCGACATAAGCGTTCACCCCCCCTGCCTTTATCCTGGGAGCGAGGCCATCTTGGCCGCTATTTCAGCGGACGAGACGTCCGCGCTCCCAGGGGGGAGTGAACGCTTACTTCAACACTAGCGTCACTTAGACGGGATCGTACAGAAAATAAAATCTGATACCCAAGCAAGCTCGGCATTAGTTTAGTAAAAAACCCGATAACCGCATTCATTGCCACAATTAAAGGGTTACTAACAGTAACGCCCAGCAGCGATTCAATTGGCATAATGGTCACTGCTTCAGTAACTATTTCATAACCTGCATGTTCAAGCATTTGTCTTGCGCTTTTGCAAGTAAAAAACTTTAAGTGCGTTTTATCCAAAATTCCGCGATCAGTATATTCAAACCGTCCAAAAAGCAAAGAAAGGCGAACCGTTATATTAGCGACATTTGGGATAGACACCAGTAAAAGCCCATGCGGATTAAGCAACTGATGGCAATCAGTCAGCAACTTAAAAGAATTGCGTACATGCTCTAAAACGTCTCGAAGCATAATCCGGTCATAACGGCAACTCGCAAATGTTGTTAAAGCATGCTCAAGCCCTTGGTCAATATCTGTCCGAAGATATTTCCCCATGATTTTTCTATGTTTAGGTTCTTCAAGCATGTCAATACCGTCTACCCGGTTGCCCTGATCAACCAACCTTTCAGCAAAAAAACCTTCACCACAACCTATATCCAATACATCCTGCTGCTTGCCTATCCATAACATAAAATAATGAAGTTCGGAGTATTTATTTTCATTGACAGGAAGACGGATAAAGTATTCTTTATATTCTGGGTAACATATCAGTGAATTAATCGTTCGCTTATAGCGAATAACCGAATAAAATACATCTTTGGCATATTTCATCCCATCAACATAGCATATTTCATCACCATAATACGTTGGGATAGGAACCTCCATAATTCTAAACCCTTGATGATGCAATTTAATAATTATCTGTGTATCGAAGTGGAATACATCTGTCATATAATCAAGATTTATATGCCGAAGAGCTTGCAAACTATAAGCACGGTAACCACTATGGAATTCCGTCAAATCCATGCTCAAAGCTTTGTTTTCCAGAAATGTCAGAATTTTATTACCTATATATTTATAGATAGGCATTCCCCCTTTTATTGCACCACCATAATCCTTCATAATTCTCGATCCAAATACAGCATCTGCCTCACCCATTACTAGTGGGGTATAAAGGTCAGATAATATTTCAGGCGCATATTGTCCATCACCATGTAATAAAACAACAATATCAAATCCTTTATCAATAAAATACTTATATCCAAGCTTCTGATTGCCACCATAACCAAGATTACTAGAATTCTTGATGACTGTCAATTTATCAAGTTCTGCCAGCGTTTTTATGCCAACTGCCAATTCATAAGTATGGTCGTGGCTGGCATCGTCGAATATAACGATTTCTTCAACTTTACTCCATACATCTGCCGGGATACGCTTTAACACTTTGGCTATGGTAGTCACAGCGTTATACGAAACGATTAAGATACCTATGCGTTTTTCACAGGTTTGAACTGAAACAGCATTATTTTCAACCATATTTAATGAAACTGATGAAGTATTTTTGCTTTCAGGAACAATTTCATGATGATCAACCATTGCTTTCAATATACCCTGATAGTAAGCGTTCACCCCCCCGGGAGCGCGGGCGTCTCGCCCGCTGAAATGGCGGCCAAGATGGCCGCACTCCCAGGAAAAAGCGGGGGGAGTGAACGCTTACCCCTGATATTTGTTTTAATAAAGCCACAAGCTTAAGGCATACGTTTAGGATTTGCTACCAAAAACGCCGAACTCCATCTATGCTTTGCAACGAATGCCTCCGTAGCCAACTCCAATTGAAACGGGTTATTTATGCGCAGGAGCCTCAATGTCGGCGATTGCGAAACGATGCTAACGCCTTCCTTTGCCGTAAGCTGCGAAGCCCACGCCTCAAACAGACTAATCTCATTGATTAACATGTTAAACTTTCCACCAGCAATCATTTTATCCATCGGATCGTTTTGGTTCAAACCCGGTGTGGAATTATCAAGCAAGAAACTGTTTAGCACCGTTTGAGCCTGTTGATTGCGCATCGGGGTAAACAACCAATAATCTGCTGCGAGCATCTCATCAAGGTGAAAGGTACTAGGTCTCACCCAATCCACAGGCCGGAATATTTTTACATCAGGCATCGGTGGCATTGTTATACGCCAGTAGTCAATTGTCGATTGAATAAAACTATCGACTGGCAGTCGTGTGAATGAATATATAGTGATATTGCGACCTTCACTTTTTACTTCCTTGGCAAAACTCTTTGCTTGATCGTAGACTGGTTCATTCTCAGCCGCACCAGAGGTCAAGTTTACACCCGTTTTTAATTGCCATGCCAAAGAGGGATGCCGTTGCGGCAACAACATTGCCATATTCATCGGCGGAACGAGCATAAACCCCGCCAATAGTGCCAATTTCCACCCGTTAATTTCTCGCATAGCCATTAAAATCGCCGGTAAGGAAAATACGACAGCCATAAATATAAACGGAATGACAAAGCGTGTCTGATTGACCCCGCCCGAACCGAACAACCAGAACCATATGCCAAACAACAAGGCAATGGATGCGCCAACTGTCAACCCCACAAGCTCTGCCTTGGCAGACAATACTCCGTCTTTGAAACTTCGCCAAAAAGAATGAATGATCAATATCATTATCCCCACATACCACACTATGAATGGATAACCTGGCCCACCCAATCGAATAGCATTTGACAATTCAGACCATGACAACACGAACTCATTTTTCATCATGACTATTACGGCACGGCCAAAAGCCAAGTTTTGCACGGACAAATACTCAGATGATGATGAAACAGCAAAGGTGGCTACATAGGGTATTGCTAAAATAATCATGCCCATTGCCATCCATCGCAGTATCTTCTTTCTCTTTTCCTTCGCATTCCAAACCAGCAACAATTTAACGAAGCCTAACCCAAACCAAGTCAGGCCAATCAACATCATTACAAGCATGCCTGAAGGTTTAATGGTGAGGCATAAACTTGACAAAACTGCCGCCAAGGCCAACCAACCCAAAGATTGAGCGAAAATGCTTCTGACGATTGCCGATGCTGCCAAAGCCGCGACACCGGAAAGAAAACCATCAACCATTCCCCAACATGCAAAGACGGCAAAATTTTGAGATACTTCAAACAAGTACAAACAGGGCGTAACTGAAACAAAAACCGCAACCAGCAAAAGATTCCACTTGTCTTGAGCGTCAAGTTTACGATGGTAACCGCTGATAACAACCGCTAAAGAAATAAAAAAAATTGGAAGGAATACCGAACGAAAATAGAATGGACGGAAATCAGCATCAAATCCAAACGGGTACGACATTAACACTGTTCCGGGGGGGCGAAGCGTAGGCGGAACGTTGAACGGGTTAAATGGCTTTAATTGATGCCATTCTGTCCAAAAATTATAGGCCTTCTGAAAGTAGGTATAGGCATCATAAATTGGCGGTTGCAGGCTTTGCTGCGCATGCTGCCATATTGTCACACCTATGAAACAAACCCACAGAAACAACACTAATAATTGTTTGTGACTCCGAAATTCATGGATAAGACGATTCATTTACAAATCCAATTATTTATGGTTTATCGTTCCCACGCTCCCGCGTGGGAATGCAGCCTTTACCGCTCCTGCGGTTCGATATCCCCGACGCTGGAGCGTCGCCGGAGGCATTCCCACGCAGAGCGTCACTGCCATTAAGTTAAGAAAGGTAGCCCGTATGAAGCGAAGCGGAATACGGGTTTCCGAGCCACGAACATCCCGGATTACGCCGCAAAGCGGCTACATCCGGGCTACAGCTTTTGCCTTAACTTAATGGCAGTGACGCAGAGCGTGGGAACGATACATTAAAATAGGGTTAGATTGCCTAGTCTACTAAAGGGACATGGTAATCCAAAAGGATTTTATGTATTTCCGTTTCCTTAGCCTCTATCAATCTGTTAATCTCCTGCTTCCTTTCCACGTCAGGCACCCTGACCGCCATGGAAATGGGAAACTCAAACTTAATGCCGTCATCGGAATGCATTGGAATGATTTCCACTGGGATTTTCTTGTGATACTGCAACCAACCGGCGATTGGACCCCAAACGATTGCCATGTCCAGCTTACCTTCCTTCATGTCCTTTTCCAGCATCTCGGCAGTGTTGACAGAGGCATCCCCGGTCATCGTCTGATAGGGTTTGGCATAACCGACTAGGTCGTGCTTTAACAACCAATCCGTCGCAGGAGAAGCATCAAACATGGCCAGTTTTAATTTACCCTTGCGTTCTTCTGGTAAATTAACCAGATCCTCCGGTGATTTTATATCGTCAAAGCCACGTTTTTTAACGACCACCAATACGTAGGAGGAACGATAATAGGGTTTCGTCGTTGCAGCCATTTCCGCCCCAGTAGGATAGCCTATTATCACATCGCATTTAAACTCACCGGTATCGGCCAACTGTGCTTTAAGGGTATTGCGGATAAAACCCATGCGCTGCGGAAACCAAGTGTATTCAACTTTCTTGCCCAGTTCTTTTCCCAAAAGATCGGCAATCTTGTTTTCAAAACCTTGTTTTTTCTGATCGGAATACGGTGGGTTATTCGGGTCGGCACAGACCTTGAGTGTTTCTCCCTCCCAGGCTTGTGCGGCGGGTATAAGAAGCAGGGTCGTCAAGCCAATCAATAGTTGTTTGTGTAGTCTCGTCATCATTTATTACCGGTTTGTATTTAAGTTTTTGAACTCAATGTTCTGTTCTGCTGCAATCTCTTCTCTTCGTGCCTTGGCTTGGGCAAGTCGTACATCTGCTTCTTTCTTAACTATGTCCTCTGCGCTTATTCAGTTCAATGGCACCAATTGAAAATTGAGTCATGTAATAAAGCTCCAATTATTAATAAGATAGCAATAAGGTATAAATTGCTGCTGGGATGAAAAACCCCAAACCTTTGAAAATTTCATTGTAGTGAAAAACTGGATAGGACGACAAAAAGCCTAGACACTCAACGCTATCCTCATCTCTACGTCGTCATCACTACTTCTTTTACGTTGCGTCGTTGCGCCGTTGCGTGAGACTTTCTTTTGCTTTCTTGATGTACTGCTATGCTGGCCGTAAATTCAGGACACCGTTTTTTTCTCACGCAACGGCGCAACGACGCAACGTTAAGAGCAGAGCATTGTGGGTTGTAATTGATAGGCCGATTTTGAAATCAAGGTGCACCGCTTTCTCAAACCAACCCATCCCTTTGAAACGGAACACCACCCTAACATCTGAACCGCTATCGAATTATACGACATTCACAAAGAAACGCCCCGGTCGATTGCACGACCAGGGCGTTAATTAGGCAGAATAAACCTGAATCTGGTTCAGATGTAAGCGTTCACCCCTACCTAAAATTCCCTCGCCCTGCGGGAGAGGGTTAGGGGGGTGGACGCTTACGTTCAGATTATTTCGCCGAAGGCAGGGCGAACACGGTGAAGACGCCACCCAGCTTGGTGTGGGCCTTCAGGCTCTTGTACGCGCCCACCGCGCCCAAACCTGCGGTGTCTTCATCCAAACCGGCCGCTTCGCCCACGCCAGCCCAGCCACCTAGGCCGGACAGGACACCAACATACTGCTTGCCATTGTGTGCCCAAGTGCTGACGTTGCCGATGATGCCAGACGGGGTTTTGAACCGGTAGAGTTCAGCACCCGTATTGGCGTCACGGACTTTCAGGTAGCCTTCCAAAGTTCCGTAGATGACTACGTCACCCGCTGTGGCGACCAAGCCGCCCCACAAGGAAAACGGTTCGCTGATGTTCCAAGCGACAGTACCAGTGGCCGGATCCCACGCCGTGAACGAACCCATGTCGGTGCTATTGTTCTTCTCGCCAGTCTTGACATCATGCCCCGCAGGGAAGATGTTCAAGGTCGCGCCGACGTAGGGCTGGCCTGCGGTGTACTCAACCTGGAACGGCTCGTAGGTCATGCAGGTGTGGTTGCCGGGGATGTAGATCAGCTTAGTCTTCGGCGAGTAGGCTACCGGAGGCTGGTTCTTCGCTCCCATGGCAGAGGGGCAGACCAAGTCATCATCGGCCGTGCCGGGCTTGCCATCGGGACCTGCACCTTGGGCCTTGTCTTCACCGCCCGTCTGGGTGGAGTACTTCGGATTGACTGCCGGAACGCCGGACTTCGGATCGACACCGGTGGTCCAGTTGGTGGCCTTGTCAAACTTCTGGGCAACCAACAGTTCGCCAGTTTCGCGGTCTAGGGTGTAGCCCAACCCGTTGCGGTCAAAGTGGGTCAACAGCTTGGTGTGGACTTTGCCATCGATGCCCTTGGCATCCTGGTCGATCAGGGTCATCTCGTTGATGCCGTCGTAATCCCATTCGTCATGGGGAGTCATCTGATAGACCCATTTGGCAGCGCCAGTGTCTGCGTCACGCGCCCAAATGGTCATCGACCACTTGTTGTCGCCTGGACGCTGCACCGGGTTCCAAGTGGACGGGTTGCCCGAACCGTAGTAAACCAGGTTCAGTTTCGGATCATAGCTATACCAGCCCCAAGTGGTGCCGCCGCCGATCTTCCACTGGTCGCCCTGCCAAGTCTTCAAGGAAGAATCCTTGCCAACCGGAGCCATTTTGCCGTCGGTCCAAGTGGTGGTCTTTTCGGGATCGATCTTCATCTCGGCATCAGGACCGGTACTGTAAGCTTTCCAAGCCAAGGAGCCGTCTTTGGTGTTATAAGCCGCCAAGAATCCACGGACACCATATTCGCCGCCGGAGATGCCGGTGATGACCTTGTCTTTGACAACAATAGGCGCATTGGTGTTGGTTTCGCCTTTCTTGGTATCACCATTTTTGATTTTCCAAACCAATTTGCCAGTCTTTGCATCCAAGGCAATCAGAGTCGCATCGCCTTGGGCCAAGAAGATTTTGCCATCCCCATATGCCAAGCCGCGGTTGACCACGTCGCAACACATTACACCAATGACTTGCGTCTGGTCGGTGCCTGCGTCAGCGGCATATTGGTACTCCCACACCACGCTCTGGGTGTCTTGGTTCAAAGCGTAAACTTTGTGGGGGTAGCCAGTGTGGATGTAGATCAGTCCACCGACGACTAAGGGGCCGCCCTCATGGCCACGCAATGCACCCGTGGAAAAGGTCCACACAGGCTGGAGGTTCTTCGCAGTGTCTTTGTTGATTTCAGTCAAGGTGCTGTAGCGGGTACCATAGTAGTCGCCGCCCCAAGTCGCCCAGTTCTTAGTATCTTTGGCGAGGGCCTCGACTTCTGCGTTGGCCTGGGAAATGCTTGGTGCCGCCAGCAAAGCTGCAACGGAAGTAGCCACCAGCCAATTATTTACGGTTTTTTTCATATGTTTCCTCCTCGTAAGCCCCTTGCGGAGTTCGTTTCGATTAATGCCAATTTAAACCTAAAGCTGTAGGACGGATTCTTATTTTTTTGTAGAAATCTCCAAAGTGAAGATTGTGAAAATTCCAATACAAGACCGTCTAGGTGCGTAAATTGAATTATTTCAAGGCAAATGTCAATATGAATCGCCCATCGTTTGCGGCTTTTCGTAAAAAACACCTTCTTAGCGGGTAATTTTCCAGCAGAATGGCCTGTCAAGCGGTTGAATATCCCGTTGATGGAAGCGACAATGAACAGCAATTCTCAACTGGAAGACCAGCATGTTCGAAAAATTCTTGATTCTAGCGACATTCCTTTCGACTTTGTTGGCATTCACTCAATCGAATGCCGAGGAGTTGAGCCTGCAAGAAGTCGCACCGGGCGTTTACGTGCATCAAGGCATCCATGCGCTGCCGGATCGCCAAAACCATGGGGAAATCGCCAACATCGGATTCATCGTCGGAGAGCGTTGCGTGGCAGTCATTGACTCCGGCGGAAGCCTTGCGCAAGGTCGCGCACTTAAAGCCTCGATTATGGAGAAAACCAAAGTCCCGGTTTGCTATGTCATCAACACCCATGTCCACCCTGACCATATTTACGGTAACAGTGCATTCAAAGGGCAAGGCGTTTTTTTTGTCGGCCATGGCAAGCTAGCTCAAGCCATGGCAGAGCGGGCATCCTATTACCTGGAAAGAGCCGGGCGTGACTTAGGGCTGGGGCTAAAGCCAGAGGATTTCATCCCACCCGATAAAACTGTGGGCTCGACCATGGAACTTGACCTTGGCGGCCGCAAACTGACGCTTACCGCCCACGGCCCAGCCCATACCAACAATGACCTCACGGTGTTTGATGACAAAACTCAAACCTTGTGGCTGTCAGACATGTTGTTCATGGGCCATCTGCCAGTCATTGATGGTAGCCTTTCCGGTTGGCTGAAGGAACTGGCAAAATTAACCCAAATCAAAGCCAAGCTGGCAATTCCTGGCCATGGACCGGTCGCTAGCGAATGGCCCAAGGCGGCAGAAGCCGAGACGCGATATCTGGAAATGTTGAGAAACGAAATTCGCGGGTATATTAAACAAGGGAAAACCTTGGAACAGGCCATGGCGCAGGTGGGGCAAACTGCACGGGGTGATTGGCAATTATTTGACGATTTACACAAACGCAACATCGCTACTGCTTTTGCCGAATTGGAGTGGGAGGACTGACTGAAGCGCCCAGCAATTCTCAGTTTGGGCCAGAAACGATAAATATAACCTCGTCATTTATGTTACACCAGATCAGCCTTTTATCAGTTTTTTGTATGGCTTGTGCATTGAGTCCCGGCGCAGTGGCAACAGTACAACAATCTCACCCCCCAACAGGAACGGACAATTCCTTTCATTTAAAGAATGCTTTGCCTACCTGCAATCATTCAAGCAAAAAGAAAAGTATTGAATGGTTTTTAAAGCTAGCCAGTCCTTCCTATCGCAACGGGTTTCAAGAAGCAGAAGCTGCTGCAAATACGAATTGTAATAACCTGGAAAAAGCGGCCGGACATGGAAACGTTGTCGCCATGTCTTGGCTGGCCGCCGGTCATATTCTCGGGCACATGGGATGCGGCTCTTTGCCAATCGATGAAAAACAAGCGTATAAATGGGCTAATAAAGCGAGTGACCATGATTCTCCAGAAGGATGGCTTACTTTAGGAAGTGCGTATCGAAAAAGAAAACGGGCAAAAGAAGCCATGGCGAGTTATGAACGGGCCGTGTCTGGCGGAAGTGTGGAAGCGAAATATTGGCTTGCAACTTTATTAAGCCTGACAGAAGGTGTCCAGCAGCGTGAGCGAATTGAAGGGTTGCTCAAAGATGGCATGGCAGTCAATGATTATAGATCTGTCATTATGCTTTTGGAGATTGACTATAATTTTGGAGCCGAAAAAAACCAAGCAGAATCTATTTTGGTACACTGGGCAGGGCTTTGCAATGTTGAGGCTATGCGTGGGCTTGGTCAATGGTATTTAAAAAGCAATGAGAACGACAAGGCCAGCGAATGGTTAAGCAAAGCCGCATCATTGGGTGACGGGCAAGCTAAAAAAATCATGTCCTCTTTGAACTTACAAGCCGACAATACTAATAATGACCAAATAGTGACAAGACAACAGGTTATTTATTCCGTTACTCTTGAAAGACCCCGATATCCAGTACCCGGAACGACTAGCGCGAACTTAAAATTGCAGAATGAAGTAGTGGCAATTTTATCCTCGCATGAATCTAGGTTTGGATTAATGAATAATGAGAATTGCAAAAAACATATAATAATATATACAAAGGTATTAAAAAAATCAACAACCAATAACAAAAACACTACAACAGAAAGATGGGATATTGATCGTTGCGGGAAAATAAAACCTTATATTATTAATCTTATTTCAGATAATAATGGCGGAACTTTTATTAATATACCAAATATAGACAGATATAAATAATATCGCGATTTACAGTGCTTTCCATATCGTAAGCGTTCACCTCCCCCAAGGAACGTGGATGTCTCGTCCGCCCTATGCGGGCAGGATGTCCGTGTTCCCAGGGGGCTGAATGTTTACACTTAACCCAGTGAACAGGAGATGAACAAATGAAAACCTACCCAATCTTCAAGGCATCTTGCCTTATCATTGCCGGCCTGATATTTGCCAACTTGGCCCTTGCCGCTGGTGAAGAAGACGCCGCTTGGAACAATGTGTTGAAGAAAAAATATTTCGGTGACCGCAACATTGATGAAAGCACGTCCCCCATCGAACTGACGGCCCCCTATCGAGCCGAAGACCCGGCGCTGGTGCCTGTCTCGATCTCGGCAAAAATTCCTCAGACCCCTAGCAATTACATCAAAACCATCACGCTGATTATCGACAACAACCCCGTGCCGTTTGCGGCGACTTTCCATTTCACCCCTGAGAGCGGCAAGGCGGACATCGCCACTCGGTTGCGATTCAATGCTTACACTAACATCCGGGCGATAACCGAAACTAACGACGGGAAACTCAGCATGGTCAAATCCTACGTCAAGGCCAGCGGCGGTTGTTCCGCGCCGATCGGAGCAGACCTCGACGCCGCAATGGCACGCATGGGCAAAATGAAGTTCAGGCTAGAAGGCGACAAGTTAGCTTTGAACCAACCCAACCAGACCCAATTGCTGGTTAGCCACCCAAGCATCAGCGGAATGCAAATGGATCAGATCAGCCGTATGATAAAGCCCGCTCATTTTGTCAATCAGGTCAAGATCAGCTTCAATGGCAAACCCGTATTGAGCGCGGAAACTGACATTGCCCTTAGCACCGATCCGAATTTTCGCTTCTATTTCATCCCTGACAAGGCAGGCGAACTGAAGGCCGAGGTGAAAGACAACCAAGGCAAGGAGTTTTCCTACACCCAAGCAGTTTCACCCTAAAAACCTAACATCCCTGAGTTGTTACGTTTGGCCTTGGTCATCATCGTTCAGCCCAATGGGTGAGCTTGTGGAGTGCGGCGACTTGTCGCCGCATGGCTCGGAAAGCGGCGACAAGTCGCCGCACTCCACATTTGGTGGGCTGAACGATGACCAAGGCCTTTCGTTTTTATAAAATTGGAATTCCCATGTCGATCAAAACACAATCTTTACCCTGCGCATGGTTGTTTACAGTCTTGTTGTCATGCGCAAGCCATGCCGCCGAACCACCCAAGCAAGAGACTCAGCCCATGAAAATTGAATCCCCCGCCTTTTCACAACGCGGGGAAATACCCAGCCGTTTCACCTGCGACGGCAGCGATGTTTCCCCGCCTCTGTCTTGGTCGGAACTGCCTGTAGGCACTAAAAGTTTGGCATTGATTGTCGACGACCCGGATGCGCCCGACCCCAAGGCACCGAAGATGACTTGGGTGCATTGGGTAATTTACAACTTGCCCAAAGACAGCGGCGGATTGTCAGAGGCTGTGAAAACTGACAGCCTACCTGCCGGAACAAAGCAGGGACTCAACGATTGGAAACGCATCGGCTACGGTGGGCCCTGTCCGCCCATCGGCCAACATCGCTATTTCCATAAACTTTATGCCTTGGACATTGTGCTGCCCGATTTGGGGCTACCCACCAAGGCCAAACTTGAACAGGCCATGCAAAGCCATATTCTCGCCAAAGCCGAGTTGGTTGGGGTTTACCAGCGAGGCAAGCAATAGTCGGAGTGCAATAGTTTAAGTTGAAGCGATGTAACTACCCCATTGAAACAACAGCGGTGGGCACGACACCCGGCAGTTTCAAGGTCAACGAAACTGGCGCTGCGACCTACACGATACCGATCACCGTCCCGCCTGGTACGGCGGGCATGGCCCCGACACTATCCATCAACTTCAACAGCCAAAGTGGCAACGGCTCGGTGAGGTATAAGTCATAGGCGAAATCCGACTAGATCATATAATATGGCAACACCGCCAAGCCCCCTGACTGGGAAGAGAAGTCTCACGCAAAGCTCGCAAAGGCGCAACGTAGGGCAATTTACTTTGCGTCTCTGTGCCTTTTGCTCGTTCCCAAGCTCCTGCTTGGGAATGCGGTCTTTGAAGCTCCAGCTTCCCGACAGGATGGCAAGCAGGAGCTTGTAAGGGATGGGTTCCCAAGCGGGAGCTTGGGAACAAGCGAAATTTATTATGCTCGTTCCCAAGCTCCTGCTTCACTGCCATTAAGTTAAGCCGTCATTCCGGCATGGACCGCCGGAATCCAGATTGCAGGGATGCCGACAATCTATGCCATCCATGGAGCCTAGGTTCCGGCGATCCCTGCCGGAACGACGCGCT